>Ga0179593_1413864_pt1 | contig 11639 bp, 14 predicted proteins | sample CZODoug2_1_08_16_FD_185931 | JGI IMG/M metagenome (GOLD analysis project Ga0179593, IMG submission 185931) | Vadose zone soil fungal communities from Angelo Coast Range Reserve, California, USA - CZODoug2_1_08_16fungal (PacBio error correction) | ecosystem: Environmental > Terrestrial > Soil >...
AGGGTTACGCGAAAAACGGGGGGGGGGGGGGGGGGGGGGGGGGGGGGGGGGGGGGGGGGGGGGGGGGGGGGTCCTGAAACAAATCGCTCACCTACACCTCTACGGTAAGGACTGTTGTAAAGCTTCACCAACAGCAGGTAAAGAAGGAAGAGACTTAGAGGGTGGTAATATTACGCACTCCCAAGTCAGAGGGGAACTAAATTCTGCTTTCACCGACCATATTGAGTCAGGTATCTGTTGAAAAGAGTGACCACATGAAGAGAAGCCGACCGGAAGAAAAAGAGACAGTACTTGAATTGGGGTCCCAGACCCTTCGCAAAAAACCGGGGGAGACAGAGGCTCAGGGCGGGCGTCCGGAAGGCTGGCTGGGGGAGGGAATGAACGGTTGGGAGATTGTGGACAGTGGCCTCGACCAAGTTTCAGTAGGTCGGGAGGGGTAAGGCAAAAATCTCTTATTTTAATATCTCAAATGGCAATTCAAGAAGGAGCGCGGCTAGGGGAGCCGGCAACGCGGCGAACGTTACGTGAAGGCGGAGACATATGAGAAAGGGCACTTAAATAAACAGGAGAGGGAAGAACTTAGGGTCTTGCAGCCGGAATGGGGAAAGGCGGGCCTCTTCATCATAGGATAAGGATCGTGATTCATGATCGAGACTTATCGAAAGGACCTCGAGCACGGGAGAAACGCCAAGATATACCAGTTCAATCAGAGAAAAAAAGGGGGATATGAACTCACACATTGAAGTCTGCCATGGAATGAGGAAAGAAAGCCGCGACGCCGATAGGGAAAGGCATTAGTATTGTGTGGGTGGAAGGAGGACTTAGCAAAAAAGAGCGATTTTGCAGCGGTATAAAGCCTTGTTCTTCAAAACGAAGTTAGTCGAACGTAGCAGGGACAATACTTTTCGGAAGAGCGTTATTTTCAGCTATGAGACCGAGCGGAGGAGAGTAACGAAGGGGCCGAGGGAGCGATAAATCCTACAAGGTCGGGGCCAATCTCAATCTTCGAGTTAGGGCAAGCGGAGTATCGATAAAAAACCAGGAAACGAAAAGCGGAAACCTACGAAAGATCAAAAAAGGGGAGGGGGGCAGGGTCAGAGGGAGGGCAGCGATCGAATGACAGCTTAAACAGAGAGTACATTGTGACCTGCGAAAATGTCGGCGAGAAGGCCAGAACGACAGAGCGCTGGGGGGCCCGAAGCAAATTGTCCAGAAGAGCTGCAAAATCTGCCAGAACTTGTTGGCAGCCATCAATTTTCTCAGGAAGAAGGAGTCCCCTGGGAAAATACTTCGGGTGGAAAAACGGCCGCAAGACGGGAGAACCATTTCCGAGTTAGAAGGTACGGGAAGCGCAGCTCGCGCGCTTTAGGGTGAAAAAGAAGGGTAGCCAAAGAAGAGGGCCTTAAAATGACCGACGCTACACAAGGAAGTATCGGCATGCGACACTGAGGACGCAATCCATTCCGGGCGACGCGAAAACGTGCCAGGCAATTACTTCAAAGACAGGAAGGTGGTTTTCGGGGGACCAGGGTGGACTGTAGGCAGGGAAGTTCTCGGCCGAAGAAGGTTCATGACCGCGGGGAGCAGGGGGTGGGGAAAGAAGCAGAAGAGCAGAGGTTTCAAGCTCGGCCAGACATCCGGGGATAAGTCATCAACCTTCCCTAAGAATCAATAAGCGAAGGGAGGAAACGCAAAATAACTAATCCGGGAAGGAAAAAGAAGGTAGCACATGCTTTCAGCTGCGGCTAGACGCGAAGCCAACATTTTATTTCAAAAAAGTGCTTTAACCTAACTTCCATGTTCTGTTCAGAAAATGGGCCGGGGGATGGAGAAAAATATCTTCTATGAAGTACGTTCAGTGTCAGGTAAATAGTGGGGAGGCCTTCCAGGGGGACGAATGAAAGGAGGGGAATCAGCAGACAATAGCTATAGGGGAGCGCTAGGAAAGGGGGAAGCAAAGCTTGGACAAGTTTTGGAGGTCAACTGGGGATGTGCAAAAACATTAAAGAAAATGATCCGCGACACATTAATCAAAGCTTACCGCCAGGGAAAAAAGGCCGGGATTCAATGTCAGTAGGGAGGGGGCTACAGAGACTAACAAGTTGGGGGGTGGAAGACTCAAGAAGGTTAAAAAAAAAAGAGGATTGAGGGCATCCAAAAGGACTTTTCAGTCATCCAAAACCGACAAGACTTGGGGAAAGGAACCCCGGTTTGATAAAAGGAGATACGAAAAAACAACAAACTAGGAGAAAAGAAAGAGAAGCACGGAATAGAACAACCGGAAAAAACCACCAGTTGAAAGAAGAAAAAAGGTTTGAGAATTCACTCGACAGCAGAAGAAAAACAGCTTGATGGCATGAGGGGGGGAGCTGCAGAAACTCAAGACAAACCTTGGCGATATGATACAATAAGAACGGGAAGACATGAAAAAGAAAGGGATTGGGGGCAATAAAGGTCAGAGTTTCTACCTGGTCGCAAGGATTCAGTTCATGGGTTTTGAAAAAAAGCCATTGTAAGAAATACCAGACTCCTCGCGGGAAATGGCGGTAAGAAGTGCCGAAGAGTAAGCGAAAGAGAGAATGTATCATGCAAAGGGGAGTTGGCCATGAGGGGGAAAAAGCCGGAAGAATTCCTCAACTCAAGCAACTAGCTTCCTCAGAATATCTAGTACTGGGAGGGGAAAAAAAGGCGGACTTCTGGAACAGAAAAAGGAAGAGAGTAGAAATGGCTCAAAGGTTGCGTCACCTATAGGCCAAAGAAAAAAATTCCCTGTGCGGTCATGATCTGGAGCGGTGGGAAAGTCCTGAGGGAAATTGGGAGGGCAAGAAAGCTATAGCGTCATTGAGAGGGGGGGTAATCAGGTAAGATTGTCGCCAGGGAGACCTAAAAGGGCTAGGGGAAGGGTCTATCTTCCAGAAAGGGAAAAAGAAGGTCCATTGCCCTCTCCGCTAAGCTTCCTTGAAGAACTTCAGAGAAAGGAACAATGGAAAAAACTTCTAGGTCATAGAGACCGATCAAGTCGATGGGAACTGCAATGGCTTGGAGGTCACCGTGCGACCTCTAACGTCCGAAGGCTCTTTCTCTTCTTTCAAGGAACGGCGTGCTGGGGGCGGGACTCTTAAATGAGTTGACTCTAAAGAGCGCGAGCTGGACAAAGGACGTAAAGGGGGTCATAATAGAATGCATTAGGATAAAAGGGTAAATCCCTTTTCCGAAACTACGGGGAACAATCGGGAAGCGGAGGCCTCAGTCAAGGGTGTCGCAAAGGCCTTTGAGCAACCAGGATGGCAAGAAGGGTAGTTAGTGAGTGGAACATTAGGCTTTGAAGTGTACTAGCACAAGAGCTAATAATGTCGGGACTCAGAAAAAAATGATCTGCGAAATTCAGGGAAAAATTAACTGTGATAATAAGGGCTTGAATCAGAACATGGGCCTCATGGAAATGATCGGTGACGTCTTTCATGGAAGGGAGTGACAGGGAGGGCCGCGAAGCAAAGAAAAGAGAAAAAAGCTTTGAAAATGGCAAAAGGACTTGTATTGATAGAACGCGGGCACCTGGGGCGGGTCTAGTCACCGGGTACCGGTCTACCCTACAAGAAAAGAAGCTCGGAGCGGAAGAAAGTCCGAAGAAAAAAAAAAGTTCTCTTAAAGAAAAAAAGTAAGCACCACATCCGTGTATTGCAGACGCTGAAAAAAAGATGGGCGCGGGGACCCAATCGCAACAAAAAATACCGAAGAACCAATGAAAGGAAAAAACAAATTCATGAAAACTAAAACCTCAATCCAAAAGGGCCCCTGGTAGAGAGTAGAGAAGATCCATGTCTCTTCGGGACGTGCAGCAGGGGATGGGAAGGGGGAGATTCTTGCAGGTCAGAGGTCTACGTCGACGAGCCTAATAGCGATCCTTGGAAGATCATAGTGCCTCTAGGAAAAAGTACTGAAAGGCTACTCATTTAAAAAAAAAACGTCATGAGAGGGATAATTGAGAGGAAAGACCATGAAAAGGAAAAAGGAGCCATCAAGGCCGACAGAGAGTGCGAGGACGAGAACATCTGGTCAGCCAGAGAAGCTTTAAGACCTGTCATTGGAAGGGAGTCCCAGCCAAGATGGAACGAAGTCAATTTTAATTGAAAGATGGAGGAGATTCCAATAACGAGGAGTTCTCGAAGAGAAATATAGTACACTTGGACGGAGGGGGAAAACTGTTTACCCGGCTCACAGTCTAGGTATCTCCTGAAAAAGAAAGGCTCAGAAAACGGCCAAACAAAAGAAACCGAAGCGGAAGGGCAAAAGAGGTTCATGTAGGAAAAATCAGGAAAATGCGGAGAGTTCCTTCGGAAAGCTGCGATAGGAAGTTTTGTCAAGGAAAAAAAAGCTACCGACGAATAAGGGAAGAGGGGGGGGAACGCAGAAGGTCACGTGAAGGTAGAGCGGAAGAGTTGACCAAACAGATCCGTCTCTGCAAGGAAAGAAACGGAAGATGACTTCAGGCAAAAGGACGTCCACCCGGCCGACGGAGGGAGGTGGATGTGTATACGGTGAGGCAGCCAAGCGTAGACTGGAATATCTGAGAAACAAAAAGTGGTATTGTTAAATAGGAGAATTTGGTACTCTATCGAAATAGGCTTCAGCAAAAAAGAGAAAGAACCTCAAAAGCGAGGTTTAGGGGAATGTTGTGCGAGAAAAGAGGAAAAAAAAAGTAAAAAGACTTCTATTGGACCTGCAGAGGAGTGTACATATTAAAGGGAGGAAAGCACCGAACTGAAAGATTCGGTAGGTCAAAAGAAAGAGGCGTCAGGGGTAAGGTGGAGATTAAAAAAAAAACAAGAACCACATGATAGAATCCGCCGCCGAATACAAAGAGAAGTCTTGATTGGGGGCGCCAGGACAGCACAAGAAGGGGGAGGAGGGAATCAAGCTGAGAAATTTCCTTTTAGCGGTCTGCGAAGCTGGAAGGAGAAGAAATAGACGTGGAGAAGGGGGGGACGTTGAATCGAAACGTGGCATAGAGGTTCGAGGAAAAGAAGACATTCCGATTTTTAATCCCGTATAACATAAACTTAAAGACACTCCTTGATCGCTGGAGGGCTTGGAGACCTGCAGCTATAGAAGGTTAGGAGGAGAGACAAATCGAGAGCGAAGGGAACTTACACACAGTGTAGACTGTTGGCAGTTTCTGAAGCAAGGACATGTTGTGACGTGGGAGAAAAGATTCATAAACAAAAAAACGTCCTTATCTGGGCATGAGCTATCCATTATCGGGATAGATTGATCGGAAAGAATAGAGCAAAATAGAAATAAAAAAGGCAATCAAGGATGAAGGGCAGAAAATTTTATATAAAAAGAAAGTAACTTGGAAGGAGGATCAAGGTATTGACGCCGAGAGGGGGACAGGGGCTTTCATTTGTGGATAGAAGGGACGCGCCACAATGATCGCATTGTGGTCAGCGTAGAAAAGAAGAGCATGGTTCTTCAGTAATTGGAAGAAAGAAGGCAACAGAAGATCGGGAGGGCCACGAGCGTTGTGTAGCGAGGAGAAAGGGCTACGGCGGGTCCAAGAAGACCTATGCCGATACTCCTGAACAAGGGGAGGGGAACAAGATCACAATTTTAGATTGTCTGGTGCTCATTCAGGAAGAGGAAAAGAACGACGCAGAAGGACAGACTGAAGATCACCAAACCCAAGGGGGATTTTCATGGCGGAGGGGGGCGGGTACTCATCTCTAAAGAAAGAATAGACGGTCGCTGCTCATCAGTTGTTGGAAAAAAAGGGTAGCACACAGGCGAAAGGGCTCGTGCTGGCACGAAAACCGCTTCCGGGAAGCTCCAGGAAAATTGTCCGGCAAGCGGCAGAAGGGGGAGCCAAGATGTTCCTGCATCCCTTGAAACGACTGAGTCCCGAGGCCGGCCGTCGGGGTGTGCAACAGGAAAGGCAAAGGAGGCCTGACAGGGCGAAGCAAAAGGTTCCTTTTCCTTCTGCATAGAAAGACGAGATTTATGTTAAAACCTCATTGAGAAAGACGTCGAAAAGGAAGGAAGAACGCGGGAACCATGGAGGATATAGGGTCCGCAAAGGGATGACCAAGGGCCGCGAATACGAGCGGGCTTGGCCTGAGGAGCGGCAATGTTTGGCAGTTCCCATCGAGAACGTTAGGAAAGAGGAAGACGTTCTAGGGACCTCGCGGGGAATGGACGGCTTGAAAGAAGCATCGAAGTCGCGCGAAAGAACTTTCTATTCTAATAGCTTAACGCGTAAACCATCTGCAAAGAAAGGAAGACCGCCGGCGGAAAAAAGCAAAAACTACACGAGGAAAAAGAACTCAGTAAACATGGACAGATGTGCACCTTTCTCTCGCGAACAGAAAAGACAACAGTGTGAAGCAAGGTCGGGGCCTCTCCGGCCATGGGTGGATTCAGAAAATGAACCTCACAAAAAAAAACCCAACAAGAAGTAACAACCCAAAAAAAAAAAAGAAACCAACGAAAAACCCCAAAAAAAAAAAAAAAGACAAAAAAAACCCCAAAACCCCATAACCCCCCCACACAAAAGACAAAAGGTTTCCGCGATTCCGAGCGGAGGAAAAGTCCGTGCCTATTCTGGGGATCAGGTGTTGAGGCAAAAACAAAGGGGAGAGGTACCGCATCACAGTTCAGCGACTCGCTACTAGGGACCGGCTGCGAATCGGCAAAAGGAATCAATCTTGGAAGAGATTACTGTCTGGGGTGGTCGTCAATGGGGGTTATGTAGAAAAAAACAACCATAAAGGGAAGGATCCTTGAGAAAAGAAGACCAAGTGCCCGAAAGGAGAGGATTCCATGGAAAGGCATTCAAGGCCGTGAAAATTTCTTCTTGTCGTAAAAGCGGGGCCGCCAAAATCATGACATCCATAGGTGGGGAGGAGGAGATTACAGGATCAAAAGGGCTTGGCAATAAAAAAAAAGAGCGGGTTCCCTGGGAAGAAAACACGGTCTGGGTGTCCTCATGCCGGGAGAAAAAAAACAACACAACGGAGGAGAGAGAGCTTCAGGTCAAAAAGACCAGGGGTTTCTCCAAGCAACAGCTGTGAGTTGGGGCCCTGCACTCTTGGGGGAGCGCAAGCTCGAAGAACACACAAGTAGGGAAGAGGGAAAGAGGGTTCGCTAAATGAGAAAGAATCACCGTTGGAGGAGCTGTATCCAGAAACGCCATTAAAGGAAGAACTCATTGGAAGGGTAGGGCATGATTGGCTTCCTCTGAAGATCAAGGGCCGTGGGGGTTTTGGGGACGCAAAAAATACCATGAGGCCACCAGAAAGAGCACCGGGGAACAAGAAGGATACAAGCCCTAAGGGGATTACAAACGAGGGAGGAGTGCCTGGAAACATTCTGAAGAGGACGTCACGTTGATCTCAGCAATATTAAAAAAAGCAAGGAAGAAGAGGGAAAGAATCACTAGCCGGCAACAATGAGGGACGAAGGAAGGAAAAAACCTGCCAGGAAGGCACTCACCTGGTGAATCAAAGGGTGAGACGAGAAAGGATGGTCGAGCCGAAAAGAAAAACATCAGGACTTGACAATCGGAGCGTGGGAGAAAGGCGGTTGGCGAACGCCCTGCCTGTAATAGTAGGGGCGAGTTTGGAAAAAGGGGCTATGTAACCGGGGTATCTACCATATCTAGAAAAAGGTCGTGCCGGCGAATCCATTAGGGCACAGAGGTCATGCAACCGCTATGAGGCCTCGTAGACGGGATGAAGGGAAAAAAGTAGTCTAATGGACCTCAAAGGACATGAAAGAACCCCGCCGTCGGTCAAGGCGAGGGGAAGGGAGAACATGTTTAGATGGGGGGTTAGCCGACTTTCGAGATTAATCCAAGGGCGACAAGTATCGATAATGAGGAGGTAGTGGCTTAGGAAGGGATTAACTGAATATGACAAGTGGACTAAGATGATGTGGCAAATCAACTCGAGAGCTTCACCTGAAAGAGGCAAGATTATGAAGCTCATGATAGTAAGGGAGTGTCCTTGACAACGAGGACGGAGGTCCATAGGGGAAAAAGCGAGGAAGGCCAGCAAGGGGGCCCACACATTCTTTGCGGCCGACGCTGTCAAAAAGAATGTCTGCGGGAACCATCAGAGGGGGCTGTCCGGGAAACATCTCGATCCCTACAGGGAGAAGGGAAAAAACCTGAGAGAAGAGGCAATCGAGGAGGCTTTATCGAGGAGGAGCGGCAAACATTTGCAAAACTTGATGGCAAGGTAACAGTAGGGAGTCAAAAAAAAATTCTTTAAGAGCCATGAGACTCACAAACGACGACAAAACTTGAGCTTTCAGACACCGCCATGTAGGAGAGCAGCGCAGGGGGCGTTGATGATCGACCCTTGCCGCGCCGAATCAAAAACCCTCCCTAAAAGTCACAATTCCAATATCAAAAAGGAAAATTGCGGATTAGGGACCCAGGAGGGGAAAGCACCCCAGCGAGAGTAAATTTGGGGCGACAAGAGACCTCAGAGCAGGGGGAGCTGGAAAGTCCTAGAGCACAATCCCAAAAAACCATGAGAAAATGAAAATCTTAGTACGGCATGCTGAACGTCAAAAGCCGAAAAAATCCAAGTGTGAGCGGGAGAAACAGGAGATCTCTTTCATGCCGGATGGGAAATTGTGCTGAAATCAGCGGGGTCGATTCTCTTAGAGGATCCTCAGACTCGGACGGGGAGAGGGAGTCGGCCTCAGATAGGGAATCTCTTCGGAGAGCTGTGAAAGTTAGGAACAGCTAGGAAGAAGGAACAGTGCCTACCTCTAAACAAAACGCCTGCGACAGGGAAGTGCACTCAAGGAACCGGGAAAATCTTTAGCACGAAAGCCGGACGGGGGGCGAAGCCGGGGCATGAAACGTCCATCATCGGCGCATCGAAGGGACAGTCATAGGTGACTATTAGAAGAGAGCCCGCATGTGAGAAGTAGACGGGCCTGGCGCTAGAAACAAAAGGGCGAGGTACAATCCCAAGGCAAAAAGTCATAGCTAGAGCCCGGCCAAAAAAAGGAGTAACTGAATAAACGAAGAAGGCAAGGTAGACAAGGGCAAGACCATCGTGCATGTCATGGGAATCATAAAGCTTCGCAGGGCGAAGGCGGCGAGAGTTATCATTGGGTAAATTCAAGAAAGATACCTGAAAACAGTATAATTTCGGTCAACTAGAAGTATGGAAGAAAAGAAGGGTGGCCGGAAAAGAGTCATATTGCAACCACGCTCAATACTCAAGGAAGAGAGACTGAGGAGGGTGCCTTGCGAGAACAACCTCCTCGACTTCTTTTTGATGGGGGAGAGTTGATGGCCGAAAAAGGGCGTGAGTAGCGAAAAAGCTCTAGAAGAAAAGAGGAGGGGAAGAGAGGGGTTTCTCTACCAAGAGAGGAGGAGCCCGGAATACAAAGCCACCTCTATCAATTGAGGCAAAAAAAAATGGCGGAGCCGCGGCACAGGGAAGGAAGAGGGGAGGGGGAGGCAGAGGGGGAGGGCGGTTGGGGGGAAATAGGAGAAGAGGAAAAATCAGAACGAGGCAGAGAAGCTCAAAATTAGGAAGGTAGCTTGGGGTTATCTTGAAAAAAAGGTAATCATAAGCCTCCGAAAAACCCCGCAGTAGGGAATGTGAGACCATTGACCTGCACGTCCTGGGCGGAAGCAAGAGTGACCGGGAGAGGGAGTCCGCGACCTTGTCTGAAGGAGATAGTAAAGAGGAGGTTAATCTTGTACCCTACAAAGGGAAAAGGAGGGAACGTTTCGGCGAAGACATTACAGTCGGATGGGGAATGCGCAAATCGTCCCTGACCTGCTCAGAGATAGGGATGGGCGCAAAAATGAAACAGGGAAAAAGGCTAGAGAAAAAAAGAACAGAATTTCACTTCTTTCAAGAAGAAGAAAAGGAATGAGTCATGGTCTTTAAGAAAAACTTCTCGGTGGCAGAAAAGAAAACCTAGACAAAAGGGTATCCTGATAGGAGCGTGATCGAGAAGAAAGGACAAGGAAAAGGGGAGGAATTATACTAAGCCTCAACTTACTCAATTCAGAAAAGAATTAAATTCACTCAGCTCTAAAGTGAGATCGAAGAAAAGGAGAGGGAAATCGACAGCATGGCCGGGACGCGAAATCGGGGGGAAGAAGGCGGTAGGGTGGGAGAGTCGCCTCTCCACTGAGTCTCATGGTTGAAGTATCAAGACTCTGGGGCGGGGTGCGTGCGGAGGGAAAAGCTCAGCACAATGGAAAGCCAAGAGTGGCGAACCGAGGGGCTCGGGAAAAAACAATTCTACAGTTTAAAATAAGTCCCCTACTACCGGAGCGTATCGGAAAAAAAGGGCTGGGTCTCAGGCTCAGGGAGGGGTATAGTGAGGCGCTGCACTGCGGTAAAACCGTACGCAGCCGACCGACGATGCGGGAGCAATGGCGGAGAGGATCAGGCAAGAAAGAGAGATCGATGCACGATATAGCAGTTTTACGATAAAGGGGAGGCGCGCGCGTGCGCGCACAAAGGAGCCGGTGGGAAGGCGCAAAAAAAACCCATCCGTGTCCGGCCAGAGAGCCTTCAAGACCCAGCAGCTGGGGAGAGAAGAAAGGGACAGTTGAGCAGCGTCCCAAAAGGTTTGGGGCTACCTGCCGTTGAAAAAGAAAGGAAGCATTCCGCATTTCTACTCAATGAAGTTGAGAAGTAAAAAGGCTAGGGAGGATGGAGGTTCCACAGCAAGGTGCCCCCTAAAAAGAAGTCAGGGAGCTAGGACACGACCTAAAATTAAAGAGAGAGGGGTCTCGACCCATGGATACGCAAGCCATCACCGGCGAAAGAACTACAAGGTGAGAGTCATGACACGCGTCGTTTGGGGACCTGGGGAAGAACCAACTTTCTCGGCCGGTGGGCAGGAGAAGGGAGGGAGGCCGCCGAGGAGGCTTAACCAGGAGGGCGATATTTGAGGGCAAGCAGCTACAGTTTCTCTCGCTTTTCACGGAGAAATCTCGAAGAAGTTACCCAACATCGCAAGGACGATGCAGAACCACGGTCTCAAGAAAAGAGGAGCCGAAGGAGAAAACGAAAAAGACGAGACATCGAAAATTCCATTGTTCCAGCGGGAGGGCTCAAAAAGAAAGGAAATTTGATCAGGGGACGAGTGACGAAGTCCCAGTGGTGAGGGGAAGAAAGAGCCCATCAAAGGGGGGGGAACTCTATTGAACGAAAGGGAAGGAGGAAGTCGTGGGCAAGTCTTTCTTGAGGGAAAAAGAGGTTAGATACTATCAAGGAATTTGGATTGAAGCAGTGAAAGACTCTTCCATCCTCATTCTGGGGGAAGAGGAGGCAGGCCGGTAAGCCATTTGTCAAAAACGCTGACGGTAGGGGGGTCTGCCTTTTCCTTTAACCCAACCGAACGAAAGGTGGGTGGAAAAAAACAAAAAAAAAAAAAAATCTAAACGAACCCGGGAAAATCACCGCCATGGAACCGATTCAGTGTCATCGTTCTGGATGGGGGGTAAAAGAAGAACAAGGTATTGAGGGGGACTGCATCACTCACTCCCCAAAAGAAAAATTGTTGGAGGCTAAGCAAGGGATGACAAGGGGGCGTCAGGCATAAGAAACAACAGCCAGAAGGGGAACTGGAGAAAAAACCAACTTTCTCAGGAA
>Ga0179593_1598509_pt1 | contig 11639 bp, 9 predicted proteins | sample CZODoug2_1_08_16_FD_185931 | JGI IMG/M metagenome (GOLD analysis project Ga0179593, IMG submission 185931) | Vadose zone soil fungal communities from Angelo Coast Range Reserve, California, USA - CZODoug2_1_08_16fungal (PacBio error correction) | ecosystem: Environmental > Terrestrial > Soil >...
GTCCAAAAGAACATCTGACCGGAGCATTATAAAAGCGGAAAAGGACCTCGTCCCATATTCTGGAAAGGCTGGGGGGGCAGCCCTTTCCTTCCTTTAGGATCAAAAGGATGGCAGCCAGAAGGCAAGGGGGCCAGGAGACTCGAGGGGGAGGGTAGGAGCGTTTGAATGGTCACGGGAATCATATTAAAAAAAGAGTTGAGGACTTTATAAAGTCGAGAGAGGAAGCAAGAGTTGTGGGGGGGGGCTATGGGAGGGAGACGGGAAATAGAGGGAGGGAAACTTTTTTGAGCCACTTGGAAAAAGAGAGACAGGGGGCCATAGAAAACCGGCGCGCCATCGAAATGAAGGCAAATCTCGAAGGGGACATTTTATGACCACGCTATAGCTGAAAGATCCAGGTTAGAAAATCCAGTGGGAAATGGAGTGTCTCTTCTCAGACCCACATCAGGGGGAGGAAGGCGAACACCATCGGAGGAAAAGACTTGAAAACCTGGGGGCATGTGCCTTTAACCCTAGGGGGGTATTGACGACAGGCATCCTCCTCGGAAATGAGGAAAAGAAAAAGGAAAGATGCCGGGGACACCTAAAGAAAAGTTGGGGAAACTCCCTTTCAATCCAATTCCAAAAGGTCGGGGAATAAATCCGTGTTTTGCGCAAGTTCGCCTCAGAACGTGCTAGAGAAATAGCAGCTGAGGGTCCAAACACGATAAGATCCTGCAATCTGGGATCGGAAATCATCACATGATCACCGAGAATGAGGCCGCCTAATAGAGGGGGAGATAGGAAGGGCGGTGCCGAAATCACAAAGCACCGGCTTCGAGAAAAAGACCGAAAGCAAGCGCCACCTCATGAAGCGGGGAGGAGGCTAGGGGGCTAATGCCCATCTGTTCAGTTGAACGAAAAAAGGGAAAATGCGGAAGCAAGAAATTACACCTTCCAGACTATCCCAACTATCGTAGAGGGTGTTGGGGGGGTGGGTGGGGTGGGGTGGGGGGGGGGGGGGGGGGGGGAAAGAGATACTGAGGGGATGCACGGGGAGGAAATGCGGGCCTAGGGTACTTAAAAGGAAAGGGCGAAGATCTGGTAAGAAAGGACCTCTAACTTAGAAGGGGCCCTTGAAGTTGGGGTTTCAGGAAATGGGGGAAACGTCTTCGTGACATGAGGAAGGGGCTTCACTAATTCTTCTTCAACAACCCTGGGAAAATCGGGGCTCGGGGGAAAAGGCGAAATTTCAATTCCCACAAGTGCGGATGGCGAGCACTGCACCGTGGTATCTCTAAAGGCCATGAGGAAGGCGCGCACATTAAGAATCAGGGACAATATCCTTAAGTTCGAGGGCTTAAAAAGGTAATGGCAAGATGCTCTGAGGGGAGAAAAGCGCGGGAAAGTACCGGCTTCTTCTCCCCAAGAAGGAAGGCATCAAGGGGACGTTGCAGTACTGGATGGGGTGGCGCTTGGGCAAACATGGGAAGAATTGAAGAGCTAAGGCCGGAGTCATCGGGGAGTGAATCAGGACGCGGTCCAACAACCGGGTTCCTGCAAAGCATTGGGAGGAAAAAAGAATGCAAATGACTTAGAGATGGACCGGCTTGCACGCTTCGCCATTGGCAGTGAAGATACAGGGGCTTCACTCCTAAGACCCAGGGGGAAACTGTGTGTGGGGAGGAGGGTCGCTGGCGGCTCATCTCCTTCCGAGACATCAGATGAAGAGGCTGATGGACTAGAATGGGGAAAGGTCAGAAGACGAAATAAAAATGTCAATAACGGGGTTCGTAAGTGCTTTAAGAGACTCTCGAGGTTCTGAGGGAATAAAGGAAAAATTTCTTCTCAAAAACACCGCAAGGGATGAAGCAGGGAACGTTCTTCTCGAGATTTCCTGGAAGTCCAGGGAAGAAGGGCTGTAGGCCGTCTTGGAACCAAGCGAAAAGATAGGGGGACTATCGAACTCGCAAAGGGGTTCGACAACGGGTCAGACAAAAAATCTGGCGCAAACCAGAAGGATAAGAGGATACGTATCATGAAAGAAAACCGCAGACATCGTAACCATACCGTTCAAAAAAGCGGAGACGGGGGAGGGGGATCTTCAAGAGGACATGGGGAAAGGAAAAAGGAAAAAAATGTGTTAAGAGATTTGACGACACTGCTGTAATCTCTTCGCTCGGGATGACAGTGGGACGTCGAAAAGTCTTCTTCAACGGCAATTCGGAAAAAAGAAAAACTCCAGGCAAGCAAAAGTTGCGTGAGGCAGGGGACATGCGACCAAGGATATACGTGTAGTCTGCAGTCCAAAGGGAGGCCCTACGACAAGGCACGTACAAAGAGATGAAGGGACCGAAGGAGGCTTCCAGAGAGAAAGTCTGCGAAAAGTCCCCAGACGTTGAGGGGAAGAAGGAGAAGATGGAAAATCGCGGTAAAATGTGGGAAAGATAGGGGAGGAGAAAAAGGAGCCGTCCGGAGGGGATACATAAGTCTCACTATCAAAGAAAAACTAGGGGAAAGAGGACAAGAAAACAAGAGGGAAATTAGCCGCCCGCGGGGACAGGGGACCAGATTTCTGCTGGGAAGCGAAGGGCTGCGACGACTTGCGGGGCCAGGGGGACAGGACCAGAAATGGAGAGGGAAAATAATCAGGACAGACGCGCTTTTACAAATCCGCTCCGTTGCGGGTAAGACAATCAACAGGGTGACCGTCAGGGAGAAAGAAAGGAGAAAGAAAAGTACTTGAAAACAACGTGGGTAAGATTTCAGTAATTCCTGACGCGAGAGAGGAGGGAAAGACATGAACGCAAGAACGTCGATCTCATCCTCTGGGTGAAAAATTTGTATGCTCCATACAAGGAGAGAAAACAGAGAGAAAGGTGTGTATGCGAGAAAAAAACCCGAAATCAATGGCTCCCCCGCCTTGAGATAAGCATGGAAGGGGAAGGGCGTATCGTCCTTCTGAAGATTTTCCGGAAAGGGCCGGGAGGAAAAAGCCGACCTTAACTTCTGACAGCGTGTCTTCAAAGGAAGGGGAGCTGGGGAGGAAAATCCCTAGGAAGACAGGTGGAAAAACAAAAAAATTTTACGTAGAAACACGGGTCAAGATGGTAATCTATCTCTTCCAAAGGGGAAGGTGGTGGGAGGAGGTCCAAGGGGGAATTTTGGGATTTCCCTACGGCATAATTACAAGCGGCTGGTCCGCTCCGAAAAGAGTCGGGGAGGGGGAAAAAGCTCGAGGAAAAGGTTAGTTTCGGGTAAAAAAGAAGGTGCTGGCGACCGTCTTCAGTAGTCTATGCTATAAACGATCACGGAGTCATAGGGAAAACATCGAGAGGGACAAGGGTTCGAAAGATGTGGAATATCCGATCAGGGGCCAGAAGTTAAGGGGGGTTAGGGGACGGGGACGGGAATGGCCGTTGGACGAGCTTCTAGACGACACAAAAATGAATGAATCGATCGAAGGTGGTAGACCTGGCACGGCGCGATTTCTTTCTTGTACTATGCGACATACGCAACGTACAGAGATTTGTCATGTGTACTGGTGCCAAATCATAGGGACGTGCTCGTCGGCACGTCGTTGGGTCTGCTGCTGTCGGACCTAGAAGGGAATAAAAGAGGAAAGTTTAAGGAAGGGAAGTTTAGGGGACTTTCGTAAAAGAGGGGTAATCCCTAAGCTCCTATTGGAAAAAGGGGAAAGGGCGAGAGGGTACATCTCTGGCTATGGCTGAAAAAAAGGGGGTCGGGAAACAAGGCTGACTAGAAGAATAACCACAAAACAGTAAAGCGCCGATCGTCTGCAGGGGTTTGTCGGCGCGGGTAGTGAGCTCACTTAGGCAGGACGTCGGGGCGCAAATAGTTGAAAGGCGTGAAGAAAAACGCGCGGAGCACTTGGGTCGGAGTCCGGGGGAAGGTCGTTTGAGACGTCGAACGAGCTTAAGGGCGGGGAAGAAGGAACCGGAATGGAAGGGAATAGACCCTAGGTATCACTCAAAGAGCGGAGAGAGACCTGTGAGGGCGTTGGCTCGTATCGACGAGAGCCGTCCACTACGGGAGGACCTTGTCAAGATTTGGGGGAAAAAAGGGGGCCATCGCCAGCAGGGGTCTAAGGAGGAAGGGCGAGAAGGACGTGCCTTGGACCAGAGACAAACTATCGTGTGCACCAGGGGGGGCACGGATACGGGGAGGCTGCTCCACAGAGGAAAGACAGTTTGGAACCTCGGCTAATATCGAAAGCTGAGGTGGGGGGGGGGTTAGCACGCAATTCTGCAGTAACCTGAGGGGTCAGCTCTTTAACTGGAAGTACATGACCCGTCCAGGAGCCTTTCTTGCTCCTCGTAGTATGTTAGACCAGACGGGGAGTCGTTGAAAAACCACCATCATATAGGCCCACCCTCAACGCTTGGCAAAGGCCCGATCGTGGCGACTGACCGAGTTACAGGTTGGAAAAAACTAAAAAATAAACGCAAGGAAGGAATCCGTGACCGCCGAACGAAGAAAGTCAGAGTTTTGTAGGATGCATCAAGAGAAGACGCACGCATGGCGAATCGGATAGGTGCCGGAAAAGCTCACCTGGAGATCAGGAAAGGGCTTCTCTATCGAAAGAAAGAGGGATGAAAAAGGGGGGCTTTTTGTTGGGGGGAGAAGACGGGGTAACAAGAGCGCCCTGAGTCCTTCACCTAAGGAAGTACCTCTGGGACAAAAGGAACTGGGAAAATGAGAAAAGGGAGGCACGAGTCGTACAGATGCGGACGCAGGAGGGGTAAAAGTATGATCAACCAAACTCTGTCCGGCATGTTTTGGATCTGTACTGGGGAAGGGGGGACTGGGAGGGAAAAACTCAGTAAGTGTGTCGGGTATTACGTGAGTCGGAAGGGGGGGGAAAGGAACGGAAAAGGAGAGATACCAATGCCAATACAACGCAAGAAGAGATTTGGGCTATATGAGTCTGCTCGACTCGGTCGTGTCGTAAGTTGTTGCAAACTATATTCCCCAAAAAAAACCGCGCCGAGGCATGCAGCACATCGAGAATGCCTGTTGCATAGCCGGGGCGCATCCGCCAATTAGAAGGAAAAACAAAGAGAAGTTCTATTCTCAGGGAAACCGGAAGAGGAGGATCGCAAATCGGATGATTCAGGCAAAGCAAAGGGAGCCCCGGAGGACATTTACGGCGGGTAGGGGGGATGTCTAAGTTCATCTCGAGAAAAACAAACGGGGAGGGATTAAAGACTGAACGGCGAGCCAACTATTCTTAAAGAAAGGATCACAAGGGATTTCACCTCAGAAGAAGTTTTTCTCAATGGGCGATAATCGAAGACAAGGTTCCAAAGACAAGGGATGAAAGCGGAAGTTTCGTTCCATAGGAGACGGGGGGGGGGGGGAGGAACAAACGATTAAACTAGTGGTCGGAGGAGGAGAAAATCTGCGAGGCAATTGGACTATGGTTCAGGGGTCACTGTTGCAGAACGCATCAAACGTCTAACAGCCGATTCTGATCGTCATCCCTCATCATCTCACACCAGGCGCGGTAGAAACTGGTCCGAATCAAAAGGTGATGTGGACAGGATTAGCAGAAATGAAAAAAGGAAGGAAAAAAACGGGAAGAACAGTCCAAGCGATGAAAAGAAACGTCGGCGTCAACATTCGAATGATTTTATCCCATTAATGGAAAGTAGGGGAGGTATCGGGGGGAAGCCGCAATGTCACGGAGTACTCATCGGGGGCCACGAAAAAAAGTTGAGGCGGCGGTGCAGGACGAGAGGACACTTCTTCTTCACCACGAAAAGGAAGGGAAAGAAATGAAGAGGGGCGACGCAGGGGAACCTTCGCCTACCAAAGGGGATCTGGAGGAGAGAAACACCGAATCTCGAACAAGTCGGGAAGGGGAGTCGCCTTAAAACGCAAGCGCGACAAAGCCTTAGTTAATTTCGGGGGAACAAATAGCTTACTATAGAGAATGTAAATTTCTACCAAGGACTCAAGAGGGTCGCACGTGAGGTAGTTGAAAGGCGGGGTGTTTCGGTTTCAAGATCGGGGCATGGTCAAGGCCTGGAAGGAAAAGCCGAGAAATAGAGCCTGACAGGGGCTCATGAATCAAACGGGGTTACCGCAGTCATTGGTCTGGACCTCACCCACGGCATGAAAGGGGAGAACTTCGAACGATGGAGGCACCGGAACGTCAGAGAAAGGAAATAATTAACCGGAAGAAAGAAGAGCACCCTTGCAGAAAGAATGTGTCGTTTAATGGCTGGGGACCATCAGACGAGCAAGGACATCATGGCACTTCGACAAAGGAGAGGTGACAATTACTTCAGAAGTCTGAAAGCTCTCGGGCGATGAAACGTCGCGGGGACTGGAATAGAGGGGCTGAAACCAGAGCCGGAAGAAGGTCTCAAAGGCAAGATGCTGGCAGCACATAGGGAGCTTAAATAATGCCGTTCATCAGAGTTGCGAAAACGGAGAGTGGTTGGTGTTTTTTGTCTAAAAGGTAGGTGGAATCACCCGAGCATCCGAAGAAAAAGACTAAATCAGAGACAAGGAGATCGGAAAAAAAGAGTGCGGACAGCGGCAGCAGAAATGAGAATACGAAGTGAGCACATAAAGCTGCCGACTAAAAAAGAAAGGGACGGAGTTAATGTTGAGCGGAATAGGGAAGAAGGGTAAAATTTTTTAGACCGGAGAAGGCGAGGGAGGGAGAGACACTGCTAAAGACCTAGCTAAGAGTTATTAATGGGTGGGGGCGGGGCAAGAAAAAAAGTGGACCGGAGGAGGAAACAAGGGGGGGGAAGAATTCTTATCTAAAAAGACAGCAGCAGCTACCTCTCCGAGGAGGGAGTGAAGGAGGGGGGGGTCCCTCTCCCTAAATAGATAGTAGTTAAGGACACTTCCATCGGAGAAGGGCTAAAAGGAAAGAGAAAAGACATGTTTATTCCAGATGAAGAATCTATCAGCTCTTCATGAACTCCGACCTTAAAAGGGCTTTGTGAGACTTCTCTACGATAAGAAGGAACGAGTGGGAAAGATTAGTCCACGTCGACGCCGTGAGGCAGATGACAGCAAACACTCCATCATGATGACATCAAAAGAGTCTGCCGGCGACTACTTGACGCAGCCAGGGAGCGGGGCCGCGACCTGGCGCTGGGCTTTCTACGACCGTGCTAATGAAGGGAAAATAAAACTTCAGGAAGGGAAAAAAAAGGGGAAATACGGCAAGAACGCTCTGGCAGCAAAGCCCTCGTGTCAGTGCGACCGGAACCGGGGCAACAGGTCCGGGAAAAAACACCACCCGGGGATTGAGAGGTCCACTTGAATGGCACAGGTCAGCAGAGTTCATGTGAGGTAGGCTAAAATCAGGCAAAAAAGGCATCATTAAGAGCAATTAAAGTCTAGAGCGGGGGCGCAGAAGGTAGGGGTGTAAGTCAAGGGAAAATGCTAGATAAGCAAAAAAAGAAAAAGAAATTTATCCGATCTAACCCTAAAGAATGAAGCAAATCCGATTATATATAATGCTAGGAGGAAGATTCGTTCAGGAGCCGGGGTCGGGCTGTAGCCGACCTGAATTGATGAGTCTTGGTTCCGGAATAGGGGGATCGGAATAGAAAAGCGATTTGGGAAAGAGGATTCACAATTTGAAGGGACTCACACCAGGGGGAAGTAGGAAGAGTTCCGCGCTGAGTGTCTATCGGGTTAGGGTCTCCGTGAGGAAAAGTGAGCAAGCTACTGTCTGTGAAAATTACTTCTAGGTCCTACCCAGGTAACCTCCGCGTAACTACCCAGGCAGACGGGCATCATAGCCTCGGTTGCGGAAGAATGCTCTTGATGCCCGACATTTCGGGGGTACAAGGATGGGAAGGGCACAATAAGTAAGGGAGTGAGCATTGGGAGAATAGTATGTATCAGAGCCTCCTAGTCATCAGTGAAAGAGGGCACAAGATGTTTCAGCTTGTAAAGTCCTACAATGAAAAAAGTGAAGGGTGGAAGTTAATTGTCTCTAAAAGGTGGGTCTGAGAGGGAGCCATTCAAAAGAGATCGTGTCCGTGAGGCTTTGGTCAAAACTGTCCGATCAAAATTTGTACTTTATAACCACATAGAAAGTGCGCGGTCTAGAAAAGAAATCTCTCGTGCCAGGGATGAGAAAAAAATTGTTGCTGGTTCCTCGAGAAAAATCATGAATGGGGGAAGAAAAAAGAGTTGTCTGTCTGCCTGAAAAGGGAAATAAATATCTCATGCTATTTTAACAGTTTCGGAAAGGGGGGGGAAAGATCTTAAGGGGAATTGAAAACATTGGGGGGGGGGAGGAAGAGGGGCTGACGACTGAAGCGAAAACTCACCGCCTCCGTCCAACGCTCCTCGTCTGTGTAGGGGGGGAATGAAGGAAATAGAAGGTTCAGGAAGAACGCCCTTCTTATGGAAGGAGGGGGAAACACAACAGGGTGCCATCAAGAGCCCTTTAGCGTGGCTGGAAACGTAAGTCACCTTAAGGGTCGGTGAAAGAAAGGGGCGACTCTTCTCTGACTATCACCGAAAAGAGACAGAAAGAGCTTCGACATCAGCTTCGGAGGAAGGGGTGTTCGAGAAATGTGGCGGACCGGAGCGTCAGCAAATAGAGCGCCAGTCGAGGGCGAGACCGGTGCCTATATCTTGGGACGCGGGGAATTAATACATAAGGGACGTCCAGCCGTAGAAGGGGGCAGGGGAAGCGTCGGCCGATCATTGCAGAAAGACCGCCTCCAACGATAGTGAACAGGGGGATTGGGGAAGAACGTGGATTCATGCTAAAAAAGAAGACCTGTAATACAGGCGAGAGAAAAGAGGAAATGCTTTGTGTTGGACGAACTGCAAGGGCATTACCCGAGTGTTATTGAGAGGTAAGCGGAGAGGATTCACGAACGCAAGCCATATTATCTCCTCTGCAACTTTCAACAAGAGTGTTTAAAGCAGAAAAAAAAAGATATCCTGCAACCGACTTGGGTAGCCGTCACGAAAACGGCGCGGGATTTTCCAGAAACCAAGGGAGAAAAGCAAAAAGGCCGTGATAGGAAAAAGAATATTCTTTCGGGCTGTGCGAAGGGCGCAAAGCCGGAGTGAGATCGGTCGGTTTCCGGATCATACAAAAAGGGAATTTAAAAAGAATCTCATATCATGAAATACGAAATCGGTTTTGGAGAATGTCGTCCGAGCGGGGGAACGACCGCACAGCACAATTCACCAGGGATGGCAATGGCAAAAACATCTTCCCGACCATATGGAAAGAGGCAAAAGAACATGATTCTTCCGCCGTTCCTAGGGAGGATCAAAGAGGGCATGGGAGAAAAAAGTCCAGGAACGAGCTGGTCCGTCGAGATGTTTGAGGGGACTGGAGGGGGATCTACGAAGGAAACTTCTGGGGATTCGACGAGATAAGGCGGGCCAAGCAAGTTGGGGGTGGTGGGCATGAGGTCTTCTAAAGAAATCAGAAGGGGAGGGGGGTGGGGGGGGGGTGGAGTCGACCACGGCCCGGCCAGCGTCCACTTCCTAAAGCTTTAGACTCAGAGGGAGGTCTTAAGGACGGGTGATTGACAAGGCAGGGCCAACGCAAGCTCCGAGAAGGTGGGAGGGAACGGGGCAGGGGTGGAAGTCGAACAAAAAAAAGTAGAGAAACGCTAGTAAAATGATTCTCCTGACCTTTGAATACATGGATTACCACCAGTGCTGTGGTATGCTAAAGGAATCACAAAAACGTATTATGGGATACAAAATATCTCGAAGGGGGATCCTCTGAGAAAAGGAGGGTCCAGGACATTTCATAGAAAAGGGTAGGAGGCCTCACTCCTATTTTTTCTCGGGGGGCCGGAGAGAAAAATGGTTCGAAGAAAGCTCAAGAAGTGCCCCTACATCGTTAAGGCATGGGCAGTGCCGGAATTAGCTGGGATAGCGACCGGAAATGCTTCTGGAAGTATGGCCTCCTTCAGATCGAGGTAATAGGAGCTTGCTATAAACCAGACGACAGAATTCTTCTCTCATACCTGAAGCAAAAAATAAAATTGAAAGTTCGCTGAGTAGTACTACTTGGGAGAACATCAGGGTTCATTTAAGGGGAACAAAAGTAAGCTATCCATAAGATCTTATCGAAAAGTCCAAGGTTCGAAAAAGAAAACTGAGCAACATGCAGGAGAGTGGATCCTAAGAAGGAGCTGGGGAAAGCGTCTAAAGTGTCGACTTGGGTGCTCAGGGCCGATTTCTTGGGGGCCATTCATTTGAAAGGAGTTGGACAGGAGAAGGGGGGCTCGAACCTCTCGTATTCACACCTCACGGAGGAGCTGATCTGATAAAAAGAAGAAAAATGAGTACAATAGGTCTCCTTCACCTGAATTCCTTAGACTACTCCAGTCTTGCCGAGAGAAGGCTCAGGGAATACCCTATCCCTGAAGCTCTTTAGGAAATGAAGAAATTCTCGTAGGTCGCAGTTCGACAGAGAAGACACTCAATCAGTACTCGCACTAGTACCGGCATCCCCAGTGAAATTACTAGAACTTGTGGTCGGGAGGTCAAACCAGGGGGTCAATCATAAAAAGAAAAATTAGGGGGGTCCTCGAGCGGAGCGGGGGAATGACCGCCCAACCCGGGTTCGAAGGAGGGGAACTAAAGCAAAAAGCACTGAAGTAAAAAATGAAACGAGTACTTACCGAGTCGCGGTCTCCTTTTGGGCGGGTTACAAGGAATAGGGCTAGAGGATGCACCCTTGGAAGATAGTGGGTAGCGGAGGTGGAGGAGGGCCATCAAGGAAAGACGAAGCATGAAGTTGACCGGGGCAATGACGTAGGATTACTTCATTCCAAAGGACTCAGGAACGGACTCAGGAGTGCTGGAAACTTAGAGAGAGAAGAAAGGAGCTACGACGTCTTCGGACACAAGGCAGAGCTGAGGCGAAGGGAGGACTGAAAGAAACGGCATCATGCCCAGGGGGGGGAATCTGGCGGTTAAAAAGGAACCGACCAGCCCAAGGACTATCGAAAAAAGATAAGGAAAAGACCATGAGGGAAACCACTTGGGAGAAACCAAGCAGGGGGCAAGAGCAAATACGACGGGGCCTGTCCCATACCCTCTCCTACAAGGACGCATACGAAGATGGATGAAAGTACGTAAGGACAATGGGGGTCTTAAACCTACAAAAGGGGTGGGAATCAAAAGAAGGGGGGAAAGAGAAGCTAAAGCCAATCGTCTCTGGGTATGACAATGGGGCGACGTGAAGAAAATTCTGGAAAGAGGGAAGATTCTTCGGTAGAATCTCAAAAAGAGAAGTCATAAGACGCGCTAGGTTGGGGGGGCTCGATACCGGAGTGTAGTTGCACGTCCATCTGAGAGTGCCAAAAAAAAATGAAGAGATCGCCGTGGAACCGATCTATCTTAGGCGATCCCAAAAGGGAACGACCAGGTCTTTGGGGGAAATGAAGCAGGGTCCCGGACAGCGAACCTGAAGATAGATGCCACTCTATCGCAGGGAAAGGGGGGCTTTATCGACAGGAAGCCGAAGAAAGGCATCTGGAAGGAAATTGAGTCTTCACGGAAATCTGGGCAAGGCTTCCGGCGCCGGTTGAAGCTCCGGGGGACTCGGACGATACCTTGCAGGGGGCCTAGTAAAGGGAAAGAGGCTGGGACACCGGAAGAACTCAGAAGAAAGA
>Ga0179593_1718933_pt1 | contig 11639 bp, 8 predicted proteins | sample CZODoug2_1_08_16_FD_185931 | JGI IMG/M metagenome (GOLD analysis project Ga0179593, IMG submission 185931) | Vadose zone soil fungal communities from Angelo Coast Range Reserve, California, USA - CZODoug2_1_08_16fungal (PacBio error correction) | ecosystem: Environmental > Terrestrial > Soil >...
GGAGATGCTCAGCTGCACGCCCCACCTCGTGAGTCTGCGAGAAGAAACCCAGTCACGCGAGAGCACAACCACACGTTCGACGAAAGTGAAGAGAAGGGATGAGAAACAGTCACAGCTACCGAAAGGGTAAGTTCGACGCAGGACTGCGTATGCGCGAGTGTCGGCGAGTTCCTTGAGAAAAGGTGTGCGTGTACCAGAGACGAGATAACCACCGATTCACGGAAACAGGAAAGGGGAGGAAAATTCAAAGGCATAACGGAGGGGGAACAGCAAGGAAAAATTTCTGGAAATCTAGCTATTACCCGAAGCAGAAAAAGAGTGAAACGCGGCCGTAAAAAGAAATCGAAAAAACGAAAGAGGGACCAAGTCCAATTGGAAAAGGGATAGTCACGCCACCCAGAAAAAGAAAAAGTCCAGTCCGTGGTGCAAAGCGCGAACCAACCATAGTCAAGGATCCCGACTTGATGGTTGGGCTAGAAGTCTCTGAAGAGGTAATGTAGACTCGGAAAAGTGAAAAAGAAGGGAAAATTCGCGCCGCCGCCGCTGAAAGGGGGAGACTAACCCTCATAAACCCGCAAACGGCCTCAAGATGAACCTCTATTCGCGCCAAACGGTGTTGATAACTGGTACGTTCTGCCACTGCATAGAAGGCGAATGAATTTCAAAGGAAGCAGGGGAGGGAAAGAGGCTGACACCGCAGGAACGCCCATGAATTGAACCACGTGAAGAAAAAAAGAGGGGACCTAAAAAAGGAGAAACTGCGCGCACAAAGAGGAAAGGAATGCACCATCTGGATGACTGCGCTTAGGCCGCGGCTGCAAGTTTATCGAAGGGTCTTTCTTTCTCGTTCAAACGCGGAAGAGAAAACGCCGACGACGGGTTCGCATAGGTAGCAGAAACAAGATACATCAAACGCTAATGAGGTGGCAGCGTGCACCCGGATACTGACATTTTAAACTGGATTAAACGTCCCTCGTCCGGGCCAAACTGCCTGCAACGCGGCAAAATAAAAGATTGTGGTTAGACGTAGCTGAGTGAGGGGAGACTTCCGTAAGAGGAAACTTAAGATAATATGCCTCCTCGGAACTGAAGAACAGTGCCGATTCTCCCGTAGACTTGCTCAATCACGATAGACGGGGGAGAAAAAAAACTTCAGTTACTGGGGGAGGAATGGCCAAGGAAAAACCAAATTCAAAAAAAAACCAAGCGAATGGAAAAATCTGAATATGCCTGCTCTTCTAAAGAGGCAAAAGGAGGTTGCCGCCAAACCAAAAGGCACTAAGTCTCAGCGGCAGCGCGAGGAGGGAAGAAGTCAAACTTAAGAGGGGAAATTAGTAAGAAATCATGACTAACGCATGGGGTCGCCGTCCGACCACCATTAGAGTGGGGAAGTACACGGCCAAGGGGCGCAGAAGAAGGAATCCGCGGAAAGAAGGTGAACGGCAAAAAAAAGACCACGATTTCATTCACTAGAGGAAGGGGGTGGAAACTGCAAGGCGTCCGGTCAAGGGTTAAGAGAGGCTTGGGCTTCTCCCGCTGCTGCCCCCCAAAGCCCACAGACAAATTCATTAGACCCGGAAGGAGGGGAGGAAGAATCTTAACGCGTGCGAGCAACTGACTGGGAAAATCTTGCCAAGACTAAGGGAGCAAAAAAAAAGTTGACACCCGACCGCTCCTAAAGGTGACGCGAAAGAGAAAAAAGCCTATGCGGCCAGCGCAGCCTAAAAAAAAAAAACTCCCCCGAGAAGGAACAGAAAAAGGGGCGGATGAATTCAGCGAACCTCTAAATATTCACCTACCGAAATGAACGAATAGATCGAAAGAGAGAGAGAGATATGCGAACGATTTAAGGCAAACCGCGTCCCCATGACCCCAGAGCAAACAGACAAGCGCCGGCTAGAAGAGCTAAAGGAGTAGATGAAGAGAATTAGGCAGGCGGAGTGGGTTCCCTGACGCGTCTGGTCATGGGGACTAAGGCGAAAGCAATCCTAGGCGGTTAGGCTTCAAAAGAGGGCCGGCGCAGGATTCACGAAAAGGCGACTTTGCAACGGAGGGAAAGCCAAGTGAGAAGGAGAGAAAGGGAAAAGTTGGAAGTCGAGACTAGATTGGTCTGCTGGATCGGGTGGGGGAAGGAATCCACTCTCTTTTTCTGGGCTTCCTTTCTCTTTTCTCGAGTTTTCCTCCAGGGGAATAAAAGAAAAATCAGTCTCAGACGTAATAACCCACCCAAACACACACACAACACAGGAAAGAAAAGGAGCTTCCAAAGAGTGGGAACGCGTCGGTGTTTAAATAGGGGAACATACGAGCGCGGGCAAAGGTTCATTCAGTTCTAAAGTAGAAGTAGAGGTGTTACGAGCGTATACTTAAGAAAGAGGTGGAAAAAGCAGCGGGGATAAAAAGGAAGTCTCAAAAAGCACAGAAAAAACACTCGAAAAAATCAGACAGGCGAAAACGCGAAAGGGACTACACAATTAAAGACTTAGACCACTTGCTGGTGTAAAGACGCCGAGCAGTACTGAAAAAAGACTGTTGGAGAGAAGAAAAAGAAGGTAGAGGAAGGTTAGAAAATTATTATGCATAGGAAGTGCCCAAAAAAAAACTAAAAGAACGGAAATGAGCTGAGATTACGTCCCGATGTTGGGGGCAAAGAAATCAGGGTATTGAAGCTGTCTCCCAAAGAAAGCTGGGGAGCAAGTAGAGGGTCTGGGGGGCAACGCAAAAGAGGAGAAAGTCCCCATAAAAGACAGGGGGGGAGCGGCGAGTCACGTGATTTTCGGCGACCAGTCACAGGAGGAATCGGAAAAGAAGTTATCCGCCGGAGAAAGGAGATTGAGCAAGGCGTTGGAATAAGAACCCAAACAGCGCGTCAAAAACATACTGCAAAAAGATAAGGTTAGACGAATCAAGAGAAGGTTAAAGGAAAGTATCCAAGAAAGTCGGGCGGCTGAGAAACGCGAGCCCAACGCTACACCGGGGGACATCCAACTTTTAAAAAGGGGGAGGGGAGGAGAAGGCACGTAGAAAAGAAAATAAAAAAAGAAGATCAATCCAAGACAACGAGTTAATACGTTGCCCTAAAAGAAAGAAGCGCAGAGACCAGAGGAGAAATTAGGGGTGAGCGGTGGGCGAAAGATAAAATCAACGAGGTCAAGCCCAGTTGGGAGCGACCCGTGTGCAGAAAGTTGCGAGACCTTCTCGGTTGAAGGGGGGAAACGAGTGCGTTCAAATATTTGTAATGCAAGCAACGTACCACCGAGAAAAGGTTGGCGGAACTCCAAACAGGCGGAAAGTAAAGAGGCGCGGGGTGTGCGCAGAAAAGTTCTAAGGATGGGAGAACTGCGCGGGCCCGCCAGGAGAGTTTCACTTAAAGGAAGCATAAAGGACGAAATGCAGGTCAGAAAGGTCGTCGTACTAAAAGAAAGATAAAAATCAACCGTCTCTAAGAAGCGCGCGAAAACAAAGCTGGCTGAAAAATTAGCCGAGCTGACAACAACGAACAAGGCTCCGAGAGAGTCGCAATGGGGAGGGACCCATGTCTCAATTTCTATTGGCCCTATGGGGGTAAAACTCTCCGAAAGAGTCTGCGGAGAGCTGAACATAACCGGTGAGTGCAAAAATAGAAAAAAGAAAAAGGTTTCAGCAACATGCCTGCCCTGGCGAAAAACGGCGGATAGGTGGAGGGCCTTGTCGAAAATCCTGAGAAGAGGCGGACGGCAAAAAAAGAGAAAAAGGAAAATTAAATAACAAACGTTAAGTGAAACGTCCGAAAGTCCGAGCCGGCTCAGCTCGAGAGTTTTCGATTCAAAAAAAAAGGAGAGCGGGAACACGGTTTTTGACCAAGCCTTCTTGGTGGGTCAAGGGGGCGAGTACAACTAAGGTAAGACAACCCTTAAACCCGTAAAAGGGAGGATAAGACAGGGAATTGGGAGAAGACAGGGGGAACACGAGAGAGGGGAAAAACTTGCTAACGAAAGCTTGCGCCAATGAAAGGTGCAATGGACCTTTGGGGGGATAATAAAAAGACAAGGAAAAAAAAATTGCGAGGGAAAGCGGAAGGTTTGGGCGAGGATCGTGGAGGACGGGAGCGACCGTGGTAACCTTAAAGACAAGGGGCAATGACACGAAGGTGAAAAAGATGCACTGGACAATGGGGAAAACCGAATCTCTCTCAACCACACAGGGACGAAAGATCAAGAAAGCACCTCGGGGTTAGGGGAACAGAAGACAAAGCACGCAGCGAATCTGAAAACGGACCGAAATTGTGCTCGAAAACCAGTCGTACGTCCTGATTCCCCGTAATCAACTACGCCTCCCCAAATAAAAAGGGACAGAGAAATGGTCCCAAGTACTAAACAACCAGCAGAAGTGGGAAGTGGAAAAGGGATGCCTTCTGACAAAAAAAAGTGAAACCTCGCCGCCTCTGTGGGCAGGGTCTAACCCAGCACCCCTAAAGGCGATTGAGGGGAATTGGTGAGGGGGGGATTGACAGAGCCTTATTTGTACTCGCAAACCAGCAAAAAAACGGAACCTCTAAAAAAGGTTGTTCGACCCCTCATAATTGGGTCCGGACGAAAAGAAAAGCGTGAGAAGGACGACCCGGCAGCCGCCGTAACCGGGGGGGGGGTACAGAGCAAAACATAGAGAAAAGTTGGGGGGGAACACTGTGGGGAGGGAGACCAAGAAGATAAAAACCGACGCACCAGGACGCTCATGCCTTCAAAAATGAAGAGTTAACAAAAGAAGGCGCGGAAAACAACCGACATGGGGGGAAATGAAACAAAATGAATCCCGCCGGAGGCGTCATCTCATGGACGAGACGTAAAAAACGAGGGAAAGGGGAAAGGATGGGGGGAACAATACCGAAAAAAATTGCGAAAACTGACGCTCGGACATTCAGTCATTGGAGAAAGGGGGAAGGAGAAGGAAAAAAGGGTTCTGGGAAGACGTGATACTTAAAAAAAAGGGAGGTTGAGCTAGAAGTCGCTTGAGTTTCTGGGTTGCGAAAAAATGAACAGTGGCGCATTGGGGCATGAAGCGCGTGGCCTCCTAAGCGGCCATATTGTCAAGGACACGGACCCGGAGAAAAAAGAATAAACCGGTCCAGGTCCCTCTGCGTCCTGCGTAGGAACAGTGAGCGGGCGGAAAGTTAACTTAGTAACAAAAAGAAGGAACAGAATGGGAGAAGCCATCTTGAAAGGAGGACCGAAATGCCAAAATGAAGGCGACCAAGGGGGACGTGCAAAAGGGCAGTAGGAGCCTCTAATCGTGGAGCGAGGCAGACGTCTCACAACAGCCTGAAGAGACCAGCAGTCGCCCATCAAAGATGACAGTAAGTTAGATGGAAACGATTAGGGGGGCCGACTGGATGGGCTCACGGAAGTTAGGACGGGGAGGCGAGTTCGTCAGGACTATCGCCTTCCGATCTCGGGAGGAATTACGTGGGTTCATCCACCAAAAAAAAACTAGTTGGCGCAGTCTTGCCGCGGACGTAAGGGGAAAAGGGATAGGATCACTAAGAAAAAGGAAAATGCCTGCAAAAAAGCGTCCTCCCCATTCTCGTTTTGAAGGATGAAGACCTTTCAGACAAAGATAAGAATGAATCAATGACTTCCCTCAAGAGCAGACGCTGAAAGGGAAAGAAAAAGCGCCCGAAAATCAGATACAACTCAGGCGCTCCACCCACGGTTAGATAGGAACTGTAAAAAAAAGCCAGATGATGCGACAGATGAGGAATCCCACCCAAACGAAAAAGGGAAACAAAAGAAAATTCGACCCCTGACAAAGAAGAAAAAACCGAAAGCTTTGGAACCCCACCATCCGTCGGAACGGATCAGCTGAATCAAGCCTCGTTCGAAGAAAGAAAGGGTCCAGTATATAGGAAGATCTAACAGGGTTCAAGGGGAGCAACCATTACGATCTTTTTCCGGATGCTCGCCGTTCGTGCAAAGATGAGAAGGGAGGGAAGATCCCATCAAAGCCAACTTGACCTACGTTTGGAAAGAGTTGCTCCGCTGGGGACTGGGGGGGAGAAAAAGTGAAGTGAGTCTTAGATTCTAACGGCCCGAGAACAAGAAACGGGCAAATTGCAACCCGACAAAGAAAAGCATGGATGTGGAGACAAAGGCAGGGGAAACCAAGAGCTCTGAGAAAGAAAAAAAGAATTAGTGGCAGAACACAATGCATCGCACGATGGAAAGAAAAAAGGAAAATGCGAAGGTGGCGCAAATTCAAACGACGCAAGACAAACAGCCCGATTTCCTCCACGCTACAATCTCTGGAAAAGAAAACCGCACCGTAGGCTAAAAACTCAAAAGGGAAAGATAAAGCCATCGAGCAGAAGCTGAAAGTTACGCAACGAAAGGAAGAGAAAAAAGAGAAAAACATGACCGCGAGCAGACAAATCGCGCTAAAGAGCTCAAAGAAAAGGGAGAGAAAGAGAGAGAGTCAGCCCCGGGGGAGTTGTTTACTATCAAAAGGAGGATAGGGAGTCGAGCTGCAGAGTATATTGAGACCGCTATAGGGGAGAGAAAATCAAGCGGTGCGCCGCGGATTAATCACTTCGGTGAGGCCTTCAGCTTTGGGCGATGGGGACGCCCAGCTGAAGCGACGCAAGGCTAAAAGTGAAAGAAAAAAAAAATCAGGTGCACGAAGGGAGGGCGTGGTTGAAGTAGTTGTGCAGACGAGCGGCGTTGACAAAGTGGAAAGGCCGTGGGAGGCAAAAAGACTGGTAGCAGGAATTGAAGGTGAGGAGTAACGTCAAATGGAAGCATCGGAGAGCATCGATTGAGGGAGTCAGGACAATAAAAGGTGCAGGTGTACACGCCTACCATTGTGCTCGCATCGGATAGGAAGAAGAAACGAGGGAGAGTGTGGGGCTCCGCAGCGAGGGGCGGAAAGAAAGAAAAGTCAAAGGTGAGGGCATTGGGGATGGAAAGGAATATGCGCGCTCTAGGACAAGATAAGGGAAACGGAGAGGTACGACGGGGGCGGCCGTCTCCAAAAGTTTAAGAAAGGGAAGGAACGAGGCGTCACCGGCGACGGGAATGGAAAAGAGGTGAACATGCTGGGGGAGGGGAAAGTGGTTGGAGAGAGGGTGTGACGTCGGGAACGGAGAGCGGGGACGGGGGTAGAGGGGGGTCTGTGGGGGGGTTGCCATGTGGTGGTTGTGCGACTATTCTGACTGGCCAATTTCGGGGAAAGGGGAGACTGACAGCGTACGGGAAGCTGTTTCTTGGGGAAGGAATTACAAAGTCATTAGATTAATTTGTGAGGAATTAAGATCTAAAGGGAAAAACGTCCAGTGGTCAGCCGCGAACGCGGACACGAGCTTTCATACTTAAAAGGTCAGGAAAGCTTACGGGATGGAAAGAATAAACCAGGGGGAAAGGGGCATCCATCTCGCTGGGCCCGCCAGAACTGTGTAGCCAGGAAGAGGGAACAGGTAAAAAACAAAACAGTACAAAGCCGTTAAGAGGGGGAAGGGGTGATTTTCGGGCGCCCAAGATCATTCTAAAAAAAAGAGAGTGTAAGGCGGGAGAACGTAACGGAAGGGGGGAAAAGGGCACTTAAAAATCAGAACCCGAATCAAAAACGATAATGGCGGGAAAAAAAGACCCAAACGTTGGCATGCATTTTTACAAAACGTATCCATTTGAACCGGAAAGAGCAAAGGCACCGAGGGAGGGAAGGCTCGGCTAAACCTTATGCCAAAACCCGCGCGAACTCGCAAAGGCATGAGAAAAAAGGGAAGAACCAACGAAGGGGTGGGCGAGAGCTCGCGGAGGGAAAGCAGCCCAATGCAACTTTGTCGCTGGTAAAACAGCGCTCTCGGAAGAGCGTCGAAGTGAAAACGGGAGCAAAAGGCAGGTCCGGGGGAAGGAGAGGGGAAGACGCAATCAGGGAAAAAGGTGCATAAAAACGCTTGGAGAAGGAAAAAAAACGAACACCAAAAGGTCGTAACGAAGCCGGGCAAAAAGCAAGCGTGGAGAAGCGTGCTCACAATGAGAAAAAAGAGAAACTCGGGCCAGAGGGGAGAGGGGAGCTATTCACTGGGTGCACGCAGACATCCAGAACTTCATTGACGGATGTTTCAGGACTCAAAAAAGACGGTCGCGAAGCGGCACGGCGATAAAACACATCGTGATTAGAAATAGGGGACTGGACCACGGACATAAAGAAGGTTAAAAGGGCAAAAGTTGGGGGGGAAAGTGGCAGTGCATATCATTCCAGCTTGAACCCCTCGAAGTTCACAAAGGAAAGAGTCAGAATGAAAACGAGTGGAGGAAGGTCTTGGTTGAAGGAATGGCAGAGAAAAAAGGCACGAAACTGCGGAAAGTCCTTTAGTGCCTTGAAAACAAAAAGGGAATGAACGGCGAGATCGGTAGACAAAATGAACTGAACAACAGGGGGGGGATGATGGGTGTAGTCGAAGGCGGCGTGACTAAGCTTGCAGCTAATACGATAAGGGGAGGCCAAGCCGCAAGAAAACACGAAGGAGAGGGAGTAGGAGGGATCAGGGGTTGAGGAGTACACTCAGGGTCTGTAAACAATTAAACCCTTTAAAAAGGGTGAAAGAAGAAAAGGGAGGGTATCCGCTCATTGGGTTAGAAACAAAAGAATAAAGAACTGGGGGGCAGCGCACCAGGCTTGCTCAAGAGAGAAGAGTGGCAAAGGCTGTGGTCGAAGGACCGGACACCGAGGCAGCGAAGTGGGTGGGAAGTTAGGGGAAGGGGACTGCCCGCTAGAAAGTGGAGAGGGCCGTGTTAACTGGCGGCTGTAGGAGGACTAGGGAGAAAAAACAAACGATATATGGAAACTAGATAGAGTCCGGGATCACAAACTCAACGAAAAAAGACATATTAAAACGTCGTTAGTCTAAATAATGCAAGAGAAAACAAAGTAAGTTTAATTCGACTCACTAAGCTCCAACAACTACCTCCGACCTAAAAATGTGAAAAGTCAGTAAAGTACTGGAAACCACCGAACATGCAAAAAAGAGAATTGAAGAGAAAACCGCTGGGCCGAAAATTGGGAACATCTCCTGCGAGGCAGTGGTTCTAACCCAATTAGAGAAGGAAAGGAAGGAGTCTTGAAGGACAGTTAGGTTGTAGGACAGACCAGGGTGAAAAAAAAAACCTGAAAAAAAGAATCGAGGCCCGCGTGTCTGCGTGGGCCAGCGCCAACTGTGCCGGGAAGGGGAAGACAACATCTCTGAGCGCAAGAGCAAAAAAAAGGGGAGACGTAAAAACACGGAACACCCGGGGGGGGGTGAGTTTGAGGGTGCCGGATGGCCTCCGACGGAGGAAACCGCAGGAAGGTTCGCAACAAAATTCAAAGAAATCCCGAATCAGGGACAAAAAAGAAGGCGGACCCTCGCTTATTCGTGAAACCAGGAAAGGGTCAACCGCCGTTGGAGAAAAGAACAAAAAAATATAAAGTAAACAACACCAAGTCAAGAGGGGGGAAGAAATCACCCACCCCAGACAAAACTCGAGGGAAAAACGATACAAAGAGTGTTGCAAAGAATCGATAAATAACCCAGGTGGTTTGCGCAGGCTGATCCTTAGGAGACCATGGTTGGGGGGAAAGGAGAAAGGTCTGGATAGCAGTAATTAGAAGGAACGGCCGAACTCAAGAAAGCTGGGGAGACACTTCTATAAAGAACGCCGCACCCAACACACACCAAAAAAAACAAAAAAGAAGAATGCCGGGACAGGGCATGCACGAGGAACGTGCTTTAAAAATTTCAAAAACTCGGCGGGAAGTCGAGGCCTCATAAAGCGCATGAATTCGCATCCGATTCCGTGGCAAAGGACCAAGAAAACTAAAGCAAACGGTTCGAGGCGGAGCGAAATGTCGTCAGAAAAACAAAAACGCTGGAAAGGAAAAAAAGAGGAGTGCTTGCGCTATTGCCGCAACAACGTATCGCAAAAGACGCTGGCAAAGGGGTCTCGCTCAGGAATAGAAGGCGACCGAATAGAGCGTGGGAGCAGAACCAAAATACAACGCGAAAGGTGGCGTTTCCGGGATCCGCAAATTTTTACGGATCCTCGTCCTGGGAAAAAACAAACAGTACAAAACTCGTCGGGAAGGAGGGTCCAAGTTAAAAGAAGGGGGGCCGAGTACTGTCCATAGGAACATGACTTTCGGCAAGGAAAATAACAACGGAACGTATCACTTCAACGATAAAAATCAAAACCGAGAAAAGCGAAACGAGAGAGGAACTAAAACCTCAAAAAGGGGGGCTGCTTCGCGAGTCAGGTGGGATCAAGAAAACCAGATGTCTAGAACAGGGCTACACTAAATAAAAAGAACACCAGAAAGCCAGATGACAAGATATTATCACCGCTTAATCCGATGACCACTTTGGGAGACCACACGGCGGAAACGGAATACGCAAGACAAAAAACCCCCAACCCACAAAAAAGTAGAGTGAGGAGGGGAGGAAGCGACTGTAGGTGCCGTGATAGAGGAAGATAGTTAAATAATACAGAGGAGGGGGGGCGAATGCACCAAAAAGAATTTGTTGTCAAGGGGGGGCCCGGATAAGCACGGTCCATTTCCACCACAAAGACGATGAAAGACGGAGACTGTAAAGAAAAAGAACCAGAGTCCTGTCGACTGCTCCGAGTTGGAGAGGACGAAAGGCCTGAAGTGAAATTCTGGATGAAAAAAACACTGCCGCCCTCCAACCCCGAAGCAGATGCTGTAACGCGAAAGGACAAACGCTCCTCCTGAGGGGGGAAAATGCAGGAGCTGGCAAAAACGGAATGGACACCAAGGAAACACACAAAACGCGCCTCTCGCACAGCTTGAAAAAGCGATCTGAACTCTAGCGAGGAGGTCGCCAGCTGAAGGGTTTCGGTGTCGCAAAACGGAGGGAAAACCCGGTCAAAAAAACCAAATGGAATTCCGCGCCGCACCGCGCCAAGGTAATCAGGAAAGGAGGAGAAAAGCACGGAGGGTATTTTAAAAACGACATGTAATAAAGAGAACAACCCTCGAAGAAAAGGGGGAAACAGACCTGCTGAATCTCGCGAAACAAAACAAGGAAGAGATAGATTAGCAAAAACGCGCTTCGACTCGAGGGGACGAGAAAAAAAAAATCCTGCGGGGCGTATATGCTTCCCATCGGCGCTCGATGGCGAGAAGAATAAGCGGATCTTGGAAATATGAAGGGGGGAACGGCCAGGAGTCAAATGTTGCAAAAAGGGGCTCTTGGGCAGAAGTTGAAGGAGGAAGGCGCGCATCAATGCGCAGAAAGTTGTGCGTCAAGAAAAAGGAGAGGGCGCGTGTGTGGCAATAATGTGGGCAAGCCATAGCAGCGCCAAGAGGCGAAAAAAGAAGACTTCAGCGTTTACGGGAGGCCAAAAGAATCACGAGTTGGGAAAGCACAAGGAAGAAAAAAGATAGCCACAAACGCAAAGAGCCCTGAATCGCGAAAAACTCGAAGAAAAAAAGAGAATGATGATGGGCCGTTCGGTCCTCTATGTTAAAAAAATTCTTGGGAACGCGCGAGGGAGTACTCTCGTCCCGGTTAAAAAAACCCAAAGAGGAAGTTATTGTTTAGATTATTGCAATAATCAAAGGCAACTACAGGAGCGTAAAAGAAAAGCGGCTAGCTGAGCGGCAAAACA
>Ga0179593_1388031_pt1 | contig 11638 bp, 15 predicted proteins | sample CZODoug2_1_08_16_FD_185931 | JGI IMG/M metagenome (GOLD analysis project Ga0179593, IMG submission 185931) | Vadose zone soil fungal communities from Angelo Coast Range Reserve, California, USA - CZODoug2_1_08_16fungal (PacBio error correction) | ecosystem: Environmental > Terrestrial > Soil >...
TTGCAGCGAGCAATAAGGCGGAGTAGCCTGACAGGCGGAGCGGCGCAAAGTGAGAAGCGCAGATGCCGCAAGAAAAACAGTGTGTTTTCGGGGTAAGAAGCCGGAACGGGCGAAGAGGGAGGACACAACGCAGGGGGAGACATGCGCAGCACCCTCAGTGTAAAAAAAGAAAGAGGGGTCCTCTTAATGGCGAGAAGGATCCACGGGTTCATCCTTCATCAGATAGGGAAAAAAGACAGAAGACAGGCCTGAAGAAAAAAAGAACGAAACTCAGCCCTATGGGGGAGACAGGAGAGAACGCGAAAGCGACGAAGAACCTGGGCAACCTGGTGGGTACCCGCATGGGGGAAAAGGAGAGAAACTAACAAAATGGGAAGTCGACAGCTGCTAGGAAAAAAGTGAATACAGAGTACGATGATATGAGACAGGGGAATGGAAAAAAAGCAGTCTATGAAACATCGAGGAGGAGGATGAGTGGGAGCGACATCACTGCTAAATAGATTGCGAAGTCTGGAAGCGAAAGAAGGGAGTCAGGGTACATAACGCAAAGGGAAGGGAAAAAGACGACTAACTCCGCTCTCGGGGGAACGTGGGTGACGGCGAGAGAAAAGATGAGGAGCAAAAAGAGAAAGGCAGGGAGATCCAAGCGTTCTCGAGGGAAGGGGCTAGATGTGTAGGGGGGTTGGGAGGTGGTGCAGGGGGGAAGCTCTTAGGGGGGTGAAGCCGTGGCACTTGGGAGAGGAAGTAGAGGGTTAATTTTAGGGTTGGGACGGGGAGATGGGGGAGGATATGTAATTGTGGAGGAGGAGACCGACTTGGGGGGGCAGAAAGGAACGCGTGCTGGTGCAGTTCGTGCACCCTTTGAAGGAAAAGCTGGTGTGGTAAAAATACTGAATGAGGGGCTAAGGAAAGGCGAAACCGAAATAAGGCAGGCTGAAAATAACGGGAACGGAAGAAGACAGACGATTTACGCTCACTCGAGCGACCGGCACGAAGAAAAGGAGAAAGGGCGGGGAGGGCAACCAGGAAAAAAAACAATCGTTCAGACAGGAGACAGAATGTGTGCGAAGGGGAGAAGGAGGGCTGGCAAAAAGTGGAAGAATAGAGGATCACTCTAGGGAGGATGAAGGAGACGCACGGATGACGTCTCTGCTGATCAGAACGCGTTGGGAGTCCGGGGAAAACGCTGGGGAGGCGATCGCAAGGTCGAAAAAGGTGGCAAACTCGAAAGTGGAAAAGCAACAGTGAGGGGGGTTCAAGAGGGGCAGGATTCTTCAAATAAAGAAGCGGCTGAGGGTTCGATCGATCTAGTTAGAGGAAGAAGCGTGCGACTTCAAAGAAGGACGAATCAAACATGGACCAAAAAAAAAAAGAGCCATGAAAGAACATTAAAGTAAACTAAAACACTCCTAAGAAAATTTTTGTGGCCACGGCGGGGAAAGTGAGAGAACGAGGAGACGGAAGATGGATGTGTAGTGCCGAGGTATCAAGAGGCGTAAAAACTAACCAAAAGGGGGCTGGGAACTGTCTACGGGGAAAACATTCACATAAAAAAATCACTTGCGTACGTGAGTGAAATTGCATAGCGAATCGCGTCGAATCAGCCCTCGCAGGCCAATGTAGACGTCTCCGAAAACAACCAGCAAAAAAGTAATGGCTGACCGAGATTGGGGGGGAAGGAACGACAAAAACCTCACTAAGCGTCAGAAGTGCTCTGTGTCTAGAAAAATGAGGGAAAAGGGGGGAGGTGAAAATGCAGGTCACGGGAGACCAAAAGGAGGCAACGACACGGGAGTAAGAGGAGGAGGGCATCAATGACGGGTGGGAAACGGGGGAGAGAGGGAGAGCAAAAGTGCAGAAGGGGCAAACTACACGATCATCTGACAACATACCGAAAGTGACCCCGGGGTGACAACGGGGCCCTTACACAGCAGAGGGGGGGCGGGGGAGAAGTTCAAAGGATTTGAAATCAATTCATCTCTTAGAACTGCCGACATCATTGAGAGGATCAAATGAGGAGAAGGTACTTGGGGGGGGGCGGCACTCCTCGTTCTGGGGATAGGACGGACCTCTACAAAGCAGAGGAACTCCGAGGGGTCGGCGTTAAGAAAAACGTGCCTCGTCGGCATCAGCGTCGATGTAAGACGGAAAAAGGCAAAACCAGGCTCAGCTACAGGAACATCGGTTTGAGTGGGCACTGCCGAGCCGTGGGGGACAACGGATGGTCCAAAGAAGGGAGTAGGAATAACCAATTAACAGGAAACAACTTTGCCATGGGGGGGGGGAGATTCGGAAAAAGGAGTCAGTGGAAAGACCTGCATAAGACTCCGGTGGGTAGAAGGAGGCATTCTTGAACTTTGGTGCAGGGAGCTTTCTGAATCCAATGAGGCAGGGGCATCAGGAAGACTTAAGGAAAAAAAAAAAATTGGGTTCTAACCAAAATGGAATGGCGGGAGGGAAGAACACTGTCCGCCAACGTCCCGTTACCAACGAAAAGGGCCGGTTGGTGGAAGGGGAACGGTGGAAACTCGACAGGGAGGAGGAAAAAAGATGGAACCAAACGAAAAGAAAAAAGCGACCAGGATAGGGCGGAACAGGACGAAAGGGGAGGGCGAAAAGGAAGGGGGGCCAGGGGGAGGCCGAGGAGAACATTTGTAAAGACCCGATGCCGGGCCGGGAAGAATCAAAAGAACTACACTTGAAGTCAAAAAAACCGTAGAGTGTCCGAGTCGACATCAACAACGGGTGCAGCGGGAACAAAAAACTAAGGGGGTGGAGCGTAGGGACTGACAGGGACCCTTGTCACAATTTTCAAATGTGCCGGGTGATGGCGTCCGGTGGAAAGAGAGGGGTAAAAACCGCTCGTCACGGGAACTCCAGACAGGAGGTATTCGGAAGCGGACTTTTCTTCCTCGCCGAAACGCTCGAAGACGCGGAGGATCACGAGGAACTATTTACGCTGGCAACAGGCGCATCTTATACAGTGGCAATGACCGAGGAGTATAAACACATAACCTTCACATCGATAGGGCAACAGAGAACGACAGGGTCGAAATCATCAGAAAAAACGACAAGAGAGATATTGAAAGCCGGTAGAGAGGCGGTCCGTCCGCCAAAAGGTGTCGCTTACGACGGACCAGGATTGAAACCCCGAGTACACCGGTCCCTTTATGCTAAACAAAATCGGTCTTTGGCGGGCAAGAGCACTGGGGAGGGAACGGAGGCCGTTGGGAAACCCACGAAGACTACTTTTCAGAACAAAGATATCCAAGGAGGAGTCGGAGAAACCTGGAGATGGAGACGTGACCTGGAAAAAAAACAAAGCGTCACCAGAAGGACGGACATGGGAACTCTAAGGAAGAGGAAAAGGACTACAAAAGATAGCAGGGAGTCCCTCGCTTGCGGGCGGGGGAGGAACTCGTTAAAAATCAAAAGGTTATAAAGTTGTGAGAAGGAGGGGGGAAAATAGTGTACCCTTTAGGGGGGACGAGTGGTCGCAATCGGACAGATGCACCTCCTGAAGAACCCAGGGAACCGGGGATAGCGAGGAACGGGGGAAACACGGCCGTCAGTCGTCCAGCCGAGACTTGTCGGCCTCTCTGATGGAGGAAAAAAGGGAGGAAAAGGAGCCTAGGGTCGGTCATAGCAAACTGCCTGCTTACTTGGGTTGTGCGTGCCTGACAAAACCGAAAGAGGTGAAATCGAAATCGAGTCTAGACCTTACTGAAGCAAACCTGTGGGTGTGACCGGAGAGGTAAAGGGCGCCGAGGGTTAAGCTATGAGTAGCCGGAGTTCGGAAAGTGGCATCGAGTTAAGAAAATGCAAAAAAAATGTCACTTTGGGAGCGAGAAAAGAGGAAACAAAAAGGGTAACTGGGCCTGTGGGTCGGATGCCTAGAGGCGACATGACAGGGGGGGCGCGAAGGGGGACAAAAGAAGAGTCCGAAGGATTCACTTCCTCTGGCTTCACATATTCTGAACCTGGTGAAAGGGGTAACGAGAAAAAAAGAAGAAAGAACGAAAATGGGCACTAACAAGAGCAAGGAGCGCGTCGGAAAAAGTTACCAGCGGATGGAAAGAAAAGATCGTGAAGCTAGGAAAAAAATATATACCATCCGATGACCAATGTCCGACGGCACAACTAAAGGAGATACAAGGTTTTCGAATGGAAGAATTGACAAGACTTAGAAAAATTCAGAGTTTAAATTATCGCTGCCAAAAAAAGTGGGGGGGTGTGAGAGGGAGAGTAAGCGATGAGGCAGTGATCAAAAGCATCGATCGTTTAACGCTTGCCATTAGCGCGGGAAGGGATCAGGGGTCGGGAAAAAAGCTGCCGAAGGGAGGGGAACGGGGATAAGTCGCTCGATGGGAGTGAAACGCCGGCAGAGAAAAGGCTCCGTAAAAAAGCAAAGCACGAACCTGGAATAAAAACCGCTGGGGGGGGACCTGACAACCGAGCGGTAATGAGAAGGCGGGGTGGGATGATAGAAAACGGGCGGGTGTCCACTGTAGGGAACCACGAGAGGCCGGAGGGTCGTGTAAAGATGTGCCTGAAACAGCAGTGGGTCCAATACTTGGGATGTCCCAGGAGTCGACGCCTCGAATCTGAAAAAGGAAGAAAACTAGAGGAAAAGCGAACAAAAGCACAGGGGGGTGGTAAGACAGGACTAACAGAACGAACTCCCATACGAATGTTGCAGAAAGACACCAGAAGTACATGAGTACCATGACGAACTCACTGAAGATCCACTGAGGATGGGCCTGGGAAAAAGACTCGAGAGAAGAAGGACGCGGGAAGAGCTCTCCTAAAATCTAGGGGGCGAACCTCGAAACGCATGAAGGAATCTAGGAGTGGATCCGCTGTAGAAAGAGAAAAACAAAGTTAGGAAGAGAGAAATTAGTAAGAGGATAAACTGCTGAAACTCAAAAGAGGTACAACACCCGTTCTGGCGGGCCTCCTCCCTCGAGTGGGGGGGCGCTCTTCTCGCCGGACAGCAATCTCCGAGCCTCGTTTGGACATAAGGAAAAAAAAAAAAAGAGTGGGAGGACGGGGAAGGACCGCTAAAGGGATTAGGTTACAGGCCGGCTCTTGGTGGGTCCGCGGGAGAACCGGATGTCTCATTTAAAAGGGCGGTGACGAGGGGATCGGAAGATAGGGGGGGGGATACGCAAGGACCCGGGACTGAGATTAGACCCTGAATCACCCGATTGTCAACATCAAAGGCGTGCCGCAGGCGACGCTCGAGGGGTTGGAACATCAGGGAAGAATACTCGGTTGGACGAAAAAACCGACTGCAGAACTAATCAAAAGCAAGCGAAGACCAAAAAAAGAAGAAAGGGTCAGCCGGGGGGGAAAACTGATACGAAGGGAGGCTTTTGGGCGCCCCGAATATAAATCGGGGCGAATTGGCATGATGCTGGGGGAGGCGATTACCAAAAAACCCTCACGGTGCATTCTCGGTGGGCAATAAAAGTTCACTAACCTTCGAGGCTTGTGAATTCCTAACTGGTGCTCTTAACGCCGGGACATCTAGAGAGGGAGGAAATCATAGAGATCGAATAAGCCTCCCGCCAACACTCGTTACAGCGAAAAGTTCGCAAAAAGGAGCGGGGGAACAGAATAGATAGGGAGAAAATTGAACAAAGCGATCTGCGGCGCCAATGCTTAGGTGGATAAGGGTCGGGACTTAGAAAAAGGACGAAGTTGGGGAACTAGCCAACACATCGGGTCTCGTACAGTTACTCACGAAGATGAGCGGGGGGTCGGTGTCTGAGTTGGAGAAGACCGCGGGGGGAAATGGGATGTTTCAAAAAGAGGCATGATACGAAGAAGCTCCTTCTTCCTACTGGGGCATGGCATGGTAGGAGCGGGATCCGCCATGAACGCGTCCCGGCGAATAGTCTTGTTCGAAGAAGGAGACCACGTGAAGTTTGGCGGGAACAGGCACTAAGATGCACTTCGGACGCTAGCTCGACTCCACCTGCTGAAATGTAATTCGCCTAGGGGGAAAAAGAAGGGGCGGGGAGGACTTGATCGAAAACGTTCCTTAGGGGGGTTAAGAGACTCGACTTGAACCAGTCACGCACACAAAAAGTGGTCCGCGCGGGAACAGGATCGTGAACGACACCAAAAAAAAAAAGGGGTGGGAACGGGTCATACATCCTCCGATGTGATCAAAAGGGGTGGCACGACAAGCGCCTGGACACGGAATTGGCGGAACAAAAAGACGGGGGAGAAAAGAGTGTCTGATACATTAATAGGCACGAGGGAATCGTTCCGCCACCGGGAAAGGTCCAAGGAGAAGGAGTACAACGCAAACCCCAGGTTACTTCGTACTCCTTCCCCCATTCCTCTTCGCGAAAGATGGCCTACCCTCAGGTAGTCTGTCAGGAAGCAGAGAGAGCGAACAGGGACAGCATCGCGGGTCATGGATTGTTCCGGCGCCTGCATCAAGGCTCCCCAGTGCGATAAGACAGCAAAAAGGAGAACAGAAAAAGAAAGTGAAAAAGGTAGGCGTCGCGGGTTTCCCGACAGAGCCAGAGGCACATCTAATCACATAAAAGAGACAAAAGGTTGCAGCAGTAAAGAATGCCCGGGGTTGAAATCAGGGGCCGCTGCGGAACCGGGACGACTGGGGTGGGAAGGTAAAGTTGAGGGCAACATCTGCATCTCTCTAAAGGTGCGGATGATCCGGGGAAGTCTTGAAGAGTCGGCAGGAACGCGAGGACGGGGGGTATTTACAGGTCTGAGAAGCCACGGGAGGAGACTTGGCCTCGTCCCTCGGGGGTAGTTAGCGTACCTGAGATTCGTGGATGGTACTTCCTGAGTCAACCCAAAAAACAGGACCGCAGAGAGGAAACCAAGCAGAGGGAAAAGGGGGGGAATTACGCAGACCTTGTCATCCAGCACCCGGCGAAAAAGACCGTACTTAAAAAGGTGTGAGGAAGAGGGGCCAACCATCCGGAGTGAGGGGGACTGCCAGCAGGGACCAATTGGGAGGGAAAGGGAGGGAAGGTCCTGAGGGGGGGGGGCAACGAGCTTCTTGAGTCACTCGGCACGGGACGAAACGTAAGACCAGGGGGGAAAAAAAAGGAGACCGGCCTGACATAGTTATGGGAGGGGACGGCCTCGTCGGGCATCAAAGGGTAGCCGGGTTTGGGAACTAGGGGGGGAACCATCGATCAAAAAAAAAGTGGGGAAGGAGATTGCTACCCGGAAAAAAGCCCCTAAGAGCCCAAGGGACGGGTGGAAATTATCAAAAGTCGGCACGCCACAAAATTCATGGGTCTAAATGGATTGAAACGAAGTGACGCCTACGTTGAAGGAACTCAAGAAGCTAAATCGAGGGAAAACCATTGTACACGACTTAGAACATAAAAAAGGAGTCTATGCAAGGGGAGGTCCCAAATTTCAAGAGGGGGGGGAAATCGGGGTAGAACAGGACACTTGCATGACCGAGGGGCCTTGCGCGCGGGTGATTGCAAAAATTCACTTGTCACAAGGCTCGCGTCAACTCACAGGTCCATGAGTAGAAGGAGAAACTGATGAGGGGGAACGTTACTCGAAAGTAACCTGCGACTAGGAGGTCATCACAGTAAGAACGGGGGGGGGGAGGAAAGAGCAGAGCTGCACTCGGAACTATGGTTTAGAAAAGCCAAGTGAGATATAATAGCGAACAGTTAGAAATTGTATTCATCATCTACTATTGCAGAAGAATCAAAATCGTTCAATTACTTCGCAAAAAAAAAGGTCAGGTAGGGGGGGAAAGGGGAAAGTGAATGGACCCGCTGGTTCTGGAGCTCAACATAGTGCGTGTACGGTGTGCGTGGCCAGGTCGGCACGGGGGAAAAGAGCGAGGGGAAAAAACGCGAATACCCGTGATAACGCCTGGGGATGTTGAGTAAACTCAAGTTAGGCGACGTCAGTAGCGCCAGGACAGAGAAACATGCGGCCCTAAGCGCGGGAGAGGGAGATGTAAGTAAGAAAGAGAGAGTCGGCAAGCGAGGCGGAGGAGCCGATAAGGAGGGAATTAATTAGCAGTACAGCAACTTCCGGAGAGTACTAGAGGGTTACCCTAATAAAAGGTGAAAGAAGGGGAGAGGTTAGGCGAGACATAATCACAAAAGCCTGAAGAAGAAAAGCCGGTCTCTTAACTAGGCAAGTGCGTTTCAGGGGGCCGAATAACGGGAGGAGTCGGGCGGATTTGTTAAAAAATGAAAGGAAAACTTCGCAGGAGGAGGGTCGTCAGGTCACTCCGAGGAGACCGGAAAAAGTGTGTGACTGGTAACGAGAAGCATCGTGAGAGCCCGGCAGGAAACCAACAGTAAAAGACCGTGGGAGGGAGGGAGACGGGAGAAACGGTGAGTAGAGCGGAGAAGGATTTTGAAGTTTAAAGGTGTACCGTGACTGTCACTGTGCGTCGTCAAAGGCCTTCGAAGGTGACGCTTTTCCCTAATGGACGGAAGGGGAAGAAAAAAGAGACAGGAAAAGGGGGGAGAACCGAAGGAAGACGGGATCATGGGATATCTTCACAAAGTGCGCACCGAGGTCTTTAAACAACTCACGACAGGACTGAAATCCCGCTAAAGCGGAGAATAAGGGGAAGAAAAGAGGGGTGGCGGGGGTAACAGATCTTCCATCAAGGAGAGAAGACCGCCTAGTACGCAAGGGCGAAGTGTTCGCGGCACTGGAAGGGGGGAAAAGCGCCGAGCTAAACAAGATAATTTCCCGTAGCAAAGGTTTTTTGCTGAAAGAGCCTTCGTGCAAGAAAAGGGGAAGACGTGCCGAGCGGGTTCACTACTGACCAATTTCGTAGGTAAGATGGTGCTTCAGGCGACCATTGGAGAATCGCGAGGAGGGGGAGGGGAATAAAAAAAAGGAACATGCGAAATATAATTATTCTCCACCAACTCTCCGGTAGCGTGGGGGGGCTGGCCACTGACGCCCAAGGTACGGTGAGGAAGAAGACAGCAGATGGGTAAGGGAAATTAAGGCCCAGTTGGGGTGGACTGGTAAAAAAGAGCGGGCTCAGGATCTCGCAATCGAGTTAAATATCAGGATATTTTTAAAACAATCAAAGGGTCTTGAATAAAAAGGGGTGACTCAATAAGCGAGGACTCGGGGGGGGCGCACACCGAGAAGTCTCCTCTAACACCGAATTGTAGAATTAGCCCCAGCCGCAAACGCCTTGATGTGTGAGCCGATGCCGACAAACGAAAGAAAGTACAAAAAAGGGCAGAGGGAACGGAGAAGCCAAGGTGAAAGGGGGTAGCTGGAAGTCTGCCACGATGCTCATCCAGGACGAACGAAAACCAGGAGGGCTGCGGCGACCCGCCCGGTGTAGAAAAAGGGGGGTCCGCTCGTAAAAGAGAAAAAGGAGGAGAAAAAAGAAAAAGAAATAAAAGAGGACCCTGCTGATAAGAGATTCCTTGAAAAAAAAAAAAAAAAAAAAGTTCTGCCGCTCCCCTGGTTATCTCATAAGGCAAAATCCGCGAAAAAAGGGGGGAGAGAAAGAGAACGACAGCTGGAGTTAGTTCCCAGTCCCGCGACTTTTAGCTGTATTGGGATCTGGGTGTTACGGGTACCCCGGCCTAACAATCTGGGTCTCTGGGGACATGCTCAACCGGTGTTCGCGGAGAGACGCCGTGGGTGCAGGCAATGACTAGAGGAGCTGTCGTCGGCAAAAAAGGAAAAGAAAAAGTGGAGGGTCAAAAGAAATGCTGAGGAAAGTCTCTACGCTCGAGGGTGAGCAGACCGCAGCACTCGTGGTGGGACCGACAGACAAAGGGAAAGGCTCATGCTAAGAACCACCAAGAGGATCGAATCACCCAGACGAACAAAAATCTAAAAGCTAATAAACAGGTCGCGCTGGTGGGTGCGCTCAGCGAAGCAGAAGTCTGGAGGGGGAGAGCGGGGTACACTAATCGAAGAGCGTAAATCGAATCTCTCCGAGAGACCGTCCGAGCCGGAAAGTTGGACTAAGCCGAAAGGAAAATCGCACGTGATCCGTCGCCTAAAGCTTACCCCGCATCGCAACCCAAAGGAGACGGAGGCGAAGGTAGCAAAAGAGGCGAGGGTTAAATGAATAGAAGAGAAGGCAGCCGCAGGATCGTGGACGGCATGATTACTGGGAGCTCAGGCGTGGATATACGCGATGAGATCTGCTTACAGACACAAAGGGTCGTCTTAGCGTACGAAGACCTTGAAGATGATGCTTTCCGGTATCGATTTTGTAGGACAAACCTCAGGAAAAAGGGGAGGGGGCAGGGGTAAAAAGAGGCCGGGGGTCCGAATGCTATGCGGGCGCGCGGGAAGAGCGACGATCAGCATGATTAAAGCGGGGGAACAAAGAAGCTGGGCGAAGAGGGAGCGAGCACCACTGCAGTTGGCGTGGACGACCCGAACTTCCACATTGATGGACAAGGGCGAGCACCAAGAAAAAAAAAGGAGGGCGGTAGAAATGCTGGATCCTCCCGGCCTAGATTTTAGTTGAACTCGACTTGAGGTAATTTCACCACCGGAAGGTCAGATAGGGGGGGGGGAGGGGAGGAAAGACAAGAGGAGAAGTGTTAGACGGGGCAGACAAAGATCAGAAGGGGCCGTGGGTAGAAATCGCAACCCCAGGGAAAGCGCCGGGAGGAAACCGGAAAGAGAGAAGAGCACCGAACGGGGGTCTCCCACTGGAGATTTATTACGAAACACAGTTAAACAGCCAAAGAGATCAGACAGGGGTAAAAATAAAAGGATCCAAACTTACAGACCACTTGGCTTGGTAGATCTCCAAAGAAATGAAGGCGCCCAGAATCAGTTGTCGATCATCTGTGTGAGTCTCTCTTAGAGACGAGACAGTACAGCAGAAAGGTCAGGAAGGGGATGTTCCTGCGATGGTTCGGGGACTACCATTCCCATGAGCTACACCAACTTGGATACTCAGTAGGAACATAATAAAAAAGGGTGAAGTAAGTCGAGGAAACACCAAAACGTTACGCTCCAGTTCCGAAGGAACACACAAAGTACACTCATCATTGACATTGAAACAAAGAAGGGGGAAAAGACCCGGGAAATTCGAAAAACTGCTGTTCGGGAAGTCACGGGCTTGACTTTGGCATATCGTAGACCTTGAAAGAAAAGGTCGGTCACATCTATTCTGAATCGTGAAAACGGTGTATGGTTTACCCGACCTTACGGGAAAGAAAAACAGGGACCCGTAATAGTGCCCCGTTTATGACGGGGGATCGGCGGAGATGGACAGGGAGGCACGCACAGGAAAGTAGGCCGAATCCAGCCTGAGACAGGGACCGGACCGTGGGTACCCATGGAAAATACCAAAAAATCCACACAGTAATGGGAAAGGGGAAAGGGGAAACTCGATGAAAAACATCACTTATTGACAGGGTAAAATACCTGAAAAAGATCGGCCTCGGGGGATTCCTGAAGGAAAAGTTTGGGAACAGTTTGGTGCAGAGAAGATAGAGCACGGACGCATCCGGGTCTGAGAACAACCGACAAGGGGGGGAGAAGCGAAAATGACTTGAAACAAAAAAAAACTCGGATTGGAGCCACTTTGACCAAAAACATCTGTCACGGGACAGAGGAAGGGGGGCGGAAGGGGTGGTGTAAGGGGTCGTGTAACAACCAA
>Ga0179593_1584445_pt1 | contig 11638 bp, 23 predicted proteins | sample CZODoug2_1_08_16_FD_185931 | JGI IMG/M metagenome (GOLD analysis project Ga0179593, IMG submission 185931) | Vadose zone soil fungal communities from Angelo Coast Range Reserve, California, USA - CZODoug2_1_08_16fungal (PacBio error correction) | ecosystem: Environmental > Terrestrial > Soil >...
CCACCGTGAAGTGGACCATGCAACCCCAACCCCCCCCCCTTGTTGTGTGGGGGGAGGGGATGGGGGGGGGGGGGTAACGGGAGATTTTTTTTTGTTTTTTTTGGTGAGGGGGGGATACTCAACTCAGATCATGTTAAGGCGCCGGCGGTTAAGTGGAGCTATTTAATCCATCGTCGGGCGTGGTTGAGGTAAAATTTGGTTTTTTTTTTTTGGGGGGGAGATGGTAGGGAGGGGTGGGGTCTTTGTTACGCGTGTGGGTAAATGTTTTGGGGGGGGGGGGGGGGAACGCTTCTTCTTTGGCATGGTTTTGTGGGCTTCATTTCTAAGATCAGGTGTAATAATTTTTTTTTGTGTTTGGGGGGAGGAGATCGGATGGGTAAACTCGATTACGGTTGCGGGGGTTTTTTTTTTTTTTTGGGGGGGGGGGGGGGGGAAGGGGGAATCTACGTTTAAGTTAACACAGCCCAAAAATACCACGTTAATGCTCCACCAACACAAAAAAGTGCAGGGGGGGGGGGTTGTTTGTTTTTGTTGGTAGGATGGGGGGGGTGGCGGAGTGTTTTTGTTTTTTGTTTTTGGGGGGGGGAAAAGGAATGGACCATATATCCTGTGACATGCAGGTTGTGTGGTGCGCAAACCTTTCGGATACTAAAGAAACGAAGGCGCCCCACCCACCCCCCCCCCCCGGGGGGGAAAAAGCGGCTCTAATGCTCGGGAACCCGGGGGGTGGTTTTAATTTTTTTTTTTTTGTGAGGGGGTGGGTAGAGGGGGGACTTCGTAGGCAAGCTGGGATGTACTGTGCTATACACACTTATTCGTCGGCAGGATGTGTTTTTTTTGTTTTGTTGTGGGGGGGAGGGGGGTAGGGAGTGTCTACCTAGGGGGCGGGGTGTGGTTTTGTTTATTTTTTGTGGGAAGGGGGGGGTGTGAGTTTCTTAAAGCGAAATGGTTGGTCTCTACATCCTGGGGGGGGGGGTTTGGTTTTTTTTTTTTTTTTGGTGAAAAGGGGGGGGGGGCTCTTCCGGGGGGGGGTGGGGAGTGGATTTTTTTTTTTTTTTTTGGGAGGGAGGGGGGAGGTAGATCATATCGGCTCCTTTGGGGTACACGAGCTGGGGGCAGCGTGTTTTTTTAATTTGTTTTTGAGGGGGGAGGGGGGAGGGGGATTTTGTGGGGGGGTGTTTTTTTTTTTTTTTTTGGGGAGGGGGGGGTATCGGGGGTTACTCATTCAGTTTTGGGTTTTCTTTTATGGGGGGGGGTTACTGGGGGGTGAAGGGTTGGGTTTTTTTTTTTTATTTTTTTTTTTTTGGATTGGGGGGGGGGGAGGGGGGGCTTGGCCAATCTGAGTGTTTTTTTTTTTTTTTTTTTTGGGGAGGGGGGGGGGGGGTTATCTTCTCATGTTGGGTTTGGGTTCTCTTGATTTCGGGGGAGGATTTTTTTTTGTTTTTGGTGTGTGTAGGGAGGGGGGGGGGAGGGCCTTCCCCCATCGTTACCGCAGTGGTTTTTTTTTTTTGTGGGATAGAGAGGGGAGGGAAGGAATAAAATCATTTCTTTTCCAAGTTATGGGTGCCACGTGTTTCACCGTCTCAGGGGTGGTGTATTTTTTTTTTTTTGGGATAGGAATGGGATGGAGGATCATATCTTTAGAGAATGCCGGTGGGTGATGGTTTGTTTTTTTTGGTGTGAATAGGGGGGGGTGGAGGTATCGCACCAGTCTAAAATAAGGGTGAATCGGAACCGGGACTGGTGGTGGTGTTGGGGGGAGAGGTCGGGCCCACTTCCGGGGAGGGTTTTTTGGGGAAATATGGAGGTATGGGGGGGAGGGGGGGGAAGCTCCTCTAAAATGAGAGGCCGTCCCAACTTTATGACGTAAATATTCGCTCCGGCGGGGAATTGTTTTTGTTTGTGTGGAGAAGGAGAGGGGGAGGAAACACTGAACCTATAGGGGTTTGTGTTTGGTTTTTTTAGTGTGGGGGGGGGGGGGGAGGTTATTCCTTTGAATCGTGGGTCAGGTTATAGACAGCACGGTAACGTCCTAGCCGGTAAGTTTTTTAGGGAAAAAAAAGGTTTCAGGCACCCCCCCCACCCCCCCCCCCCCCCAAAAAGAGAAAAAAAAAAAACAAAACCCCCAGCGCTAATCTAATCCTACATAGGGACGGGACAGGGGAAAGTTGTATTTATGTGGGTGGGGGGAGGGGGAATTGGATGATCCTATTTTTGTGTGAGGGGGGGGTAGTTGTGTTTGGGGTGGGGGAAAAGAGGGGGGAGGGGAGGGGGGGGGAAACGCCGATCCCGTATAGCGTTGGTTCGCTAACTAACACAGAAGCCCCCACCCCCCCCCCCCCCCACAAACAAAAAAAAACCCAAAAAAAAAAACCCCCCCCCCCCCCCCCAAAACAGCATGCAGGGGGGGGGGGGAGACGGCTGTCTCGCCCATGGGGGGGTGCATTTCTTGGCAGATTTTCAAACACACCCCCACCCCCCCCCCCCCCCCAAACAAAAGTCCTCGAAAAAGGGCAAAGAGGAATTTGTCGAATGACGGATAAAGAAACACGCCCCCCCCCCCCCCCCCCCACCAAAAAAAACGAAAAACTCCTAAGTATCACCAGCACCATATTTAGATATCTCAATCCAGAACTAGCAACAACAAACCAGCGTCCCCCCCCCCCCCCCCCCCCCCCCCGAGGTAGCACAGGGGAGGGAGTGATCTACACAATGAATATCACAACCCACCCCCCCCCCCCCCAAACAAGAAACAAAAGAAGACCCTTTCCCTCTCGGTATAGGGGCCGCTAATCTGTAAAGGGGGCAGGGGGCAGTGGGGGTGTGTTGGTTTGTGTGGGGGGGAGGGGGGGGGGCTGGCTCCAGCACTCTGCGTCAGGGTGTTTTTGGTGTGGGGGGGGGGGAGGGTGTTTGTGGGGGCGCCTGAGTTTGAGATGGTTAATTTCGCGGCTAAGCGTTTGTATTTTTTTTTTTTTTGGGGGAGGGGGGGGGGGGGGGGCGTTATTAGGAGGTTGGGATATAGTCCCCCCCCACACCGACAACCACAAGAGAAAAAATTTCACAACAACCAACCCGGCGTTTAAATCTATCCTCACATAAAAGCCACCGGGGTGGTGTTGGGTTTGTTGAGGAGAGGGGGGAGGGGGGGGGTATCTCCTTTCCATGGGTCATGGGGGGTTGTTGTGTTTTTTGTGGGGGGGGGGGTAAGGGGCGGTATACTTTGTCGGTTAAGCGTTCAGTAAGTGCGGGCCTCGCCGGGGGGGATGGGGGGTCTTTGTGTATGGGGGAAAAGGTGAGAGATATCTCAACAACAACAACTGGAGGAGGGGGTGGTTTTGTGGGGGGGGGGGGGGGGGTCGGGGCCTCCGCGGAGGCTAGCTGCATGGACGTTGTAACGAGAATAGGATACCGGGGGTAAAGGATAAATGGATTGGGGGGGGAGGAGCTCCTTTTTATCGGTGTGGGGGTGAGGTTTTTTTTTTTGTGGGGGGGGGGGGATGGGGGGAGTATACGATAAACCAAGCAAAACCCGGCCCCCCCCAACCCCCCCCCCCCCCCAAAACAAAGCGAAAAAAAAAAAATGAAACACCCACCCAACCCGCCCCCCCCCCGCCCGCAGCCCCCCCCCAACCAACAAAAAAAGAGCTACTACAAGCCCCCAAACACCGCTCTAAATAAAACCCCCCCCCCCCCCCCCCAGGGGGGGGGGCTTCCGAGGGTGGTTATAAGGGGAATTGGTTTTTTTTGTTGTTGGGAGAAGGTAGGGGGGGGCGCCTAACCGCTCATTTTGTGAGCATAGTTGCTTTATCCGGAAGACAGGTGACACATATAGTTTGTGTGTTTTTGGTTTTTTTTGGGGGTGGGGGGGGGGTAGCTCTTGTGCAGTTTATTGTGTTAATTGTTTGGGGGGGGGGGTGGTAGGGGAGGGGGGTGGGAGCGTCCGTTGCGTACGGATAATTAATTTCAGTGGGGAGGGGGTTGTTTTGTGGTTTTTGGGGGGGGGGGGGGGGGAGGGGGGCTGGCGGTTGGAGGGTTTTTGTTGGGGGGTGGGGGGGGGGGGGGTAGATCATAGCATGGGTGTAAAATCTGCAATCCTTTTGGTGGTGAGATGGGGGGCCCCCCCCAGAACCCCAACAAAAAGACATTCTCTAAACACACCAACCCGCCAGCGCCCCCCCCCCCCAACCACACAAAAAAAGATAAATAAACCCAACATAACCCGGTAGAAAACGATAATCGGTGGGAGTGGGGGTGTTTTTTGGGGGGGGGTGGGGGGGGGGGTCTCAAGGTCCCACTGGGGTGGTGGGGGGGGGGGTATAAGGTGTTGTTGTGGGGTTGGGGGGGGGGGGGGAATGAGTTTCTGTTGGTGATAGAATGAATGTGAAACTCTTAGGGGGGTTGTTGTTTTTGGTGGTGGTGGGGGGGGGGGGGGGCCTAATAATCCAAAAAAACCGCCCCCCGCCCCCCCCCCCCCCAAAACCACCAAGACACCAAATTAGGTATTTTCGCGAAAGACAGCTCACCCAAATGAGGGATCAAGAAAAGGTCGTTTCTCTTTAACAAGCACGCCCCCCGGGGCCCCCCCCCCCCCACAAGAAAAACAAAAAACACACATACTCACTAACTAGCTGGGGGGGGGGTGTGTGGAGGGGGTTTAAAAGGGGGGGGGGGGGGGGGAAGGAAGGGAATCTCTGGTCCCAGGGGACCGATAAATGGCGCCAAAGCTGATCGGGATGTAAAAAAATTTGGTGTGAAGGGGGGGGGAAAAAAACAAATGAGGCGTTCCCGTCTGTCTCATCCTAGAAACCCCCCCCCCCCCCCCCCCCCAAACAAAAAAAAAAAGGATATCAGACACAAAGCACACAGCAAAGGCAAAATATAGGGTCAGTTGGTTCTCCAGGAAACACTCATGGGGGGGGGGGTGGTGGTTGTTTTGGGGGGGGGGGGGGGGAAAGCCAGCGAATATTTGGACGGGGAGGGGGGATTGGGTGATGGGTTGGGTTGGGGGGGGGTGAGAAAAAAGGGGGGAGGGCCGCAATGGTAAGTTGTTTCAAGGGCTGGGAAATTTCGGCCTCCACTGTGAGGTGGGGAGAGTGTCGGGGGGGGGGGGGGGGTGTGGGGGGGGGGCGTTCGCCACATTTGTTGGGGTCGGGGTGAGGTAAAATTTGGGGGGGGAAGAGGGTGCGATGAGAACTGAACAAGCGACTCATTCTCTCAGGGGGGGGCGGGAGAAGATATTAGTTTGGGGGGGGTAAGGGGGGGGGTCCGTCGGCGGGTTTTTTTGTGTGTGGGTGGGGGGGGGGGGGGGGAATGGGTGGCATGATGTGGTTGTCAGGGTTTATTTGGGGGGGGGGTGGGGGTTTTTGTGGTGGAGAAAAGAGTTTCCCATCAGGGTGTGGTGTGTGTTTTAGGGGTTTTTTTTTTTTGTGTGGGGGGGGTCATGCAGTTGGTGGGATCTTGTATTTCCTAAAAAACAAAAACCACCAACCCTCCCCGGCCCCCCCACCCAACAAAAAAAAAAAACAAACATCTCACAAAAGCAACCCCCCCCCCCCCCCCCCACCAAAAAAGAACCATGTCAGGAGTTCGACTTGGACGCAAAGAAGTAAAAAACCCAAAAAAAAAACAACCAAAAAACAAAAAAAAAGAGGGCCCATCTTCCGGGGGGGTGTGGTGGACTTATTTGTGGGGTGGGGAAGTGAGGGGGCGGTGGGACAATGACGTGGTGGGTTTTGGTAGGACCGGGGGGGGGGGGGTGTGGTTGGGGGGGGGGTGGGGATTCTTCTTTCGGGAGGGTGGGGGAAATGTGGTTCTGTGGGGGGGGGGGGGGTGGGGGGGGTGCTGGGTGGTGCTCTGGGGGGCGTGTAGTGGGCGGGGGGGGGTGGGTGAGGTGGGTTCAGGTGTTTGGGGGGGGGGGGGGGGGGGGATCTAATGCGGGGCGGGGTATGGGTACTTTGGGGGGGGTGTTTTGTGGGGGGGGGGGGGGGTGGGGCTGTGTCGGGTAAGCGGGGTGTTGACCATACGGAGGGGGGGGGGGGGGTTGGTAGTTGTTTGGGGGGGGGGGGGGGGGGGGGGGGGGAGGGGTCGGGTGAGGTGGTTGTAGCGGGGGTGCGGGTGGGGTGGGTGGGAGGGGGGGGTGAGCGCGAAGCGATGGTCAAAGTGTGGGGGCTGTCGTCAAAAGGGTGCTCTAATCATGTTGGGTGAGGGGATGTATCACGGTTGGTGGGGGGGTTGTTTGTTGGGGGGGGGTGGAGGGGGGGGGGTCTCTGGGTGCGTGTGGGTCCGGTTGTAAAATGGTGGTGGTTTGTGGGCAAACCCAAACCAAAGAAGCCTATGTTGACCAACGAAATAGAAGGATTTAAAAAAACACCCCCCCCCACCCCCACCCCCCCACCCCCCCCCAGACACCCCAAACGCTCAATCTCAAAAAACCCCCACCCCACCCGCCCCCCCCCACCCCACCCCCACGGGAACGCATCCGACAAACTAAATCTAAGTTTAACACAACAAACCCCCCCCCGCCCCCCCGCACCCCCCCCCCCCCCCCCCCCCCGGAAAACTCCTTCCAAAAATAAAACCCCACCCCCGCCGGCCCCCCCCCCCCCCCCGGGGAAGAATGGTCTGGGTTTTGGTTGGGCTGGCGGGGGGTGGGGATTAATTGTTTTGGGGGGGGGGGGTTTCTTTTAGGGGGGGTGCATGGAGTTGTGAGGATTTGGGGGGGGGGGGGGGGCGGTGTGCGCATTCTTCCGCGAAGGTGTAAGTTGGGGGGGGGTCCTTGGATGGGGGGGGTGCGTATGGGGGGGGGGGGGGGGGGGGGTGGGGGGGGGTCGGTGGTGGGGGGGTGGGGGTGGGTTGTTGTTGGGGGGGGCGGGGGGGGGGGGGGTGTGCTGGGGGTTTTGTGTTGTTTTGGGTGTTGGGGGGGGGGGTTTTTGGGGCGCTCGGGCTTACTGTGTTTTTTTGCCCCCCCAAAAAGAAACAACCCCCCCCCCGGGCCCCCCCCCCCCACACCCAAAAAAAAAAAAAATACTGCAGCAACCCCAAAAACAAATAATAAACCCCCCCCCCCCCCCCCTCGCCCAACCCCCCCCCCCCCACCCACAAACAAAGCCCAATAAAAACCCACCCCCCCCCCACCCCCCCCCCACGCCCCCCCAAAATGGTCCCACACACCCCCCGAAAAATCTATTAAAATAAAACCACCCCCCCCCCCCACCCCCCCCACCCCGACCCCCCAGAGCGACCAAAAAACCCCCCCCCCCCCCCCCCCCCCCCCCCCACCCAAAAACCCAAAAACCCCCAAAAAAGCCTTAAAAGTACACCAACACCGGGCCCCCACCCCGCCCCCCCCCCCCGGGGGGTGGGGGGGGGTGGGGGCGGGGTGGGGGGGGGGGGTGTGGTGTGTAGTGGGGGGGAGGGGGGACGTGCTTGGTGTTACAGGTGCGATGATTTTATGTGGGGGTAGGGGGAGTTTTTTTGGGGGTTTCGGGAATTTTGTTTGTTTGTGGGGGGGGGCTTCCCGTGTGGGTTTAGTTCTCTTTCGGGGTTGTGTGTGTTTTGGTGGGGGTGGATCCTCCTGGAGGGGTTGGAGTGGGTGGGGGAGCGAACGTGGTAGTTTGTCTTAAGCTTATAAAAAGACCCCCCTACCCCCCCCCCCCCCCCCCCCCCACCCCCCCCAGACTTGGTGGCGGGTGGGTTTTGGGGGGGTCAAGTGAGGTACTCTACTGGGGGGTGGGGTTGGGGGTGAGAAATGGATCGCTTGGTGGAGGGGGGTGGGAGGGTGGGTGGGGGGACGGGGGTGGTTAGAGAGGAGGTGTGGAATTAAGAGGGGTGGGGGGGGGAGGGCCCAGCGCGTTGTGGAAGGGTGGGTGGTGTGGGGGGGGTGGAAGCGGTGGGTTGGGAAGCCGGCGTCTAAACTATATGTGGTGGGGGGGGGGAGGGGGTTGGGAGGTTTTTTGGTGGGGGGGGGGGATGGGGGGGGGGTACCCGCCCAAGGAGGGTGGGGGGGGTTTTTGGATATTTATTGTTTTTTGTTGGGGGTGGGGGGGGCGAGGAAGGTGGGTTGTGGGTTGCGGTAAAATGCAGAGAGTGGGGGGGGTATGAGGGGAAGGTTTGGGTGGGGGGGGGGGGGGGGGGTGTCGCAGTGGGGGGGGGCGGTGGCAAGACCAAAAAAGGTGGTGGGTTGGTGGGGGGTGGGGAAAGGAGAGGATGCGCACATGAACGTGGTCTCCGGCGAGAGACTGGAATTTTTACGCAAGAACAAGGTGATCTGGAAAGAGTTGGGTGGGGGGGGGGGGGGGTGGAGGACTACGCCGCCTCAGAAACTGGGAGGAGGGGGTGGTGGTAGGTGTATGTTTGTGGGGGGGGGGGGGGGGGAGAATCGCGGCCTCAGTACCGTGGACACGCAACGCGCTTGGAAGGGGCAAGGTGGATGTGGTTGGTGGGGGGGATGGGGGTGGGGGGGGAGGGGAGTCCCACCGCCGGGGGGGGGGGTGAGTACGGGAGAAGTGGGTGTTGGGGGGGGCCGCAGGCAAGCTGTGCTTTAGTGGTTCTAATTGTACAATGAGTCGCTCTATTTGACCTGCCACTGGTCGTGATAGATAGATGTGATATGATAAAATGTAAGTGTTGGTGGTGGGGGGGGGTAGGAGGGGGGAGGGCCCGACCTCGCCTCCACCTGGAATGGCCGCGGTAGGATATTGGGGTTGTGGGGGGGGGGGGGGGTGGGGAGATGTAACGCCCGTCTTCGGGTGGATTTAAAAAGTCTCGGCTGGACGCTGTCTCACAATTATATATGTGGGTTAGGGTTGGGTGGGGTAAAGGGGAGTTCCCCCCCCCCCCCGTTGGGGGAGGGAGGGGGGCTTCTTTCTGCTGGCGGCAGGGGGGGTAGGTTAAGGTATGGTTTGTGGGTGGTGTGGGGGGTGGGGGGAGTAAAAGGATTTAAAAAACCGAGGTTTGGGGTCGCGAAGAGAGGTGGGAGGGTTGGTAGAAGGGGTGAGTACTTAGTTGGGGGTGTGGGGGGGGGGGGGGGGTAAACTACCACGTGGGGAGGACAAAAAAATAAAGTTGGGGGGGGGGGTGGGATTTGCCCGGGTCCAAGCTATCGCGTAGCGGGGGGGGGTGGGGGATATGTGGGTAAGTTTTGGGGGGGGGGGTGGGTGGGGGTGACAAGCATTTCCGCGGGGGGTGGCGTTGGATAGAGGAAATATGGTGGGGTGGGGTGTGGAAGGTTTGAGGGATCGATTCAGAGTTAGTTATGGTGGAAGAATGGGGGGGGAAGGGGGGTTTGTTTTTTGGTGGGGGTGGGGGAGCCTGTCGATATGACGGTGTAAGGGAGTGTGGGGTGGGTAGGTTTGGGGGGGGAGGAGGGGCGGTAGTTCTTAGGGGCCCACCGGGGGGGGGGGGGGGGGGTTTTGGTTGGGGGGGGGGGGACACCTTAAAAACCAATCTGCGCACCACCCCCCCCCCCCCACCCCCCCCCCCCCCGGGTGACGAGGGGTCGTTGTGCAGGGGGGGGGGGGGGGGGGGGGGTGTTTGGTGGGTTGGGGGGGGGAGGGGGGGGAGGGAGACTCTAGGGGGGGGCTGGTGGTTGGGTTGGTATTGTTTTTGTGGGTGTGTGGGGGGTACCAATTGGTGGGTGGGGGGGGGGGGTGTGTGGTTTTTTGGTTTTTTTTTTGTTTTGGTCTGGTGATGGACGTCTCCTGCGGGTGTCTTATGCAGTTTTTTGGGTTTTTTTGTTTTTAAAGGGGGTGGTATTGGGAGGGGGGCCGTGGAGTTGGGGGCCTCGATGACCTCACGGGGACTTGGATATTTGGATTGTTTTTGTTTTTTGGGTGGGGTCGGGGGCCCAGCGAAGCATAGTTGGTGGGTGGGTGTCGGGAGTTGTTTGTTTCCCACCCCCACAAAAAGGTGACGTGGGGTGCACGGGGTGCATTTTTGGTGGGCGGGTGGTGTGGGGGGTGGGGTTTGTTGGTGGGGGGTGGTGGACTGACCTATGGGGGTGGGGGGTGTTTTTATTGTGATTTTTGTGGGTGGGAGTGTGGGGGCAAAGTCGGTGCCTGCTGGGGCATTTGTGGGGGAGGGGGGGGGGGGTTTTGTGTGGGTGGTGGGGGGGCGCGTGCTAGGAGTTGCGGAGGGTGTTTGGTCAGGGTGTGTTTTTGGGTTGGGGGCTTGCCTTCCCCCCACCAAAACCCACACACCGGAGGAATCAACAGACTATTCCGTCAAACACCAAACCACCACCCGCGCGACGCCCCCCCCACCCCGGAAAAATGCACTGTTTCAAATCTCATGAGACGAGCGACCCAAAAAAAAAAAAAAGAGAAATGCGTAGGGTTCGGGAAACTGTTCTACTCTCCCCAGGAGAAAGACAAAAAAAAAAAAAAAGGGGCGACCGCTTGCCGCCTCTGGCCCAAAAAGGGCAAAAGACAAACAAAAGGGACCCTGGATAGGCGGCCATCCAGAATGCAAAAAGAAAAGAAAGGCTGCCCTTCCCAAAGAACACACCAAACAACAAAAAAAACTATCAAAACTGATAGGCCGAGGATTTATATCCTTGAATCTGGAATCATGAGGATAGCACGAGAGCGGTAAGCTTCCTCCTCCTCCTGACGGTTTTCCCCGCCCCCCCCCCCCACCCCCCCCCCGCGTCTGGCCGAATTTATCTTTTCCACCCGCCGTCAACGCAAAGCCCCCCCCCCCCCCCCCCAAATCATCCACATAGTGCAGACCAAGAAAAAACAACAAGCCTCTTCTTTCTTAAAAACCCCCCCTTCCCCCCAAAAAAAAAAAAACAAAACGGCCATGCCCCCCCCCCCCCCACACACCCAAAGAATGTCTTCCAACCAACAGCATGTCATTCCCCCCACAAACCCCCCCCCCCCCCCAAACAACGCAAACGTGGGCCACCTCCCCCCCACCCCCCCCCCAACCAAAACGAAAACCGTGATCACCCGCTCCGAGAAAAAGGATTCTTCGCCCATTTTTGCAATATGCACCCGTCGACCACCACCCAACCGCCCCCCCCCCCCCCCCCCCCAAACACCAACTGTACATAAAATAAACACACCCCCCCCCCCCCACAGAAGAAGGCAAGACGGATGCGAATGCGACACAAACACTAACTCAAGAAGGACTCCAATGTGGGATAAACAATCGCAGGAACAAGCCCGCGGCGCCACCACCCCAACAAAAACCTATCCCACCGGATTTACCAATTGTTAAGTGGGTTGTGTTTTATTGTATAGACAATCACTTTTGCAGGAGGGGAAGAGAGTTCCTTCTCGAAGAACCAAGGGGCCCCCCAAGCCCCCCCCCCACAAAGAGCGCCGCATCGAGTCTGGGCGCCAGGTATAAAAATAAGAAGTTGTCCCCCCAAAGAGAGGGAGAGATCTGCGCGCGTCTACCGCAACACCAGCACGAATAAACGGCTGGAGTATAGCGTCAGACCCCCCCCCCCCCCCCCCCTGGGAAAAACTGGGCGGTATCGTCGCCATTGGAAGGGAATATGATAGTTGTTTTTTTGAGCCGGTCATCACCAGAACCTTTCTATGGAAGGAGTAGTAACTGTTCCGTTCTACTTTCTCGTGTTAGCCCGCCACCGCAAGCCCCCCCCCCCCCCACAAAAAACCCCTACAACTAA
>Ga0179593_1371851_pt1 | contig 11637 bp, 20 predicted proteins | sample CZODoug2_1_08_16_FD_185931 | JGI IMG/M metagenome (GOLD analysis project Ga0179593, IMG submission 185931) | Vadose zone soil fungal communities from Angelo Coast Range Reserve, California, USA - CZODoug2_1_08_16fungal (PacBio error correction) | ecosystem: Environmental > Terrestrial > Soil >...
GGCCAAGAAGTCAGGGGCAAGGGGACTAAGAAAAAGGTAGCGGCTAAGGAAGACATATCCCCCTTCCTTGGGCGCGGAAACGTAAAAGGGAGGGGAGGAGGGACGCCCAAAAAGGGAATCCCATAAACTTGAACAACAGCAAAATCTAGGAAAGAGACAACAATAGGAACAAAAAAACGCGCTCGTTCAAGAAGTAAGAATGGAGGAGGGGTGGGGGGGGGAAACCAAAAGGATGCAACAACGCATTAACCTGCAACAACGGGCTCAAACATGACTGGCAGGGAATTAAGAGTTGGAATTCAAGAAGACCACTTATAAGGGTTTAGTTACAATGCAAAGGTATGAGTGGGAGAGAGCAATCGGGGGGGGAGGGAGAAGGGGGGGAGGCAAACTTCCAACCGTCATGTAACAGTCAAAAGGAAAAAGGGGGGGCAACCAAGGGGGAACAAACGTAATTTCTTATGCCCTCAAGATGTTTAGACGGCGGTGAGGGGGGTCTAGATGAAAGGGGATTATTCCATCTGGTTGTCCCCGATCTGGAAGCGAAGAAGGGACCGGAAAAGAGAAGGGGAGCCAACTGAGGAAGGCCAGGGCAAATGGGGGGGGTACCCCTAGATGACAGGAATACGGAGGAGGAAGAAAGACCAAAGGGGGTGGGTTGAGTAAACGGAGGTTGAGAATTAGTGGGAGGAGGGGGAAAAGACTCCTGGTTTGGAGGAAAATAGGGGGTAGAAAAGCGTCCACGGGAGAGGGAAAAGGAGAGCGAAGAACTTTGGCACCATGAATTAGCACGTGCAAAAAAATACGGAAGGCAAGGGTGCCGGTGTCTGTCCATCGGTGACGCAGGCCAAACAGACCCTCTGGAAAGAAAAGCGGGGGGGGGACACCCCTCTCCCTGGTGCTGACCTTGGCGGTACGCCAGAGAGGGGGGGGCGGGGCCGGGTAAAAAGATGCGAATTTGACAAAACGTCTATCACACCGAGGTCCCGCGAAGAGGGGGTTGAAACGAGCCAAAGGGGGAAAAGGGGAGGGCAAGCACTTGTTTTGGGGACCGAAGCGAAATCGGAAGTGTAGGTTGAAAAAGAGCGAGCCGGACTACGGTCAGCAAAAAAAAAATTTGAGACGGGGGAATGACCAAAAAAGGTGAAGGGGTGCGAACTTCGGTAGAAATGTCGGATAGAAGGGGAGGGGGTAAAGGGAAAAAAAAACAAATGGTCACACAAGAATCTCCTGTCCGCCAAAAAAACCAGAACTCACTCAACGTGTCGAAAAGGGGTTGAAAAAAAAGGCTGGCGAATAAAAAAACTTTTGTGGTGTCAATAGGAGGGACTTCAGAAGGGGAAAGGCTTGAACATGCGTCACAATGGGTGTAACAATCGACCTGGGGGAAAAGGAAGGAGAAGGAAGGGAGGAGGCCGACCGGTTCGGGGGAATGGGACTTATGCAGCAATGCTCTCTGTTAGTTTAGGAGAAGAAATTCGCAAGAGAAGGCGGAGGTAGGAGAAAGATCTCTCCCCACCAAAAAACGAGGGAAGAAAAGGAAAAAAGAAAAAAAAAAAAAGAGAGAGAGAAAGAAGTACTCTACATTGAAGAGTAACAACAAGAAAGCAAGACCGGATGTAAAGAAAGAGGAAGGCCTCTTCACCGATCTTGCAGGAGGAAGAGAAGACAAAGGGAAGAAAACGGTTACTTTTTCTAACAGATATAACCGGAAGAAGAGAAAGGTAAAAAAAAAAAAGGCATTAGGGAAGCTCTTTCTCAAAATAAGCAACGTTTCAAGAGGGGGAGTCGGTTGGGAAACGTGGGGGGCGCAAGGAGTGCGAACAGGTGTTGGTGAAATCTACTCAGAGAAAGGGACGGAGGAAATTCGTAAGGGAAGAAGACTTGTAGCGGCCAACAAGAGTTTAAAAGGAAAGGAACGAGGGGGGGGAAAAATTTAATTCGCGATCGAAGGTTAAGAAATCCGGAGAGAAGCAAGGTGGCCTGTTCCTGTCAAAAAAAAAGGTTAGAATGCAGGGAAAAAGAGAAATGGATAAGAATCAACACTAGAAAAAGAAGGGACGGGGTCAAAGGGGGGGAAGACTCGAAAGTGTTGGTTCAATCGAAAGATGAAAAGTCAACAAAATGCGGGAGAGCCCAAGGAGAAAAAGGGGGAGGGGAAATCGAAGAGGGGGGGGGTAAACCCTCTTGAGTGAGATGAACCGGAAAAGAAGGGGAAAAGGGGGGCACAAACGTCACGTAATCGATTGACGGAAAGTAAATCAGTGACTTGGGGGGGAAAAAGGTAGGGGGGGGGGGCGAGGGCTAGAGAGAAGTACCTTGTCAAAAGTGGGAGACCCAAGAGGCAGCAGAAAAAGAGGATCCGGCAAGTCGCAAGTGAAAAGGGATATAAAAGGGAAGAAATTTGAGGAAGAGTGACAATTCCCTTTCCGCATCAGCCTCTCATGGGGGGAAAAATGACAATGGGAGGAAGGCAAGAGGGAAGTTTCCGATTTGACCTCACTATATATGGGCGAAAAGAAAGTTTAAGGAGGAGGATCCAAAATCCCCACACTAAACTGGGAGTACACCTCAAAGGAAGGAACGGAAGAGTCCTGGGGTTGGGGTGACTTTTGTCTCAATCCGGTTACTGGGAATGCAATAAAATACTGTGGCTGAACGACAGAAAAAGGAAAAAAGGGAACTACAGGGTGCCATAAAAAGCTTGCGAAAAAGAGGACAACACGAAGACATGGAACGTCGTGAGGCCCAATTATATCGGCCCGAACCACTGGGGAGGATAACAACGCAGGGGAGAAGGAAAAAATAGCAGAGGTTGTAAAGATTCAACGTGCAACCGAAAGGATGGAGGGGGGAGAATTTGGAGGAAGTTGGGGTGGGGGTTCCAAAGTTACTCGTCTACGAGTGTCCCTGAAAAAGTCAAATCAAGAAAAAGATAGTTGTTTTCAGTAAAAAAGGACAGCTAAGGTAGTCGAGAATAACTGACTAAAGGGGGCTTATTCGCCGACGTGGGTCAAAAGTAAGATTGGAGGATCAAAGAGGAACAACCACGGAGGGGGAATTGAAGAGAGGAAATTTCGGGGGGGTACCTGTGGGGAAAGAAGGGGGGGGACATACTAGGTCTTAGGAAGGATAGGGACCAAAAGAGGGGTCAGGCGATGAAGAAAAAGGGGGGGGATGTTTCGGGGGAAGCTATGAGACCGAGAAAGGGACGGAAGAAAGACACCCTCCATGAGGACAAAGAATTCTTTTCCTTCGGTAAAGTACTTTCTTGGTGTCCCACAAAAAAGAGACGAGGAGGAGCACGTTGGGGCGAAACGTGTGGTTGGGTACGATATAGCATTGTGAAGGAAAAAAAAGAAAGGGAGGGGGGGTGAAGAGTACCGGGAAAAGATACATATTCTTGAAAAGCTAATAGGAGGAAGGGAAATCGGGGGAAAGGGAAGCCCCAGAGGGGAGCAGGGGGAAAAAAACGACCGCTTTCCGACCGTGGGCCAAGAGAGAGACCGAAGGAGGTGTAGGAGACCGCGTTCATTGTCGGGAGAAAAAGGATAAGGGGAGGTCTTACCCGAGAAACCCACTACGGAGACAATCGGGAGGGGAGCAACATGTGAGCACAAGTGAAAGGTTTTGTTCACTTGATTCTGCTGCGGTGGGATCAAGCAAGGGAAAATGCGGAATCAAGGGGGCCGTATTTCTTTCGACGGGGGGTGCAAAAAAGTAGGGGAAACAGCAATGGCAGACTGGGGAGAAGGGGGGGACATGGGCGAAGACATAGCCGCAAACAAAAACCTTTTGGGTCATGCAAGAGAAAGGGACTCCAAAGAGTATGACGTCCGTTGGTCTCAAGTTGAGGGGGACGGCAAAGCGAGGAAAGACGCGGGGTCTACCCCGTTCTCGGGTTCCATTGAGGCGGAGGCAGAAGAAGGGTAAACGGATTGTGAAGAGGGACGGATGTGTTGAAAAACCTCTGAGCACAAGAGTCAAAGAGGATCACGTGGGGGGGAAGAGAATAAAGGAAAGGGGAGGGTTCAGAAAAAGCATCTTGTGTGGGGGAACTTACGGCATTCAAGACAAGAGGGCGTGAAGGGGGAAAAGGGCAAGCGGCGACTACTCAAATAACGCGTCGCAAGAAAATTTCAAAGGGGACTGTGGAGAAAAGGGGGGGAAATGGGGGGGGGGGCGCTCCATAATCTTCATAGAAGTAACAAGCTTCAAGGAGGGAGCAAACTGGTGGTCGGATCACGAAGAGTCATACAGAGGGACAGACTCAACCGCGGAACTTCGAGGGGGCGGAAAAAGGGAAAAAGGAGTGTGGGTGTCATCTCTGCCTTCCGAATTAGTTTATCAGCTTAAACAGGGGGAGGGAGTGGAGGCCATTGGTGAGGGAAGGAGAAAAGACTGGGCGGACGCCGTCCCTGTGGCTTAGGGGGAGGCAAATTCAAGGGGAAGGAGAGTAGGTGGGAAGAGAAAGAGGACCGAACATATTTCTTCCGAGCAGATTCAGCTCAAAAACAACGGATGAAGGGGAAGACTTAATAAAGAAAGGAGGCCGATAATGGATAAATTGATATCTAACAAAGCATAATGAAAAGAGCGCCAGAAGGAAGGAAGGGGAGGAGAAGAAGGCGGTTTCGAAATATAAAAGGCGGCTTGGCATGCAGGTAAAACGTACTCTAGAAAAACGGAGGGAAAAAAGAAGGAGATTGGACAACACACAGTCTTCGGATGAAAAAAGAGGGGAAGTTACGAGGGGGGAGGGTGAGGGGGGGGGGCAACGATGATGGTACAGTTGGGGGGTGAAAATCGAAAGGAAGAAATAAATGAATTCAGAAGATTGGAAGAAAACTAAGAGGAAAAATGGCCTTCTATTCGAAAGGGGAGGTTATTCTAGGGAAGAGAGGACGGTTAAATCACTCTCGCGATGCAAGGAAAAATTTACAAAATGGAGGGAGGACAAGAAGATGGGGGGGGAGCAACACTCGCTTTACTCAGTTAGTACAGACGGGGTTTTTGAAATATCGAAGAGGAGTCAACAAAAAAAACTAAGGCTGCACTCTGCAGAGAACAATGGAGAGAGGAGAGGGGCGCAATCTAGGTTCAATAGAGGTCTGCACAGGGGGAATGGAGCCCTAAAGGACCCGTACTTCACGTAACTTATGGATCGTAGAAAAGGAAGGGAGGTGGGAAAGGGAAGGGGGGAGGCGGCTACGAGATTCCATTTTAATCGAGGGGGACCACAATCTTAGATCGAAAAATGAAGACACGGAAAATTCGTAATCGAATACATATTATAAGAAAGTGAAAGAAATGGAAATAGTTCAAGGGAGGAAACAAATCGCAGAAGAGGGAGGCATGAGAGCAATTGCTTAACCGTGCAACGGCAAATTCTTCAAAGAGAGAACCTAAGACAATATAAGAACGCACGGGAAAAAGGAATTGTTCAGCTATCCCGCCCAAAGTGGACTCCGAAGGGAGGGAAACGGAACCGCATGAAGGGGGAAACGGGGTGCAACGTCAGGGGTACGTTTGGCCTGGCCTAAAGAGGGAGGGTTTCCAGGTCGGAAACAAAGAAAGACCGAGATATCTGGGAAAAAAACGCATATGCGGAGGAGGTAACGATATTCCCCCCACGTAATAAAAAAGGTCCCGTGAGAAAAAGGGGCGTCCCGACACCACGTTCCAAGGAACCTGGTCGACTACATAAGGTGGAACAAAAAAAAATCCAATTAACAATAACGAGAAGGGGAACAAATAAAAAGGGGAGGTCGAAGACTGCAGGTGGGCCAAGTGGCGCTGAAAGGTACCTTCAGGGATCGATAACGGGAAAAGTGAGAGGTATTCAATAGGACTTAACCAACTAAATGGGGGAAAAAGAAAGGCTCCTGAATAAAAAGCCCGCTAAAAAGGGGAGGGGCCCCAAACATTTTCCAAGTTAATTTTCTCAACACCGAGGGGGGGTAAGAGAAGATGAAGGGGGGGGGACGGCGTACATGTTGACCCACTTTTTGTTACTAAATCAAACCGGAATCTGGGGTCAGGAGAAAAAAGAAAAACTTGCGTGTCAGTCCTCGGGAAAGAACTGTCCTTACGCCCCAGTCTTCAGAGAAGATCACTTGCAAAGAAAAGTTCATCGACAACGCAGAAACAACAAGTCCGATGAAAAAAAGGAAGGATTGGGGGGGGAAAAAGGCAGAGAAAAAGGAGCATGCCACGGGGTGGTCCACCGAATTTGGGACAGAATCGGGGACAACCGGGGAAGGGAGGAAAGGGGGGTGAAGGAAAAAAAGGTCAAAACGCTTCAACGATATGGCTCTTGGGACGGGGAGAAGGAATCCACCAGGAGAAAACCACCTATTCAGAAAGTAAAACTGCAGTTCCCAACAGAAAAGGGAAAGGGGAACCTCAGGGGGGGGAAGAAAATTCAGGGGCTCTTTATCGAGCTAAGGTGCTTTCTTCCCTCTTGATTGCCTCTTGAGGAAGAGGGAAGTCAGACTGAGGAAGCCACGGCCTGCTTGCAAAGCAGCACACGGATTTAGGGGGGGAGGGGATTGATTGGAGGAGGGGGAGTTCAAATCCTCCGGGTGGTCGAGGGACAGACAAGTTTTGAACAAAGAGGAAAGAAAATCGAGGATAAGAAAAAGAACCCTCCTTCGTCTAAATCAGGACGTAAGTGAATTCGTGGAAATTGATTTGAAAGAAGGCCTCTCTGAAAGAAGGGACACCAAAGAAAGCTCGACAGGGGGGAGACTGGAAAAAAAGGAAGGCGGGTCCTGTACTTGGCGTTTCTTAGAAAAAAAGTCACTAGAATCTCGGGGGCGACGGAGCCAATGAAAAAGGTTCGAGAAAGAAAGAAACTTGTGAAAAGAACAGAGGGACACAAGAGAAACGGTGGGGGTTTAAAACGATCTAATCGCATCGGGACAACTACGTATTGCCAGACGGTAGGCATGGGAGGGAGGTGGGCGCTCCAAACAGCTGGAAAAGGAGAGACTTTCCATGTCGTTTCTCATGAATCAAAAAGGGACAGAAAAGAGAAAAAATGGCCATCACCGCGTAAGCGATTGGTTCAGAACGAGGATTTTGGGGTAGTCAGCCGGAGAGGGGATGAAGAGGAAGCAAACGGGGGGTTACTACGTGTCCCCAACTGTGGCTTGGTATAGGGAGGAGGAAGGGCAGGGAGGACAAGAAAGGGCCGCCGGGGCGCGACCTCGGCAATGGTGCATCTTTGTGGGCGCGAATCATTTCACAGCCAACTGCTAAGAAAAAAAACGACGAGGGGGAGAAAAAGCGAAAAAAAGAAGAGACAATATAACAAATACGAAATTGATAAGAGAAAACAGAGAAGGTGACCGAAAAAGGGCACGGCAAGGAACGGACAATCACAAGTGGCTAAACACTTAACACGAAATGAATCAGAATCCTTCTGACCGATAGATTGAAAAAAATCAGTAATGTGAAGAGAAGGAAAATCGGGGGAAAAAAAATTTGCCAAGTGGTGTGTTTTTCAAGGTGGGGCTGAAAGATTAAAGGGGCCAATTGTTTGGGAGGACCAGGAAAAAGCCGACGAAGGAATTCTAGCCTACATTTGGGGGCCCACCTCAATTTGAAGTCAAGGGAAAGGGGAATTCAAAAGTGAAAAAAAGGAGAGAGAGCGAGATCCGTTTAACAGAGCGCGAGTGCGCAAGTTGCCCTCCGGAAAGGGACCTTTGCTGCAAAACCTAATTGGAATAGAAGAACAAAACTAAATCGCGCGATCGTAAAGAAAAAACTGGGGTGGGGAAAAGGACATCAAAAAAAAAGAGGCTCGATAATGATAAACGGGCGGGCTTACTGGGGGGAAAGGAGAGGAAGGGGAAAGGACAAAACGGAATTGTACCTAAAAGGCATAAGTCTGAGGGGAGCAACGGGGGAAAAGAACCATCTGCCATTTGGGACCCAAAATCATGAGTGGTTCTAATTCCAGGAAAGGGGGGGGGGGAAGTGACACAACATCGGCAAATCACACGCAGGAGAAGCGAATTGGGAGAAAAGAGGAAGGAAAAAATCAATAGTGAAAACAAATGGTTAGTAATAGGTCCCGAAAAAAAAAAATCATCATTCAACGGGGGGGAAAAAAGTGGAGGAAGAAAAGTTCTGACCGGCCCGTGGAAGGGAGCAGACGAAAAGAAAGGGGAAGAAAAGTTAAGGATGTCGTGAGCCAGACCAAAACTCGTATAAAAACGAAAGGGGACTTACGCATTCTGGGGGACCACGGGACTGAACGAAGGGGTTTTTGCCGAGGAGGGGGCAAGGGGAGGGACCAGAAAAATACACCCGTCCCAGGACAGATAAATTTGGTCTAAAACCCACCCAAGGGACCCAAAAGTGTCTTTTGAAAAAGGAGGCTGCGAAAAAAAAAGGTGAGAAGAAAAAACACCTTCTATATCAGACACGGGTGGTGCCGTAATGGTGAAGGAAGGCCTGACCCACGAAAGTTGTCCCAGAGGGGCCTGGTCGATTGACTTCCAGTTTCAAGCAAGGAAGGCAGCCAAGGAGAGGAAAATAGATACGCGCGCACTAACTTGGCTCCGAAAAGAAAGAAAGGGGGTACTCAGGAGAAGGACCGCAGAAAACCGGGTGAGTGAAGGAAAAAAGACGTGGGTCCAACATGGATCAGGGCCTTATCTCCCAAACCACGTATTAGAAAAAATAGAAAAGAAAGGGAAGAGGGTAAAATGGGGAACCACTTCGGGTAAGCAACAGGAAATGGCAGGAGAAGAAGAAAATTAGGGGTCAGGCTGACTAAACGTACTCTTTTAGGAATTTTCAGGTTACCACAGAAAAGATAAGGGGGAAAACAACAAGGAAGAATCGAAAAACATGAAAAACTCGCGTCGGCCGGTAAATGAAATCGTTGGGCAAAAAAAAGAGATCGAAGGGAAGAGAAGTGTGTCCCCGTGGTTTGTTTTGGGGCCGGATGGATGAAAGAAAAAAAGGGGGGGGACCTTCTAAAGTTCCCCGATATACATGAAAGGAGAGTCGGGCGACGTGGAGCCAAAAGGAAAAACTGAATATTCAGGGAACCTGCTGCCGAACCCGGGGAAAAAAAAGAAAAAAAAAAAAAAAAAAAAAAAAAAAAAAATAAGAGAAAAAAACAAACACAAAAAAAAAACCCCACCCAACAAAAAAGAGAAAAGACAAACAAACCACCCCCAAACCCACACAAAAAAGAAAAAAAAAAAAAGACCCTTCGAAACACCCACAACACAAAAAGGAAGAAAGAAACACCACCAAGCAAAAAACCGCCCCAAAGAAACCCAACCCCACACCCCACCGCCCACCAAAACCACACCACGCAGCACCCTCCCACGGATAAAAAACAACAAAAAAAAACCCACCAAGACCCACTACCCCACAAAGAAAAGAAAAAAAAAAAACCAATCCCACAAACGCGAAACAAGCAGAAAAAAACCCAGAAAAAACCAAAACACGCCGCCCACACAAACACAAAGAAAAGAACAAGGAAAGACCAAAACCAAGCCCCCCCACGACACCAATCAGAAACCCAACCCACCCCCCCACGAAACACGAAAAAAAAAAAATCGCAGTTCAACCAACAAAACAAAAAAAAGACGTAACAACAAACCAAAGCGCGCCGGACCCCCAAAAACACTAAACAAACGAATACCCCCACCAGCCAGAGACTACGAGAACATCCCAAAAAAAACCCAAAAAAAACAAGTAAAGAAAATCAGACCCACCCAGACGCAAAAACCCCCAAAAAACAAAAAACCAAAATAACACTCAACCTAAAACCCAAAAGAACAAAAGAACCCCCGCCCCCCCTAAACCACAGCAAGACCCAAAACAAACCCTCCCCGACAAAACCCAGAAAATAAAACCACAACTCCTCCACGCCAAGCCCAAACCCCCCGACCCGCGAGAAAAAAACCAACCGCCCACAACAAAGAGAAACAAGAAGAACCCCACGAACCTTAACCAAAACAAAAAAAACCACCTCCCCCCCGAAAAACCAAAACAGAGACAAAGACCTCCAAACCCCACCTACAAAGAGAAAGAAAAAAACTCCTACCAGCCAAACTAACCAAAAAAAAAAAGAAAGAGAGCCCCCCGCAACGCCGGAGGAACCCACAGATGAGACACACCCACCCAGCCATACTAAGAAACCACCCCAAACAAAACCCACCCCTAAACTCTCAAAAAATAAAGCAACAAAAACCCTCACACAAACTCCAAAAGAAAGAAAGGAAGAAAAAGAAGAAGAAAAACACCCCACACCAACACCCAAAAAAAAACCACACAAAAACCACCGACCCTAAACCCCAAACACACCATAAACTACAAAAAACCCCCTACGAGGGAGCGCGCGCGAAAGAAGAAAAAGACAGCCGCCACGACTGAAAAACGAGAGGCCACAAAGAGAAAGAGACAACAAATAAGAGAAAGAGGTCCAGGAATCGAACGACCCGAAGAAGACCGTAAAAATAAGATAGAAAAAGCCTGCCCAGTAGGAAGAGCAGCCCCAACGAGACCCATAGCAGAACTACAGAAGCCCGAGACCCCACGTGGGCCCAAAAAGGCCAGCCAAAACCAAGGAAGAACGCCCCCCCATCCAGTAAAGAAAAGCCCCAACCAATAGAAAAAACCACAGCAACCAGGTCACACGCTTCGCCTAGGGAGGTGCCGTTAAGAAAGTGGGGATGGGCCTCGGATCAGGAACTGCTTAACGGGCTTTCTTCCCTCTTTTAAAATTGGTCCCTCTCGTGACGAAGAACCGAAACGTAGCAACCCGGCACGGCAAAAAAAAAGGGTTACCAAGATGAGCGAGCTGCTTACCTCCAGGGAATGGCTTACGAAAGGTTTATAAAGGGCTCTTACTCTTTTCTACTTAGAAAAGACCGCTGGAAATCAAGCTGTGGGGAGATCAACTATTGGGGGGGGGGAACATCACAAAGCGTGAACTGAGAAAAAGATACCGAACCCAACCACAATTCAAACCGTGCTCAAAAAAAAAAGGGTCAAAGGGTTCTGTCAAAAATGTCGTGACGCTGAATAGAGGTCAAACTGGGCGGAACCAAAAAGTATCCTCGAAAGGGTCGAAAACGAAAAAACCGCGTAGGGGAAAGGGGGCTGAGATGAACGTCGAGCATCCCAAAGCCAGATGGGAAGGGGGAGTAGTTCCGGAGTCGTAAGCAAGAAAATGATTGGGGTAACGGAAGGAGGGGCGAATCTCAGCGTGAGGTTTAAAGAGAAGAGACTAGCAAAAGAAGGAAAGAAAAAAGCGGGAAAGGGGGGAAACGGTTTCATTTGATCTTGTGTCAAGCACAATGACGTCTAGAATTCGGAGAGTTCTCCAAAGAATAAGGGGGGTGAAGTAAAACTATAGGCAGAGTTGAAAAAAAGAACCTAAAAAACACCTAACGTGGGAACGAGTTGCGAAAGGGGAGAGGCAGATGTGGTTAGTTCCTCATCCGGATTCGTGTAAGGAAAAGGGGGGGATTTACCGGGGAAGAAACCGGTGGAAGAGGGAATTCGAGAGGCGCACTTCCTTGAAGGAAGGACTTTGTTCGATACGGGACAAGTTGCGCAAGAAGGTCGGGGGGGGGGGGGACCAAGTAAAGTGGAAATATCGCG
>Ga0179593_1547409_pt1 | contig 11637 bp, 16 predicted proteins | sample CZODoug2_1_08_16_FD_185931 | JGI IMG/M metagenome (GOLD analysis project Ga0179593, IMG submission 185931) | Vadose zone soil fungal communities from Angelo Coast Range Reserve, California, USA - CZODoug2_1_08_16fungal (PacBio error correction) | ecosystem: Environmental > Terrestrial > Soil >...
TCTGAAAGAATCCGAGCGTAACACACCCAGGAGTCTGGTCGATCGGGGCAGAGTGGAGGGGCAGGAACGTGGCATCCAAGAAGGGGAATACCGTTAGAATTAGAAGAGGAACGAGCTTGAAAAAGACGGATTCACATCTCAGGGTTACGCAACTCAGGACGATCTCAACTACAAACAGCCGATTTAAGGTCGGTGAAGGGGGGCAGGTCAAATGAATCATGAGGGGGGGGGAGGGCTAATGACCTCTCTGTTGTGGAACTGGGAGGCTTCACGGGGGTATCGTGTGCAAGCGACGGAGACTCTGGGAGCAGACGAACGCGTCGCTCGCTTCACAAGACTCCGGGGAAGCTCTTTTCTTTCAGGTTCCATCTGCGCCAACGCATACTGGCAAACACAGTCACACGCCGCATCGTATCCCTGCAGGCGCGGTCAGCGCCTAGAGTTATGTCCAACTGGGGGGGGGGGAGTCCACCTTCGTCGTTCTCTATCACTGCCGCGCGTGGCTACCCAGGGTTTTAAATTCGGAAAGGTGGATCGAAGCCGGTAACAGTTAGAGCAATTCAGAGATTAGTGCCAACGGAGGCACTCAAGGCAGTTACTCCTTCTCTGACCGCAGAGCGCACCGTCGGGAAAGACTGATCGGGAGACTCCCGGACGCTTCCGTCAGATTCTTATTTGCGGAAGAAAATTCGGCCCTGGGGTATTCTCATTGGGAGAGACCTCACCAACTCATGGGGGGGTCGTAATAACTCCATTAGGAGGAATGGGCTACATGCTAGGGGAAGACCTTTTGTCGATCAGGCGCTCAATAGGTCCATTCGCGGCGGCGTCGAAGAGGGCGCTTCTTTGAGACAAGGGGAGCTCGGATGGCCGCGGAACTAAAAAGAGGAGGGAGCAAGCGTGGGGAATGGTAGCCACTCTGGAAGGGGAAACTCGGGGTTTTCTTAAGGCTGTGCAGGCAGGTAGGACGTGCATACGAATGGCGTGTGTTCAAAGACAAGTCATGTGGTGATGCGTCAGGGGCAAAGGCTATGGCAGGGAGAACATGTTTGGGAGGTTAGTTATCGAGGATATCGCGGCAGCGAGGTCTTTGGGAATGGGGGCTTCTACGGGTCTTCCTGCTAAAAAGCTTGGGGGGGTGGTTGTCCGGGGGAGGACAGTTTTAGCCGAGGGATCCCATTTGATCAAATGAAAGAGGGGGGGAATGCCAGTCTTGAAGGGGAGATCCCGCACTGCGAAAAGATTCTCTGCTCAAACGGGTCCCTTGATATGCGTATCTCTGAGCAGGGGAGGACGATAGGAACACTCGCAGGGTCCGGTCAGACGCCATCTGGCAAATCTGGGGGTTAGAAAAGTAGGGGAACGGCAAACGGTGGAGGGAGCTGAAAAACTTTCCTGGCCAAAGGGTTTTGCGCAGATCCCAGCCGCTGGGGAAGCGTCTGGAATGCCTGGGGGACAACGCTAACCGGGGCAAGGGTCAGCGTAGGAAAAGTTGGGGGGGATGGCCGTTGTAGGTTCCAGTTCGGCCGCGGGTCCAGGAATAGAGGGAGGTGCATCTATACTGTGAGAACTTCTAAGGGAAGAACCAGATGGGAGGTGGACGATCTCGAATGGGGCAGGAATCGTCTTGAAGTGTGACGCACCTGTCACATGCACGGCTGAGTTTTTGGGTTCGAGCTCTGAAAATCGGGTTCTCCGTAGAAGACTCGGGGGGGGGTTACGCTGAGAGGGAGACTAGAGACGAAAGGGGGTGCCTATGGGGGAGAGCGGGGTGGTGGGGACCGTTTCAGTGGGGGGGGGCAAGGTGGGGGATGGACGGAGCAGCTGGAGGGGGGGATGGGGGCGGGAGAAGGGGTGTTCGTCGTGGATCCATTGTGAGGAACAGCGGAACTAAAAGTAGAAGTAGTTGTGAGGGTAGGGGGCGGGGGTAGGGGGGCTTGTGGGGAGGAGGGGGGGCGAATAAGTTGGGGAGGGTGATTGGGGGGGGAGGGGAAGGGTATGGAGCAGGCGGCGTTCCTGAGCGGGGGGGGCGTTTCAATCGCTGATGGTAGATAGATCATGGGCGGGTTTGGAAGTCCCCCTACTCGCAAAGGGTAATGGAGGCAATACGGTAGCGTGTGGGTAGTGGGGGGCTTCGCGGCGCGTGGTGGGGTCGACCCGGGAGTACGCATGCTACCATATAGCGGAGGTGGGGTCACTGCAGATGGTAATAAGGGGTGGCGGAGGGGGGATTAGGCGTCAGGGTGGAGCACGCCTCTGCATCCTCGGAAGTTGCGGGTTAGGGGGATAAGGAGAGCAGCGGGGAGGTGGGGGCAGGAGGGTTGGGTGGCGAGGAGGGGGCGGGGGGAGGTCTCGCCGGGCTCTCCCAAGTGCGGCCAGTCAGGGGCGGGGGGCGAATTGGGAGGAGTTGTGAGTGCATGGTCGGGGGGGGCGGCCACTTGAGGTTGGGGGTGGCGGTCGTAAGTCGTTGTATATCTGAGGGAAGGCGGCTGGGGGGTGGGGAGCTCGGTTTGGGGAAGCCGGGAAGCGGATGGCTGCGCCGGAGGTGAGCAGGGGGCGGAGAGTCAGGGGGAGGCGGTAGAGGGAGTTCTGAGGTGGGCAGGGGTGGGGTCTAAGCCATCGCATGTGGGTGGTCAAAGGGATTCGTCCGACGAGAACGGGCTTCGTGCGTGGGGGTGGGGGTTGAGGTCGGGGGGGAGCGGTGGCCGGTCACCATCAATATGGGTAAGGGGAGAAGCCGATTGCTTAACGGACCTGTGCATAGCGGTACAATAAGGTTGGGGGTGGAAAATTTCTGAAGGCAGGGTTCCCTTTATTTTGGGGGATGGGGCCTTGCTCAGTGGATAGTCAGGGAGAAAATTATTCGTTTTCGATGGTAGATGTTGCGGGTGTCGGGTCGGCTCGGTGACATTAGTAGGGCCTTAGATAAAGGGGGTAGACTGGGGCCATGTGCTAGGGGAGCGGGTTTGAGAGGAAGGGGAGGGGGTACCAAAACTAGGGGCAGGGGATGATTTAGGGGACGTTCGTCATGGCGTTTCGGAGGCGCCGTAGGTTTAGGACGGGGGGGTTGGGAATTTGTTAGGGGGCTGGGGCTCTTAGGGGAGGGTCCGGTGGGGGGTGTTCTTGCGGGAGGATCCATCTAAAGGGGCGGGTCATGATGATCCCGAGCTCACACTCGGGAGTCAGTGGCGTAGGAACCGTGCCCAAGGGGGGGCTGGAGGGATGTGTAGGGGGTTGTCATCGCAGAGGGGGGAATCTGGGAGGGGTTTGGAGGGCAAGCAACTAACAGTGGAACCAGTGGCAGAGCCACACACCACCAGCTACGGAAAAGTTCCTTCTCTCCTCTAGCCAAGAAAACCGTGGTCAGGGGAATAGAGCAGGCACAGCCATCATATATTGGGGTATAGGGTAGCATTGCGGTCTTAGGTACACAGTTGGGGATCGGAGGGGCTATTGCGCGCACTAATAGGGGGGATGGCTGAAGAGGGGGAAGCAACGCCAGCGGGGGGGGGGTAAACTGGTGGAACCGCAAGCCGAGGTCCCCAGCAGATACCGCAGTGGAGGCTCGCCCCCCCCGGGAAAAGGGGGGGAAAGGAGGGGGGTGTGCACGACTACCTGACAGGTCGTAAGTGTGTGAGGGTTCATAGAGGCACTGCGGTTCTCGGGTAGAAACTGAGGCGGGGTAAAAAGGGCGTAGGGGGAGACGTATTCGGGCTGCTTACTTCACTGCTTGAAGGGGGAAAACCTGGGCGCTCACGAAAGTGGGGCGAACGTTGTGACGGGGGAGGGAGGCGTTGCAAAAAAATATCCGGATGCGAAATAGTTGCGCGAATCGTCCGCCACTTCGACGGGCCGGCCGGTCGTACGGCGGCCAACGTCGTGCCGACGGTCCCGGAAAGCTATGTAGCGCGCGCGGCCAAGGGCTAGGAACGCGAAGGGGGTAGGTATGGGGATAACATTAACCCTGATCAGAAACACTTAGCTCAACTTCAGGCCCCGCGCGAATTAGAACTGGGGGGACCGTAGAGGGGGGGTGAGTGCCGATACGCAGCGCCGAATTGTGGATGGAAGGGTAAGCAGACTCACATTTCATCCGGGGGGGGAAAGCGATGACAGTACGTTGTCAGCGGTCAACGGACCCGTGCATGACGCCAGGGCGAGGGTTCTGAAACGACCATCTAGAGGTAACACGTTTTCTTTCTCGGGTGACGCTTGCCTAGGTTGGTGGGGGGGGAGGGACAGGGCTTTCCGGCCTGTGAGATGTTCTGGGTACAAACCCTGTAAACTCGCCCGAGTGGCTCGCCACTACGTTGCAAGCAGGCTGTCGTGAAGTTTATCGTGGGCGGAATATCGTCGGGTGCGTAAAGGTGCAGGTTGGGGTAGCTCTGTCATCTGGAGGGGAGCGCAAGGGAGGAATATGTCACTAGTACAATATCGGACTCGCCTGGTGGTAGTCATGGTGGGGCGAAGTAGCGTTACTGGGCACAATTGCCTCGGGTAAAGGATTGAATGACGATCTCCAGAAGGCTGCTTGGGAGATGTGGGAGAAGTAGGCTGTGGGGAGAGGGCAGAGTAGCGGGCAAGGGGGATTTGTGGTGGTCTGTGTGGAGTTGTGAGAGAACGACCGGGGACCGCCGCTGGGGGGTGGAACGGGGGGTGGGAATGGTGGGGACAAGGCGGGGCTATGGGCGGGGGGGGGGGCTGAGGACGGGGCCGCGCGGGAGAAGGGAAAAAGAGGCGGCAGAGGGGGGGGGGGCGGGAGTTGGAGGTCAGAGTGGGTGGGTGAGGACCTACGGGAGGACAGGGTAGTGGAAGAAAAGAGGCGGAGGAAGGGGCTGAGCAGGATCCCAGAGTCGCTTGCAGATAACGCGTGGAGAAGGAGGTGTTGCCGAGATGAGGGAGGTGACGGGCGTGGGCGTAAAAGGTCGCAGGGCGTGTATCTTGCTGCAGGCTGGGCGGCCGCGGGGGGGGGGCGGTAAGGAAGGGGTATATTCGGGGGGGAGGGGGGTGCGGGGGCAGGGGGGTACATGACGTGGGGAGGCTCAGGCGCCGAAGACGAGTTTCGGGGCTCCTAGGGAAACAACGTGGTGGCGGGGGGCGGAGTCTACGAATAGGGATTATGGGGCTTCGGTGGGTTATGAGTCGATGATGGAACGTACCGATTGAAGTTGTGCACGAGAAGGCTCGTCCAAGAAGCCTGAGTTTCACTAAGAGTGAGTATGAAGCGAGACCCGCATATCGGGTCGAGTTCGGGGGAGGCTCCGGATGTCTCGAGGGATGGGCAAGGGAAACCGGCACCTTGCGAACGGGTGGGTAAAATTACCGGAGGTGGGAGGGTCAGACTGAAGCGGGGAGGTGGGTCCCGGGGGTGCGGGGGGGGGGGGTGGTACGTGGATCGGGAGAATGTACATTGGGTGGGGCCTGTGAAGGGTCAGGCGGGGGACGGGGTACACGCTGAACGGGGTGGGGACTACTATGGCCCGAAGAGGGGTCGTCTTTAAAGGGTTCAATAGTCGTGAGTTTCGAGGCCTTAATCCGGCTGGACTTGCGGGGACAGTAACGCATCATAGGCTCTGCCTTTACCTAGAATGAACTAGACAGAAGTCGAAACTCAAAAAGACGCTTTGAATCCAAGCAGAAGCTATTCAGGGTCAGACGCCTGCAGGGGGGGGATTCTCCGAAAGCTGGCGACGACGGCTCGGTCCCCATTCGCAAAGCCTTAGGCTATCCTGTACTATTCCCCGTAAACCCCGCAGGGCTGCTTATAAAGCCCTAGGAAAGTAGGTGTTCTATCAAGCGGCCCTGTCCTGCTTTCTGATGGTTATGACTCAGATCAAAGCTCCTACTTCAGACCGCAGCCGCGAAGTCAGTCTATAAAAATTCTGGCCTCCTCCACAACCAACTCTAACTCTAAAGGGGATCCGAATCTTCTTCCGGGCGTCTCAGGGAGGTGAGCCGCACTACGGGGGGGGGGGGGGGGGGGAGTTGTCATCCGGGAGGCAGTCGGACCGGGATCCCGGTGTGGAGGCGGGATTGTGGAGGGTAGGGTGTGGGATAGGGGGGCCCTTCGTAAGTCGCGACTTCCCGTAGTGACCTAAAATCGAACAATTAGCCGCGTCACCTGAAAGGTGACCAGTACATTGTAGGTTTTTCTCATGGATAAGAGGAAGCCAACCCCAAGGGGGGGGGAAGGTGGTGTGATCTAATTAGCACACGACTCGTTGGGGCTGGGAGGGTAAGATTTGAAAAACAGGCGGAGTCCCAAGCTCAGGGGATGGGTAAAAAGAGTGGGAGCCCGGGACACCGTTCTATCAACGTCGAAAAAGATCTCACAATCTCTCTCTCATAGACCGTTGAAGTCTTCTAATTAACCGCTAAGGGGGTTCTCATCAAAGGACGGAACAAGATGGGCACAAGGGGACCGCCAGGAAATCACCGGGGAGTGACTTATAGGTGCGTAGTCTCGAGGTATGGAACCTTTCCCTACTTTTGAAGGCGCAGCTCTGCCAAGTACGCTGACGGGTCAGGTTGAGAATGAAGTCCGTCGGACGTCACCTACGCTTAACTTGCTTCAGGAGGAGTCTGAGTTCGCAATTCTACTTGAGAAAAGAACATGGTAGCCGCGTCGCGGTGCTAAAGAAGAGCCCCTTTTGAATCCACCGTGGCAAGGAAACAAGTGTCTTGAGAGAAAGGCGACCTGCCGCCCTGGCTCAGTCCGGGAAATAATGATTTTGGTCTGTGACAAGACTTTGGTGGGTCAGCCTGAAGGGAGCTCTTACAGCTGTGGGCCTACTACGGTCCAGGGAAAGGGGGGTAAAGGTGGGTCGGACGAGCGGGGGGTTCGATGGATACCGGCTACGTTGTCGGACTGGTTGAGTTTTATATACTAGTGCTTGGGGAGATGGGGGGAAATGTCCGCGTTTGTAACAAACCCAAGCTTCAATAACAAATCAAAAGTAGGGAGGCAGCCATTGTCCAAATTTTGATAACTTCCTTCCCGACCGTCATGAGGGAATGAACCTTCCATTCAACCGAACAAGGAGAATTAGGGGAGGGGTTTGAAAAGGGAGGGGAGAACCTATAGTTTGGGGGAAAAAGGGGACAGAGTGGAATCCGGCCACATGGAAAGTAAAAGACCTTCTTATCGACTTCTAACGGAAGGACTGTGGGAGGGTGGGAATGATCAAAGCAAGCTGAGATCGACCAAGGAAAAAGGTACTCTCAGGCAGCTCAACAACAAAAAATATTAAAAGGAAAGATAGCTTCTGCAGGTCGCGACTTGAACCCCCCCCTTTTAACGATCTAGGTCAAGGAAGTGAGAAATACTGTTGCGTTTGGAATCCAACCAGCAAAAAGTACGTTAGGGGAGGGAAAATCTAAACCAAGACGGGAAGGCCATTTGCGATCAGTTTAAGGAAACCCTCAGGGGAGAGGGCGGGAAAAACCGGCAAAAAAAAGATTGAGGGAGTGCCGGCAGGTGCAAGGAGCAGGGAGCTCTACAACTCTAGTGTATCAACTCAGGGGGGAAGGCCTGTGCAGTTGAGTGGATTGCAAGCGAAGACTGGCCCCAAGACTCGTCGAGACGAAACTCAGCCGCAAACGTGTCCTTGAAGGACGAGGTTCATCCAAAACGAAAGAAACACATCTAGTCCAGAAAGGGGGCGGCAGCGAGCCAGCGCCACCATCGGTGAAGCCTTCACTTTGGGGCGGCCAAGGTCAGGAAGGGAGTATCACGGCGTGCGCGGCTACCCTGAAGGGAAAGTAAAGAGAAGGGCGAAGCAGGGGGACGAATCGGTTCTAGCTGCCGGGGAAGGAGAACAACGGGACTACAGTCAGGAAATAGCGGAGACGACTGTCTCAGGGGGTAAGACAGCTAGACTCCCTGACTCTTGGGAACAGAAGAAATAGAGTGCTTAATGAGGTTTAGGGGAGCTCCATTGTTTAGATCAGGACTTATCGCGAACCAATCATCGGGGGAAAAAACGGGAGCCAGGGCTCTGAGAACTGGGTCTGATAGCGAGCTGGACTTTAAGGGACTGAGAAAAACGCGTTGTACAAGGCAAGGCGCCTTCTGAACATGGGAAGGCGGGTCGGAGCGCACTTTGGCCCGGGGAAGAAAGAGTGGATTTACCTTGAAAGGAGAGCTCATCAGCAGGGGGTGAACTTTTCCAGCGGCGTTGTCTATAGGGGGCGGAGAAGAATGACTGTGAGGACGGATCGCCTGCGTGGGCGTCGGATTGCTGAGAGAGAGGGTGTCGAGGGGCTGTCTGTTGGAGGGTTGTGGGAGTAGAGGCAGCAGAGGTTCTTATTGGAGGTAGGTTATTCGCGGGCGTTAGACGCGGGGGGCATAGGGTGCACTGAGTCTGAGATCTCCTCATGCTTCGAAGCCAGGAGAGGTTTGTACGCTGGAAGACGCCGCGCCTGCTCAGTGCTTCGAAACGAGAAATGCTATCTCTAACGAAGGGGCGCCGACTAAAAGTCGCAGCACCTAAAAAGGGAAGAGCAACGCGCCAGGAGCTTCTTCTCGTTGACACTGCCCGTGGGCTGATAGCTTCAAATGTCTGTCCTCGGAAAAGGGACGCAAAAGCCAGAAGGTCATAGCGGCGACTGATCCTCGGTGTCTAACGGGCAATCGCGGCCGCGTGACAGGCGAGGTTGTTGCTTCAAAAATGGGGGAGGAATGAAGAAGGAGATCAGCAGTTCAAGGGAGGCGGGGAGCGAGGCAAAAGTTCTAGATCACAATGAGGCAGCGGCACTGTAGCTAGAGAGGGAAGGTCGCCAAGGGTAATTGGGACGGCTAGTGGCTGCGGAGAACTTGGAACCTGCCGTAGCGATCGCCTTCGGAAAGGAACGGAAAACGGTAGAGGAGGGGAGGTTCTACGAAAGGAAAAGGGACATGGGTGTCATCGACCGGGAGGGGAACGACAGCTACAACGAAGAACAGTGGAACCGGCGATCTAAAGGGGCAAGGAGAAAACTCACTCCCCGTCAGGAGGGTCTCCGCGGTGCGGAAGTCTCCAGAACTTCTGCTGTCGGGGTCTGGACCTTCCGCGCTTGAACAAGTCTTCCCATCTGCGTACGAGAGGGAAAGTCTGCCGGGGTGAGGGACCGTTCGAGGGACTATAAGGCTTCAATGGTCTAGAAAAGAGTGGCGGAACGGTTTCTTGACTGCCAGGGGAAAGGGAGAGACACTTGACGTCGGCCGGGTTTCTATTGTTAAGGGTGAGCAGTGGCCGAGCCGGCTCAGAAGGGATAGACAACTCGAAAAATATCTTCTGGAAACTGGACGGCGTTGAAGTCAAGCTCTGCGCGGGGGGGGGAAAAGGGGGGATCCACTGGTTTGGAAAAAGAGCAGGGGGGGAAAGAAGCGAAAAACCAAATCCAGGACGCTCCGTCCGTCATCGAGCAAAAAAAACTGGGATGAAAATAGAGCTATATCCCTTCACGTCAATCAGACCTGGGGGGGAAAGGGCGAGGGGCTTCGCAGCCTCCAGGCGAACGTCTCCTACAACCAGATCAAACGAGACAAGCGAAACGGCAAACTGACGAAGATTGGCTGGAAAAAAGGAGCGGTCTACATTAATGAGAGGAGAACAAATGGCAATAATAAAATCGCCAATAACCGCACCAATACTGCAAGCATAAGTCAACCGCACAAGAGCGCCTGCTCGCCAAAGGAACGCATCATAAACTCTACCTTCACTCGGGAAGGGGAAAATCACCAATGCGGAGGAAAAAGAGAAGACCCTCTCTTCCTGGGAAGGCACGAAACAAAGAGGAATCGAAAGGAACACGTCCGCCGCATGACCAGTACCGCTTCCATCCTCTGGAGAACCTCATGTGAACTGGTTGAGAAAATCCGATCTTTCCGAAAGGGGGGGAGCGAGCAACTTCCGTCTGTCAAGGGAAAAAATCCAGGAGGAACAGTCCTCACCCTCTCCCAAGCATCCATTTCCTGTTCGGACGTACGTGACGATAGCAACAGAGGGCGGCACTCCGGACTCGGACCCATACCTGGGCCCGAGTAATACGGGTCCGGAGCCGGGTTCGCCTGGGGACGGAACGGGCTAACAGTCCAACGAACACTCACTGTACTGTAACTAGCAGTCAAAGGCAGGCGCAGCAGGGGACAGGCACAACCTCGCCTAAGAAAGTTACCCTTGGCAATGGACGGAAGGAACTGTCCCAATTGAAATTTACGGTGAGGCCTCTGAGAGCCGGTTGTCCGAGTGGAGCAGTCAGAGACAGGTAATCAGACAATCACGGGAGAAGATTACGCAAAATCAAAGCGTGGCAGCACAGCTTCACGCGTCGTCGAAAACAGTTTGACTGAGTCTAGGATCTTCCCCTGTCTCAGAAAGAGTCGGGGAAAAGAGACACTATCCTTAACTATAGGCCCGATGACAGTCGGAAACAAAAAGGAGGCAAGGCTGGCGCCTGAATAGAATCGCCTCAAAAGCATCGGAGGAAGACTCTACTAGGAAAAGGGGGAGGAAGGATGAATACCACAATACAAAAACAAGAATCCTGCTTACGATCCAACGCTCCGCGACATTCAACGACCCTCTTTCTCCCGGAAAGGAATCCGAATGGCCCCAATAACTGCCCGCACATTCGCTGTCCAGAATACGGCTGAACAATCCGAACCATGGGAAGGCAGCCTCTACAAAGCGCAAAAGGTAACAGTTTGAACAGAAGTTCCTGACAACGGGCTAGGGAAAAAAGGGCGCTACCTCAAAAAAAAAAGGCTAACGGCCGCTCCGCAACAGAGCGACTTACCGGAGTCCGAATCAAAATCAGAGTGGTAAAGCTCCCTGAGAGGGTAAGTCGAGGAAAGCATCCGCATTAGAGTTGGCTAATATAAAGTTATCGTAAGCTTGGACTCTCGTACAGAAGGGGGGTCAAGCCATTCGTCTCGACACAAGTCTACATTGAATCCTAGAATAGGCCTAAGTCAGGTCAATGGTACGTACAGGTGGAATTCTCTCGCCAGGGTGACCCTGGCTCTCAGTCTGACTGGGGGCATGATAAGGGTGGTCTCACTGGAGCCCCTATAACAGTGATATGGCGGGGGTATGTCACCTTCATCGGTGGATATAAGTCGTAATTAAGTCATTTTCACGACAGAAAGTTTAGAAGACTACTCCTTTTAAGCCTGTGGGGTCTACCTTTTAATCTGAAGTACCGGGGAGTTCCACAAGGAGCATTTGTGATCTGATGATGCTGTGATTTGTGTTTGAGGGGGGATGTGGCCAAAGTCGCTGAAGAGAACAAAGTCGTTTTAAAAAAAAACTCTTGATGAGGGTTCTTCAGAAGACGCGTTGGACAGTTGGTGAAACATAATACAGATCGGGAAAATCTCAATCAAACCACAGAGTACATAAAGTCACCTTTCGATCCACTCTCGGTGACTATATAAATCCCTAAGGACGGCCGACAAACGCGAAGGGGGGAACCTCAGACGTTCGTGGGGATGTCGCAGCGAGACCTTTTTGTTACCAGGTCTAGGGGATCCTTCATGTCTTAGGAGATCATTCTTTAAGGTAAGAAATCTTGTGGGAGGGGGGGAGCCAAAAACTCAACCAAGGACCGCGATAGCCTATAACCAGGAGGAAGTGGCCAGGTTGGTCATAGATG
>Ga0179593_1719079_pt1 | contig 11637 bp, 15 predicted proteins | sample CZODoug2_1_08_16_FD_185931 | JGI IMG/M metagenome (GOLD analysis project Ga0179593, IMG submission 185931) | Vadose zone soil fungal communities from Angelo Coast Range Reserve, California, USA - CZODoug2_1_08_16fungal (PacBio error correction) | ecosystem: Environmental > Terrestrial > Soil >...
AACGCCGAAACTAGGGGACGAGACACAAAGGGAAGAGAACTGAAAAAAAAGTCTAGTCTAAATGCAACCTAAAAAGAAAGCAAAAAATACCTATAAAATATTGATCACTAGGGTGGCTGGGGTCCATTGAGTTAAGAGGGAATTCGCAAAAAAGGAACAAACAACCCACGGCAAAACGTAGGGCCCGAGGGAGAGCGAAAAAAAACTAATGTCCGACAGAAATGCAAGGTCGACTACAGAATAGAAAGGATTCATTAAAAGAGAAACACCGCGAATGTTTCTATCAAAAGGGAGGGCACAAACGGGCGAGAGGGGTTAGAAACAGGGGGAGAAAAAAGACCTGGGGCGCGTACTGGCCTGATTGAGGAAAATCGCTTGCCTACCTTTCAAATAGGGGGGAAGTACTAAGGCAAACCCTGCATTGGTAACAAGGAGAATTGTCAACGAGACATAAAGGTATGACGGGGAGTTATCTTTCCACGTAGAGTAGCAAAAAAGTCATTCATGTCTCAACCTGGCCTGTGTCAAACAAAATGACCGGCAAGGAAAGAGAAAAATGCTGGAGGTCGGCAATGTAAAGAGAATCAGGGAATGGAAAAGATGTTACGCGTGTTGCCTTCCTGCTCCTAAAGGGTTAAAAAAGAGCGGCCCCAGGGCAAGCATTACCTGGAAAAAAAAAGAGGGAAGAGTGGCACACATTCACTCAAAGACTAAGGGGGTTTCCTACAAAAGGGGTCAACACCGTCCTCGAATCCTAACCGGCTTGGGGAATTAGTGTGCCCGTAATTTCAGGGAGTCTCCGCGTCGCGACCTAAAAGAAGATGGAACGACAAGGTGAGATCAACCTCCCAGCCGAGGACCTGGGAGACCGCAACCAAGCCGTATGAAGGGGAACAAGTATATGCCATTGGGGGGAAAGCTAAAAAGAAGGAACCGGAAGCCATCCGCCCAAATGACCTACTATGCTACCCAACATGCAATCCTGGAGCTGAAAAAAAACAATCCTGGATTCTGTGCTATGAAAGAAAGAAACTGCGAGGGATGCAGGATATTTACCTTTGCCATTAACGCCGCCGTCGATTCGCAATTTAAGACCACACCCAAAATTCCAGGTGAAGGCTAAAAAAAAAAAGAAGGACGACCGCGGAGGCACCTTTCTTTGAAGAACTTCAGTCAGGAAGAGAACCCGAAGAAAAAAGGCTGTATACGCTGGAAAAGTTCATATGCCGTAGCACCTGCTCATAAAAGACAAGGACGCGACAGTGATTGGGCGAACATAGCCTGTCTGGCCAATGGTCCCAAGACAAACTGGGAGAAAGGATCAATGATCACCGCAAAACCTTCAGGGCCACGGCCCCTAACTGGGGGGGTCAACAACAGACTAATCGGATTAACAAAGAAGAGGAAAGACGTGGGGAGATTTGGGGGGTGGACTGCGAGGAAAATGATTTAGTTGGCAGTGGATGGTGCAAGGTCAATACATTACTAGGACAGCAAATGAAACAGATAGTCATACAAAAAAAAAGAGGATGGGTGGACGCGTTAATGTAGGGGAAGTGAATGTTAACCCTCCACAAAGCCAAAATCGAGGGGTCTGATGCATCCCAATTTCTGAAAAGAGGAGTTTTTGTTTTAGATTGTTATTTCCAAAATGGGGAAGTCGTCAAAAATAAGGAAAGTCTGAGAGGGGATTAAAGGGGGGGTTGCGCGGTGATCAATGATATGCGGAGAAAAAAACATTTGGTTGGTTACCATTCTGCAAAGGTCCAGGCTCCTGGAAAGGGGAATGTGAAATGGGGGAAAGGTAATTCACGGGGGGGGGGGGGGCAGTTACTCTGCTAATGCCATATGAAACATTCGATTCAGCCAGGTGCTCTCTGCGTTAGGAAAAAAAAAGTAGTTCCTAGAGAGGAAAAATAAAACTTCGCTAATTTGGGGGGGGAAAAAAAAGGGATTTGGTCAACATAAGTGCCAGATCGACGTCTGAGGGGAAGGGCACCAGGTAAATCGGTCGATGGAAGAAATCAGGCAGGAAAATAAAGCACAGACTCCAGGAGAAGGGGAGGAGCCCAGAATTGTCGCTCAGCTGAACGGTAAGTTTTGAGAGTTGAGCTCAAGGAGAAAGAAAACTTTCGGAGGGCGGAGTGGGGAGAGTCCAATTGCAGAAGGACCGATTCTCTGGTTGCGGTTTGCGAGACAGAAACGTAAAGATTGGAGGCAAAGCCATACTTCTTAAAGGAAAAAGGGGGAGGAGGGAGAAGCCGGTAGGGCAGATAATTAAGTCCATTAATCCAAGTACTGGCAGGAAGAATTCACACACACGGGACAGCGGGTAGTACAAGAAAGGAGGGGGGGGGACTCAGATAAAAGAGAGTTACAGAAGGTAAGGAAGGGGGAAGAAGAATGAAATGGTAACCATTAAAGCAAAACCTAGTATAGCGGGGAAGGGGAAAAAGGAAAAGTATGATAAAGGGCCGAAGTAACTCACTTGCGCGAAAAATCCCGCTACTACGGGCGGACCACAGGCCGGGTAAAAAGAGACATGTTGAAACTGCTGCGACGCTATGGCAAGGGGGAAAAGTAATCAGAATTAAAAACTAATGCATACATAAAGGTGTGCTTTCTTATGGATAGGAAAGGCAAGATAAACGATGGAAATCCGGGGCCCAGAAAAAGATGTTGGAAGCAAATTGGAAAGGAGCAAAGGAGGGAAATATAAGTCTTGGTTGGAGTGCTCTTAGCTCTGCTTGGTCTAGATTTTGGTAGGTACTCGATTTCACCGAAGGGACATGAGGGGTCGAGCTCTCCCTAGACGGGCCCCTAAAAGGGGGGGGGGGAGTTTGTGAGTTGAAGGGTAACGATCGGGGGCAGAAAGTTCAAGACTTAACTCATATTTTTGGGGGTGTGAAAAAGATAGGAATAGTTAGAAGGTATTTATGGCGGGATTGTATACGGGGAAGGGGGGGTATGAGAGGTACTCGATTTGTCGTAATTCATTAAAAAAGCAACGGTCGGAGGGGAAGCACACTTATACAAAGGGGGAAGAGAAAAAATGTATGCAAAAAAGTACGAGTCAGAGCGTAGATTGAATGGGGAAAAGCAAATCAAGAAGATATAACGGAAGGAAAATCTCTCTCAAAAAAAGAGAAAAAGGATCAATGCCTGTATTAGTCCTGTGGAAAAGGACATCTGGGGATCCGACGGGATCTGTTGCATACTATTTTCGAATCCAGAAAGTGTCTGTTGCGTACAAACAAACAAAAACTAGATCAGACACACTACGAATGAAAGGGAAAGACGATGCAACAATAAACAAAGCGAGATAATCCATAAAGAATTATAAATGCTATATCTGCAAAGAGAAAAATAACAAAATAAGGATATTCACTATTCAAAACTCGAAAAAAGGGGAAAGAAAAATTCAAATTAAAACGACCGGCCGATTTATCGGGAGAAGCCGACAAAGGAAAAAAAAAACTAAAATGGGCCTTTCCATCGCGCAAAAAAGACAGAAATTAAAGGAAAAGGAAGACTCAAGCATCTAAACAAAAGAACGAGCAAAACCTCGTAAAGAAACGGCGCAGTCCAGGAGTGATACCGAAGCTGGGTGGAGACTGAGGTGACATTACTGGTTGCAACCTGAAAAAAAAAAATTTTCGATTGCAGAGTACTTTCCTCTGATACGGAGACAATGCTGAGTGTAGCAATCAATCAGCAGGGAGAAATTCCTTACTGGACCATTCAGTTGAAAACGTAGAAGTAAAGCAGTTGAAGATAGTTCTCAAAATGGTCGCCCGGCACGGAGGAGCAAGGCAATCGGCGGCCAAAGATACTTGAGTTAACATTTAGACAACTCATCCTCTGAAGGGGAAATGGAGAGACGCGTGTTTGCAATCGGAACGAATCGGTTCAAAACAGCGAAAAGAAAAAAAAAGTACCGTCTAACTTATCGTTGGGATGGAGAAAACAAAGGCACAGTAGGACACGGAAAGAAAGGTGATTTATCAAGAGGAAAAGGTATGGCAACGACTAAACCGGCAAAAAAAAGACCGTCTTTGGATTCCTGCAGAACGAATCTGCTAAGGTAAAAGAGGGAAAAGAGTAAAGAGACACGAACAAAGCGTTACTTTTACGCCTAAAGGGAAGGAAGTACGAAGAGGAGGAAACTCCCTAGGAGAACGGAAAGACGAAATTACTGCCAATGTATGAACAAGGTCTAGCTCCTTCAATATCCTAAGGAAAAAAAACGAGACTAAAAGAAGAACAGTGAACAAAGGAGCGAAAAGAGGGGGGCTGAACTACAAATATCCTGATGGGATGTGAGCTGACAAGAAACCGGACGAAAAAAGGACGTAATCAGAGAAGGGAGGAAACTTGGCAAGGGAACCATTCTCACGATAGGAAAATGACACACCTCCAGCCCCAAATTCCAGTCGACCCCTGAAGACGAGGGACCCGACATCTTTGCAAAGGACACGAGGCCAGTAAGGGCGCCCCGAGAAGAACCAGCTGATGGAAGAGCATTACGGAAATCAGAAGGATCAGCACCAGCTCCATAAACCACCCCACCTGGGGAAAAAAAAAAAACGAACGTGAAAGTGGCAAGACAGAGCCTGGGAGGGGTTGGGGAGGTAACCCTAGCAAAGGGAAGAATGACGCCATGACAAAGAAAAAAGATATAACTTGACGAGAGAAACCTTAAGTAGCACCCCACATACTAATCTGAACAGAAAAGAAAAGAATCCACTAAATAGTGTGAAGGGGGGGTTGCGGATCCCACACAATTTAGGTGAAAAAAACCCAACAGTAACGTGGGGGCTGTGAGGTGGTTATTAGTAGTTCACGGGGAAAGGGCATTAAGGGACACAAAACATCCATAAGACTAGAACACCACCGGAGGGGAAAAGAAGAGAGATGGATGATGTGGAACTGTATGCAAATAGTGCAGGGACTAACTAAACAAATAAAAAAAACGAAAGAGTGTTTAGAAATTTTTGTGCTGAAAAAACCTATTGACACAAGAATTTAGTTGGGGCGGTTGGCTTATTTTGAAGAGGCAGTGCGACTCAATACGTAGTGGCTGGTGAGCATGGGGGTTGCGTGTCGAAGAGAAGGGTTCTTTCCAATTTTGTCGGTTGAAAAGGGGGAAAGACCGTCTCTGGCCAATCTCAGGGGGGTCCGTGAAAAAGAGACAGGATGACATGGGGATAGAATAGAAAATTCGGGGTGTAAATTCTGGAGAGAGAATGACGGGAGACTCCATAAGAAAGGAGTCGGCAAGAACGGGGAGCGAATGCTTCAGGGGGAGATTGGATTGGGTAGGTGTGAGAAACTGTGCCGAAAAGGGACGTGAAGGAAAGGTAAGCTTATATGGAGAGGCCGTCAATCGAGGCAGAGCAAACAAAAGGATATTGTAGCGCAGCCACAATTGGGGGAAGAAAAGGGAACTTTAATAGGGGGATAAGGGTGGCTCTCCCAGATCGAGCGCGAAAAGACCAATTGCAGAGGAGTGAATGAAAGAAAATGGGGGTAGGGGACTCCAGGAGTCGGTAAATATGTGGTAGTAATCCCAAAAAAAACGGAGGTCGCGACGCGGCAGGTATCAATAGACGCGAATAGGTGCCACTGAAGAAACTTGAGGGCTCCGAGGACGGGAATGCAATAACCTGAAGGAATTGACAGAAAACCGGGCTAGGAAAGGAAGGTTTTCCCGAATAAAGGGGTAATCTTCTAGGGAGCTGAGGGACTAGTAAACGAAGAATCGATATAGCGCCAAGGGACCAGTAGAAGGGAGAAGTACCTCACGAAACGTGCGCCGAGGGGGAAAAAAGAGAAGTAAGTTCCGGTTAGACCAAAAGAAAAAAAGGGAAAAAGACCGTCAAGGAATGTTTGAAAAAAAAGACTCGAAAATAATGGATCAAGCTTTAAAAAAAGGGGTTGAGAGGAGGACCAATGCTGATAAATTGGGAGAAAAAGGTGTGGTCTTAAAATTTGTAATCGAAGGGAAAGGAGGGAAAAATGAAACCCAGGAGGCGCAAACCAGGAGACTATGTGCCGCAAAGGTGCAAAATTCAAAGAAATATGAGGGGAAGGATGTTGAGACCCGCATGTAAAAGGGAATTGGTTTGAAGAGGGGGGGGAGAGGCATAAAAGAAGGTGATTTCGGGGAGGGGAGAATGAACAATTTCTTTCGGACATTCGGGGGAAAAAATCGAAAGGAAGACGGTTCACCCTACTGTTTTTGGTGAAAAGGGGGGTTGGGGAAGGGCTCGGGGAGAGAGGTAGCCTTGAAGATTTGGGGATGTTGGGGCCAGCATGATAAAGAAGAAGTAGGGGGTGAGGGAGGGGAGTTTGTAGGGATGAAGGACGATAAATTTTGTCTTATTCTTGGGCGTAGATCAAAAGGGGCGGGGGGGGGGGAAACGCACATGACAGACAAGCGGGGAAAGAGAAAGAGGAGAAGGAAAAAGCGTCTGCGGGAGGAAAAAATTTTACCAGCGTTCGGACGCACAAAAAGCAAGTTAAAAAGATCTCAACAACAAAACAAAGGATAGAAGAGACAATGCGTGGAGATATTGCCTGTCGTTCCAAAGGATTAGGAGGGGAAGACACGCCTGACAAAAGGGGTTTTGAAAGGTCGAGGACACGGGGGGGGGAAAAAGATGTGCAATGTCAGGGGGCTGAAAAAGACATTTGAAGGGGGGGAAAAAACGCCGGAAAGGAAAACAAAAGTATGTGATAAAGAAAAACTAACTCCATACTTAGAGACTGCAGAGCTGGCAAATAGGCGTCTACATTGAGGTGAGAGAACTGAATAGTCTCAACTCTCGCAAAGGAAAAAATCCCAGGGGAACAATTGCAAAACAACTCGTACGGCGTTAGAGAAAAAAAAAGACGATCACAGATTGGTGAGGGATCATCAGCACTAAGAATCGAAGGATTGGATGAAGATCAGGAAAAGGACGAAACACCTCGGCAAATGTTTGGAAGGGAAAAAGAGACTTGAAGAAGAACTTGGGCGCAGAAGTATTGAGAAGACCTGGGGGGGAAGAAAAGCTAGGATGGAGCAGGCCCTGTGGCCAGAGTCCAGAAGGGTTTAATGCGCCCTATTCAGGAATAAAATTAGAACCATGCGGAGGGATCTGCAGGGTGCATCCATCAAGCCTAGAGGGGGGCGTAGATTGACCACGTATAGAGCAGGAGTGTTGAAAAAAGCAGGGACGATGTATCAACCTGGCGCCGGGGGGGGAAGGAGGAAAGGAATGCGCAAACGGGCAAAGAAAATCCTACAGGGAGGTAAAAACTTTAGATAGCTTACTGGGGCTTGCCGCTAACAAAGGGAACTGAGGACTAAAAGGGGGGGGAAGGTTCACAAAGAACCGGCAAAGAGGGAAAATTCTGAACGATAAGCTGAGGACAAATAAACGCAAATCTGTGGTCTAAGGCTGAAGGGGCAGAAAAATTCTAATACCCTTGACGAAAACAGGAAAAAGATTAAGGCCAAAGATCTGGCTATCCGTAAGGGGGAAAATCGACGAAGAACGTATCTTTAACTTGAAAGAAAAAGGCCAGCGCAGCGCGGCAGAAGTTCCTGCTCAAAAAAGAAGCAAAAAAAGAGAGGAGGAAGAAAATTGGGGAAAAAGCTTTATCTCAGCAGAAAGAAGGGGAAACTACGCTGACCGACTACCGGGAAAAATTAGAAATCACTGGGGGGGCTGCGCTCCCAAGAAATAGTGTGGAGCTGAGAGAGGTCTGCGGGACAGCCATCGTAAATGGAGACTGGAAAGAAGCAGCAGGAGAGCTGTCAGCAAGTGAGTATGGCAAAGAAAAGCACCCCAAATTCCAGTAGAATTAAGAGAGCCCTCTGGGAAAGAAGAAAGAAGGTCTGACACAGGAAGAGAAAAAAGAAAAAACCGTACGAGAAGGTACGAGCCGTGAGGAATATAGCAAAAAGAAGAGACCCCTGGTTCCAGACGAAAAAACGATGCAGAGGGGGGGTTGTGAAGTGGGCACCCGAACAAAAGAAGAAATTAAAAAAAAGAGAGAATCGGCAAAAAGCCTTCATCCCTGCAGAAAAGAGGATTGAAATCTCCCGCAACACTAATCTAAAGAAAAAAAGAACACTAAAGCGAGTAAGGAGTGGGGGGTAAAAAAAGGGGAGGCCATCGGACAACTACGAGGGAAAGTGGCTTCTGAGGGGGAGGAAGGGAAATATGAAGACAAATTCAAAAAGCTAATCCATATCTCGAAAACGGAGGAGGAAGCGGATGGATTGGTAAAGAATGGGAAGTGCAAAGTGCATGTAAAAAGAAAAAAAAAATAAGAGGGTGTAAGAAATTTTGTGGGCGGGGGGGAAAAAAACATTTCAGGTACCCACTCGATTTACTGGTGCTGCTGGGGGGGGGGAATTCCTTTTGATCCTCGTATGTTGAGGAAGGAGGATGCCTTGGGGGGAATCAAGGTGATGGGAGACGGGACGGTGACCATTTCGCAAAGGATCAAGGAAGGGCCAAATGCAGAAACTGTTGGGTTAGACAGCGTGTCTCGATCGGCCCAGGGGGGGGTAGGTGTTGAAAAAAAGGGGCAAGGAACAACGGTATCGCCAGGTGCTCGACGTTCGAGGTAAAAAAAAAGAAGAAGACCAACTACTTTCGACAAGGAAGGGGGGAAAAACGGCGTTCTTCAAGGGGAGGTAGGAAGGGTATTTAGTGAAGAAAAATACGTGCCATATGACGGCGAAAAATGGGAAAGGTAAAGAGGAGAGTGGTCGAAAAAAAAGGAAAAGGAAAGCAGGGAAAGAAAAACAAGAAGGGAAGTTGTTTAAGGAAAAAAGTTCGCTCATTGGGGAAATCAGGGTAGAGAGGGGAAGGCCTCAGTAGGAGAGATCAGATCCAATTGGGGGGCTGAGGTAAATTGGATCTCCATGGTTGCGGGGATAGGAAAGGAGAAGACTGAAGAGCTTCGTACAGCGAGCTCTACAAAAAGGGTGACGGGCACGAGCAGATTTAGTGCAAAGAAGCCGGGGGGGAGAGAAAGGACTTGACATAAAATTGTATGACATCACCTCTCCGAGCGTGGGGGGGAGCAGAAAATAATTTCTGCTTATGGGCGATGATGGAAAGAGGGACACAGTGGAAGCGGCCGAAGTCACGATTAAATAGGGGGGCTAAACGGGACCGAAGTAACTCCATATACTTCGAAAAGGACAGGACGGACGTAACCACGGATCGTTGAAAAGAGAAAGGTACACAGCAATCTAGTGGAAGAGGGAAGGAAACTTATAGATGATGAGGAAAGGAGATAAGAGAAGGGGGCGAGGGGGGATTGCTTGTATAATTTTGTCTCTATCAAGAGGGGAAAGCGAAAAACATTTCTGGAAATCAGGGCACCCAAGGAAGGATAGATTGGGGGGGCAGCAAAGGCTTCTAATAGCCCAACAAGGGAAGAGAAGAGCTGGTTGCCACCACATGGGCAACGGGGGGGGCTCTGGATCTTCATATCTTTCAGGGAAAACGGGGGGGGACATGATCCAGGAACCCTTTTCTGTAGACATTCATAGGGGGAGAAAAGCCACGGGCGGGATTTTTTGAGTGGGAGGGTTCACCTGTGAGAAAGAGGTTGCGCTAGTTACAGAAGAAATTGGGGGAAAAAAAATGGTGTAGCGACTACTTCCAAAAACAATAGAAGGGTGAGGGGGATGTCTTGGGAGGGGGAACTTTATGCGGGGGGGGGGGAGAAAAAATACTTTTCTAGTTACACGTAGCGGAAGGTAAGAACATCAGAATTAGGAGACAAAGGGATCGAAAAGTAGTATGCAAAAAAATCAGGAGGGGGACTAGGAATTGTCACAAAGTTACCAGCAGGAAAAGAAAAAAAATAGAAACACTGCAGTAGAGAATCTCTCTCAAAAAAAAAAAGGGCTCCAAAAGGAGGGGGAGAGGGCCGGTGGCGTGAAAGAGGGTAACATTTGGGTCAATCGCAAGATCTCCGAAAGGAACGCAAACGGGGGAAAAAGTACGAATTTTCTATCGAGGAAAGGGATACTAGTGTGGCCAACTTTCATGTGCTACACTATAGGGGGAAAGAAGAGAAAGGCGCCTAGAATGACACCAAGGAAGCAACTAAACAAGCTAAAGAGACATAAAAGAAACATTATATCAGATATGCTGGCAAAAAAAAAGAGGAGGGCGAACACCTTTTCCTGAGTAAGATGGGAATCAAACAGAGCGTGAACCATCCCAATCACAGGGGCAGAAAAGGGGAAGATGTACACCAAGGTCCGACAAAATGGGGCCAGTGGAATCATCGCTTCCAAATAGAAAGATTGGGGGATCGAAGAACCCTCTGCAAACTTTGGCAGAAAAAAAAAAAAAAAAAATGATACTGGGCAAGAAATTGGCGAGTAATGGGAAAAGGAAGGGGCAATAGCTACTTCCGATACTTGGTGCCACATCATTTATCGCTTGGCTAGGCAAAAGACAAAAATTATAACACCACCAATGAGGAGGGGGCACTGTAAAGAATTGTCGCTCAGCTTACTAGGAAAAAAAGACACTTCGGCCTAAGTAGCAGGAGTGTGAAAAAAAAGGAACTATATGTCTACAACTGGACTCAAGGTGGTCCACCAAGGACGCCGGGGAAAATCGAAGGAGGAAAATTCTACGGGAGGGAAACCTGACAACAATCCTATACTGGTCCCTGGCCGCTAGAAACCTCGGAAAAAAAGGTCACCTCAGCGAACTCATCAAGGAAGTCGTATATCTTTATTAAGAGAAAGGTCAGAACGCAGAGGGGAACGGGATGGGCGAAAAGATTACATGTAGAAGAAGAAAAAAAAGCCAGTCCCAAGGCTTGGGAAAGGCACTAAAATGAACTCGGCTATGTGCAGTGTCCGGGCCTTTAGGAGAATCTAACGGGAGACTGGCTCCTTCTCTTGGTAACGAAAAACCTTCCATCGCGTCAGGTTCTAACTCAGCGCGCACAATACCGTTAACAAGGCCAATTGAGAAAGGACAACTTGTTAAATCAGGGGAAGAAAAAAAAGGAGAGCCACCTCTCCAAGTACAGTAAGAAGGTTCAAAAGGTACCATTTCTGCAGACAAGATACTTTGAGTGTAGTTAGTGCATTGAAAATTGTCATTCGGAATCCATCGCGAACAGTGAAAAATGGAAATTTCCTCCGCATAAGAAGGTTTGTTAAATCATCAACCAAAATTAAAACAGAAGACCCCCCTTAGCCATTGCCACCGGTTAAGGACGAAGGGGGGACCTATAAGAAGGAAAAAGGGAATAAGACTGGACAGAGCACCTTGCTTATATAAAAAACTCCGTTCCACGCAGAAAGGGAAAAACTACCCCCCTGTTGGGCCGACGAAAGGACACCCGATTGATTTTGATAAAAGGCTGGGGGTCGGTTTTTCCATGGTACAAAAAAAGGGGGGAAAAAAAAAATCAAAAACATCACTAAAAAAGGGAACCAAAGCAAGAGACACACCTACTTATTGAAAAAAATAAAGAGGGGAAAAATAACACTCTAAAAACACAGAATCAAAACGAAAATTGGGGGCTGTCATCATCCCAAAATCCGGAATCAGATAGGTCTTTGGTTTCTGCCTAGGAAAAACTCGGGAACAGCAA
>Ga0179593_1535292_pt1 | contig 11636 bp, 10 predicted proteins | sample CZODoug2_1_08_16_FD_185931 | JGI IMG/M metagenome (GOLD analysis project Ga0179593, IMG submission 185931) | Vadose zone soil fungal communities from Angelo Coast Range Reserve, California, USA - CZODoug2_1_08_16fungal (PacBio error correction) | ecosystem: Environmental > Terrestrial > Soil >...
AACTAATGGGAAAAGGTCATATGGAAGGCCAGTCGTACAAGAAATGCAAAAAGCATATGGAGCACGCGCTACGCCTCTGAACTGAAAAGAAAAATTCTGGAGCCACGCTCGACCATCCGAAGCCAGATCAAACGTTCTACAAACACCCAGAAAAGGGTCCACACCAACGAAGGAAGGGTCAAAGGGACGGCGATTGGTCCCTCGCCGAACACTTCACGGTTCATTTCGAAAAGCAAAAGAAGATTAAGAAATAACCCAAAGGCGTAACAAAAAACCTCCCGGATAAGGCCCCAGGCAATCGCCGAAGGAGTGATACCGCAGAAGAAAATCAAAGGAACAGAAAAAAGAAATCAACCGGCCAAACCTGGGTCCGGGCCCAATTGAAAGGAAAGGTTCGCAGCAAGCGCGGGGACGTCCCAAAAGAGAAAGGAAGTCCGACTGAATCAGGCCACCCGAAAACAACCAAGGAAAATCGAGGTCCGAGTCATCCGACAAAGGATGCAGAGTTGAAGGCGTTTTGGGTTAGAAAGGCAACGGTGGAAAAACCAGGGCCGTTGACGGACGTGGGAAATTGAAAAAAAAACACAAGATCAAAAAAGAGTGGTCAGGACCCACGGAGGAGGGCCGAGGCAATGCGGAGGGAAGCAGGAGAGAACTGGGGGATCAAACAATCGGAAGGCGTCAAAAGCTAAACGACGTGGGTAAAAAATGGGGGACAACAGGCCCATAACGCGACAATAAGTCCAAAATCCAAGAGGGACTGCAAAGGAATTGAAGCAGCCTGGGATGAAAGTGTGATCGGGATAACACACACAGAGTGCCCGGTGAGAAGGGGGCCGCGGTAAACCGGAAAAGGGGAAGGGCAAGAAGGGAGAGGGAAAAAAGAAGGTCAAAGCATCCTCACACCCGCAGATAGAAAGAGGGTGCCGTTATACGGAGTGAGGTCCACAAGAGTGGGACCAAAAAGACAATAGGGGGAGAGAGGGAAGGCCACAGAAAGCCTCATCATATCTCCACAAGTCATCAATTAGGAGAAGGGGGACCCATGTCTAGGAATCGGAGGAAAAAAATTTACCCGGTTGAAAATCAAGGGGGGGACACCTTTCCAAAGGTTAAAAGAAAAAATACTAAACCAAGAAAAGGTGGACGTCGCAGCATTGGTGGGGGAGTCTTTTAAAAAAAAAAAGACGGACGGAAAAACCTGAGTCCAAGTAAGGTCAAAAGAAAAAATGGGGAAGGCAGGGACAGGGCCCAGATCTCGCTTCAAAGTCCATCTAAGGGAGGGTCAAAAACAAAAAAAGGTTCTATTACTAAGGGAAAGTGGGGACCGCCGGACTCGAAAACCCGAGAAAAAAGGCCAAAACCGTCCATCAAGCAGGTTGAAGCTAAAACAAAAAAAAAGAAGCACGATTACACATAACTCAAGAAGAGAAGGAAAAGAACCACAAGAACTAAGACGACATCCAAAAAAGTAAAAAGGGGGGAATTTTGGTTGTGGAAAGACCCCAGCTTTTGCGAGGCAAACGTGAACCGATGTAATTCGGACGGGGGAGTTCCCTCCACCCCAACCTGGGCGCGCCCCGCAAAGCAAAGCCTTTCGTGTTGAAGGGGGAAACGGAAGAGGTCGGCTTGAGGATGGGGGCCGAATCAAAAAAAGAGAAAAAAAAAAACCCCACCCTCAAACGAAAAAACGCAAAGTCGGGAACGGGCGCCTTGGACCAAAGGGGGGGGGTAAACGTGCCAGAAATTTGGAAGCTCCACGGAAAAACCACGCCCTTTTGAAAAAAAAAAAAAGTTTAAAGAAAAAAAAAAAATTCCCCGAATGGGGGACAGAGAATCGAGCTGCTCAGCACTTGGGGCCCCACGTGAAAAATGTCGGAAAGACGTCGCAAGGGGAACGGAAAAAAAAAAGGGGGGCCAAAAAACTTCACAGGCAAAGAACAGACCAAATCCATTTTGTGGTCCAATAGCGAGTTTCAAGCAAAACAACTCAGCTGCAAAGCGGGGAAAAAAATTACCGCAGGAAGACAGGCGGAAACGGTGCTGTCAGGCACGACCTTTGCAACTTTGCCTCCTCAGGAAAACAGGCAAAAAAAAAAAAAAAGCCAGGGTGCTCTCGGCCGTGTGGGTATTGACCTCGATTTGGGGACATCCAAGACCCGCCGATTAAAAACACTCTTCCCAGGGTTGGACAGGGGGGGGAAACTCACTTCCCCCAGACTACAGCGGACTTGCCCGAATCCTCGAGGCCTCTCGAGCCTCCCAAGGGGTCGATCATTTTCTAAAAAATTGGCCGGACCACACGAGGCCGTGAGTTAGGCATACTGTCTTGGAGAAGGGGCTTGGAAAAGCAAACCCCACCCTTAATCAAATAACAAGGCCAGAAGCCCGAATTTTTTGTTTTTCAAGTGCAGCATCCCCCAAAGGCCTTCCCGGGGGACTCAAAAAAAAGTGGATTCCACCCCTCTCTAACAATTGAACCGAAAAAGAAGTAGGTATGGGACCCCCCCCGTCCCAGTATCCTCATTAAACAATAGGAAGACCAGCCGCCTTCCTATCGGGTACCTATCCCACATACCTGCAAAAAGCGACCAGGCACGCTCCCCCAAAAACCGGGAAAGGAGTAAAGTTAAACTTAGGTTAATCAGGCCATTATTGGGGGGGGGGCAAACTCTTTAAGAGCTTAAGAACAACCAACCCCACCAAGAGCGAACCACCATCTTACGTTCTCAAAAACCTCGCAAAAAAATAAAAAGGAAAACCAATCCATTCCTCCGACCGTGGACAAGGGAATCCGCCAATTCTTGAAGGAAAAAAAGGGAAGGAAATTGTGTATAACCCTAGATAAAAAAAAAAAAGCCGAAAGTAAAACAAGCTTTCAGCGGACCCGGACAAGACACTCGAGAAAACACGCCAAACTCATGAAAGAGCGGGGGGAGGGGGGAAAAAAAGACCTCTTAAAAACATACCAATAAAACACTACCAGAATAACACAACCTCCCTTTGACCAAGACGAAAAAAGGTCCGAGGAAAAAAAAAAGGCCGGATGAGCTACCCAAAAAAAAGGAATGGAAAAGGGGAAGTTTCGGCTAGGGAAGATGTCTACGGGGAAGGAAAAAAAAAAAAGGAGCCCCGGAAGAAATGAAGGAGAGGGTAACACCTTGGGAACCGCAAGGAACTGGGTGGCCAGACGGGGAAGGGGGAAGACCAAATTTCGGAAGTCAAGAAAGGGGAAAAAAACCCACGAAGACGAAGACGGAAAGCCGATCGGGTGAGGGGTTTGATGTGTGTTGGCGATAAGAAAAAGTAGAGTCAAACAATAAGACGAAGCAAACGAGCGAGACCCAAACCGGGCCCGAAAAGTCACCAAAAAAAGGAACAAAAAAAAGAAAAATCTGAAGATGACAAAAAAAAAAAAAAGGGAAAAAACAAAGCGCCAAAAGAAAAGTTTCCGAAAAAGAGAAAAGAAGTTGAAACCAGAAAAAAAAAAAGAGGATGAAGGATGGCGAACCCGTCCCAAAACTGAGGAGATATAAGCTCAAAAAAAAATACATGGGGTGTAAGGAAAGCCAACGAAAGGAATGGGAAAAAGAGGAAATCTGTGAAAAAAACCTTTCGGCCCCGGGGAAGAGGACAAAGGTGAAACAGAAAGAAAAGGGCCACCACGAAATCAAAAGAATAAAAAAACGGCACCCTGGTTAGGGAATGTAATGGGGATTTCGCATCTTTGGATGGAGGGATCAGGGACGAAGAAAAAAACTAAAAAAGATTGAGGAGGTTTCTGGAAAGTTTTGCACAATCAAACAAGTGAGTTAGAGGGAGGCGTAGTAAAGGGCACCGAGAAGAATCGGGGGGGGGGATAAAAATTGAAAATCAAAAAAAAAAAAAACAAGAACAGAAACAATGACTCCGAAACTGAACAAGGCCAGACACAGGGGGGGGCGCGACTATATAAGGGGGAACAGAAGGGAACCCACTCCCGAAGGAGTAAAAAAACTTCAACTCAGGGAAGAAAAAAAGGGGGTTCATATCTCAGCGGGTGGAGAAAAGGAACCTCAATGGAATTGCAAAAACCACCGACCACTGAAGGACAGGGGACTGAACGTCTACCGGAAAGGGAACCCAAAAAGCGAAAATCACGCTCACCAAGGCAAGCAACTAAAAGGAAAAAAAGGATTGGAGCAAAACGCCCGTGTCTCCAAAATAAAATTTTCCTGTATTGGTAGGAGAAAAGGGAAAAAAAGGGGACACAGAAAGGGGAGTTCTGTTCATTGCGTGTCAAGACAAAAAAGAACGTGTCACCAGGGACACAAAATCCTAGACAAGGGTCCAAGGTAACTGGGGGGGAAGTAAAAACGAAAAACGAAAAAGAAGGGGATTGTTCCCCTCCACATGCAAAACGAAACGCTCAAGGCGGACGTAAAGTAACTTAGCTACCTTACGAAAGGGAAATCAAACTTTAGCTTTTGGGGGGGGAAACACAGCCGGGCAAGAGAAAAGGGGTCTGTCCAAAAAAAAAAAAAAACTCTTAAAAAGCAAAAGTAAAAAAAATGACAGGCATTCTACCGGTTTCGCAGGGAGGGGGGGAAGGGTGTTGGGGAACAGAGGGGGTGGGGGGGGCAAAGGGGACAATGGGGTCAAGGACGGTTCATGAAGGGAGGAAGGAAAAGAGTTCAAAGAAAAGGAATTCAAAAAAAAAATTTATCTCAATCAAAACCACGTTTGGGGGGGAACACAGGAGGAACCGAATAGACCGCCACGGTCTCGAAGCCCACAAGGAACCCGCCTCCCACTAACGAAAAGAAGTAGAGGGCATGAGTAAAATCCCAGCAAAGGGGTCAACCACGCCCCCCCAGAAATACTGAAAAAAAGGCTAAAAAAAAAAGTAAAGGGAAAAAATTTGGTGGGGAGGGTGGGGGTGGGGGGGGGTGTTTTTGCCCGGGGGAGCTGAAAATCAAACACGTCGACTAAAAGCAGGGGGGGATCCCAATGTGGGGGTGGATGGGGGGGGGGGAAAAAATCCAGAAAGGAGAGAGCGTTGCGAAAAAAGATAGAATTGAGCGGCAAAGTAAAGGGACGGCCGGGGAAAGAATGGGGGAAGGCCAGGTCGAAAAAAGGCTAACGAGGGTCCAGGCCCGACCAGAAAGGAGGAATCCGAGTTTCTGCAGAGGGAACCAATCAGGGGGGGGATGAAATCAAACCGAGGGAGGGGGTCCGCAAGGGGCTGACGCGCTCGGAGAAAAAAAAAATCTGCAAGATAAAAGCTCTCAATGCAACCAAGGGAGAGACTACAAAGGAAAGATAGAATGGGAAGGAAAGACTAAGTGGAAGACGACACGGACCGACCGCGAGTTTTAAATGACCTCCTATGTGGGGGGGGGGTGGGGGAAAGAGTAAGACTCGAAGAAAAGCTTTGTCTTAAGGGGGGGAAAAAAAGGTGTGTGGCCCAGTGACCAGGAATGGGGAGGGGGTAATAAACATTCCCATTTCAAATTCCAGTTCCTTAAATTGAGAGGGAACAGGGAGGAGGTTGATTCAAGGCAGCGGTGAAATTGGTTTGTCAAACAAAAACGGGGGGGGAGGTGGGTCAAAGCGGGAGGAGAGGTTGTGACGGCCCCTTGAAAACAGGGGAATCGAAAAAACATTTCCAAAATTTTTAATAACGACGGGCGGGGTCAGTATTTGTGGTTGGGGTGGGGGTAGGGGCCTGGGGGGGGGCCAGCCGCTAGGGGTGGCTGTAAAACTTCACCCAGCGACAGCCGGGGAAGACCGGTCTGGAGGGAAGGACGTTGGCGGAAACAGAACGAATTTCTGGCAGGGAGAAGGAAGGGTCCGGGGACAACAAGGTGCATCTAGGGGATCATGTTCACTTCCAGGATTCACATAGGGCAAGAATAAAAATGTCCCAATGGGAAATAAACAATTCATTGAAAAAAAAAAAGATCAAAAGGACAACCACAACACCACAAAGTGAGCAACAAGCCCGAACCGAACTTTTAAAGTGGGGCGGGGGTCAAAGGTTTTGGGAAGAAGAAAGGGGGGGGGGGGGGGATACAAAAGGGAGGAAAACCCGTTTTGAAAGTGTACTTCGAGGAGGGGGGGGTGGAAAAAAAGCGGGGGGGTCCGAGGTTGGGGATCGAGGAGTCGACCCAAAAAAAATGATTGTGGGGCCCAATGAGGTGAACAAGGGGTGGAACAGGAGAAGGAACATCCAAGGTAAGAGGAAAAGGGGGAGGGCAGGTGGGAAAAAGAGACAAGAAGTGACTTCTTTTGGGCGCCGCGAAACCTGTTAGGGGAAACGGAGGGTCCAGCCCTGCAGGAAGGGTGAATGGCGGCAAGAAATGGGGGAAGGCTCAACGTCTGGGTTAAGGGAGAATGCGCAAAAAGGGTGTGGGTGAGGGAGGGGGGGGAAAAGGAGGTGCGGTGTTAGGCCAAAGAATATGCAATCAGCAGGGGTGAAGGAGGAAAAAGAAAGAGGACTGGGAGGCGGCGGTTGGTGCGGAACAAGTGTGGAAGAGAGGTTTCGGATTTTAAGGAGCGGAAAAAAAAAGAGGGTGGGCAGGGGAAAGCCACCTGAGTTTTGGAAATGGGGGGGGGGGGCTTTTTTTCCACAAACCGAAACGAGATAGTAAGTTAAACGAAGGGGATGGTTGAGATAAAAATTCGGGGAAGAAGGCGGGGGGGGGGGTTTTGGGGAGACGGAAAAGGGAGAATGTAAGAAATAAAAAAGGGAAGAAAAAGCAGTGCCGAACATGGCCGATTTAAAAGCGGTGACTCGGTGTGGGGGAGACGGGGGGTGGAAAACATTCCAACTTCGTGGGGGGGGGGAAATCGGGAAACGGGGAAAAATTAAGTTCACATTAAACGGGGGGCGGGTTTGGGAAAACTTAAGCCAAAGGGAAATGGGGAAAGATATGTCGACGGGGGCCCTGAAAAGGGGAATCAAGAGTGTCCTCAGATGTGTTAAAACGTAAGGGATTGACATAGGTAAAATAAAAGCGTAAGAGGAACGTGCAAGGCGGCCCAGCCTGTGGGGGGGAAAAAAAAGTTGTGGTGGAGGGAAGATTACGAGGTGAAAGGGACTGGTGCCTGTTGGGACAAAGCCGAAGAAAGGTGCGCGAGGGCCAGGAAAGGGGGAAGGAGAATGGGTCGGGCGAAGATTGAGGAAAAAAACGAAGGAAGGGGGGGGGGTGCAGAATGGACCTCCAAACAAGATGAAGCTGGTCAAGGAGATGGAAGGTGGGGTCCAGGGAGGGGGGAGGAACGGGGGGGGAAAAGAAAATTGGAAAACCGCTAAAAAGGTCAAGGAAAGTTCCCCAAACAGCTGGAGGGGGAAAAAGTGTGAAAAGGACGATTGGACGTGGGCCATAACTTTTTTTTTCTTCCAGGGGAAAAAAAAAGGAAAACTATGGGGGCCGGGGGCTGGGGGAACCATGAAAAAAATTTTGGGGGGTTGGGGCCGGGAGAGAGTTCGTGGAAACGGTTTGAATTAGAAAAGGGTCTGTAGTTGGCCTGGAACCGTTGAAAGGGTGGATGGGTCCTGGCAGCAGTAAAAGAGATGCGTTGCGTGCAGACGGGGTCCCTCGGGAAGAAAAAGTGACGGGGGAAAATTCAAAAAGAAAAAAGAGAGCGGTGAAACAGCCAAAGCGAGAGTACAATTACTATCCCTCCGGACAAAAAAACAAAGGATCTGCGTCAAAGAAGGGTCTGATAAGAAAAAAGGGGGTCATTGGGGGGAGGAACTTGAGATGGCTGAATTAAAAAGTAGGACTTTTGGGATAGGATTGTCGGAAAGAAAAGAAAATTGAGAAAAAGTCGAGGGAACTCCAAGCGGCGAGGGGAACAACATCCCGCCGGTGATCAAGTGACTAAAAGGGGGTACACTGGTTGGGAGAGGGGAACGAGGCGAGGGGGAGATCTGACGACGGTTTAACGGATGTCAGTGATGTCGGCAAAACGGAAAAGGAAATAACCCATAGAAAGTTGTAAGAGTATTAAGGGTAGAATTGGAGAGGGGGCCATCAAACGGCTGAGAAACAAAAGAAAACGGGAGGAAACGGCAACGTAAACGGGGGGGGGGGTTTGAGCAATCGACGGAGGAAACGTATCCTTCCTTGGGTTTCCAAACAGAGCACGCCCGGAAGAACGGCAAAAAAGGAGAATCACGGGACAAAGAGGGGGAGGGCCCATGAATGGAGGCCGTCAAAAAAAAAGGGGGTGTGTAAGGGTGGTCACCGGAAAACGAGGCAAAATCAAAGAGTGGGGGGGGTGGAAGAGAATAAAAAGGTCAACGCCTGAAATTAAAGGTACCGTGGGAAATGGCAAAAAGGGGCGCTGTAATGCAGGGGGACAAACCAAGAGTTGGCCAAGGCCGAGAATCCCATAAACTTCGGTATGGGTTGGCGGGGGGTGGAGGGGAGGGAAACGCCCGGGTTGGTCGAAGAAAGGGGCAATCGACAAAGTCACGGGTTTTTGTAAAAAGAGAAATTTCCGAGGTGGGCGTCAAGGGTGAAAAACGGGAGGTTGGAGGGCCTTAAAGGTGAAGAAGAGGGAGGGGGGTGGGGGACCAAAAAAAGGAAGGGGGGGGGCGGAAAAGGTTGAAAAATAATATGAGTCCGCAAAATATCTTCAAAAAAATCTGCGACTGGGGGTCAAGCGAACGAGAATCATGGCTGTTAATGGAAAAAAACTTAACTGGACGGCACAGGGGGGAAAAAAAAGACGACACGGGGGGCGTCGCCACGAAAAAAGTTACAGAGCGGGCAAATTGAGGTGGGGGGGAGACCCGAAAGAAGGCAACAATAAAAAAAGGTCCACATCCGTCCATCTGGGACGTGAACTATGTGGTTTCTCCAGAGATAAGACGCAAAAAGGCAAAAACACACGATGCCGCACCGACAAACACCAGAACCAGGGTTGCCCTTTGGCAAAAAGCAAAGGGTTGGCGGGCCGAAGGGGGGGGGGGGGGGGGGGGAAATCCTGAGGGGGGGGTAACCACCAAGAATTGAAGATCGCAAAGCCTGCTGAAATGGGCGTTTTGGGGTTCCTTCAAAGGAGGCCGGGGAGTCGGGATAAAGAGATTCTCAGCCCTGATGATGTTGATCAGATCAGGGATTTACGTGAACCCTAAAAAAAAGAAAACGAGGAGGAAGGAGGACAGGTTAACTCGCGAGCCTTAAAAAAACCTTGATCGACAAGACATTTTTTCATGGACAGTAGACTTGGCGCGACTCGTGGGGAAATGGGCCAAAATGCGAGTACGAAAGGGGAAAATTGGGAAAAAAATACGATTGAAAAAAGGGCAAGTCGGAATTTGGGGAGAAAAAAAATGCAAGTGCGAGCAAGTCCATCATGGTGGAGGGGGCAAACTGAACCCGTGAAAACACGGAAAGTGAAATTTTGGCAAAAGTACTAAGATTCCTCTAGGACAACAAGGGCTCTAGAAGGAAAGGCAGAGGGGTAGCTTCCAATCAGCAGTGGTTCGAGATAATTGACGACTATGGGGGGAAGTGGACGCATAAAGGAATGCGGTGGAGAAAAAAAAAAACGCTTTTAACGCCAGCAGTGGGGACCTTTTCCCTGGCCGTGAGCAAGGACGCAAACCGAAAAAGTTAGACACGCACAAAGGGAAGGTGTGAGAAAAGAGGAAAAACAAGACCTGGCGCGTCCGCTGAGGAGGGCCCGGTTGTGCAGCAATCTCGAAAATTTTGTGGGGAAACAAAGGGTGCAAGCAGCTTTGATAGGAAAAAGGGTTGAAAAAGTCGCCGGTAACCAACGGGAGGAAAAAAAAAGGTTATGGCGAGACGCAAGTTGGGGTAATTGGAGTGTCATCGGGAAATCAACCAGAAAGGAGAAACTTAAGCGCTATCCGGGAGGGGAAACTAAAACCTGATAGTCAACCCGCAAAGGTTTGGGTTCAAGCAAGGGAAAAAAATAAAACTGCCAGACAAAAGAGAATTTTAAAAAGGAATGAACCATCAACGAGGGGGGGGGCTAAGACATCCCATCGAGACTACATAGAGCAAGGAAAAAACTACACCCCTCGAGTAACATGGGGGGGGGTCGTCTGGGGGGGCGTGTCGCGCGGGACGTTTCAAAAACATCTTGACGTAAAAAGAAAAAAGATGGCGGGCGGAAAAAAAAAATTGGGAAGCCGAACCCGCCTTTCAGATTAAAAGGGCCAAGAAAAGGTACTGGCGGGGTCGCTACCCTAAAAAAAAGGTAAAAAGGAAATTTAGGAAGGCACTTTCATCTGGAAGAAAAAATCGCCAGGGGGGTTTTGGATCAATCGCTTAAACTAAAGCTTCTGGAAGTCGATTGAAACGTTTGGAAGGTCCGGTGGCGAAATTCAAAGCAAAATGGGGGGGGCCCAAAAGTTCACCTGGAGAAAGCCCGGTGCCTGGCTATACGCCGGAACCAACCGAGACAAAACTAAAAAAGGGGGAAGAATGGAGTCTGAGATGGGGCTGAACAAAAGAAAAGTGGAACGGCAGGGAAAGGCGAACGCAGGGGGAGCTAAAAAATTACGTGAGCAGTGTCTCGAGACCCAGGACCCAGTAACACAATGTTCCAAAAAGGAACTTGATGGGTGAAAAAAAAAAGTCAGGTTGTCGGCCAGGATGAGGAATCTTGTAGGGGGGGGGGCGGGAAACCACCCCCCCCTTCCTTGGCCCAGTGGGAGGGCCCAGCACCCCCCCCCCCCCCCCCCAAAAAAGTCGGAAGCAAATGGAGCCCAATTCAAAAAAAAAAACCGAAGGGCTGATGGCCTGACCGGGTTATAGAGAGGGGTAATGGGGCTTTGCCGCCACGGTCGAATTAAACCTGTCTTGGCCGATGTTCAGGGGGGGGAAATGAGGCGACCCGGGCACCAATGGTAAAACAGGACCGTGTACCAGGCGCTGCTCCCAAGAAAAAGGAATGGGGGATAGTCATGTCCCGGGGCAAGTTGGGCGTAGGGAAAAAAAAAAGTCTGAAGGGAACTGACCACTTTTCAAACACATTGGTGGGATGATGGGGGGCCAATCGCCCGCCAGCGGCTGGCCTGGTAAAAAAGGAGTTGTCAAAGGAACAATAGGGGGAACCTTGCGACGGTTGGTGGAGCCGACGGGACCGGCTGTCGCCAGATTAGGCCCGAAGTGGGGAAAGATATGGGAAACAAGCATTAAGGACCGGGGGGGGCTGGGAAGGGGGGGAAAAAAAAGTAGTAACCAGCGCTCAAGAACAGGTCCTTGTGTGCGCCTTGAAAGCGACGGGGTCCTGGACCCGGTGTGGGCAACAGTGCCGACCCGGCGAAAAAAAAAAAAAAAAAAAAAGAAAAACAAGCCCGGGTTGGTTGTTGCGACCGAGGGGGAAATTGCTTGCCCCCTCGTACCCATCGGCACCTGTATAGTGCCGAGCTAGAAATCACCGGAACCTGGCCGGTGGGAAAGGAGGGGGTGGGGGGGAAATGCCATGGGATGCCTTATAGACAGGAAAGAGTGGGGTGCCCCTCTTTGAGGGTCACCTTCAGGAAAAAAACAACACAACCACACCACCAAACCCCCCCACACCCCCCCCAACGGTGGGGCGGAAGACCTGGAGGGAAACGAAAAAAATTTCCACACTTCCAACCATTGAAAGTCCCCGAATAGGTCTTA
>Ga0179593_1580771_pt1 | contig 11636 bp, 8 predicted proteins | sample CZODoug2_1_08_16_FD_185931 | JGI IMG/M metagenome (GOLD analysis project Ga0179593, IMG submission 185931) | Vadose zone soil fungal communities from Angelo Coast Range Reserve, California, USA - CZODoug2_1_08_16fungal (PacBio error correction) | ecosystem: Environmental > Terrestrial > Soil >...
AGCCGCGACTCTGCCATCGGGAAATTTTACGTAGAAGAAAACGAAACACGCGAATCGAAAGATTCCTTCACTTCGAAGGAAAGACTAGGACTACGAGAACACGAGGGGGAGGGACTCCGTCGGCCAAAAGGAGAGAGAGCAAAACAGAGGAGGAGTAAAATAGCGAGTGCTCAAACATTTCGAAACCGAAGAATCGGTCTTGGCGTGCGGTGAGTACGGATAAGGAAGGCTGTAAGGAGCGGTTTCGGAACGCGAGCGCGAGGACATCTTCGGGAGAGAGGCTACTCTTCGAAAAAAGAGGCAGACGGAAATTCTTTTCCTGGGGATTCTCGCGCCGCTGATCCTTTCTCAGGGATGTCCGTGGGGGAAGATAGATCTGAAGGAAATTTGAGACACTCCAACTTCTTCGGAGGCTCTCATACCGAGGGGACCAAACAGGCGAGCCGGAGGGGCAGGACGTTACACAGAGAAGGAAAAAAACACCCCCCCCCCCCAAGGATCACCGGGATGATCACGACCGGGAGGAGGAGAACGGTCTGCACAAAAACTTTTCAAAGGATAGCGAGATCATCCGTTCTACATGCCGCCAGTGCGGGCCTGACCCCGAAAGATGACGGACGCCTTGGAGAATGCTGGGGGAAGAGGAAGTTTCTAGTAAAAAAAAGAGTTTATCAAGCGCCTCTATGAGAGAACTTGAACCTCTCGCCCAGTGGATCGCCCTGGATCACAAGGCCATCCATGCCGGCAACCAAGGGAACGCAACATCTGAAAAAAAGAAGAGACGACCGAGGGACTCGGTTGCGTGCAGGGAATTAACTCGGCTCGTAAGAAAAACCCTTGGAACGCACCCCTTTCGCCACTGGTTTAGAGGGGCAGATACGCGAGATCGGAGGCTGGAGAAGATCGCCGAGGAGAGGGGCTGCCAAAACACCCTAAAAGAAGCTCCGTACCGGCAAAGATTGCCCTCAAGAAAGCTAGCCGGGGGGGTGACCACAGAAAAAAAAAAAGGTGGCGAAGCCCCGAGAACCTCCTTCTCTTAGCAGCTGAAATGAAGCTGGATGGTTGACTGGCCGGGGGGGAAAGACCCTCGCTTGGGAAAACCCAAGAATAGGGCCCACAGACCATGCAGCCCGGGAAAAGGGGGGGATCGGCGAGGTCGCGATTGGCTGGAAAAGATATGCAATAGTTGTCGTCTCGTCGTCCTGAGAGAGTATAGGGTGTTGGGAAAGGTGGCGGGCAAGACATAAAGGGGAAGAGGGGTCGGAGGCAGCGAGGGGAAGGACAATCCGAAAGGGCGATGAGGACCCGTTCTCTTCTACCTCCATAAAGAAATCGAAAAAAAAGAGGGGAATGATAAAATTGGTCTACTCCCTGGTAGAACTTCTAGAGACGCGCGGCTCGAGGGAAGAAAGAAGGAGTCCACATCTCTCTGCTGGAACTCTCGCCAGAGAGACCTCCGAGAAAAGGAAGCTGAAGGTCTTTCTATCTTCAGGGGACCCGCTAAACTCAAAAAAACTTATACCTTAACAGAAGAGGGTCGAGGGAGGGAAGTCAATTTCTACTTTTGTAAGGTGAGAGACAGCCGGGAAAGAGAGAACGTTATCCGCGAAAAAGAAAAAAAAGAGGCCGGAAGCCAGCTTACTGGGAGAAGGGACGCTACCTCTACAGCCGGGCGGTAGGGTCAAGAGCATCTATCAAGTGAAACGAACTTATAAGGAAAAAGTCTACTATCCTAAACTTTGGACAAGAGTTACTTTCGGACCGTATTAGAAACGAAAAAAAAAAGTCCTCTGCCGACGAAGTAGGGGTTGACCGGAGGCCCTGTCTGGCGAAGAGGAAGGTTGAGAGGGGGGATTCCGCGAAGGGGAGGGGCCCAAAGGCTGCGGAGCATAAAAAGGAAAGGGGGCGGCGGAGCTGTGCTGTATCGAGGGGAGATCGGCCTCCGTAAGGGTCAAAAAAAGGGGGTCTCTTTTCCTGAGCCTAAACATAGGAAACCACTACCGCTATCGGAAGAAAGAAAAACTATGCACGGAAGAGGAAGAGCTTTTCTAATTACGTCAGGCGGGAAAAACCCCCCTGTTCTAGCGAGAAGGAGGGATCTCTTCAGGGATAAATGAAGCCGCAAATGCGAAAAAGCCAAATAAGGTCCGCCGGTAAAAAGACACAGCTTTTGAGGGAAAGATCTGCAGACTTTTAGAGGAGGAGTGCGTTGGGGGGGCGGGCGCTTCATCTGCCCTTCTCGAGGGCGAAAGAAAATCGCTCCCAAGGAGTACGACGGGGGAGGTCAGCTCTATTTAGAGAAATATAGGGTAACCACATCGATCCTCAAAAGCTTTCCTTTAGGAGAAGAAACGCCGGACGGGAGGAAAAGGGGGAGGAGCTTATCAAACTCGGCCTCTTAAGATCTCCATGTACTGAGGAGTAAAGGAGCGCGTGCCGGTCCGGAGGAAAAGAGGCTAACAGATAAGGGCGCGCGATTAGAGGGGGGGAAGGTCGGCACCTTTGCGTGTCCCGAAGGAGGAGGTCGGTCTTTAAGGATGCCGAACGGGGCGGCCAAGGCGAGCTGCCGACAAAAACCGAAATAAAATTTAGTCAAACGGTGAACAACCGCCCGCACATTGAACGCAAAAACCAGAAGGGCCCTCTACGTACAGGGACGGCAAAAAGCCGGCAGCTGCTCAGGGGAGAAACGCAGGGAAGTGGGGGACAAGGTGACCTCGAAATCTGCGAAGAAAACCGATAGACTCGGTTTTCAGAGGAAAAAGACAGTAGGCTTGACCTTCGTAAGGGAGCTCCGAAGAGGGCGAAAAGTAGACAAGGCACAGAAAAGTCAGCCAGCACTCGCTCCAGACCTCTGTGACCTATCGAGAGGAAGGTCTCGTAACAAGGGAGGGACATACTACCACCCTTCGTGGGATAGACATCTCTCTCAACAACGGAAGAGCTTCGAAGCCCGGTCATGTAGGGGAGAGTCTATGGAAAGGCGATGACCCCAGAGGAGGACAACCGATGTCGTTGAAAAATTTCGCGAGGAGGTGGCCTATGGCGGTATGGGGGGGGGGCTACCTGAGCCGCCTGAAGAGGGCATCCTTTTCTCGAGAAATATCCTGTAAGGAAAAGAGGAGAGGGGAAACCCCGAGCTGCTCGGGAAAATTCCCTAGCGGGAAAAGGTAAACGATAAATAATCGTGATCTAAATGGAAGTCTTCCTGGGAGCTTCATGGGGGAGTCTAGGGCCAGACGCAAGGGGCGTTCAAGCGCGAGCGGCAGCGTAGAAGTGATTAGCGAGGGGAAGGAGCTCGACGCGGAACTATAGAGTCAAGAGGAAAGAGAAACAAGCACCCGACAACATCCAGAGCCTAGTGCCACGCCAATTTATCTTCTCGAGAAAGCTGCGCAAGAGCGGGGCAGCATCGGGGGGTTCGCCGCGCAACCCCGGACCGCGAAATTCAGATAAGCCGATTCGCCCGCGTCATAAGCGGCTGCTTGAGGAAGCCTCGCAAAAAAAGAGACGCCTAAACGCGAGAGTCATGTCCGAGATCGTCGACAGGAAGGAGGGGGGCGCCTTCGAGACTCGGGAGGGCGAAAAGAGGAGGGGCAGCCTCCCCGTCCGCAAAAAACGTTGCGGCCATCGCGTCGTCGAGTGAGATGGACATCGCTCGGCCAAAATCCCCGACTCCTGTCGTCACCATCTAGGGGGCTAGGAACCATTCGCTTCAAAATCTGGGGCAAAAAAAAAATTTTCTGCGATTATCTCTCTCCGCGCCGGAACGAGGCTCTCTACGAAGAGCCAACATCTCTTATGGGCGCGGAGGGCAAGGACCGCAATCTCAGCTCCGTGATGGAGAGCCTTTTCGCTTTGTCGATCTGGGTTCGAAGGATGTCTGAAGCTTTTTAGTATTCACTGTCAGGAAATAGCCCCCACCTGAAACTTCGACGAAACACCCCGGCTGTCTAACCGTAGCCATGTGTGCTGCGGTAAATCCCTCCTTACCCATCCCCCTCTCAGTCCGCTAAGTGTGCGCTACCAAGCCTGCCTTCATACCTCATACTGTGGGGTGTCACACTATCACTCTGACTATAGGCAACGTCAACACCTCGCCTTCGCTCCGAAGACCTTCATTCTGAGGAAACCAAAGATTTTTGCATCTCCGCTTCTCGATTGCTTGTACTTTCACTAAACGTCACGACCAACTGGGGTGTCTGGTCTTGTTCAATTCCAGGAACAGGTCCAAGTCTCCGACGCAGCAAGAGGTTGCGCGCTCGCACAAGGGGAACGTCTACGAATCCCCAAGGGGTCGACGCAGTATGGACCAGGCTCAGCAGAAGCGCGAGCTAAAACTCGCGGCTCACGTAGGAGTCGATCCGTTGGGGGGGAGCGCCTTAAGATAGAATGCATCGAAAATGGAGGAAGAGTCCGTTCGGAAGTTCCGGCGGGGAGGCAGAAAAAATTCCGTATCAGACGTTCAGCTTAATAGAGGACTCGATTCAGAACAAAACGTATCTCATTAGGGGGTTTCCAGAGAGAAACTTTACGCCGTCAGTAAAAAGAGCCTCAGCTGTCATCTCTGTCGTTTGTAAACCAGGAGCTAGAAAAGACTATCGACCTGGTCATCAGTGCTTTTCGAACGAGAAGGCCGTGGAGTCTATATGCCCGACCGGCTTTTTTTCGTCAGGAGAGATCTCCTTTCCCTGTCTAACCGTGAGCTCTGGGGGGATCACTCAAGGGGCCAACGCAGTCCGAGACCCGATCACAGGCAAGTAAGACAACTATGTTCCGACTGGATCAAGGCGGCAAGACCAACGAGAATCGAGAAACATGTTTATCTCGGGTCTATACGCTCTTGGGAGCACGAAAGTGCTCGACGGAAGGACACCGTCCACTTCAAAGTTCCCGAAGCCGTTGAGATGCCTAAGAATTGTAGGCCGAGGCCGTCTAGGGGCTGAAAAGGAGGGCGCGGGGCCACCACCGGCTAAGAGTGGGCAAGAGGGTTAAAGTCTACGTATCCGCAGGGGTGGTATACCACAGGTAGTCCGGAAAAATCATGCTTGCTCGGAGCTTCGCCTCAAGATACAACAGAAGCTATAAAGGGGGTCGGGAAATGACTCACACCAAGTGTGGCGAACGTGGGAAAGGGGATATGAGACCCTGAGACCTAGTTCCTGTGTCAGGAGGGCCACCCGCGCACGCCACTAAAATCTACCATTCGATGTAAGGGATAAGAACAGTGGAATTTCGATCCACGGTGGCCTGGCGAGAAAAAAGGGTCCCTGGCTCTGGAGACATAAACTGCAGTCGGCTTAGATCATTACCACAAGGCGCTGAAACCTCGAAGGGAGATTCTGCCAGTCGTACGGCTCAGGAAAAAGGCAAAGGGAGGGGTTCCTAAGGGTGCCTGTCGACCCGGAGGAATGCCGCGATAATCATGACCCAAGGCGACGACGGAATGGTGTTCCCGGAAAAAAATTTCTTTATCATCAGACATGAAGCAGATCGACAGGTTCTCTCTTGGTTTACCTTAGAAGAAAGAAGGGATCTAGGAACTTCGATAAGGTTGGGAAAAATCTATGTCGCGCTATTGCCAGGGCTCGAAGAAAGTGTGGGAAGGTCAGAAGTGCCTCCCGGAAAAAGGGAGTCTGGCCCCCAAAAATCCGATGGTCTCGGTGTTCCTGGGCCTAAAGAGAAGCCCCTGAAAAGTCCTCCGAGGAAGCCCTCGTCTCCTGAGAAATCCATTACGTCCTACTACCTCGGTCCTCACCGAGAAAAAAGCAGATCGCAAAAACTTCACGGACGGACGGGGAGACCAAACACAAAATGACCCTACGCCGATCCAAAGCGGGTTCGCCATGAAGAGGGACCGATCATCTATTCAAAAAAGAGGAAGTAGATTCGGTTCCGCCTTAGAATGGCAGTCTTGAAATAACACCGCCGTGGATCGGTTCCTTTGCGTGCGGGAGCCGCGCTGTAAGTAAAGATCCTTGCGGCTATCCGCGGGGGGGAAGAGGTTTGAAAGGAGAGTACATCTCGTCTGGTCGACCTAAAAACGCTGTGGCTCAAAACTCGTCTCTCGGCACGGAGGACGTGACATGGAATTCCCTGACCCGAGCCGGGACTCGGGCCGTGACGCTAACTGATCTGCTCTCAGAGGAACCACACTTTATAGAAGCCCAGACGCCATCGTATGGAAACCTCACCGGAGGAGCCGGCGAATCGCCCTGGGGAGAAATCCATTCTTGAGCTACGGGCCACTCTATCACCTGGTCGCGGAAATACCGGAATTCTTCACGGAGATCACGAGGCAATGCGGGAACGTTGCTTGCAAAAGGAGGAGTCGCCGTGGGGAGAGATCCATCCGTTGAAGTGCCCAACGACGGTCCATCGGGGCTGAAACCCGCAAGGGGAACTGTATGCCGACGCCTTAGAAGTGCGGGGAAGATGAAGTGGGGACGCCTTGTTGTCCCTGCATCAGCGGCTCGGCAGTAATGTGACCGTCGCCCGGAAGATCGACAAAGTGTAGAGATCAACGGGTCGAACATCCACTGCTCAAAAAACCGCAACATCTTGTGGTCTGAGGACTGCTCCTGCTCGTGGCGTGCGCGGGGGGACCTCCTGGCTAAAAAGAAACATCCAGGGTCCAAGTCCCTCGCAAGAGGCACACTGGTTTATTAGCAGCGGCACTATCGCGAGCTCTGTACCCAACCGGGCTCAGCGAGATGGTATAGGAGTCGAAAAAACCAGTCGTCTCTCGATCTCGAGAACAAGCTTGCCAGACAAAGAAAGAAGGGGGTGACCACCGCGCACTCCTGGCAAAGGCTACTGCTCCTTCTCTAGCATTCGGGAGAGGAACAAGCGGAATTACTCGGTTTACATGAACATTCCGTCGAGCAAGCGCGGGCTCCCACAGAGCTTAGCCTGCACGGCTTGATCACCATGACCATCCATGAGGGGATTCTGAAGCCTTGATGACCTCGGGTCGAGCGGTAGTTGTCTCTCGATTCGGGGAATCGCGTTCGGGAAGGGTGTTCAGGGCGTTGCAAACTAAAGGGCAGAGAATAGGGAAAAAAAAACAGCTATAAGTGCGAATTCGACACCGGGCCGTCCCTTCCTTCGAAGGATCGAAGAACCAGTCTAGACCCCTCTAGACCTCGGGGGGGGGTCTCTCTGCGTGCCCTTGTCTCCTGGTTCCACACCGCGAGGCTAGTCGTACTATCCGGGGCAGAGAGCCGCTGGAGGGCATCCGTCTAAGGATGCTGCACGCGCTCTACCAGGACGCGGCGGGAATTCGGCAGGGAGGGGGGGGCCTGCAACCCTTCTCGCCTGGATACCTTAACGCGTAGCAGGGGAGGCCGGGGTCGAGCTTCAGTCGACGGGAGGACGAACACCGTCCTAAAGTGAGCCTCGCGGACGTAATCTCGCCTCCGCTGCTGCGCCTTGGGAAGAGAGAAAGGAACGACCTTTTAGGTAGGAGGTTCGCTCTTACCGTCTTAGACTCGACCGGAGACTGCAGAACGTTGTTGAAAAATTCGTACCTATTATCACTAAATGTCCTCTTCTCTGCCACGTCCTACGGGGGGACCAAAGAAGGACGCCCGTCTGGGCGTCTAGCCGGGCATTTTGCGCCGGGATGATTCGAACGGAGGACGGCGGTGCCAGGAAGGCGGCAGGTCGCCGTATTGGGGCTGCGGCGTTGCTTGTAGAGCCGGGTCGCCGTTGTCGGTCGCCTTGGGAAAGGGGGTGGAGAGCAACGACGAAGGGTGTGTACCCAAGAAGTCGCCGCCCAATCGCACGATTAAACATGCCTATCGCCCTGGAGGGGATCGTCGAGGGAGGGTCTCTCTCATAAGGGAGAGGAGTCGAGAAAAAGACGCCGCCTGGATGGTCGAGAGAAAAAATCTGCCCAGGGTCCGCCGGGAGAAAAAAAGGTTTCAGCTCCTTCGTAAGCAGGGGAAAAATCGCTACTCAGCTTTTGGAGATCTCGTGTCGCCGAGCTTCAGAGTCTAAGGGATCTTCTACTCTTCGTCCAGTATCCGATTTTCTCCCCGGGGGGCTCCTTCTCACTTAGAGGAGAGGAATCGAGACCGGCTTCTTATAGTGTCGGGCTATACTACGCCTCCAGCCAAAGAAATTTCCCATTGACTTCGCGTAGATCAGCTCTCCGTGTAAGGGAGCTACAGCTTCTGCAAAGTCTCTATCCTTCGCGGGGGAGAAGGTAGAAAAGGGGGGGAAACTCTTGATAAAGTATTTTGTAATTGAGGTTCGAGGCCGAAAGGAGTTCGGTCGATCGTTCCTAAGCACCACCTTAATCAAATCTGCACGATCTTTCACCTAGGAAAGAATCATCTCTTTTCCCGAGTAAGCACTGACTATTACGACGGGAAGCTCTCCCAGGTCGGGGATCACTCGACTCTGTTGGGGGGGAAAAAAGGGTCTTTCCTCGGAAAGAGAGAAGCTCTGTTTTAAAGTCCGAACAAAGAGTACGCACCCTCAGCTGCAGACGGTTAGAGTCCGAAGGGAAACATACCTCCCGTCTCCAATCACTCTCTCCAGAAAAAGCACTAAATCTGTGAAAGAAGGTTCATCTTTCTCTACCAAATAAGGACAAGATACCGCTCCGTAAACTTCGGGGTTTACATCGCTAAAAACAACAACAACTTCATGATTAAAATATATAGATGCTACATAAAGGTACTGAGCGGTCGAGGACACCAGATTACCCGCTTCTCGTTCACCGAGAAAAGGAGACCGTATGGCGCTCGGGGAGGGGAGCTGTCTTTGCCGTGTCTACCTACGATCATAGGGGCTATCTTCATCATCAAGATCATGGGCTCTCAACCCCTAGCTGGGGCGGTTCTTCGAAGGGGGAAGAAAAAAGGGTGCACCACAGAACTCGCTTTATCGACGGGCGCATCTGCCCGTGGCGGAAGTCAGAGTAATGGAGTTAAGAAACTCTGTCGTCGTTCAAGAGCGCGTCGGAGGGGGAAAGCTGTGGGCCCCCAGATTGATCAGTGATTATCGATGGGACAGGGGAGGAAGACGATGCGCCAATCGTGCACCTCTACAAAAGAAAACAGAATCACCGCGAGTTTAGCCAAGGTGAGCGACTTCTATCGCAAAGCGCCAAAGCAGCAGCTGTCGCCACCCGGACCGCTCGGGACGCCTCAAGGAGCCCGAGCTAAAAAGGAGTTGAAGGAGCGAGACGGCCGAACCGAAAAACGCCAGCGTCGTGGTACGACTCGCACTGCCAGCTTCCTGGAGAGAGACGCTGTAATGCAAAGAGCTCTGCCGAAGGGAAAAAGCTCTTTTCGGCGCGGGGGATGCCCGGAACAAATGCGCTCTTTACCCGGGGGGGGGCTGCCAAACAAGATTCCCATCGCGGCTAGATGAGCAGGAGATGACACTCTGTGGCTGGAAAAAGGAAAAGTGGCGGAAAATCCATCCATGAGAGGAAAGCGGACCGAGGGAATAAAAAGTTTTGTGTTTACTTTTTTTCGAGGGGGGTTTTCGGACATCTACATGGTTTGTTTTAAATGTTCGGAGTAATTTTTTTTTTTAAAGGGGGGTTATTACAGGGGGGAAGAAGGGAAAAAATGTTCGGTTTCCTTTTTTCGGAAAAGCGATAGCGTATCGTGCGAGAGCTCTCCTCCTAAGGGAATCTCTGGGGGGGAAAGGAGGGGAGTTCCTCGTTTCTATCGTGGATTCTAAAGGTTCTTTTTCACTCTTTTCTCGAAAAAGGCCGGACCATCGCACCAAAAAGGCTCCGACAAAAGAACCATCACCGCCTCCGCCGAGGAGTACCCTAAGGAATCTCCGCCGCGTGGCGGAAGAGAAAAAGTTCGAAGAAAAATCTCCGCGGCTCTCCTAAGAAAAAGCGCAGGGGAGGCGGTAAATCGTCTGTTGGCATCTCCTCAGAAGGGATTGAAAGAAAGGCACTATGGTCCGCCACTTGTTAAGGCGAGTCGCAGGGGAGAGCGCACCCGATGGGACGATTATCGCCCACGACTACGATCCCCAAAGGTCGGCTTTCCGGCTGCCCACGAGTCGAGCTCGACCCGACAGACGGCTCACGTCGTTCGAGTCCTGTGTTCGGGAAAAAAGGCGACCTAACGAGAAACCGCGGCTACGAGAGGTATCTATCGCTTCGGCGTGGAAGAACGGCCAAGGATCGCCCAAATGAAAGCGTCCGGGTCGAAGCACATCGGCGCGCTGGTGTCCGCTCGACTGGGGACCAGGGGAGGGGGCCTCTCTTCACACTAGGAGGGGCTTTGTGGGGGAAATCGCCAATGGCACCTAGCGACCGGTTCTCTCGATAGGGGTTCGACGGGGGCTTCTATACTCGCCTCGAAGGGGGAGGGGGTGGTCGGAAGGATCTCTGCCCGTGCCGGCAGATGCTCTGTTATTCTTTCCCGCCAAAGCAAAGGAAGCGTATCACTCCTACAGAGGAAGAAAAAAACTAACCGCTAGTTCATCAAGGAGGCCGACCTAAAACTCGACGGTCCATGTCTAAGGAACAGACGGGGAAGGGAATGTGTTAGCACGTCAGCGCGGCAGAGACGGCATGGTCAACCACAGGCCACGTCCACTCGGAAGGAACGCTGTTTCTACAGGGGGTCGGGCTGCTCGATAGGGGGGGCACGTCTAGTTCTTCGCCTGGGATCCTTTGGTCACCCCAGGAAGAGAGATGGAAAGGGTCTATCTAGAAGAGGGGGGGGTTACGAGACCATCATCGGCGATAAAAAAGGGGCGGCGGAACTTGGGGTCCATATCTATCAGAAAGCTGACCCGGAGAGGGCGAACTTGGTCTCGCGGAAGAAAAATGTTTTAAGGAACCGAGTTTCTGTGGGCGGATGTCCACACCGCTCAAAGGAGCCACCGGGGGAGACGAGACCATGCCAAAAATTTTGCGTAAAAATACGCCTAGTAATTGCCGAGGCAGGGTAACCCGGGGAACACTGGGCTAAAAGGAAAAAAAGGGAGAGTACAGGAAAAGACTCATCGAGAATAAGGCATGACCAAAAGCGCTGGCAGGCCGGCAAATCGCACAAAAAAAAAAGACTTCGCCAAGCGAAGCCAGTTTTCCAGAGGCCAGGGGTGGGAAAGAAAAAGAATTGACCACGTCGTGGGGCAAAAGGATGATCATGAGCGAGTACCCACTGAGGGAACGCGAAAAGGGACCTGCCCGGCTCGCGAACTCACATGTGGATCACCCTGGGAACAGAAGATGAGGTCAGAATTTGCAGGGGGGGGCCGAAGAAAAACGATGTTTTCCAAGGCGCAGGCCCGAAATGCGTGGTTCAACCGAAAAAAAGAGCGATGTCGCATTAGGGAAGGGGGGGGGGGAGTAATCAAGCGCTCCGAGCAGGCTCGAGAAAAAGGAAACATCGAAAAAAGGGGCCCTTGCTCTACAAAAAAGGGACAAGGAGGGGGTTGCAAGCGGCTCCCGAGTTTGTCGCCACGGAGAACGACGACGCTAAAAGTATCCATGAGAAGGAACGAGCTCAAGCGGAAGCACCGGGCAAAAAACGCTCTATCTACAAGGACGAGTCTACTCTTACTTTCAGAAGGAGACCAAGGGCTCCCACTGACACGACGCCGAAGGTTTCGCCATGCGCATTTCCAAAAAGCGGTCTTCAACAGAG
>Ga0179593_1460582_pt1 | contig 11635 bp, 14 predicted proteins | sample CZODoug2_1_08_16_FD_185931 | JGI IMG/M metagenome (GOLD analysis project Ga0179593, IMG submission 185931) | Vadose zone soil fungal communities from Angelo Coast Range Reserve, California, USA - CZODoug2_1_08_16fungal (PacBio error correction) | ecosystem: Environmental > Terrestrial > Soil >...
CTAGGGGAATATGGCAGGGCTCAGGGAGGGACGGGGGCCCTTTGATACGAGCAGTCAAGAGAAGGAGCGAAGGTAGGGAGGATGAAGGCAAACTAAGGGGGGGGTGGTGAATTTCTTTGGACAGGGGGGCCAGGGATATAAGGGTAAAGAGAAGCGGAATGGGGAGACTCCTCTTGAAAAAACTCTAGAATGGAAGGGGAGGGGCAGGGGAAAAAAATGGTAAAAAGAAGGAATAATAGGGGCTCTACCCGATCAAGTCAAGGAGTCCTAAAGGAAGGGAGGAAGGTTGGTCGGCCTTCAGCAAGGGCAAAGGAAGCAGATGGAAGAAAAACTGGGTAAATCACAGGAAGGGGGGACTCTGGCAGGGGGCAAAGAAGGAAGGAAAGGGAATAAAGCGAAGACGAGACCACGGAAAAGTCCTGGCTCTGGTAGGACTCTTTCCGGTGGTAAAAAAAGGGGAGCGAAAGGGAAGAGAGGCCATCTATCGAAGGGGAGAGGCCGGGGGGGGATCTGCTGAATATGGTCATAAGTGGGACGGGCTAAAAAGATTCTCCGGGACTTTTGAGGAAGAGTGGGCCCAGGGTACCTAGCAACAGCCGGGGACAAAAGGGCAAAGCCAGACGGAACCGTGCGTTGGCGTAAGGGGGAAGTGGGAAGAGGCGGTGGGCAGAAATAAGGGGGGGGCAAGCACTGGTAGGTGCACGTGGGTCGCTGGGTGTTGAGCATCGGGGGGGTGAAGAAAAAGGCGTCGCCTGTACGTCATAGCGTGGAGAAAAAAGAACCCCGGCATTCCCTCTAAACTGGAAAAGAAGTAAAGGCCATTTCTGGGAACACAAATGCCTCTTAGAAAGGTAGAGGGGGAAGAAGGGAGGGGCCTCACTAGGGTGCATCGGGGTCACCTCAGGCACCCATTTGTGGAGAAGTCCTTAAGGAAGAGATTAAGCTTTTCATAAATCGGAACTTAAAAAGGAACCAACATCAAAGGTGAAAAAAAAAGGGGAGGTTTCCAATCACGGGTCAAGCAAAACCGGAAAGGAACGAATGTTGAATTCCGAAAAAAGGATGGGGGGCCAACGGGAAAAGCAGAGGGAATCATGAAATCCAGAGAGCCTGACGTGTGGAAATACAAAGTGCCAAAAGCGGGGAAGGAGCATCACACGATAGACGACTGGGACACGAAAAGAGAAAAGGGAGGGGTGGCGGGTGCTGAAAAGGGGGGTTCGGGCATCCACAGTATTTAAGAAGAAGGAGATGCCTGCACGAGAAACTCGGGTGAGGGTAAACTCCAGGAGGGAATTGACAGTTTACCGGAGAAATCAGTCACAAAAGGCCTTGGGGGAATCGGGACGAAACGGTGAGAGGGAGGGGACTCAAGCTCGGGCACGTCAAACAAGAGGGACGGTTTGCTGGGGGCGTGTGGATCAGGGACGAAGTGTGGATGGGGTTGTCACCGAGGGGGGAATATTTGAAGAAAGGGGGGTCCATCCTAAGGCAAAAAAAATTACCGAGTGCGCTCAGGGGAAAAGAATGAGACAAGGGGGGCGGACCTCTTAGAAAAGGGAGAAGGGAGGGTGAGCCGCAGCGATTGGAGGACCCCTCGCAACGAGAAAAGGAAAAAAAATCCAAGACCTTAAGTTGAAAAAGAAGCACAATGGTGATCGGGGCATGGGGGCGGAAGTAAGATGGAAGCGGGACAGACAAACCGTTTTTAAGAGATGTTCTGGGGAAAAATAGGGTAACGGGTACTATGGAGACTGAAGGAGGGGGTCAGAACAAATGGAATGCGCAGGGGGGAGTTCTTGGAGTGGGGACGCTGATTAAAAGAGAATTTCAGTGGGGGAGGAATGCTAAAGGGGGTAGAAAGGGAGCTGCGACGAGGAGGGAGGAGTGAGAGACAAATGCAAATCGGTTGCGGCGGGGAATCTGGAGGCAATCAAAGGGGGGAGTGAAACTATAGAGCATGGGGGGGCGAAACCACGGAAGGGAAAGGGGATCCCCGGATGGCTCAATGGCGGGAAAAGCCCTGTGGCCAAAGCAGAAAAATTTGACCAAAAACCGGGCAGTTCCTGAACTCGTGTCGGATGACACTTAGCCAAAGACAGGAAATTCGGGATTCTCCGTGAATGGAGGGAAGATTTCGACCTGGGCTTTCTGGTAGGCCGTCGGAAACCGGGATATAGATGAACTAGGACGGACTGGATCGGGGAGCGATCTTTTGATTAGAAAGGAAGGAAACCGGGGGGGGCGCTATGGGGGGAAAGCGCGTCTTTCCAAGGGGTCTGTTAGTATAGGGATTCGGTACAAAGTAACCGAGAAAGTTTCAAAGTAGAATGTGGTTGGAGTCGAAAGGAAGAAAGGGGACACAGGAATGGGACAGGGGTTGCAGAGGACAATCGCACAGTCCACCCCAACTGCTAAGGTCGAGGAAATAGGGGAGTCGGAAGGAAAACCAAGTTTCTGGGAGGAGGCCAACCGGACCAAACGGGAGGGGATTCACTGAGTCACTAAGGGAGAAAAAATGGGACAGTGGGCTTTCAGAGCGGAGGCAAAGAAAAAAATCGGAACCGACGGGTTCCACACGAAGGATAACCCAGCGGGATAAATGAACACTTGCTCAGCGGTGGCCATCAAAGTTACTCGCCCCTTGCTAAAAGTACCTAAGAAGTTTGAAGGCTTTTTAAATCTCCTATCTGCAGACAGGCGGAGGAAAATGGCGTAAAATGGGGCAGTTGAGGGAAGGAGGTTCAGTATATTACTCTGGAAAAGATAGTCACGTAACTCGGTGAGTCGTCAGCGATTCTACAATAAATAAGTTCAGTGAGCAATAATGGGGACTAGGACAGCCCGGGGAAAAGGTCCATAAAAGATGGTCCACTCATAAGGAAGAAAAAAGCAAAAAAAACGGAGGGAAAAGCAGAGAAAAAAAAGAAAAGGGGAGTCAGTCAGGAAAAAGAGCGACATCCACAAAAAATACCGGACGCTATACATTGATGCGGCATGGGTCGTAAAGGCGGAGGGGTCAAAATGCCCTGTCCAATAAAGGTGGATGGGAAGGAAGGAACAAGCGCCCGGGGTTGATAGAGCTGGGCCGCGGATGGGAGTGCCACTAAAGGCATACCAGCAATTGGTACTCTTTGGGGACCCGTTTCCCACAGAAATGGTAAAAGATGGGCATTGGGAAAGGGGAAGATGAACCAGGTTTCGGCAGGGAAAAGAAAGTCCAACCGGGAGGAATCATAGAATGACATTGCGAAACCGGGATTGGAACGGCGATCGTAGTATCGGATGGGAAAAAGAAGGGATTGAAGACACACCTCGGGACCAACCCTCCCGGACGAGGTGCCAATCCAGGGAGAGGGAACAACCAAAAAAGGATCTTGGGTGCCTTTGTAGGGCGAGAGGGAGTAGGGATGATCGGGGCACAAATGTGGCGGTGACGTACAAAAAGCTTGCGCAGGGGTGGGGTTGTGAGGAAAAGCAGATCGACGCGAGCTTAATAAGATGAATTAGAAGGTAGGGCAAGACTTCGATATATAAGTACGAGAATGGACGCCGGGGGGAGAGGGGGAACAGCCACCGGCAACATTCGGAAAACGATCCTTTCCGTTGGGGTGTGGACGGACTTATGGAAATGGAGGGTGCGACGGCGGCTGCCTGGAACTAAGAAGAAGGGATCACTAACAAAAAAATGCCCGAAGAAGGGAAAGGAAAAAAGGCGCCTTACTAAAACTTAATTTATGCAGGAAAGTGAATTTTGGTTAAATGGTGGAGGGTAAACCGGTGGGTCAAATACCGGAGCTCGGCCAAAATCGCTTCTGTGCTCGCAAGAAGGGTGAGACCCCAATCAGGTGGCGTCAGTAAAGAGGGCCACTTCTGGCATCACGCACGTAGGGAGACGAGATACACTAAGACAGGGGACAGGTAGGACCTCACCAGTCTATAGCGGGTCGGGTAAGGAGGGCCTCAAAAATGGATGGAAGCCAGAAGGAGTAGGACTTGCACTAACTCCTTGCGGTCAAGTAAAGATGCGAGAGGTTGCATGGGAATGATGTGGCAGAAAAAAAATTTAGGGGAGGAAAGGAATTCTGGGAAGTCGTGTCGTCAGGCACTAAGCGACCGGGCAGCCCGTAAGAAATCCACCCTAAGAGGGAAACCTCTTTCCATTGAAATCGGTGAAAAAAGAAAGAACTCGGGGGGGGGTGGTGGGGGGGTTAACATCCAGAAGACCGGGGGGGGGTAAAGAGAAGAGGAGCAAAACAGAAAATTCCGGAAGGGGCCAAAAGAAAGGGAGAGGGGGGGGTCTGACGATGAATATTGTCGGGGTCCGATATAATCAGGGTTGGGACACGGGGAGAGTTAGGTTAAGGAGATTTCAGTGGTTACGGGGAGGGTGGTGAGGGAAGGGTATAGGGAATACAAGAGGTAGGTGGAAACGCCACAGCTTGATGTAACGCTCCCTATTACTTTAATAAGAACATCAAGGGCAGAGGGGGACTAATAAGGGGGTGGGCAAAGCACACTCAAAAGGGGGGATAGGAGGCTGGGGGGGCTTCAGGGGGCTGGAGTTCGGGAGGGAGGTCAGGACCATCCAAGGAACAAACAGGGCGTGGAAAAAATGACGTGAACCTAAAGAAAAAGTAGGCAAATGAGGGGGGTATCGAGTGGAAAAAAGAAAAAAGGCCGTTTCACAAGGCTAGAATCTCGGGTTGTGGGAAGTGGGTGGACACAGACGGAAAGCTTTCAATTGACGAGGAAGGCAAGAGGCTAGAACCGGAGCCCGCACTCCGGGAAGTCGCCCAACAGTATCTCTCTCCCTCACGAGGGCAGAAGAAAATGGAAAGAGCTGGGGTCAAGGAGGGAAGTTCGCGCTGGTCGGCTGCTGAGTGGCTATGTTGAAAAAACTGCCCAGGGACCACGTCAAGAATGAATTAGTTAAAAGGTGGAAAAGGTCCACCCACAAAGAAAAGAATTGTGTTGGTGAATGTCGGAGAAACAACGTCTAAAACCCTTGGGGAGGGTAGAAAAAAAAAAGACGCGGTGGACAGAAGTAGGGGAGCTTAGAGGAAGAGGAGGGGAAGGTGTAGAACAAGGGGCGCGGAGATCCTGCTGGGAGGCTTGGATCGAGGTTTGGTCATGGGCTTGCAAAGGCGAATGGGAACAAGGGGCTCATTAATCTTGAGGAGAAACGGCCCCATGAAAATGCGGGAGGCGGCAGAAGGGGGTCAGCTGTCTGAAAAACCATGCTTTAAACGAGTCCAAGAATCGGTTCACCCTCTTAAGCCAAGGTGATAGGGGTCAGAAAAGGACGGTAAAAAAATTGAGGGGGGGTGAAAGGGATTCATCACGGGGGGGTAAGCAAAAAACTTAACCTGGGGACGAGTCCTCCTCCAAGGGAGGCTAACAGATCTGGGTCCGTGGGAAGGGGGGGTCACAGGCGTGTGGGACTCATCCGGGACGACGGAGAGTTGGGGAGAAGAACCCAGCGAAGCAAGGGCAGGTGGCTAACGGGAGAGAAAAGAACTGTGGGGATTCAAAAGATGGAAGTATGGGGGGGGCCTGATCGTGTAGTGGTGAGCTACAAATAAAAGGGAATAAATGGAAGTAATTTTTGGAGAGGGTTGCAGAAATAAGTTCGTGTTAGGGGAGTCTACGGAGGAACTAAAAAAAACAGAAGGAAAGGGGACGCGGAAATATGTCCAGGCAAGTTGGGATGCTTTGGGAACCAAGGGGCACGACTTCTAGAGAAACTAGGGGTCTTTCTCCCGGTCAAGGCTGGGCCAAATCGCGAAAGGGGTAGGTCTGAAACAAGGAAGGCCTACTGCTAAGGAAATTGGACATGTGGGGGGGAGAGAATGAGTTTCCTGAACCGACATCAGCGGAGTGGGGCCTCAGAGGATGGGAGGGGAGAAGGAGGAGGACTCAGTCCACCATTTCATTAAGCGAATCACGAAGAATGAGTTAGAGCAGGGCTTGGGGGGTTGTGGAAGCAAGGAGTCCAGTCTAAATAATAGGGAAAAAGGCCATGGAGGGAAATAGGGTGCAAGACTGGGGGGGAAGCCCTGGGTAAGAGATGGGCGCACTGGGGGAGGAGAGCAAATACAAACCACGGGCGGAGACTTGGGGGGGAAAACGAAACGGGGTTTTCTGGAAAACCTCACACCAAAAAGGGTTGATCAAAACCCTAACGGAGATCTTACGTTGGCTTGCCCTTAAGCTGGGGGGTCCTTTGGGGTCGTTTATTTTCACCTTTTGAAAAGGATGGAAGGAGGGAAGGCGGAAGGCAGAAAAAAGTGGCACTCAGATGACGTAGATAGGAAACCCTAGGGGAGAAATAGCGGGAAAGAAGAAAAATTCAAAATCTCGCCTCTGAAGCGTGAAAAAATCGTTGGGCAAGGGTGAGGAAAAAAAAGAGCCGAACCGGTTGGGGTTCGGGGGGAGCCAAACGAAAATGCCATTCGAGAATCAGAGGCCGGAGCACATGGGATCGACTTCGTGCGTTTGCCAAAAGGCAGGGCAGAAGATGGGTTGAAAAGCCAAACCGGAGTGGGGGAAGATGGGACGTATGGTTACGGGGCCCAATAGTAAATATGACGGAACAATGTGCCGATACTGGGGGAAGGAGCAGGGCAGGGGGGTCGAGCTGGATTGAAACGAGGGGTCAAAAAGACTCGGGGTCTAGGGACCTGGGGCCATGCGGGGCGGAGGTATAGGGCGGGGAGATGGAGGGTCTGGAGTCTTATAGGAGTGTGATAGGAGTGGGGGCGACTGTAGCTTCCAGCTGAAGGAGGTTTGACAGTAATCAAAGCCCTCAGAGGGAGAGCAAGGCTTCAGGGCGGATTCTCAAACCAGAAGCACTACCAGGAAATCTACTGGGGACGAGCCGGGGGGCGAAGGGAAATAGTGAGGCCTCTTTACAAATCTGGAAAAAGTATTGTTGACGGAACGAAGTTTGGTCTGCACTGCGGTGGACGTGGGGTGGAGGAGCAAAGCTTGGAAGGTTAGAATCATTTTGATGAAGGGATGCGGCGGGGTAAAGCCCAAAAAAATGTCGGTTTTCGAGAAAATCCCTTGAAAGAGGGGGGGAGCACGTGGAGAGGACGGTTGTTTTCTGATAAGAGGCAAGCAAGAAGACGTGGTTTCGAGAAAACGCAACCAACCAACGGAGGGCTTTAAAGGAAAAATCGAAACGGGGCAGGGATATCTAATGAACAAAAAAGCAGAATCAGGTGCGGAGGTATTCACAGGACAATAGAGAAAGAAGTTCGGGAGCCTAGAGTGAAAAATCGGTCCTTGGGGTCTCACATAACTGATCAAGCGGGTCGGGCACTGGCCAGCAAGGAAAAAAACTCAGGAAATTGCCGAATCGTGTATGAAATTAAAGAGGGTGGAGGGAGTTCTGGGAACCCTCTATAGAAGGAAAGGAGCGTGGATATGGGGGGTAAATATCGTCGTTATTTGGGAATGAATCCTGACCGCTCAGGATAGTCAGCGTCAGACTCTAGGGAACTCACTCTCAGTTCGTGGGGGGGGAAACACGTTCGAGTCCAAACACAGGGACCTCGGACTCCTCAGCGGGGACATGGCCGAAATACAGAAAAACGAGAAAAGGGACAGAAAAGAAACGATAAAGAGAAAAAAGCCGCAGAAAAGGGCCGGGTCAAGTATGAGGCAATGCTTGGCCGGACATAGAAAAGGGAGTGCACCGGGCCATAAAAAAGGTTTTCTCGAACGCAAAGCAGACTTTTGGAGGGGGGAAAAGGGGCAGGGTCATTATTTCAGGAAAAAAAGTCTCTTTTTCGGTGGAGGGCGGGAAAGGAGGAAATGGAAAAGGGGAGAGGGGGGAAGAAGAGAAAAGTCGGCAGGTTAGAAAGGGCAGACCTCTGGAAGCAAGGTAAATCAGCGGGGTTGCCCTTGGAACAGAATTCAATTTTGCAAAAAGAAAGGCACGGATCCAAGGATTGGCCTCCATTTGGAATGGGATGAAAACCGAACGGTCAAACTCATACTGGTTGCTCAACAGACAGCCAGCCAAAACCACTGAGTGAACAAGAAGGCCAGGGATAGAGGGAATAGTCAATTTAGAAAAGGGGTCCAGGTCAAATGAGCGGAGAAATTAAAATTGGGGGGGGGGTCTTCACTAGCCTCTCGGCATCTGCTGTTTTGTGGGCACCTGTTACGGGGGAGGGGGGACTTCCTAAATGGACTAGACCTGACAAGACAAAAGCCATTCAGAGAAGGGGGGGGATGGGGGATCATGTCCGAGTTGTAAAAAGGTGGGGGAAAAAGTACTGAAAGAAATATTGCTTCTAAATCCGGGACAAAAGCGGTGGAGACGAGCAGGCGTCTTTGTATGCAGGGAGGGGGAGCGAAATTGCAGGGAAGTCGCCCAGGGAAACGGTCTCGCAGCTGGAGGGGGCTCGCACAAAAAACAGGGTACAAAAAAGGAGGAGGGAAAAGGGGAGTAAAGGGGAAGGGGAGGAGGAGGGGAGGGCGGCTGGGAGGGAACCGTTCATTAATCACCCTCCGACAGAAGATCGCGCGAGGGAAAAAGGAATAAAGGAAAGAGAAACGGGAACTTTCGCGCCCCCAGAGGAGAATAAACCAAGGTGCGTTGACAAAAGAGGACATGGTCATGTGGCAACTAAGGTAAAATAAAGTTCACAGACAAAGAGAAAAAAATCTCAGAGGAAGAGCGGGAATAAGATAGTCGACCGAGAGGGGTGGGGAAAAATCTACCCCTCCGAAAGGTGGGCGGGGAAAACTTCTTTACAATAGAAAATTTGCAAATAAATCCCTCGGCAAGCAAAAGAATGGAAAAAAGGATGTTCCGGTGAGGATGGGGGCCAATTGGTTGTTAGGCCCCCAGGGAAAATTCATAGGTACGGTGCAGTGAACTAAGGGGGTGCGAGTACCAAAGGGGGGAGCCACTTCACCGGAGCTGACGATCAAGGGAAAGGGATTTATAAGCTAGAAAAGGCTGAAATGCAAGATTAGGTCCTGTCAGTTCAATCTCGCCCTGGGACTTCAGACCTTGTTGGGAGGAACAACTGACGAATACAGAAGATGAGCCAAGAAATCAGGATGCGGAGTGGGGGGGGGGGCAGGCCAGATAAGTAAACTGTATTCGGAAGGAGTATCTGCTATGCCAAACAAGAAAGGGAAAAAAATAAGATCAAACAGAGAAGGCGAAGGGATTCAGCAAAGAAAAAAAAAAGAAAAAAAAAACTTTAAAGGAGAAATATACTGGGGGAGCCGTCACCATAAAGGGGGGGGGCTAAACAATAGTTTTGGGGACGATTAGTCACTGCAGGAGGTTAGTAGAAGAAGGCGGCATGTGAAGTAGGCAAAGCGAGCGAGAGACGTCAGAGAAATTGTCCCCCTATAGTACGAAACGCAACAACGTTGATTGAGGGGGGATATAGGGGAAGAAGGGGGGGATACTACGCTGTTCTCGTTGAAAAAGTTCCTATCGAATGGCGCCGGAAAAGGAAGGCAGGGCCTGTCGTAAGTCTCAAGAGCGGATTAGGGGTGGGGAGCGTGGGGCAAAAATTAGGTAGGGACTTTATGCACCGAAGTAGAACTCGAAAGGGAGTTTCCTACAGGGATGACTTGCAGGCGATTAAAAAAAAAAAAAGGTACGTCATGAAATGGAGGGAAGGAAACGAGCTGAACGAAGGAAGCGGAGGGGGTCCCTGATCAGAACGCAAGGGGGAAGAGAAGCGCGAAAGACCGTCAGGGAGAAAAAGGGAAGTGCATATGAAGAGGCGGAAAGAGGAAGGAACGGAGCCATGGGAATGATATCAAGGTGGCGGATCGAATGGAGGTCCAAAGCCTGGTAGAGATGGCGACCGGGGTGTGCGGAAAGGTCGAGTGTGAGGGAACAAAAGGATATTAAAGGGGTAAAGAATGATTGGGGCATGAAAGGTCTGCCAAAAAACAGGCTTCCCGAAAGAAAATTCAAGAACTGGTCATATCTCCCGTCGTTAGTTAATAGAGACAGTCGACTTGGTCACCCGCACAGGAAAGTGAAAAAGCAACTCCAAAGACCCAAAGGAAATCGAAAAGTGCATCGATTTCTACCTGGAGATCAACTTCAGGGGGTGTCTGGGAAACGGGAAGGCCCGCAAAGAGTGGACGGGGGTTTTGAAGACAAACAGACATCAATATAAAACGCGGAAAGGGATAGCCGGGGAGTCAAGAGCTTAAAAAATAGTAGCAGCGGAATCGTTGAAGATAAATTGTCGAAAAAAAAAAGGAAGCGACAAAATCCTGTTGGGTGGGGGTGGGGGGGCAAAGAAAAAAATTTGGGTGGATTACTGGCTTCATGCGAAGGTTAATGGTTGAGTGGTCACATCCTACTCGACGGAGAAAATAACTGGCGAAGAGAAGAAAAATAAAAGGATAAGAGAAGAGATGCCTAGGATATGGGGGGTACAAAGAAAGGAAGGTAGGCAGATGGGGTCAAGGAATCCAAAAGTGATAAAGGACGCGGCCTCACGAGAATGGGTTCCGTAAGGCAGATTTGTGCGGTGGGAAGAGTCCAATAGAGCAGACGGGAAGGGGAAAGATAAATATGTTCCCAAAGGGACTTACCTTCAAAGAACAGTCGGAGTCAATCAAACCAACGGGAGGGACATGTTGGGGTAGGAGAAGGAAGAACCGTTCTGGGCAATCAGAGGAGAGCGTGGGGTAAGCGCAACAGAGAGTGACTGGCGATACGAAGGTCGAGGGGAGTCTGTTTAAAAAGGTGAGAGGAGGGACGCCTTCAAAAAGAAATCCCGAAAGAGACTACGCGTCGCATGCAAGAATTAAAAGGCGGCTGACAATTGAGAGAAGGGCAACTTCAGCGGTGTCGTGGGGAAAGGGGTCAGTTTTCGGACAAAACCCTAAAGACATGCGCTGGACACTTGCTACTCTCACCGGGAGCGGGACTTTACGGACAAATAGAACGGAAGAACATCGGCTAGTGCCACTTATATGATTTGCAAAGGCAACGACCAAAGACCGTGGGTCAAGAAGGGGGGAGGAGAAAATTAAATTAGGCAGGACGGAGTTAAAAAGGAGGGTTTGAGCCCAAATGGTCATGGAAAAGGTCTCAGGTCTGTGGACAGGGGCGGGGGAACGACCAAGCGCACTTTCCTCTGAGGGGGCATTTTATGGGTTGGGCTCCGAACGAGATTCATCTTTGGACTGCAAGGAGTTTTACTTAGGGAGAGTAGGAGCCAGATACCTAGTCTCTTTCTTCCCAGAGTGAACCCAAAGGTAAGTACTGTGGGGTAAAGTGTGTATCAATACTCCTACCCTTTCAAAAAGGAAAAGCCGGGGTCGGGAGCTCCCCACGATGGGACAAACGCCAGACAGAAATTTAAAAGAACCGCTCAGGCCGGGTGAGGCTACAACTACCCAAGAGGGTCGGGGGTACAGGAGTGGGATGAGAAAGAGGGGAACAGTGGAGGGAACAGTGGATTCGACCACAGTGGAAAAGTTCTCTAAATACAAAAGTCTGATGGGGGAACTGGGCCGGTGGGGGATCCGGGAGAAAACACCGAAAACAAACTTTCCCGAAATGTGGGTCGGACGAATCATAGATACCCCAAAAATTGTATCAGGACGGGTGTATCGAACCAAAGAAAGG
>Ga0179593_1647306_pt1 | contig 11635 bp, 11 predicted proteins | sample CZODoug2_1_08_16_FD_185931 | JGI IMG/M metagenome (GOLD analysis project Ga0179593, IMG submission 185931) | Vadose zone soil fungal communities from Angelo Coast Range Reserve, California, USA - CZODoug2_1_08_16fungal (PacBio error correction) | ecosystem: Environmental > Terrestrial > Soil >...
AAAAAAGAATTATCGGGTGCAGACGGGGGAGAAACCAAGAGCGTTCCAACTCTGTCAAGGGGGGTGTTTCTTGTCAGTGGGGAACACAACCAACACAAGGTGTTGGAAAAGTCTTCAGAAGATGAATGTTTCGTCATCTCAGGCGGACGGGGTGGTAACGAAAGCCCTCTCGGGGAGTAAGGGCGAGGCCTATTCCCCTCCACAGAAGCGAACGCGCTACTGTACTGTCTGTACTGTGGAGGAAAAAGGAAGCCCAAGCGGGGGGGGGGGGTGCGGTGGTAGAGCACCCCGAAGAGGGAGGGCAGGGTCCTTGATGGAGTGCAATGCGGGTCCGTGAAAGCAGCATTAACATGGCAAATACAAAAGGAAGGGAAAAAGGGAAGGAATTAAAAGTCCTACTATTTGTCTGACACGGGTACAAGGTAGGGGGGGGCAAATTTCATCGGGAATAGGGGTCGATACACAGCGGCGGAAGTCGAAAAGAAGTCCTAGGGACCAAGGTGCGAAAAGGGGGGGAGCAGGCCCGCCAAACTTTGACATCCAAGAAGGCGATAGCGATGGGGGCCCTCACAATTATCCTGGGGGGAAATTCTTCCCCACAAGATTTGGGCACCTCGTGCGTTCTCGAAGAGACACGCATGAATGGCTATCATGCTAAAAGTCGGGGGGGAATGAGTCCTCGAAAGAGAGACATGTTCTTGTTGGGGGCAAAATCCAGGTGGAAGGGTGGGCATATGGGGGGAGGGGTTTCTAGGCTATGGAGAAGGCCTGAGAAAGGGGGTCTGGGGAAAGACAATGAAAGGTAGCCCAAACTGAAAAACGACAAGACGGACCTAAGGGTATCATCTCGTTTAGTGGCTTGCTCGAATTGGGGGTTGTACAAAACTGGGAAACTCTCAAGAGGGAGGGGGAGGAGCAATTGGGAACGAAAACACTGGGGAGGGGGACGAGAGGGAAAGGCACTCCTGATGTTTAGTTTTCAAACACAGGGCGACAAAGATTGGGGGGGGGGGTCTCATATCCTCGTTTGTGAGGGGGGGGGGGGCGCATTGAATTTTATCGGAGCCGGTAAGGACAGACCGACAACGTTTCGTCTGAGTTTCTCTGAAAAGGACCTTGCGAGGCGACGAAAAGGCATTACTAATGGCCCTGGCCAAGAAAAGCTGGGTAAAAAAGGGAACCCAGGAAGAAGTTGCTGTTGGCGGGATTGTTCACCGGTAGTGAAGGGGATGTTAAGAATATAAGATCTGGAAAAGAATTGATTTAGAGTCAAAGACGGACCTTTCGAGGGAGGAGAAACTGACCAAAAAGGCGGGGAAGGCTTACAAGGGAGATAGGAAGGAAAAAGGTGCTGTAGGAATCCAGTGTTGAAACGTTTGAAAGTGCGGAAAGGAAAAAAAAAAAGGAGGGATCCCCGGAGAATGCTTTGGGGTTTGGGGAAACCGATGACGGGGGCTGACGGTCCCTGCGGGTATTGTGGGGGAACGGGGGAGGCCTCCAATTCGGTTTGTGCGAGTCCGGATACAAATTGAGGTCACATTTAACCTTGATGTCTTCTCGCAAGGAGCGGGGACGAAACGGAGTGCGAGGGCCGAGATGCTGGGACGAAACACGCACAGGTCTATAACAGATTTTTGGGGGGGGACACACGAGAAATCTTCATCTTGGGAGGAGTAATAGAGAAGAAGAATGCCAGTCGGGGGGGGGAAGCAGGATAGTGGCACCATACAAGAATTTTAAGAAAGAGGGTGCGGTGTACCTTTCAATCTGAACAGAAGAGGGATTGAACCCTGTGGGAAAAAAACCACGGCTATTGACATCGACGAAGGACGCTTGACAGAGGAAGGGGTTCGCCGTGTATCCAGTCCTTATGTCTTTAACACCATTAGGAAAGTGGTTAAGGGGTAGAGTATCGGAGAAAAGATGCGCAGCGCTTCTGTGATCCCATTGGGGTCTTAAGATGGAAGCAGAAAAGGAAGCGTGAGACCCTTGGTAGGGGAGGGATCCTTCGCCCCACGCAAGGGAATCGGGAAAAGAGGGACGGCAGAAGAACAGTCCAGGGAATCCGTACATAAATAAGACCTCACACTCTCTCTTTAGTCTGGTTCCATGAAGAGTGCAGGAAAGCGCTTCACAAGAGCAAGTGATCATAAGGGATGGTTTATATCTTCACGGGGGATATGTCGGGACGCACCCTTTTAGATGCCTCATGGAGGAGAAAAGAATCCTCCGCAGAGGCGAGGGCGGGTACCTCGAGTCCGAAGGGGGACGCTGCCGCCTGAAACCAAAAAAGAGAAAGCCCCCGGGTACTTACTATATTTTATTCAGAAAAACTAGGTATAGATATCCAATATCGGGTCCCAGCGGAGGGGAGAAGGGGTGAGGTTCAAGGGGCTTCCGCCGGGAAAGCTTTCTCTGGAACGACGAGCAAAATATTATAGAGCCCGCCATCAAGCTACCGATGACTGTAAGGGGAAGGGGAGTCTGAAGGAAATGGCAGATTGGCGCTCTCTCTCCTTCAAAAGACTCTCTACTACAGGAAAAACAGTATGTCCTATGGTAAAGCACAATAAAGGGGGGGGGGGACGCAACGGGGGACTTCTTCTTTGCGGGGAACCTTAAGGGAGATCATCCTCAATTGGAGGAGAGGGAATAAAAGGTCTACCGCAGGGGGGTTGCTGACATATCCAACAAGCGTTCGCTGCGATCACCGGGGGAGGGAATACTCCTAAGGCCTCATTTACTGACCTTCCTAAAGACGGTTCCCGTAAATCCTGGAATCCCGCTCATAAAAAACGGAGAAGTCAAGGAGGGATTCTTCTAAGGGAGAGGGGTGTTGGCGTGATAGTGAACAAGGGGTGAAAAATTCCCGCTGCTTATTCGAATGCTACCACTTCGTTACACACAAGAAAAGGATGCCCAAGAAAGGGGGGCTTTTTCCAAGATCGGCGGCTAACTGGCCTATGATCGAGAGACGAGAAACAAAAACCTTAAGATTCTCGGTGTGAAGAAAAAGAAAAAAAAAAAGCGGGGGGGGGCACCAGCAAAGGTACTGTTCGCGGGGGGAGACACAGGGTAACTCGGGAGGTAGTCATCTCTCAGCCGAAAAGGATTATTCGCCGCCATGCCGATGGAGAACGAAAGGATCGAACTGGGGCAAGAGACAAAAATACGGAGCACGATAATCAGGGGGGGGGGCAAGCCGGAGGCGGGAAAGGAGGGGGGCATTTGCTCGTGTTTTAACAAAAATTTAAACCCCCCAAGAAGCGCCCGGGGAGAGGACCCACTTTTCGAACGCATTTCAAAGAAATGCACTTGCTTCAACCTCGCTGAAACTCCGCTCTGTTTAGCACCGATATGAAAAAGTCAGCTTGGATCTTGGAATCTTGGGATTGAGAATTCTCTCGAGTAACATCAAGTCGGATGGCTGACATAAGGACATCAAAAGAAAGGGCCAAAAAAAGAAAAGCACTTTGGGTTTTCCTTGTGACACGCGCAGCGAGGCGGAAGAGGCTTTTTAGAGGGAGCCTCTCAAATTGAAGGGAAAAGGAAAGGGGAGAAGAACGAACGTTGGAGGGGGTCGCTAGAAGCGCTTACTTTCGAAATGCAAAAAAAAAAAAAAAAAAACGGTATCTTGGACGAGGTTAGGGGAAACGTGAGAAAACTGAACCGTACTGGAAAAGGGAAGGGTTAGCGTTCCAGCCGAGGAGAGGGGGCGAAATCTCTCTGACTCCTAGGTTCGTAAAGAACGACAAAGCGCAACACGCAACGAGGTTTCACCTTGATCCTTATTGTGAAAGGTGGAGCGGTCAGTTTGAAGGTCGGAAGGGGGGGGGGGAATTTGAACCAGCCTGGGCGAGCAATAGCAGGTACGAACAGCAAGGGGAACCTTAACCCTTATTCGGAGGAAACGAGAACAAGAAACAGGACTGAGGAACTTCTTCCAGAAGCCAGATATTCTCCATTCGGCTAGGTTGAAACGTCACAAAGTATTTTTCAAAAAAACTTGTGGGGGGAAAAAGGATCAATATACTCGTCCCTCCGTAAAGGAGAGACTTAGCCTCTATAATGGGGAGGGCTAATCTGCTCGAACCCTCTCGTTGGGAAGAGGCCCGGTGAGGGGAAGGGCGACCGGTGGAAGTACTGACAGTGTATCACCCTAAGAAGCCCTAACGAATTTTTCGGCGGGGGGAGGAATCCGTAAGTAGGATCCTTTCCTGGGAGTATTGGGCCGCGTAAAGGACCCTGAGGCCTATGCAACTTAATCCCTAAAGGGAGAAGACTCTCCTCCTGCCCCCTCGGCGGGGGGGGGTGAAGGGGGCCAGCACAAGAAGAAATGTCAGTTTCAGGAGGGGGGGGAGATCCAGTACAGAAGTACAGAGAGGGGGGCAGGGTGCTGTCTCTTGATTGGCGTGAGGGCTGCTGTGTCGTCCCGAGTCGTCGTCAGGGACGCCAAAAAAAAACCATATGAATGAACTAAACGCAAGTAATAGCTCTACGGGTGAAAATTACCCAAACTGGGTTGGTGTATAAAGAAGGAAGACATGAGACGGCGTACAGAGGAAACCTTAGTGCCAGGACGCGCCAATTGGGTTCACCAGATGATCCTAACAACACCGAGAGGGAAAAGGAGAAAGCGTTTTCAGGCACCATTGTGCAGTCCCAGAAGGAGGCCAGGCCGCGCGTCAATCGTGAGGGGCAAGAGGCCGGGGGAACACAACACCAAGGTGTTCTAAATTCTTGAACGTTGAGATGGACTTGGGGAGTCACAGACTCAAGGACGGGATCTTTTTGTGAACGAAAAGGCGAGGAAAACCGGCAGCTTTCCTAAAGAAAAAAAAGGAAAAAAAAGCTTAACAAAGATTACTGTAAAGGACGGGGATCCCCTAAACTAGAAAGCGGGGCTGTTTGCTGAGAAAAGAAGAGCGAGGTGGGGAGATGTCCTTTGAATTGCGTTCTGCTCCGGTTTAAAGTCCCTTACCAGTCAAAGATGAACCACCTTTAAAGCAAATGCGAATCCTTAGAAGTTGTCGACGCAAAACCGAAAAATGGGTTGAGGAGGGGGGGCAGGAGGGAACGGATAGTCTATAACACGAATCCTTATACGAGGGACCAGGAGAGGAAAGAACAAGAAAATAAAAGAAAAGCAGTATGGGGTCACAACTGAGCATAGAGCCAAACTGCCCTAGAGAGGATAAGAGGAGGAATGAGAAAAAAAGCGATTACTTATTGCCGGGGGGGTATCCATGCTCGGAACTGCTGCCCCAAAACGGGGGGGGTCACCTCGATGGGTTGGGCTAGGCTTAGAAGGAGAAAGTGGGGGGGGGCGAAATCATGTCTACCCTCTTAAAAAAAGTCATGGTAATTGCGAAGCCAAGGTAGATCATTTTCTTTTGATTTGAGTGGAACAGCGAGGGTGGCAATTGGGCTGGGGGTGGAGAAGAAGTGTGGCTCGCAGGCAAAGCTGAATGTCTGGAAATTGTTGTACAGTATCAACTGAAAAAGGCGAAGAACTCATAAAGCAGCCTTGGCATCTGGAAGGGGGGCAGCAGCAATTTTGGGGGGGTCTTCTTAAGAAAAGTAAGAATCGGATGAGCGGGATTTTCGCGATCTAAATTGGGGTGGCGTAACGGATTTGGTCAATCCGGGGGTCTACCCGGCAGTCGTTGTCTGTCGCAAAAAACGGTTTTGGGCGTTTTTTCTGGAAAGTTGGGGGGAGTGTACAGAGATCAGGGGGAGGAAACGGCCAAAAACTTGCTGGAACGTAGGGAAGTCCATGAATTGGACATTCCTTGGCTGTCTCAGGAAAAGTCAAATTCCGAGCTACGAGGAAAGGGTCACAGGAAAGAACCCCTTAAGGGTGACCTTTTCTGGGGTTGGCGAGGGGGGGATTTTGAAAAGTTTTGTGTCAAAAAAGAAAGAAAGGAAAGGTTTACTAGTAATATCGAAAGGATTTAACCGAGACAATCGACTACCCTTCTGCGATGAGAAGTCAACCGGGAGGGAGAGGGAAGCTTACAGATGGAATTAGAGGGGGGGGACGCGAATCCAAGGGGGATTTGATGCTGGAGACCGTTGAGGCGGACAAGGGGGGATATGAGGGTTTATCCCGCTGACGCCGGGGATTCTGAACGCGAAGGGGGCCCACTAATCCTAAGGTTTTTTTGAGGGATTCAGGACAAATTTCGGGAATTGACTCGTGGGGAGGTCGAGGATGCTAATTTCTCTCGAAAAAAGCAGGGGGGGAGAGAGAAGACTACGGCGTCGGATGGAAGCGTACTAACCCCGAAGACTCACCTAAATTGGCATTGGGGGTAGAACAAGGGGTGGGGGAGGGGTCACACCTAGAAAAAAGAGGAACGGGGGTACTATAGATCCTCAGAAGGATTGCCCTATTTTCAACAAAAAAAAGAGTGGAACAGGGCTTGTGATCAAGACGTTGGAGCAGCACTCAGCTACAATAATTTTCAGAAGGGGGGGGGGAACAGTTGTTACTATCAATAGAACCACGGAGAATCGACGACCAAGACTGATGGCCTTCAATCGGCTGTAGGTCCAGGGAAAAATCCAGGATTTTAAGGAGAGAGGACGGGAGGGAGTTAGTCTGCCTGTCGGCAGCGGAAAAAGGAACAGAAATCTCGGCTGGAAAAGCTGAAAACGATGCGGGAGAGCAACCAAGCACCTGAGGAAGATTTAGAGATCTAACTTGGTCGGAGGAGGCGGCCGCCCGGGCCAAGAAGACCAACAAGAATCTTGTCAAAAATATTATGCACGGGAGGAGACACATGCGGGTGAGTGGGAAAAATAGAAGCAGACCAGACCGAGGACTCAGTCCGCGCATAGTCGGACCGCCCATCGAAGGGGGGACTGGGACAACTAGACTGCTTTAATTACGAACTTCTCGTCAAAAATAAAGAGACGGAAAGATGGAGTGCTTCTATAGACCCTCTCGGGAGTTACGAGGGGAGACACGAGCAACGGCTGCTTCGGTCCTCCCGGAACCTCCAAAAAAAACTAAACGCCTATGAAGGGAGATTTGAGAGGACCAACAACAAAGGATGGAAAGAGGAGACACTATCGTTCAGTCAACATCTTCAGATGTGAGGTGTCAGGCGGCTCCAGGGAGAGAGAGAAACACTCGAAGATATATTTAGGAATATCTACCTGCATCTAAATCAAAGGCGTACCGAACTTTATGTATGGGGGACCGATAACGCCAGCCTTGAGGGGAGAGGAACTTGGCGCCCAAGGGGCTCTCTCCAGGAAGACTACAAGACTCGCGGACGGAGCGGAGTGTCTGTTTCCTAGGGACGAACTAACGTGTTCTTTTCCCGCCGGAGATGGTACAAATTGAGTGGTGAGGGATGGGGAAGGGGTGTCCGAAAGGGTCCAGCAGCACCCCAATTGGACTGACTAATCTTACCGAAAGGGAGGGGGGGACGACAAAATATCAGGTGAAGATGGGGGCTCGCGACGATTTGAGGGGGGGCGACTCTAACCGACCTCTGGGATTTGCATTAAGGACGCTCCCTAATAATAATGGATCAAAATAACACTACCCAAGATCTGAATAAAGGACGGCTTCGTTCGTGTGAAGAAGGGGGTTTTTTTCGCTGGATATTTGACAACCAAAGGCAATTCCATTTCAGTAGGAGGAAGAAAGAAGACGTGTTACGAAATCACTGATGAGGAAAATAATGGTGCCAGAAAGGGCAAAACGGCGGAATTGCTAGGACGGGAACTCTGATCTCGCCAGGTCACAAGGCCGTGAAGATAGAAAAAGGGGGGAAAAATGCTGGGATATCACCAAAAAAGTGGTCGTGCGCGGCGAGCATAGAGAAACTCGAAGACTGTCGTCTCTCGGCTACCGACCTAGATATATTCGCCGCATCACGCCAGAGGAAAAATGGGGGCGGAACTGGACGCGCTCAAAAAACGCCTTTAAGAAAGAAGTAAGTGGGCATACCGAACGCAGACCGACTTCATCGAGAGAACCCCCACTCCTAACCCGGGGAAGGGCAAGGTCTCCGCTTCAAATGAAAAGCAAGGAAGGGGATGGCCAATGACGAACTGACCTCTGTAAGATCGGGTTGAAATATTCCAGGAACGCCGACGCAAGGTCAACCAAGTTGACTGGAGGGAAAAAAACTGCCATAGATCTCCCTATAGTAAAAATCAAGACGGGGAGGGGATCCCATAGGCCCAGAAAGGAAACAAGCTGGGAGGGTTGGAAGGTAACCCCCAGCTGACGGGCAGGGGGAATTCTTAATGCAGTTTCCGGGAGGGGGACCAAGATGAGAGCACTCATAACGAACGTTTGTCCGTCAGAGGTGTAGACTACGATAAGGAAACTGTCAAACAGAAAGACGGGAGGTGCTGACGAAGAGTGTCGGCTTGATAACAACGCAAACAGAATGCAGCGCGCGTTCCCATCAATGGTGAGAGAGACTCTACCCAAACTCCGGAAGGGGGGGGCTAAAGTTAGACAAGACCACCATTAAGCCTCCACGAGATGGTAACCGGGAGTAGGATTGTCCGCCCTTGGGTAGGGGGATAGGGGGATGGGGGGATCGACAAATCATCAAGGCGAAGCAAGGTACAAATTTGCCACCCAGGAAGGGTGAGCCAGGAAGGGAAATATCAACGAAATCATTACTAATGGGTGAACTTGGCCATGGCAAGATTCTAGACCATGATTCCGCCATTCATTCTTCGTGGAGAGAGGAAATAGAAACCTCTAAGGCCAACTGTTGGGGGCAGCCGGAAAATGGATACGCAGATACTCGCTAATCGCAGTAAGACAGGGGGATCGAGAAGGAAGTTTTTTGAGGCAACTTCTCATCCCGTGGGCCTCGGGTAATCGGCCAGGAAGGGATAGCAAAGTGCGTTGAATAAAGGACTCAGGGGACAATACGCTGCAAGGGAACCTACGAATGGGGAGTCTTTGCTTTTCTACAAGTAATGGTAATTCATTGGTTGAAGGCCGCGTGCTAGGGCCCTTTACAGGGGGAATCTTCAACGGAAATAAAGGATCCTCCTAAGAGGAGGAGGCTCTTCTTTAGGCGTCCAAAAAAAAAAAAAAGAGTTGGGACGGAGGAAGGGGGAGGGGGAAAAAAAGGAGGAAAGACAGGGATGCGTGTCAGCGCCTTCTGGGGGGGAGCCGTGAACGTGAGAGCTGCGAGGCAAAAAAGAAAAAACCCGCCTGAGGGCGAACGCAAAGAAGAGAGGGAACGGGGAAAATTCGCACCAGTGTGTTGGCCAAGAGTAAGACATTCAAAGAACGACGCTTTTGTGCCGCGTTGGACGCGAGGGAGGGAAAAATCATAGCGAACAACAACCACGGGGTAAATGAGTTAAATCTATATATTATCGGTCAGCCATTGGCGCGTAAAAAGACGGTGCCAAACGGAGATTCCATAGGGGGGGGGACGCCAATTGTTCTTCCGTATAAAAAAAAAAGGCCTGGGGAGACAGATTCGACTCCTCGAGGGGCTTGGGTCAAAACTCAGGCGTCTCTTTGTGAACGCGAAGGGAAGGTCACCGCGTAACCCTGCCTAGTGCCGGGCAAGAAAGAAGGACTTTCCTGGTACCTTTACTGGGGAATAACCTAACAAAGAAAACAACGGGGTTGTTGGTTGAGGGAGACCAAAGAAAAAAATAATGAGGAGATTTCCTTGATTTCTTGGGCAAAGGGGAGGAATGTGAATGGGAAACTTGGGGTCAAAAAGGGGCCCTGGAAAGAAATGGGCTCATCCTTAGTGATTTGTTCTCCCCAGAGATTCGTTGAAGTCAAGAAGGAGGGGGGAAGGGATAGACTGGAGGCAACTTAACAGGAATCGGCTCAAAAAGGGGAAGGTGCCCAACGAGCGCCTGACGGGGGAAACTCATCTAGGGAGGACACTCAGGGTACGAGAGGTATGACGGAGCGAGGTTCTCCATTATAGGAACAAGGGGAGGGACAAAAAATGGCACCATCTATGAAGGGGACTTTGAGCGATTAACTGAAGGAAGTCATGATGGAGAAGAATAGGGTCTCCCGCGAGCAGAGGGGCAATGGAGGAATTCAGGATTAATATTCTTTTCGGGGCAGTGAGCGAAGCACCGGGAAGGGGGCTGGAAACGATGGAATGAGCAAGTAATAGGGGTCACAGGAAACTCAAAAAGGAAAAGTAATCATTATCCCGGTGTCAGCGCGTTTATTTCTCTAGAAATTGGGGGGGGTGCTTCAGGGAAAAAATCGTAAAGAATGATTCCAGAAATGTGGAGGGGAGAGGGAACAGGCATTTGAACTTAGTAAACCTTTTCAGGGCCCTGATGGTTTTGATTCTCCGCAGCAGAATTGAATCGTCGCACGATCCGGTTTGGTGAAGGGAGAAGGAGGAATCGAGTCCTTAGGATCCGGAGCGACCACGTCGGGTTGAAAGGCTTCATTCATTGGACTCCTTGCGAGGCTCATCAAAAGGGCATGAGCGTTGGGATCGTGTCACAGGAACCCCAGGAAGAAGGGAGAAAGGTCGAAGGGCGCTATTGGATGGACACCTAAGGGAAAAAGAACAGACTTGGGGGAAAGAGAAACGACAGAGATTTCCGTCAAAGGCAGGAAGGACAGGCGCCAAATAGCAGCTTCAACCAGGCGCGGAGGTGTCCAGAGGGAATGGCGTCTGAGAAGCAAAGTGCAGGCATGATCAAGTGCGGAAGGGGGATGGGCCCTCCCCGGGTATTGAGTGAGACCGGCTGCTCGGTCGGCGCTCAGGGGGGGTCCCACAGGCGGGCTCCAAGCGGTTTTTAGCGAGGAAAATGTTGGCGTTGATTGAACTCGGGGGGGGGAAGGGGAAAAAAAACGAATGACTTGGAGACCATTCAGTAAGGTCGCGGAGAGTGCGAGTTTCTTACCTCGCGGTACATACCGCGCAACAGGGAAAATTGCTGGTGACTAAAGAAGTGGCGTTCTCAATTCGACTGAGGAAGAGTCAATGGGACGGGAGCGGGTATAGAATCATACAATACGGCCGAATTATGGCAAACAAGAATTTGAAGAAGCGAGTGGTTATGCTTCCCTACGTGGCGATTTTCACTCTCGATGAGGGAAAGAAGGATTGCACCAACGTTGTTCAAAGGAGGGGGGAAACAAGACTATTTACCATAGGGGGGAAATCCGCTTTATGACGGCGGAGGAAAGTATGCGGGATGTTCCAAAAGGATTGATGGGTAATCTTACCATTCGGGCCGGGAGGGGGAGAGGAAGGGGGTTATGGTTGGGAGATCACAGAAAGGAGCGCAGAAACTCTTCGGGGGTATCTTAGGGACCAAGAAAGTATTAGGAACGAGATCGAACGGGCTTAAGGTTGGAGGAGCCATCGCAACAGTCAACATATGACGCGGGGGATCGCCAGTCCGTTAGTTCGTACTAGAACCGAAACTCCGCTTCGGGGGATTTAGTCCGAAGGAGTCGCAGTGCGCGCTCCGCTAAGGGGAGAAGCCGGCTTGAGTGGACGAGCGGGGATAGTCACGAAAATAAATGTAAAATCGGCCCTGAGGAGATGCGCGATGATCCTCTATTCTTGTAAGTGTACGGAGGCCGAAGTGTCCTGCGGTCCGGACCTCACCCATCTAGCACGCCGATGGGGGGGGGTGG
>Ga0179593_1672524_pt1 | contig 11635 bp, 10 predicted proteins | sample CZODoug2_1_08_16_FD_185931 | JGI IMG/M metagenome (GOLD analysis project Ga0179593, IMG submission 185931) | Vadose zone soil fungal communities from Angelo Coast Range Reserve, California, USA - CZODoug2_1_08_16fungal (PacBio error correction) | ecosystem: Environmental > Terrestrial > Soil >...
ACCCACCGGTCTTGTTCTTTTCAAAAGCAAGGGGGGGGTGGCTATGCCTCGCGGAAGAAAAGAGAATCAATCGGCCCAACTTGGAAGTCGACCCGTTTCCCAGTCGGGCCCAGGAGCCTCCCCTTAAAAGGGAAAACGGAGGAAAGATGGGGGGGAACCATGGGGAAAGGGGGGAGGAAAATTTTCAAAACCCCCTGAACGGCTAGAAGGGGGACCTCGTTTCCTGGGAGAGGGCACGGAGTTCAGGGTGCTGGAAAAAAGAGGGGGATCAATGTTCATTGAAAGAAAATGGAGGACGGCGGAGGGGGAAAAAAGATCTTCGTCCGGGGGGTTTTAGGGGTGGAATTGCGGAACACTGCGGAAAAGACGGAGAGAGCAAAAGACAGACCTTGCAGAAGGGGCGTGACAAAGAGGAAGGAAAGTGCGGCCGTTGAAGAAAAAGATCAGCAATCCATCCAACGGGAGGGGGGTGTCGGAGGGCTGCCACATCGATCGCCAGCCGCCTCCGGGAAAAAGAGGGAGAATTAAAACTACAGTTGGGTTTAAAGGGACCATCCCATCCTGTATTTGGAAGAGTTTTCGCAAGGACGAGAAACATACTATCTCTCTCACAACAACACCGGGAAGAGAGATTGAGGCACGGCCGGAAACGAAGGCGGAAACTATTGTAACACGCAGGGGAGGAGGGGGGACAATGAAGGCATTTGGTCCCCGAGATAAAAAACTGTCCGTTTGGGGGGGGGCTCAGGTAGATGTTTGCCGCCCAGAAGACAAAACAATGAACAACGTTGGAATGGATTGCTGGGGAAAAACGGCCCGAGGAGGCTCCATCGATCACACGTCCTACTGGGGAAGAATAGTCTTTGGGCTCTCCAAGAGGGCGCTTTACTCGGGTCCCCAGTCAAAAACGGAAAGCATATCCGTTAGAAAGGATTCGAATGGCAGGGAGAAGCTTCCTCCATTTTCATTTGAACCTGCAATAACCTGGGGGGACTAGATAGAAGCTAAACTGACAATAGAGCTGCAAACTCCCCTAACCTGATAGAAGGGGTTCCATAAAAAGGACGGGACCAAATTCAACAATGTTGCGGGGAACCGAACATACGAAGGGAAGAGAGGGACCCCGAAAGAGAAGGTAAAGTTGACTGGTGTGTGCAGATTTTGTTTGAAAATGGATGATTGTCCTTCCGCGGAGAGGAGAACAAAAGACAAGCGAGTGACAGCATTTGGGGCGTCGAGAACAAGAAGCCAGCTAAAAAGCGTGAGGAGGGGTTAGAAGGTTTCCAACCTCGGGAATTCAGGGGCTGCAAGATGAGGATTTCGATCCGAAAATTAAGAGCTCATCCAGAAAAACGGTTTAGGACCCCCTTAGTTCCCCCTTCCAGACACATGTTTGGGTTTGAAGGGGCTCCAGTAGGATTTAGTACAAGACATTGAACACACGGTTTAAACGTAAAGGTTGGGGAGGGTTTCCGTGGCACAGCTTCGGTCGAAGAATTGGCGAAGTGCGGGGAATAGGTAGGTGGGGCCTCTTAAGGGCGGATTTTAAGTCAGGGAATATGAAGATGAATTAGTTACATAGTCCGAGGGAAGGAAAAAGGAGGGATTCTCGTAAGTGAAGAAAGGGGTCAAAGATTGTGTGGGAAAAACTCATAAGATGAATGAACCTTGAAAAAGCCCTTTGAAGGTTGTCAGCAGTGTCTTTTCTAGTACCAGACTCGGATCAGAGCGGTTGACTCCGTGAGCTGGGTTTGCGTCTTGGGGGGGGGGGAGGGGCCCTCGGGGCCCTCTAAGGAGACCAGGGGTAAGTCATCTTGAACTAGGGTGAAAAAGATGTTTTTCCATAAGCAAAGAAAAATGAAGGGCAGATGGGGGGTCGAGCCCTCATGAAGGACTGTCGGGATATTCTAAAGGGGGGAGTGGGGAAAAGGTATGTGAGTCCGCTGCAATCCAAATTAAAACACAATTGGGACCCGAGACCCATGGAACCCCCCTCCAAAAAAGGAATTAAGAAGTGTCAGATGTTCCCAGGGAAAAGGGCCCACCGGCGCGAATGGCATTGGGGGGTGTCAATTGGGAGGGGATACCAAATCACGATGCGAGGTGGCAAAGTGAAGAGAAAAAAAAATTACAGGGCCAGAGTCCACGAAGAGTGTCTCTGGGGGTAGGGGATCTGGAAAGAGGGTGAAGTCTCCGTTTGGGGTCCTTAGGGGGGAACAGGAGCAGGTTCCAAGGACTCAGAGAGGAATTTGAGAAGGAAAATTTCGATATGAGAGCTCTGTGGAAATAAGGAACTTGAAAGCGTGCGGAGAAGCGCTGAATAAGGAAAAAAAGGCGGTAGCTTTAAACGTTGAAGGGAAATCTGGGATGTTCGGGACGGAAACCAAAATGTTCATGAAGTCCCTTGAAAAAAAAAGGAAAAAAAGTGTCTTTCCGTCCACAATTGAGTTGGAAAAAAGAAACAAGCAAAAGGCCAATCATGCTGCCAAAAAAAGAATGTTACGGTGTAGGGAATGCCGGTGACGAAAGCAGAAAAGGGGGAGCTCCGCCTAAAAAGGGGGGGGGGGGGGGTGATTATCTTGACACGGCGCCGCTGAATTTACCAGTGCCATTCGAATAAAAAACAAGAAACAAATCAGTGCAAAATAGCAGTCCTATGTTGTCACGCGTACTGAAAAAAGGGAGTGTTTAGAAACTCACAGCCGAAGCCAAAGGGGGGTATGGTGAATAGTTGAAACCTAAAAGAGCACAAACCTTTTTACAGGGGACAAAAGCAAGGGAGTCTGGTGCTCGCCCACCGGTGTCGGAGCAAGAAATTGAAAAAGGGACCCACCCTTAGCCGGAGGGTTCGGCAAAGTAAAGCATGGGGGGGGTGAGAACTCCCGTGCTGCGGAAGAGCCCAGTCTCTTAGGAAAATTTTGAAAGAGGAGGGGCGGCCCTCATAGGATAATAAAGAAAAACGTTTGGGGGGGAATATTTTTCCAAGAGGGACCACAAGTTGGGGCAACCTTGTCTGGGTCTCGAAACATCGTTGGGGCGGCCAAGAAGTTGCGGAAGTCAGTCGAAAAAAAAAGGAAAAACAACCTGAGCTGGTAAAAGAAAAAGATCTGGGCACCGCTTCAAACCAAAACTGCCCAGTATATGTGGAGCTTTCCAGCCGGAACGAGTCATCCAGGGATCGTCCAAAAAAGAAGGGGCCGTCGGAAAAAAGGACGCTGAGAGAGGGTCCTCCATTCCCAAAAGGGAAAGGGGAGCAACCCTAGGTGCCGAATTGGGAATCATCAAGTTGAAAAGCGCGCGAAAGATTACTTTCCTTGTTCGATCGGCCACTGGTTGAGGGGAAAACTCAGGGATCGTCGGTGATGAGATTGGAGGGGAAAGTCAAGAGGGAAAAGACAAACTGACGGAAGACGAGAGAAAAAAAGGAAGGAGGAAAAGATAGAGATGCCGTCAGGTCGGGAGAATATTCCTTTGAAGAAGAAAACCCTCAAAGAAGCCGCGAAAGGGATGACACGTCAACCCCCTGATTAAGTGGCGAGCATCGCGCAGGTTCCAATTACGATTGATGTAGTCAAGGGGGGGAAGGGAATTTGAGAGACCTTTCCGAGTGGGGAAAGGGAACCCGCTCAGCGCCCTGGGTACGAAGGAATGAAACAAGTTGGCTTGAAACTCACATACCGGAAGTTGGCAAAGGGGAAAGGGACTGGTTACCACGCTAACGAGCCCAGTTTTCATGGACGAATAAGCCGCAACGATTCTTGAGAAAACGGAATGGTTGCGATGAAAAACGAAAAAACCCAAGCAAAAAAACTATTTCGGTTGAAAGTGTCCATCTTCAAAGGGGGGTTGATGTCCCGATGAGGAAAGGAATCAAAATTTTTTGCCCGTATGTCCTTCAGAAATACAGAGTGGATGCTCCCTTCGGGAAAAATCCTTTTCAAGGGGAAGGGGGGGGCGAAGAAAGGGGGTAGAACGCCCACCCAACACAAAAAACCCCACCCAAAAAAAAAACCCCCAAAACAAAAACCCCACACCAAAAAAGAAAACCCGGAAGATGGAGGAAACACAAAAAAATCGTACCTTTGAAAGGGGGTTTGAGGTTTGGGGGGTATTTTTGGTTAACTTGGAAGAGTTTTGTCCGATTATTGTTTAGAGAATGTGTGGTTTGGGGGTGTTGGGATTCTCCGAGTATCCCTTTGTGGAGTAGATTCCCCTAGGGACTGATGACCAGGAGCCCAAAGTTTGGCGGCTTCGGCGGGAGAAAGTCCCATATGAAAGGCTGCTTTATTGCCCAGACAACAAGAAGTTGGAAGAGCGTACACCAGGGACAGGGTGTGAACGCAGTGTTGAAGAGGTAAGGCAAAGGGGGGGCAGCCCTTGCTTCCGGAAAGCCAATCAGAATGAGCAGTTGCGAAAAAACCCCCTTTGATTGAGCGAGTCACCAGGGGTACAAAAATACACCCATCTGGGTCACTTGACGAAGGAGGGGCCTCTGCTTTGGAGGGTAGGCTCAATCAAACGTCCCCTACACCCTTGAGACTACAAAGGGAAAAAGGGGGTGGGCGATTTCTGCGACTCCCACATCCAGAGGGGGCCTTCAACTTTTAAAGATTGACGGGGGGAACTTCAGCCTCAAGGCGACAAGGGAAAAAAGTAATTTCAGGAGAGAAGCGATCAGCAACTGTTCTCGCAAGGACAGACGTTTTGCTCATGAAAAGACAGGAGGTCTTACCTATTGACATGGGGAAAAACCAACTAAGGAACCCACGGCGGACGAGGCACCCTATGAACAAAAGACCGAAAAAGGCACTCCTGCCAGAAGACCGCTAGGGGAGGGAAAACGGTCACGCTCGCGGGGATGGTTTATCCACGGGAAAACTGAAAAAAAGGGGATTCTCGCCGGGGTGGGGGTCATTTGAAAGAAACGCTGCAGCCTTCTAGATTTTATGGTTGGCCCCTGTGTTATCGGAGGTGTGACGGGAGGGAATTTGCCTTCGGAGGAATAAGTAAATTTTCCCCAAAAAAGGCTATCAAGAAGCAAGCCAGCGAGAAACGATGAGGGCTGTCGACAAAGGAGCTAAGGTGTGAGTGGAGCGCAAGCGGAAAGTTCAAATAACCATAAGGGGGAGGGAGTAGGCGGTCGGTTCGTAATCTAGAGAAGACTAGGGCAAGAAAAATCCTCAAACCCAACGGATTAAAGGAGGGGGCAAGAGAGGGGGCTACTCTAACGGGGCTTACGAAGAGAGGAAGGAAGGGCTACGTCGCAGGGCACGGGTCTTAGCGGGAGACGTAAAATCCAATTAGACGAGAATCCAGCTCTGAGAACGCGGGGAGAAAGACTAGGAAGAAAACAATTACATCCGCCGGTTCGGGAACCTAACCTACGAGATCACCAATAAGGGGGGGCTTTCTACATGCTGGGAAACCGGGTCGGGGCTCCCCCCGAGTTCCCAGGAATTGACCAGGTCTTTTATCCTCTCGGTCCCTGGCGAAGGGGGACCACCGCAGGCAAAAACTTTTCGACAAAAAAAATGTCCCGGGAAAGGCTGGAAGAAGACCTCTTCTCCTGGTAAGGGAAAGGCCCGGTGAAGAAAGTCGGTGGCCATTAACCCGGTAAGAAAAGAACTGAGACACATCCTTCAATTTTCAGCTGTCTAAGAATAGCGAAAGAGGGGGAGTTCAGGAGCGGGGGGCGATTCCGCGGGAAGGAAGCACATCAGAAAGATGACCAGGACCGAACACGTGGGGCACATGCCTGGGGAAAAGGGCCCCTTCGGCGTAAAGAGGCGCACAGATGTTAGCCTGGGGCTGCAAAAGGAATGGAACCCCCCTACGGTCTATCAGGAGAGGGTAAGTGCAGCTGGGAAAGGGATGTTTCAGTTGGGCTGGGCAAGCCCAAGAGAAAGAGTCAGAACGGAAAATGAGGAGACCGGGCGGGAACGGATAGGGAAGAACCTTGGGGCTGTGTGCCATTGTCGGGGAAAGTCAAGTAGAGATATCAAAGACAGACGGAACAAGGGGCGTGACAAAGGGGGGCCGTGATGAAAAGGAGAAGGATCCATCCACGGGTTCTAGGGGGTGTCTATTGGGCGTCCAAAAGAACGCCGGAAAACGGCGGCCATCTTAAAACGAGGGGGGACAGAATCGAGAAGGGTTGCTGACGCGTGTTACATATTTGGGAAAAGCGCAGGGAGGGGAAGGACTCAGGAGAAAAAAGTAGGGATAAAGAGATGATTAGGCTTCAAGAACGAAGGCTAAAAAAAAGGGCGCGTCAGAGGGGAAAAAACAGGATTAGTATGGGCCCCGGGAAAGCATAAACCACCTGTCAGGAAGTGTGACTAAGGGGAGGATTTCTATCGATGTTTTCAAAAAAATCGAAACAACAGATAACCAGGGATTGCAGTGGAAAAAGAGAAGAACGGCCTCATCTTCGCTAACGATGTCCCCCGTGGGGCAAGGCAAAGTCGGTCTGTGGCTCTCCATCGAGGGCGCGGGTAAGAAAGGAAAGACAGGAAAAAAAAAACGCATATCCGTTCAAATCCGCTTCGAAACCCCTACAGGTCCAGGGTCCTGCAATGAACCTGAAAGATATCCCGATGGGGACCCAGAGAAAGACCATCAGTAAAAAAAGGAAACGCGTTAAAAGGGGGGTTTGAAGGGGGGGTTCCACATGAAGACGACCCCAGGAAAAGAATTTTGCGTCTACTTAAAAAAAAACCGAGGATTGTAGGGGTACACCGAAAGAGAAAAAGTTGTTAAAAGGGGGGGCAAAGGGGGGGGGGATTCTTGAAAGGTTGTAAAACGAGGGACCAACAGGAACTCTCTGTACTGTTTGAAAGGCATGGCGGCGAGATCAGAAAAAAAAGAAAAGGAAGTGGGAATGGGAGGGTGTCTCCTTTCCGATGACTGAGGACCGGGATACACGAGGACAATTTCATGGCCTCCTTCAGAGAAAGAAACCGTTCTGGAAAGGGAAAACGTCGGGGAAGGTACTGTGGGTTCAAATGCGCCAAAGTCGGGGAAAGGAAGGCTCCCCAAGGGAGGGAACTGACGGGGTGTAAAAACATGTACTTTCACATCTTTCAGAGAAACTTGGTTCAGGGGGAGGAAGTCTTCTTTAATTTCCAGGGGAGAAAACACGTGTCGGGAGGAGGTAGTCTGAATTGTCCATAGGATTCAGTGGAAAAGAAAGAGGGTGATAGCTTGGTCTCAGGGAAGAAAGGTAACGTCCCCTAGTGTGGAGCATAATACTAACGGGGGAAAAAAACCTCGAAGATGGAGTGTGCAAGTGGAGTTAAGTAGCCGCCAGGATCTAAATATTCTGGGGGGGGGGGGATTCGTATTTTCGTGGAGGCCTCGAAAGAAAGAAATACCTAAAACGTCATTAAAAGGGGATTTGAAATCTGTGGGGGAACCCTAGAAAGTATAATTATCTGAGGGGGTTTTCGGGAGGAGCTTGATCTCGGGGGGATGATATTCGAATTCGGTAGGGGGTCCATGTACGGGGCTGCAAGCAACAAGACCCCTTCAAAAGAGTTTTGAGACCTGGGAACAAAGTCCAACAGGAGAAATTATTCCATTCATAAGACCTGGGGAAGCTCGTCGAAGGGCGCCTGAGAAAGGTTTGGCCGGTGCCACCTTGGCCCCCCCATGCGAGGTGGGGGCTTCCAATCATCCCTAGGGGGCTTCAAGGAAGGGTGGGTAGCTTTCTATCTTAAGGGGCTCTGGGAACGAGGGGTAATGAGGCCTGTTTTTTTAAATGTTTTTAGGGAACCAAAAGAATAGTCATGAAGACGCGGCGACATTCTTATCAAAAGAAGACGTTGGGAGAACAGTCTATGTGATCCTGCAAACTTCGGAAAAGTCTGGTTCGGGTAAGGGGGATCTTCTGAGATGGGAAAACAAAGGCCCGGGAAGAGAACGGGAAAAATGGCACTCTCTGGGGCTGAGTCTCCGGAAAAAACTTGGGAAGGAAAGGGACCCTTGTTATTCGAGGTTCGGGGACGTAAGAGAGAGTAGGGGGGGTTTCCAAAAAAAGCCAGTGGCCCGGCGGATTCAAGGAAGGGAGGGGGGGGGGGTGGGATACTTGTAAAGGTGAACTAAAGCCAAAGAAAAAGTTGGGGGATCCGATCGTTTTTTGGGGGATACAGAATCCACTTCGGTACCCGGTCTAAGAAAACCACGAGTGAGAACCTGAGGGGGGCTCGATTCTGTCTAAGGGATTGTTGGGGGAATCAAAGAAAAAGAAGAATCAGTTGGGGGTTAAATTCCAAGAACACCTTGAACCAACGAGCATTTTCAATCAGGAAAGCTCGTTTTCAACTTTATTCTGCAGAAGAAAGTTCGCGGTCGACCCCAGTTGTGCAAATGAAATTGCGGGAAGGATTTGGGGGGTCGAGTCCCATTAGATTTCTTCTAGGGGAAAGGCACAGAGGGGGAGTCACTTGAAAAAAAATTTGGGGGAGAGGACGGCCCCATAGGATAAGAAAAAAAAAGTTTGTCGGGAAACGTGCCCACCGAATCGGGGGGGGAAGGGGAGCCTGTGGGGGGGTTTGAAAGAGTGTCTAGCCCACCTTTGGGGGTCGGCAAAAGAAAAAATTTTTCTTCCGGTCTTAAACATAACCAGCAGAAGTTACAGGGAAAGACGGTTTAACCAAAGATACGGGTCACTCTTCAACAAACCCCCGGCCAAGGGGGTATATGTCCGGACTGTCCAGCTTAACGGTGATTCCATTTAACCATGCGATCTCCCCAGCTTCTCGCGTTGAAAGGTCCGGAACACTCGAAGGGTTCCTGCCTAAGCCTGAAAACCTCCCTTGCGAACCTTTTATAGCTGAGAAAGAACAATCGAATTAATTTTCACCGCCCAGGGCCAGAGGAACTGAATGCCGGCCAAACTGGGGCGTGGTTCACCACGAGGAGCGTCGTGATTAAGTGGAGGGGGGAAATCCATTCAAATTAATAGGGAAGAGAAAATGACGGTCATCGAGACCCAAACAACTTATGAGGGGGAAAAAAAGAGATAGAAGACAGTGGTAGAGTATTCCTTGGAAAGTTAAAAACCCTCCTCAAAAGAACCCCCCCCCGTCCAGATTGACCACTTGCAGACGAGAAAAACAGTTTGGACGGGGGACACGCGCAAGGCACAGGTGTGGAGGGACGCCAATTTCGCATGGTGTGCGCATTACCTTTCGGGGGGAAATGGAGCGAAATGCGGTTGAAAGAAAGAAGGGTAATCCCTTGAAATGCAGGAAGTTCAAACATATGTAAAAGTTGGCCGTTTTAATCGGCCACATTAGTTCTCCACTCAAAAGGGGAGCCATTTTTCAGTTCGGTTAAACCGCAAGAAAAAATGGGGACGCCAACCGACTGTGTTGCGAGTAAAAAAGACGCAAAGGAAGGAGGCACAAAACTATTTCGGTGGAGTTGTGGTACAAAGACAAATTCTTCATCTCCTCTGAACTGAAAGCAGCCTTTGAAAGTCAGCAGGCAAGTAAAAGAGGAAAACACTTGGAAAGCCCTAGACGCCAAAGACGGTCAATTCATTGAAAATTTTCCAGAGAGAATTGTGGAGAAAAAACTCTGCGCCCTTAAGTCTGCTCCGTTTTGGCGAGATGGACTATCCTGCGGGGGACCAGGAAGTAAAAAAGGGGGGGCCTCTTGGGGGTGAAAAAAGTCACCATCGAAATTACAGGATGGATGTCCAAACTAAAAAAAAAAAGTTGCTCAGAAATTCCTCTGGAACAGGACGAGGGGTGAAAGAAGTGTGACTTCCATGAAGGCTGGGAAATACATCGTGCTTAAGCAGCGAAAGAGAAAGAATTTCGTCTTAGCAGTGAGCCGGGGTGAGGCCCCTGGTCCTGAGAGACCAGGCCAGGCTGTGGAAGGGACGGCGCATGAGGGGCCAGTTTGGCTGGCAATCAGGTTAACGTCACCGGAAAACTGTCGACTGAGAGGAAACTGAAATGGGGGGGAAAGATTTCCGGCAGAAAAGCCCAGCCAGGGGGACGAGTACGGGAATGTTTCGAATTAGAAAACAATTCGACTCAAACTGTAAGGAAATAATCAAAGCATGCAGCAACGGGTCGCAGACGTTGGAGATACACAGGATCGGTCGGAAAGCTGACCTGGTCGTTCGAAGATACAAGACACCCCCTACGGAAAAAAAGGCGAAAGGGCCCATAGAGCTTTCCCAGAAAAGACCTCTAGAGAAAAAAAAAGTTAAAAGCGTGGGCGTAAGGTATGGGGGAAAATTTGCACCATCTTGGGGTAGCCCAAAAAAGGGACCCATTGAAATGCGCGAAGGGGGAAAGTTATTACTAAAATGGGAAAAGCAGCAGTCAGGAAAGAGGGGGGAAGGGTTCCCCTTGGATCGGGACTCTGTCGTGAAGGGGGGGGGGAGGTCCTTATTGAGCGCTACATGGTGAAAAAAAAACGCTTTCGAATATACGAGAAAATGAGGGCCGACCACCCACATGAAGTATTCCTGGAGCGAAGCCTCTTGTAAAAACGGAAAATAACCAGACAGGACGGGCGAGGGGGGAAATAATCTATTGCGAAGATGTCACCCAAGAAAGAACTCAACCCAGAACTGAAAGCGACGAGTGCGGAAGCAGAAACACATGGCTTACAAAGGTCCAGCGGATAGCAGGCGGCGCACTATTGGGGGACGTGGCACGACTTGAACTGAGTCAGTTACCCGGTAAAATCCAAGAGCCCCGAAACGCAGGGCAATACTCTTTCGTCATACGAACACGTGTGAGAAAGCTGCCCTCAGACGGGAGAGTCCCCGATACATGGGGGGAGGGGCGAAAGCTTTTTACCATAAATGGTCTTTCCAACAGAAGGGTCCCACCGTTAGAAATTCCCGGGTCAACTGTAAAAAGGGCGCAGTGAAACCACCGAGGAGAGTCGACCCGAACGGGGGGGGGTCCCTGTACAGCCGTCGAGGTTCCTAGGTTCCCTGGAGGGACATTAATCAAGGTTGGGGGGGTCATTAGGAGTCCTCAAAGACGGAAAGGAAGAAAAACAATCAACGGCTTTGAGACGGGGGGATCTCGAGAGGGAGGAAACATCCCTCGCTGTGTAAAGGGGGTGCGATTGTACACAGTCACTGCAAACTTTGGTCGAACAAAGGGCACCTTCTCTGAAGACAATGAAAGCGGGGAAAAGGGGCAACAGCTGTTTGAACAGGCCTGGGGGAAGGGAAATGGTAACCCCAAGGAAAGACTCTATCAGGTTCGGTGAAGAGGGTTTTCCTTGCGCCACGATGGGGGGGGGGAAGTTAGCTGGCCAGCAAAAAGCGGGGATAGGCAAGAATTGCAGGAAAAAAATTGAGGAGACAAGGGAGAAGGGAGTTTAACGGGGTTGGAATGCTGGGGAAGGCGGTAACACGCTTACCCGCGAAGAGGGAGATCAAAAAGACAAGACGTGACAATCGGAAAAGATTCGGCCTTTAGAAAGAAGGGGGGGGGATCAAGCACTCCAGAGCTGGTGTTTAGAGTCTTCCAACATCAACCACCCCTGAGCGCCAGACTTAAAAGAACAGTGGGGGGGAGGCCGTCACCTTGGCCCATCAGAAAAGAACTGTTTGGGGTCGATACAGGAAAATCCCAAGGGAGAGGAGGAATCATAT
>Ga0179593_1420631_pt1 | contig 11634 bp, 6 predicted proteins | sample CZODoug2_1_08_16_FD_185931 | JGI IMG/M metagenome (GOLD analysis project Ga0179593, IMG submission 185931) | Vadose zone soil fungal communities from Angelo Coast Range Reserve, California, USA - CZODoug2_1_08_16fungal (PacBio error correction) | ecosystem: Environmental > Terrestrial > Soil >...
GAGAAGGGGCCTCGGGGGACAGGTGGGTAAGCAGAGTGGGTTAGTCGAGCCCGGAGGAGTAATCTATTCTGTGCAGAAAGGGAAAAACGGGAGGGAGGTCTCAGGGAAGATACTCAAAAGGTCCATCTGCTCCTGGGCGCAGGGTCAAAAAAAAAATCGCTAACTGCAAAGAAACTCTGCAGAGGAGGACAACGCCGACTAAGAGTAACGGTTACACCACGAGCGCTCGAGTAGGTTCGAACAATTAAGCTTGGTCCTTCAACTTGTCTGAAAAAAAGAAAAAGATGAAAGATTGGTACTTATATAAAGGAAGAAAAAAAGAGCTAGAAGGGGCACTATCGACTGGGCGGAACTTCTTAAGAACACGCAAATTATAACGTCTGATGGAACTCGACCAGGAAGGAAAATCGGAAAAAAAAATCCATCTACAATGAGGTCAAGCGGAAACCCTCCGACTAAAGCGAGGACTCAACTTAATGAAAAGGGACTTTCCGGGTGGAACATCATAGGAAAGGTTGGGGAGAACGCTTCGGGGAAACGGCCTTCGAAAGGCCGGAAAAAGATATACTATCTACAGGGGTAAGATAGAGGCAGAACTTGTAATTCTCAAACTCGTTCGGAAAGAAAACGACTTTTATCTCATCCTACGAAGAAATGCGATATCATGGGAAGAGACGAAAACTTGACACTGTAACCTCGTTTAGAGGAGACACGAAAACCTTGTAATGCCGATACGGCTCGAAGAGAAGCAGAAGTGAAGAAAAAGGAGATACGGAAACGCCTTCACGAAAAGAGAAGTTCTATCCTCCGCCAATATGTTGAGAATCAGCGGGGCTGGGAGTAGGGAGTTTCAGGGGTTGCGCAGGTAGCAGCGTCCAAAATCGCAAACAGAGAGAAACGGGGTATTGAGAAAAAAAGTCGCACATCTAGAGAAGGAAGACGTCTGGCAAAATTTTATCGTAGGGGTGACCAGAGCGTTAGGGAATCTTACCCTAAGGGAGGTAGCTTGGGAGAAGCTTTCAAAAAAACTGTCCACTAACAAAGAGAAAGATCATGAGAAGACGCACCCGAGAGGCGACTCTTTTTCCCGATTGAAACTGCAGGAAAGCCCTGTGACGGCTTCGCTCGGGGGGACGGGGGATTTAATGGAGAGAGAGGTGCAAAGGGAAAGAAATCGTAAATGTCAAAGGAAATCGAGCTAAATACCTTTCCTCTCAGAATGAAGAGTATGAGAGACAGCAGATGGCACAAGCGGGAGGCGGACGGAGACAGGGATGGGTGCACTCGAAGGAGAGGACACTCACGTAGGAAAGAGGGAGCCTGTCCGGGGATGGAGTCTATCCCATCACTAACAAAAGGACATAGGATAGGGGGCTCAACAAGCTTGGGGGACCCCCTCGGACTCAGACATCTAGCCAGCCTAGGGAAGGAGACATCATCGAAAACAAAGAGGAAGCTCGCCCGGGTCGAAAAGTACGGTTAATCTGACCAAACGGGGAAGAAGGGAGGGAGAGAGAAAGGGGGGGGGTTCGGACAGGGCAGAACCTGAAGGAGAAAAACGAGGACTAAAAGGGCAATAGAAGGGGAGGGGAATCAACTCAAAAGAAAAAAAAACCGGATCGACGCCGATCGCAGGGAACTGGACTCCTACTAAAGACTAACAGACGGTAACTAGCCAGCCCTGTGGAGTGCATACTCCTGCTAAGGCTGATCGAAAAAAACTCCTAAGCGAACGGGGAGGGGAGAGGGGAGGTCAGCGATAGAAAGGGGGAACAGAACCTGCCCCCTTTTCAAACATCCCATATATCGGGGGGAGGGAGCGGCTATTTAAGGGGGCAAGACGAACATATGCACAACTTAGGATACAACAAGCGGTCGGGCGCCAAGCGCCCTCTAGAAAAGAATGGGCAGAAAAGCAGACACGAGATGGCGCAAGGGCCCGAATCCCATTATCAATCCAAGGAAAAAAAACAAGGAAAGCCCAGCTAAACCTTTATCACTAGGGCTGAATTCAATCAGAGATAAAAAAAAAGAAAGGTCCTGAAGGAGAAGGTCAGCTCTCTGTAAAAAAATAATAAGAAAATAAGTCGGCGCGCGCTAATTGAAGCCTCTCTGAACCTGGAGAGAGGAGGGTAGAGATCAACAACAACAAAAGGAGATTAAAAGAGATTATAGAGAAGGGGAGACCTTAGAAGGGAACGCCTAGGTAAAAAAAAAAGCGCTTCTCGCGGGGGCAGAACTGAGGGTATTCTTTTGTCTGGGGTGGCAAGAGGAGAAGAGCGGCAGCGGGACAGGTTCGACGGGCTCCCTTCGAGAGGGGAGACTTTGTAGGGGGAGAGGAGGGATTGGTCTCATTTAAAGCATCGGCCGTGGTCAATATGGGGGGCGTCTTCGGGGAATTCCCTCCTGCAGAGAACTGGTATCGCTGGGACAATGTTTCCAACTTTTAGGGATGAAAGAGTCAGAGAGGAAAATCAAGAAAGGAGGGTGCCCTAGGCGAGAGAATTCAGGCGTTCTGCAGGGATGACCATCTAATCTTAACTCTAGCGAGAGTTCGCGCCGGTGGGGGGTTTTCCGGGCGTCGTCGAGATAGGCCTTTCAAAGAGAAAGGTATGGAAGGGAGGCGGCAGCTATATGGGACGATGAGACGCAGGCGTATAGCATCTCTATCTAGTAGAAGCCGGGCTGACAAGAGAAGCGAATAACCTTCTCTTCAACTCGATAATAAGGGGGGGACTCAGGAAAAGATAACCGCAACCTGTGCTCGAACCCACCAGAGATGAAGAAAGGAGTCCAACCGTGCACCTTTCCCCTAAGAAAAAGAGGGAAAGAGGAAGGAGGTGTTATTCGTGTCGTCTTCAGAAATAGGCCTTATCCAAGGAGAGGAAGATTGAGGAAGAAAAAAATTTGAGGTACACAGAGAAGTATCCTATACCACAGACGAATAATATTTAGGTGGTCTCGCGTGGGAAGAAGAGCACAAAGCACTAAGGAATTGGGGGGGGGTGGGTTCCCGAAAAAAATAGGAACGTGAAGCCTCTAGCCGGGGGCAAACTTAGCTTCGCCTCCCACCGAGGTCGGGTCTTCTCGCGTCAAAAGAATCAAAAAACAGCTAGACCTCATGCCTATCAGCGAGAACCTCGATTGCCTTGGATAAGGGGAAAAGGGATAAAGTAAAAGAACTGAAAAGACCAGCGGAAAGAACTTTCGGGAGGAACGGACCCATGCTCTATTTCTTCGAAGAAGTCTCCGCGTGAAAATCGTTTCTTCAAAGGGGAAGTGAGCGCATGTGAGGGTTATCTCAAAGTTGGGGGAAAAACGGTGGGATTGTTCAATATGTCCAAGGGAGGCGACTCCGATGTGTACTTAGGATCAAGAATTAAAAATCTGTGAACGAAAGCGAACTCCCAAAGTCCCTACTTCCATTCTCGGATTGAGGAATGCGACAGGGTGGATGGAGAAAAGGATGATCATGTGGAGCTTGGACCGAGCGAAAAAACGGAAAGAGGAAAAGCTCGGCAAGGTAGCCACAGAAGATTTGGAAGAGGCGGCTCAATAAGGACGGCGGGGAAAACGAGACTAGCGTAGTGGAGGAAATAACAGGGGGCGGGAGAGGGAAAGGGCCGGAGGACGAATCGCACTGGTGAGGGATATCTCCTTGAACAGCAAGGGGTAGGGCAAAAGGTGTGGATCGCTGCCAAATGAATAGTGATCAAAGGACTCAAGGCGGAGGAGGGGGAAATCACAAGGTCTCGTCGCAATAATATTGAAAAAAGTGAACACCGGTAGTGTCCCTGAGAAGAAGAATGGGAAAGGGCGTCTGCTGTCACGAGGGGGACGGAAAAAAGCGGTTCTTTCAAAGGCCGGGAAGCACCTGGAGAAACCTCCTCTAGAATGTGCAAGCAGTCACTCCGGAGCTCCAGTGCTTGATAAAATCGTCGGGACTAGGGAAGGGGCCGACTCGGGGAAAGGCCGGGGGGGGAGGGACCTGAAGGGAGCTCCTTGACCGTGAAGAAGCCTGGCCAGGGCAAAAACTTCCATTTCACGAACAAGTACTCTTGTTAGGGGCAGAAGGGGGGGGGACTCAGACGGGGATCGTCGCAGAAGGGTGAACGGGAGAAGAGGAGCTTCATTACACTATTGCGGAGGGTAAGGGGGGCTATGGGCATGCCCGGGAACCATCAGACTTCTTGAAAGAGAGCACTCGAGGGAGTACTGGAGCAGAACAGAATGAAAAAATGACAAAGCAGGGGAGCAAAAAGGAAGAGAGTCTCGGGTTATGGGTGCTCATAGAAGAGGGCCTCTTTGGAAATGAGAAAGGAGCTGCGAAAACTACGCACGGATAATTTGGACGGGATCTCTCCTGCATACCCGCGAAGGGGGGAGAATGGTCTGTCTAACAACCGACCACCCCGAGTAAAACCCCCTAAACGACGAGTAAATCTCAATAAAACACAACGGAAATAAAGTTAAATGGGGGTGGGTGGTGGAGAAAGCGGAAAAAATCTTCTTTTGGGGAGAACGGAGGTAGGGGAGTCCTAGCAAAGGGGAAAATTAAGAAGGAGGGGGGAGGCTTTTCCGCGCGAGGCAAAATGAGAAGCGGAAGGTTCAAGGAACGCGAGACCGGTCAGCGAGACAAGTAAGGTAAAGCACCTGCCCCAATCCCTGGGGCTGGGGCTCTCGATTAGACCACCTAGATATTAAGTTCACGGAAGACGGGAAGGGAAAAGCAGGGGGAGATCTACTCTGTAGGAGGAGGGACTCGAGGGGGGGGGGGTCTGCCAGAAAGGTGGGGCCGCAGAAAAGAAGCGAAAGGGGAGAGAAAATCTCCAGTCTCATGTACCACCCCCCCCACCGACTCGGAGTAAAGGGGAACAAAGGGGCAAGGAAAAAAGACACGAAAACTCGAACCAACGAGGAGGTAAGGGAGATTGCAAAGCTTCCATTTCGGGTGTTTTCCATGAGAACCGAGAAGCAAAGGGCTCCCATTATCAACGCGAATCGGGCCCAAAGCATACTACTCAAAGGAAAAAAGAGATTCTGGACAGTCAAATTAGGTCAATTCAAATAGGGAAACACTTCGGGACCCAAAAAAAGGAAGAACTGGAAAACCGAAAAAGTCTCATGAAAAAAGGGAAGCTCAAAAAATATTAGGGGGCAAGGTGTATTTTCATCGAGAGAAAAGAACTCGACTTGATAGCCAGCAAACGGACGTCCATTTCTCATATGCCAGGGCAAAGGGAGTCGAACCTTGCCCGTGAAAGGTGAAGGGTCCGAAAGGAGGGAACCCTAACCATGTGGCGAGGGCCGAAACTATACTAGGGCAACGCAGTGGCAGCGAATCAGCAGGCGAGGTCACAGGAAACAACCAGTAAAGAAAAAATGATCTCCGGACAGGAGGGGGAGAACCGTAGAGGCGCGACGGGGACAAGGGGTTCATGAAGAGCATCGCCACAGGAGACACATCAAGGTGAGCGGAAACCTCAAGGAGCAGATCCGGGCAGAGGTACTAACTCATGAAAAAGGGGAGGGGGGGTGGAGTACGGAAGAAAAGACCCTCTATAGTAGGTGATACTGAAACACGAAGTCGGGAAATCCGGTGGGATCAATCTTTGCGGGAAACACTTCACTACGGAAAACGAACAGGCCGGGTCACTTCTAAGCCCTCACGACGAGGTCGGAAATGGGGGGGAAAAGATATTCGCGAAAGTCGAGCAGGGGGACTGGTTTATAGCAGTCTAGGGGCGTAGTGAAGTAGTGAAAAACTGTTCCCTTGACTAAACCAATCAGAAAGGTATCAAAAGGAATAGGGGGAGTTCGATCAGAAAACGGTCAGAAAAAGGGGGGGGGGGGGCGGCGCTGTCGGCGACGCCTCTCGCTGAATTTCTCAGCAGAGTCAAGTGGGAGCAAAACTCTACCCCTGAGACTTCTAGTCGGAAAGAGGGAGTCCAGAAAGGGGGGGAAGGATGCTCCAATCAAAGAGGCTCTTCCTCTCAGACGCTAGGACGACTAATGGAACAGCGGGACTCTGAAAAATCGCTCAGAAGGTACTGCAGAGGAGTCAAAACGACGAACAGATAAGGAGTCGGAAAAGGGTCTACTTCTTTCGAGGTTACAAGTACTCTGACCAAGGGGGGGAAAAAAGGCTTAAGCGGAAGTTTGGAGACAGGTCATCGTGTGAGGGTGGAGAAAGAGGAGGCTAGAGGAGCAAAAAAGTCCCGGGGCCAAAAGAGCGTCAGCAAAAGAAGTCTTTGAAAAACTTCACTGGGGGAAGAACGAGCCACACAGGCTTGGAGCCTGAAGAGAAATCATTCACTGAATGAAACGAAGCTAGCTAGCAGGAAAAAAAGAAGGCGCGAAATAAAAAAGAAAAGCGTGAAAGGGATCCGGTCCTCCATCCCCCAAGTAGTCAAGAACATCGCACCTGGGGTCAGGGGATCGATTAAGGAAAAAGGCCGAGAAAAGGAATTCTCCGCGAAAAACATTCTTTAGGGAGCCACGCGAATTAGTAAGGGAACTGGATATTCGGAAATTGAAAGAGACCTGATCAGGCCAATACCGTCAAGGAAGAAAGTTCACACGCGAAACCAGAAACTGAGAAAGAAAATGAGATGAAACTCAATTCTAGGGAAGGAGGAAGTAAGGACGACCCAAACTCAACTTGGGTGGACGAGAAGCGGACAAAGAGCCTCTACGTCAAGATCACTAAAATCTCATTGCTCGCGGCACGGGAGTCGAACAACAACTTAGTTATTAAAATATGAATATATCTCTCTCTATCCTTATAGGGGGGGGGAAGGGGGGAAGTCCTTCTCAAAAGTCGCTCCCCTGCGGGTTGAGGGTGCCTCTTCTAGAAGCAGGCCTCTTTGTCCACTACCGAGTTATGACGATTGGGAAAAGGGGGACCAAAGGGGGGGGGTCGATGAGAAACCTTTTAAAGAAGGGAAGCTCGGGACTCGAATCCTGGGAATGAGAGTGGGGATGAATTCTTCATCTCCGGTTCGAGATGCTGAATATCCTCAGGATGAGGGGATCCCTAAAATGAAGACTGTCATCCTGAAAAAAGGATTGCAAGAAGAGCCTTCATAAGACAGTCTGCTGTCAGGGGGGAGAGGGGAGGGGGGGCTTACGTTGATAAGAAGCTGGAAAAGACTTGGCAAGAATCAGAAAGGGGGGTGACTGGGCGTTGTCCGGGAACGGGGAAAAGGATCGCTTGCTTTAGAGCAGCATTGGGAGGGGAGAGGAGAGGCAGACCACTCGGGGCACTAAAAGAGATTGAGTCACAGGAACTCTTACGGGCGGAAATTCCGTAGGGGCGGGTCCAGGTGGAGGGGAGGGAACCGGCGCTTGAAGATTTTCCTGAAACCGAGAAAGTCGACTGACCTTAAAAAAAGAAACAAATTCGTCTCCTCAAGGAGAAAACTTGGGAAAGGTAATCACGTTCCAAAAGAGGAATAATTAGGACCACGGAAAGGAAGGGTGGGGAAAAGGCCGGAGCCTCTTCCTTATACGGTTCTCGGAGTCGACCCTTGGGAGTAAAAATCTGGTCGGCTAGCAGACGCAGATAAAGTCATTCGCATGGGGAGGAGTCCAAGAGCGACTTAATACAGGGCACGAACGGAACGGAAAAAGAATGGAAGCGAGGAGACGGCCGACTGCTCTGGGAAGACAGGCGGGCGGGATAGGACTGGCTCAAGGCTCAGATGCTGAAGAGTACGATGGAGACCTTCATCAGTAGGGGGGGAAGGGGGAGAAGAGACTTTGAGAGGTCAAAGGTAACTCTTCTTACGTCAACGGAACCTCAGGAGGGCGCCGTAAAGACGGTCCCTTCGAGAAAGGGGGCGAAAATACAATGTCCCAAAACAGGGGGCAGAGCTCGTTATTAAACTTTAATTCTACTAAGTTGGGGAGAGGGGGGAGAATTAATGCCCCTGGGCAAAACCCCCAGGGATTCGACACCGTCAGGTGGACGTTAGTCAAAAACGCTCGAGGGGCATAGGGGACTACGCCAGAAAAAACCGTCAAGTGCAAAGGGAAACTATTATGATAGAGGCAGACAGTGCGGGTACTGTCAACCCCTTCTTATCAAGCAGTGAGACTCAGGAACCCGAACCGGGAACAAGACCTCGCACTTCTCCACATCAGGGGGACGGAATGCCTCTCAGGGAGAGGGATTAGAAAACTGCGCCGCTAGCGAAGGAATGAATGCTCCCGCGGAGGGAAAAGGTAGAAAACCTCGACAATTGGTGCGGGGTAAGGGAGGGGGGGATGGACCGTTTTAACGGGGAAAAGGGGCTTCAGGAAAAGGTAGAGGGAAAGGGGGCGCGGATAACGGGGGAGGAAAAGCGGACTTCTCAAGGTTGAGTGTGCGAGCAAAAGATAAACGAAAGGGGGACCAGTGGGCTATCATACGCGAAGTCGCTGTCGAGATGGGGGGCGAAGGTGCTGCAATGAAGAGGGAAGATCCCGAAAAAAAATCTACTAAGCACGCCTTTATCTTAAGGGGCGGAGCTAGAGGAATCTATTCTTATCGAGGGCAAACCGGGGGGGGGGAATGATGGCCCGTTGATACTGGGAGCGCCTAGGAAACCGGGAAAGCCTGGCCACGGGAAAGGACCATCATCTAAGAAAAAAAACCAAGATGGGAGACGAAGGAACCACGGAGATCTCTCAAGGGAAAAGGGACAAAATAAGGGGAAGACCAGAGCGAGAGGGAGTAGGTATGCTCAACCAAGGAGCTCCGAAAGGAACGACCAGCCAGCCGTGGGCACAATACTACGCGCGACGCTAAGATGCAGGAGGGGTGTCTGGAGTCTCTACCGGCCAGGAAAAGAGGGATCTTGCTTTGACTGGCGGGAGAGGACATAGCAATCTCGTAATGGAGTGGGAGGAACGAAGGGACACGGGAACCCTTTTCTGAGCCATCGGAAGGGTAAGTCAAAGGGATGGGGGGGCTCTCATGGACAAAGTCACACTCCGGTACATCGAGAAGAAGACTTCTCGGGCTAAATACACAGGGACGTGCGAAAAAAATCAGCTTTTCTACTAAGTAGCAGATAAAAAAAACTTAGAGGTCATAGGGAGGTAAGATCTTAAGACGCAAATCTGGGGAAGGGGGGGGTTAAGAAAAAAGATTTGGTGGAGGGTCAGGGAGCACCGCGGGAAAAGTAATCGATTTTCTCTGTTTTTCACCAGAAAGGAGACCGTTCGCAGTTGTACTGAATAAGGTCAGACCACGGGGAAGACTGAGAAGCTCTTTAAAGAAGAACGGAGAAGCAGGGGGGACCTTCCTTAGAACAGACGAGGAAAAGCGGGGGAAATCTTCAAGTTAAATAGGGGGTAACAAGACACCAGTAACTAAAAGCGGATGTTCAGGGGGGAAAAGACGAATTGTCCTGCCTGTCGGTCCGCCAAAGGCTTTGACAGAAAAATCTAAGGAGATTCAACTGGAAGAAGAGCATCCCTTCCCACATGAAAGAGGCAGAAGGAAGGGGGGTCAAGCGGGAAAGAAAACGCCGGGAGTAGATGCCAGGAGGCCGTGAAAAATTGACAGGGAGTCGACCCTTCATAGACAATGAAGAGAGGTAAAAGAGGCCCAAATAGGCCAGAACGACTACTCCGTAATCAAAATAAGCTGATCTCCACACTTGAAAGAAACGCGGGGAAGGGGGAGAAAGGCCGAGGGGGGAAAAACCCTTTCTTTGTTCCAAGCGCTAGGAACAAGAATATTTGAATCGGAGGAATGCACCTTCTGTGTACTCGGTCCAGCGAAAACGGATGAGGAAGAAAAAAACTTAGCGGAAAAAATCAAATGCCAGTGCGCTCCACCTGGGTGCAACGTGAAAAACAAGGGGGGAAGGTGAAACCGAAATTGATACCCGCAACCATGTAAGGTCTTATAAGGAAGGAAGGCATCAAAGAGACCTCCTCTGAGGAAGGACGCTTCACATCTCAGCAGGAGGAAGTCATGCTTTGGCAAGAGTCATCTTGCGTCGGAAGGCGGGGTGCGCGAAACCACCGAGCAGGAAACAATGTTGCAGTAAACACTCACTGCAGAAGAGTCCCTACGACTACGCAAAAGAAGGGGCTCTTAAAAGAAAAGATCGGTAGGGGGGGGGAAGAAAAAACAAGGGAGTCTCCATTTCGATGGGAACAACAAGGGCCCAGTCTACAGATCAACGCCAGGGAGAATCATTTAAAAAGGGCCGCGGAAAACGAGTCTGGGGGAGCGACTCTAGCAGACGTCCAATGGGACACGGAGAAATGCGCTTGCTTGAATTTAATCTCGAAAGGGGCCGAGAAGCCAAGAGCCAATTTTCCACCCAATGCGAAGAAGAGAGGGGGGTCCGCGGTCTCCACGAGTCTTCGATTCTAGAGGAAAGCAAGGGGGGGGGCTTCCTCAATCAGAATGAGGGGGCGGCCCGCTGACGAAACTGAAAGAGGTTGCGGGTAGGGGGATGGCGGAGGTGCTAAACATAAACACTATTCACAACGAATAAAAGAGAGCTTCTCCTCGTTCAGGAAGGGATAGTTACGCAGAAAGAGAAGGAGAGAAGAAGGTACGGCCGAGGCGAGACTACGATACAAGAGGACCGGTAAAAGTCTTAGACGGAGGTGAAAGAAGACGGGCCCAGGGTGGGACTAAAGTCGGAGCCCGCTGGCTGGTTGTCGGAAAAGCAAAGCAGGGGGGGAGGGCTAGGGGACATCGGAGATAACTTCCAGCGCGGGTCGAAGACACTCCTGGGAGCGGAATCAAGACAAGTCTAGGAAAAGACGCCGCCTGGAAACAGAACACAATTCCTCTTATGGGAAAGCCCTGAGAGGGATCTGTAAAATCCCTAGCGCTCGACAAAACTTAAAAAACAAGGAGCGAAAACCTTCTGCGCGACGGAGGTCAAAATACACACATAAAAGTCCCATGAATCAGACCCTCACCTATTCTTGAAGAGGATGGCCGGAAAGAAAGGGAAGGAGACATCGACGAAGTCGTCGGGCGCCATAGAAACGGGGGGAGGAGAGGGTCATCCTGTACTCTAAAAGTTTCTCCGTGCCGAATGCAAAAGGAATCAGCCATAAAACCAAATAACGAAAGGGAATGAGACACTTTGAAGAAGAGAAAACATGAGCTTCCGAGAGAGAGAAAAAGAGGCATCTACTCACGGAGGAAGGGAAGCGTGACGAACCTCGAAGGCTCTGATCATCTATCACTCTCAGGAGATGAAGGATAAAAACAACAAGGAGGGATTAATAGAGGGCGGTAACTCAAACCTTATTTGAGGCGCCTTCTTCCGGGGCGCTGGCAGGACCAGGGGAAAGAGGGAGGCCTGCTCCAAAAAAAAAGATTGAGGGGGGGGGAGGTCAGTACGGGAAGAGTAAATTCAGAGAAGGGGGCAACAGGGGGGGGAAGGAGGGGGGAAAGGAACGGATAGGAGTTCTTTTGCTGCCTGGGCTTCAGAGGGGGAAAGGAAAATCGGGAGTTGCGGAGAGATGGACTTCCCCGGAAAGAGGGGGGAAAAAAGAGGGGACGGCAGGCAAGTCTTTTCCTACAAGAGTGTCTGAAGGAAGGATATAAGGAAAAAGGGAAAGGGTTCCTATGGGAATCCTGAAAGGGGGGGCTGGATGGCTGAAAGTTGA
>Ga0179593_1570696_pt1 | contig 11634 bp, 12 predicted proteins | sample CZODoug2_1_08_16_FD_185931 | JGI IMG/M metagenome (GOLD analysis project Ga0179593, IMG submission 185931) | Vadose zone soil fungal communities from Angelo Coast Range Reserve, California, USA - CZODoug2_1_08_16fungal (PacBio error correction) | ecosystem: Environmental > Terrestrial > Soil >...
TGCTGAAAAGGGGGTACCACATGAGTGGAAAATTATGTGGATCACTATCATTTCACTGAGGGGGGGCAATCGCAGAAGTCAAGAAAGGGTTGAGGAGAAAGGAAGAATAGAGGTTTGTGCGGAAAGGGAACATTAATAGATGCAACGGGTGGTCAGGGATAAAACAAGAAATTTGTGTCGGGGGGCGATTTCATCAAAGAAAGAGGGGGATGTTGACCATTTAGGTATAAACGTAATCGCCAAAAACAAATTTACGAGCGGGGAGGAAGGGAATGGGGTTAGAAGAACGTCTGGACTGGATTTCATTTGCGTAATAAGGATCGAAACCTTAAGTTCTGTACAAAAAACGAAAAGAAACGTTCAGTTCCCTCAAAGGCTAAAACAGAAACTCCATCGCGATCTAGACTGGCGTTCCAGGAGGGGGAAAAAAAGGTTTCGGCCAATTCCTAGACGTAAAATGGGGTAGTCGGGGGGAGTTACTTGAGAAACCTGTTTTAGGAGAAAGAAGGGGATACCGACCACATTTTCAAGAGTGAATTGGTTCCGATGATGTTAGCACTCCGCAGAAATTCGGGGGAAAAGCTGCCTCAACGGAAAGTCCTCGCTAAAACTGGGGCCGCCGGCAAGACCGAATCATCCGGCGAAAAGCTGTTCAAACGGGGCCAGAGATCCTGTACCCACGGGTGTCCTTTAGGGAAAGGGCGTTTTGACTGTAACACGGGAAAATTACTGGGACAAAGAAAGGATGGGAATAAATATACATCTTTACGCGTCGTGATCAGCCGGACGTTGCCAGACTACGAAGCGGAGGCGAAAAGGACCAAACCGGAGGTTCTACGAAGTTCCGAAAACGCAGAATTGGAATTGAGGGGCAAGCAGGCAGTTGGCGCCAAAAAAATCGTAGCTCAGCCATGGAGGGTAAGTACTATTCAAGTCGGGGGGGCAAGAGAAACCGGCGAAAGGAATTGGACCATTCAAAAAAAGGATGGAGCGGTGGCCGAGTTTTAGGTCCGCCAGTAACACGGACGAGGGGGTTGAGGGTGTGAACCGAGGCTGGGGGGGTAACCTAAAAAGGAAAGTCGGTTTGGGGGGGGAGAGAAGTCCGGAGGAGTGCCAAGGGGGATAATGGGGTGCGCGGGAGGGTTAGGGTACCTATCGGGAGCAGGGGGGGACCAACAGTCTTCTAGGGGGGGCGACGACCAAGGACTCTCGAAAGGAGGAGTATTAAAATATATAGGCAGCGGTCCAGACGATATAAGGTGCTAAAGAACTTCAAAGAAGCTAGAAAGGAAAAAAGCAGGAAACCGATGCTCGATCAAACAAATCGAAGGGAAAGCACTAAGGAAGTACTTGTACTAAGCAGGGGGAACGCATGGGGTTTCTGGGAAAACAAAAAAGCAAACCGGTACTCAAGGGAAAAAAAAAGTACGTGTTACGCGACTCCCTTAACAAAGATACAAAGGGCGGGCCTTCAAAAGTTGAAGTCACAAAAAAATTATGTCAGCAGGGGATATCTTGAACCAAGGGAAGGAAACTAGGAGCAGGAACATAAAGAAAGGGAGGAGAAACCTCTTCGCAAACTTTCCTCGAAGTAAGAAAAGTGACCAATTAACCGGCTGAGGTATTCACTGCGAGAAGGTGTTTAAAGGGCATAACCAATAGGGTTTAAAGGGAGGAAGAGGAGACTATCCGAAGGTAAAGATGGTAAGTGTTGATAATGAAAACTTCGTATGTGCCAAATTGGGTAGAAAGAAAGAGGATTAAAAACTGCGCCAGGGGAACACAAAACCTTGGTCAAAAAAAGATAGACAGTGTACAAAATATTTTCGACTTCTGAGGGGAACGGATCGGGCGTACCGAGAGAGGGTAGGAACGTATCGAAGGGCCTACTAGGGCTGTAGAGTGGCTACATCAAGCGGAACCAGGAAAGAGATTGGAAAATGGGCAGTCCATGGTTTCTGAGAAAACAGGTACGAATAGCAGACCGGGGGGGTAGCCAATTTAACGAAAACACCCAGGGCGCTTGGAGGCCTACTCTTAAGGAGAAGGGAATCTTAAAGAGGCTCGATCGCGTGTCAAAAAAGCTCTGCACTAAAAGGACTGAAAAAGGGGACGGAGGAAAGTCCAGGGCGACGGAGTCTTGGACAAAAAGCGGACCTGGGCAGATCATGGGGGGAAGGTCCAAAGAAAGGGAGGGTTCCTCCAGGAATCTCTAAAGGCACGATTAGACATATCGATCTTGGGGATGGGGGACAAGGAAAAATCTAAATAAAAAAATATATCAGTCTCAGTTCTAAATCTCGAAAAACACTGCAAGAGAAGGGTGAGTTTGAAAGCAATGCTGAAAAGAGTAGGGGGGACATTCCAAACTCCAAAATAACTGATAGATGAGAGTTATTGTGGGAAAGAAAAAAAAACGTTCTTCGCCGGCTGTCTTCTATGGGGAAGAAAAATACTTGTTGTAAGCCTGACCGATCGTCAGATAAAAGGATTAACGGAAAGGTGGAGGTGTAGGGGCAATGCGAACGAAAGCGCTAAGATGAGGAATCGTCCGGTAAAACCGGGGAAAAAAGGGAACAGCTAACAACGGGAGCCAGGAAAAAGGGAAAAGGCAAATAAGTTTGTGGGCCGTTGGGAGTCAACGTCAAAAGTTAAATCAGGGGGGAGCCAGTTGACAATTCTTCATGAAAAGAGAAAAAGGCGCGGTGCTCAAAAAAAAATGGAAATCCAGTAAAAGGGATAGCACAAGGGAACCGTGAGGAAAAAAAGAGTTTATCCCAATTACGGTCTAACATTGGAAGGGCAGATAACTGCCACAAGAAAGCGGAAAATCACGGAGTGACGCGAATTGCGATCGATTGAGATCGTACAACACTCTTTAAAGGAATTGAAAGCGGTCGTTTCCGACCCCAAACGAAAAAAAGCGCCTGTCCGCTGGCCGGGGAATGATCGGAAAAAAAAGTGGACCTATGACCTGGAGCATCCGAAAATTAGACATCGACGGACGAAAAAAAGAATCGGAGGCGAAAAGAGAAACCTAGAAGAGGGTTTGGAAGGACGCCAGGTTTTGCAATGGGAGGGCGCGTCGGCAGGGGGGCGTCGCTATCTTTAAGTCGAGAACGGTTTCAAAGGGGGTTTTAAGACGGGAATCATTTTTAAAAAGGTATCACGGTGGCGTAAAACTAATCGGGGAAAAGTCTTTACCATTAACGACACGAACATCATGCGGGGGAAAAGTAAGTAAATTTCACCTAAGAGGGACGTTAAAAAAAGAAATATCTCCTCAAACAACAAAATTATTATTCTTGAAGAGGATTTCTTGTTGCCCGCGCTCTCGTTGTAAAGAGGTCTGGGCGATTTCCGGGATTAGGGAAGGGCCCTACGGGCTTAGGAACACCACGTATCAAAAAACGGGTCAATGAAATAGAGAACTGAGGGGCCCAATTCAAAGCGCAGGACTCTAAAGACAAATATTCAACAGAAGGGTACTGCTATTGCAAAGATGGCATTTCAAATAAAGTTGGACGGGGAGAGGGTCGAGCATCAGAAGATTCTCCTTTGGGCGGAAGGCAGGTGCTAAAACAGTTCGATGGGTCATGACGAGGTTTCAGAAAAAAAACTCGCGCAAGAGGCCATCAGGAAAGTTAGGAAACCAAGCCCCGTGTGGTAGTGAACTGTAAAGGAAAAAATTTGCACAGAGGGGGGGTCTCTGGACAAAGCTGTGGCAAAGAAAAAAAATGGCAATTCTCACCTCGAAGAAACAAGGTAGTGTAATTGATTGGGTGGGAAGGAGGCGACGGCATTTTACAGGGCATCCAAGAGGGTTTGAATCCGGTTCAATTGTCCAAAGAAAAAAAAAGGACCCTTTAAATTGGCCCTGATAATGGGAGTGCCCGTTACTCCTAGTCTGGATAGCTTGTCAAAATCTGCGCTTCGACGTTGACGGAACTTCCAATAAAAAACTGATTTGAAAGGGTCATGTCTAGGGGGGAAACCTGGTCCAGGGGGGTTGGGGAAAGCGACGATGAAAAAAAGATTCGCGCTGTGCTGAATCTTAAAGAACCATGTTTCAAAGGGGGAGGTTGCACGCCGCCGGTCGAGATACCAAACTTGAGGGTCTTGGACATAATTGACGTCATATGCGACAGTTTTCCAGACAAAAGGGTTTCGCATTCAGCATCTCGTTCTTTTGAGTTTGGAATGGAAGAAGGACTGGGGGGGTCCGCGGAAAAAACTCTCCGAAGAGGGTATTCAGCGGGGGGTTGTTTAGAGTTCAAAAGCGGAGAATGCTAGTACATGGGGGGGGAGATCAGTGCGATGTAAAGGAAGAAAAGCCCAAGCTCAGGTGAAAATTCGACGAAAGGCACAGAAAGAGTTATCAGGTGCAGGGGGACGGTCATCCGGGGATCGCCAAAGTCCTTTTGCTGAAGACAAACTAGCTGACGTTCCACTCCGCAGGAGGCGCCATAGACCCGCCAAAGCGATAAGCAGTGTGGGCAGAGGGCTACCGATCTGGTTCGAAAGGGCCAGCGAACGTCCCGGTGTCTTTCTGTTAAATTGTACGTGGCATCACCGGGGGAGGATGCGGCGACGGAGCTGACCCTACCAGAGTGTGAAAAAAGCTAAGGGGCGTGTGGAGGAAGACACAAAAAATTGTGCAACAAGAGCAGGAACGGGATATCTCGCTCACGGAGAAGGGGGATCGCGGAAAGGACTGGAATATTTGGGTAATAAACGATAAGGGACCAGAAGGGGTGTGTCCTGGAAGCATCTTTTTCGGGCGCGGTAGTCCAGCAAGGTCAGTTATCCAAAGAGAAGATTAATCCAGGATTTTACATGGGGGAAACTAGGACTACGAATAGGGGAAAAACGTGGAAAAAACTCCTAAGAGTTCGGACTAGAAACACCTTTGAGATCTACTGAGCATCAAAGGAGTTGGAGATGGGGGATGTCCCAGGCTTTTGCCAAAGAATTGGCGCACGGGGGATTGAACTCCTCAAGACTGTGGGCAAATCCTCAGACCTGCTATCTTTGGTGGGAATATCACCTGCAATGGAGGCCGCTTGGTGCCGGAAAAAGGAGGTAGGGTAACGACCGGGGTCATAGGTTGACTGGTAGCTGACGGTTATCCCGGAAAACGGGATTCTTTTAAATGGGAGTCTAACTGGGGCCGGTTGATGGAGGAGGGGGGGGTGATACATCGGGTGGAGGATGTTGCTTCGGGCCATGCAGTGGGGTACCCGTATCATCTTCTCTAAAAAGACTCGGAGAGAGAGATAAAACACAAAAATAGGTTAGGAAAAAGAGAGATAAGGTCCTAAGCCTAAAGAAGAGCGTGACCCTTCCCGGGTCTTGACTGTGCCCGAGCCTCTAAAAAAAAGGCTAAGCAAAAAAAAGAATCACAAACCGACGGAAGGAAAGGGAGAAGGAAATTAACGAAAAATCCTTTAACCTTACACAGCTTAACAGGTAAAAGAAGAAAACCGCCCGTGGTAGACGCGAAAAGCGACAAGGCTCAGGACATGCCGTTGTGGATCGTCCCAAAAGTTTCAACTGAGAGGACAGTCGAGGAAAAGCAGCATGAAGCCCTCATTAAAGTGGAGCCACAACTGGGACTAGGGCCATAAATTTCCAAGGAAATACCGGTCTGGGCGACAGTACGAGATAGGGGTGGTAAGTCAGCGAACTCTCGGATGATTTTCCGAAAATAACCTCCTGTAAAGAAGGGGGATCGTGGGGGGGGACTAGAGGTCGTTTATTGGAGTTCTCACACCGGACCTTCGCTTAAAAAACGGCAAAAAGAGATTCCAGGACAACATCGGGGGGGGACAACAAGGATATCGGAAAGGGGTTAAAAAAAATATTTTAGGTCGACGCTGACCCCGCTGCGATTTAAAAGGCGCCAAGGCTGCTTCTCCTTTAATATGTGGACGGTTTGGGGATGTGTGTCATAAAAGCAGAAATAAGTGGTAAATGATCGGTAGGAAGGGGTACAAAGCTGCACACCGACTGTGATGCAGACTTGCATGTAGAACGAAAGAGGTGCGCTGGAAGGCCGAAGAAAAAAAAAAACGGCTCGGAGAAAAAGCGGCGCGTTAGGATTAAGTCAGGACATTTTGACGGCCGCTAGGCCACTACTGATCATACAATTCGGTTCGGGGATAAGAATCTTACGGGGTCTAGGCCCAAAGGAGGGGAAACGCATACAAATACCTGCCATTTCACCGTTATCTTCTGAGACATTCTAACTATATGGATTATTAACCGTCAGATAGAAAATGAAATATAAAGTTCTTGTCTTGTCTAATAAAAAACAACCGACAACATAATGAAATGGTTTGTAAGCGGTAAAAACTTCATGGATTTACCTGACGGAACAAAAAGACTTCGCAGCTCAATAACGCGGACCAGGTCGCACGCTTCCGTCGAGATGTTCACCTTACAAACGGTTATCACTCACACGAGCGACCGCGGCCGATCAAAGGGCATTGATAGACTGGGGGGTTCTGAGGTAAAGCTATCCGAAAAAGATTAGAAGGTCCTGGTTCCACCGTTCATCAACCATAAAGCTGAGGCGACCGAACTAAAAAGGGAAGTCTCAAAGAATGTGGGGGCCTTTGGGGAAAAGGGTAAAACGTGTCCGAAGCGTACGTGTTGTCATGACACGCGTCCAAAAAGGGAGGCGAGGACGGGCAAAATGGGGTTCAGCCTAACGGTGGAGGAGGCAGAAACGGCGTCCCCCACTAGATGGTGGGGCACACTTCAACGACGGCCGTCCCCTTCCCCCACCAGAACACTCTACGGGGGGGGACAAAAACCCGGGCACGGATGGGCTCCGAGGGCGAATTGCGTCGATTGGTATTAAACCACATCTTTGTAAAAAAAAAAAACGAATGCAGCATTTAGCGGACAGAAAAACGGGGGGGCCTTGAAAATCCGCTTCAGGTTTTGGAATGGAGACTGAAAACGAACTAGGGACAAAAAGACCAGTTCGCCACTGACGGAAACTAAACAAAGTCGAATCGGAATGAAAGCGGGATGAAGAAGAAGGAAAATTTCAAAGATCCGGTGGACTGTCCATGTGATCAGGGGAGCCGACGCTAGGGATATTGGATAGCTATCTAGCTAATATGAAAATTGGTAAAGGGTAAAGTGGGGGTACAGGTGGACCATATCTTTTGCACCAGGGGGACGGGGGTCGACTACCTCTACCAATGGACTCCTCCCTCATCGCCAACAGAGTCCTCGCGATGTATCAAAAAAAAAAAAGAAAAAAAAAGTGCAAAAACAGGAATTCTCTTATAAAAACTCACCAACAACAAGTAGGTAGGGAAAGGGATCAAGTAATTCTTGGAAAGGACCGGACTCTCGGTTAGATGCTTGAACTTGTTGCGATGGTCGTGTAAAAGGTACTGAAGGAAGGGCTTGATAGGAGAAAACCACGAGAATACCGAGGGACCGTTAAAAAATAGGACTCCTGGGACCAGTTCAGACGCAGTAGAAGCCGATATCCAATCTAAGGATAGGGAGAAATTCAATAAAGGGGGGGGGGGAGGGGTCCCAGCGGATCGGAAATTGGTATGCTATCGGCTATCTATCATCCCCTCCGATGGCAAAGGGGATCCGTTGCGAACTGGATGTTCACATACTATGCAGCAGGGTCGCGGCCAAAACCCGGACGCGAACGGCGGAATAAAAACAAACTTTTGGGGAGGGGAGGCAAGCAGCGGGTTTCTAATGCGGGGGTTTTCAGAAAATCAATAGATCTGGGGGGGAAAGAGATCGACTCCGTAAGGTTCCGATTTGATGGGTGGAGTAGGCGACGGCAAGGGTCCGATGGTATCCACGGGGTGGGGAAAGAAGTAGGGATCATCATCCCGTTAACCGTTAACAAGTGCCCGAACAAAAGGACACTGAACTGGTAAAGATCGTGGAAAAATGTCAGCGGACCCAAACGAGCATCAAGTTGACGTTAAATGCAAAAACCACGAAAAATTCATTTGAGGCGTGGGTTTCGAGGGTTAGGGGGATAGCTGGGGCAATGGTGAAGCGGTGAACAATGGAAGAAAAATCTTTCGCTATGTCAGCTCATTTGTCGGCCGAAACATAGTAGAAAACTGGGAAGGGGGGAGGTGCCGATCGGCTGAGATGTAAACCATTGGCGATTTGAGTCGATACGCTACGAACTTGTACTCTACATAGGACATTAAAAAAGAATCAAGTTCTGTTGGAGTTTGAACTTGTCAGGAAAAGGGAATCGGTTGTAATCGGACGCACAAACTACGGATAGTCATCGTGTTCTGAGATGTCATAAAACGTAACTTCGGTCGGGTTGGCGATCAGTGAGAGAAAGGCAATAGAATCCCAAGCTCGAATAATATAGGGAGCCTGTTAGAATGCAAGATATGACGTCATGGTTCAAGAAAATTGGCGAACCACCAACCCCCGATTTTATTGGAAAAGACAAAAGAGAATGACGGACTGGCCATACATTAAAGATAGCGACGAAAACGGGAGCCGGAAAGGCCGATTGCCGGCGCGTCACGGTTCGGCCCTTCAAAAGGTCCTGGGGAGTAGGGGGTGGATTTGCTACGGGGTCTGAGAAACTGTGCCTGAGGTACGAACTGTAGACAAAAACGCATTTAACAAGTAAACTTAGGGTGTGCAGATGGGATTTAGGCCATCCACACAGAACCCAGGATCGATGACGATCAACTAAAGAGAAAGAGATCTAATAGAAAACACTGCAAGGAATAAGGAGGCCAGCCGGAAGATTTTGGGGGGTTCAATAAAGGTTGACCCCGAGTTTGTTCACTTAAGCAGGGCGTTGGGAAAATATAAAGGTCGGGGTGAGCACACAAGTCTGGTAAGTTCTTAACGCGAATCACTAACAATTGGCGGCGGCTCTCTCTGATCGGAACGTCCCGACGAGGTGAGGGCGGAACAACAAACTTACTAGTCTACGAACTTGGACGGAATTCAGCAATGGGAAGGTGGAGGCAATCCAAAGGTGGGTGCGCTCAATAACTGGTAGGAGAGAACATATGTCATGATGATCGACTGGGGTCACTCAAAAGCTAAATAACTGGGGGAACGGGGGAAGGAACAAGTGAAGTGTCTGAGTTTTGCTGTCAGGGGGGGGGAAAAAAAGGATGGGGCATTCTTGTCCGGGGAGCGGAGGTTAAGGGGGACGAAAAGGTTGTAAGAATTGGAAGCTAAGGGTCCGGGTCCCGGATGGAAAGGTGTGATTCCTTGGGATGAGGAGACTGGTGGAAAAATGGGAGAACCTATCGGGCATGGAGGGGTGGAAGGGAAATCGTAAAAATCGAACGAACCGATAATCGTCAACCAAAAGAGGGGGGAGAGGGGAAAGAGATTAGATGAATATGTCTGAGGAAAGTCCATTAAACACTTCTGGGCAGACATCGAAAGGGGGGATTTCGCACTACAAAGGATCACATCCTGGGGGGCAACACTCAAAACAGGGGAGGGGAGGGGGGACCAACATTAAAAAAACGTTGGCCTTAACCAGCAGCTTACCGTACAAATAATGAACAAAAAGGAGTAAGGAGACGCCGGAAGAACTAAAACGGGACCGGCCTATTTTTTAGAAGTCGGGGCGACAGGGGTCCGAAGCGTGAAAAAAGTCCGAGGAAGCGCAACAGGACCTACGCCCCTGGATCTTAAAAACGTTTGGCCACAACTGGGCCTGGAGAAAATTGACAGGCTGCGGGAGTCAAGATAGAAAGAGGAAAGGTGTTGTGGCTTCGCCACGAGAAGGATGGAAAAGTTCACTGAGAAGCGTAAAAGGTGATCAAAAAAGAAGGAAAAAAAAGGTTCGGGCATCTCAAACAACCTTTGGGGGAGCACAACGACATCACGAAAATCTCCGAGCGGAAAAAAATCTGGTCAAAGATATCGGCTAAAAGGGATACTGTATAAACTAGAGTGGCACGGCGCCGCGATAGAAATGACCTTTATCGAAAGGGGCTCCGGGGGGGGGGTGGGGATTGGAAGAAAGCGGCAAAAGTAAGAGAGCTTGGGATGCGTCTGGAGTTGAAGCTCAAAATCCCATTACGGGAAGCACCATCAGGGGGAGGGGCAGAGCCGTAGGAAATTTACGAACGCAAGGACGACGCGACTACGGGGGGGCCCTAAAATGGACCCTGATCGTGAAATCTGGTGCCGAGGAGGCGACTAAGTTGATGTCTCATAAAGGAGACACTGGTAGACGACTGCAGGGGACAAAGTACAGGAATTTGGAGTCGGACAGCAATCGGACGGGGTTCGAACGGGAGGACCTGCTAATGGCGGTCAGAAGTGAAAGCGGGGGTATGAGAAACCAGAAACGCATAAGAGAGCTCTTGGGATGGGGGGGAAAGTCACCTACTGGCAAATGAAAGAGACGGAAATGAGGAAGACGAAAACCAACACAACTGAAATAAGGCGGAGAGTTGGAAAAGGGGACAAACCGTAAGGGGGCAGGACTTTGGACCAGTTCAGAAAAAAAAGACGTGACTCGATGATGCAGGGAAAAAGGAAGTAACGTCGCCGAGGGAAAGTGACGGAGGGATTGTTCACGAACAAACTTTTTGAAAAAGAACTACCATCAGGAAGAGAAATGAAGCGACGGCTGGGAAAGGGAACAAATGCAGCAGGGCACACTAGGAGGGCGGGAAGGAACTTTGGTTCAACATCAGGCACACGCATCAAAGAGGCAACCCATTAAACATGAGATTCAACTAAAATCCATGCTCTCTAACAAAATAGGTGTTGCCGGGGGCAAAGGAACTAAAAAACTTGTCGAAGCAGAAGTGTGGCAAACTGGATGGCCCCCCGATCGGATCGAAAAAAAAAGGCTTGAAAGGGAAAATTTTATAGTTGATGAGCATGGGGGGAATTCGACACGGTGATGCCATAGCGAAATTGCCTGGGTCCCCTAGAAGCCAAAGCCCTCTCAGTAGGATCCCAGAGGTGTCGAAAAGTGGCAGAATAAGGGAGAGTGCCGAGAAAAAAAAAACTCTTTCCGACAAAAAGGAGAGGGGGGGTCCATTGTTACGGTACCGGAGAACGGAGGATCGCCTAGACCGTTCCGCCCGGGGTGTTGGGGGAAATTCTCAATCACTGGGGAACATCTTCATGATCAACGTCCTCAATATAGACGGCGAAACAATTCGCTCGGGGGGGGGAGGAATAAAAAGCCTATGCCGAGAGAAAATTTTACGATCCGTTGTGAAGACCAAGGTTCCTCCGGGGGGGCAACGGGGCGAGGCGACCGGGGGAAATGGTGGGGCTTATAAGAGGAATAAGGAATCTCAGCGCTCTGGCACAGGGGAGAGTAAGGGTTGGGAAAGTCAATCGGGGGGGAAAGGATCTGGTCGGCAGATCCTTACCGAAAGAATTAATCAATACAATCGCTCACAAGTAAGGACCACAGAGAGCGGAGCGGTGAACGACTAAAGGATCTAGGTCAAAAACAAAGGTTAGGCAGGAGGAAATGGCAGACGGCCGTTTTCCACCTAACCGATGAGGGGCACTAAATGAAAAATAGTGTATGTCGATTTAGGGGATGTGCGGGTATGGGGGGACGGGGATCGGGAATTCGCACCGGAAGTAGACGTTGGTCAAATGTTC
>Ga0179593_1571218_pt1 | contig 11634 bp, 9 predicted proteins | sample CZODoug2_1_08_16_FD_185931 | JGI IMG/M metagenome (GOLD analysis project Ga0179593, IMG submission 185931) | Vadose zone soil fungal communities from Angelo Coast Range Reserve, California, USA - CZODoug2_1_08_16fungal (PacBio error correction) | ecosystem: Environmental > Terrestrial > Soil >...
TCTCGGCCTAAATCTGATTCGCCTAGCGGCGGTGCCATAAAAGAAGAGGAATAGGGGGGAAGGATTGGTTGTCGACCTAAGGGTGGGAGGACTACACGCCGGACAAGAGCCGACGCCGTACAAGCGTATGGGGTTCGGGGTCCTTTTTGGAGTGGGGAAGGGCCATTGAGAGTCCTACGAAAGTGGCTATTTTCCTCTACGGTGCACTCTGAAGGAAAGAAGGTCACTCCTGGGCGAATGGGGCTGCTTATCCGGTCACAAGGGGTCTGATGGAGCTTTACTGCGAGTAGCGGCAGAAAGCAATGGTTGACGAGTGATCGAGAACTGAGAAAGCTTCGAGGGGGGCTAGTCGGTAAAGGAAAATGGAGGAAGAGTTTCCCAGTTGTCGTGACACAGAGCCCGAGATTAGTTGAATGAAAGGGGGGTTACCATAAGAAGGGGTTGACAGGGGCTATCCTGGCCCCTAGATTCGAAGGAGTGGGGTGCTGGAGAGAGATCCCAGGGCCCGTTCCTTTTGGGGGGGAAAATGGGAAGGGAGAAAGTAGTCTGTTTCTCCCATAGGAGGAAAGTTAGGCATGAAGAAAAGTAGGTGGATACGAATGTCGAGAGGGGGGGGAGAAAATCAGGGGAAAAACGAGGTCTGATTCAATCGAAATTAGGAGTTAGGCCCTAGCGGTCTCAATATACATAGGAAAGGGAATAGTCCGTAAAGCAGAACAGAACAAAATCTATCTTCACCCTTTTTTAAGTTTTATGAAAGTGGGGGACTAGGGGAAAGTCAGAGTGCTTTCTAGAACCGGTGAGAAGACGGAGCTTCCATAGGAGAGATCGGGTTGTTGAGTACTTAAGAAGACAGGCCCCAGAAACTTGTGACTTTTTGGAGAAGGGGAATCAGGAAAAGTGGCCGGACCGGTACTCTATCTCTTCCATCAGGGAGGAGAGTCCTTTACCTGAAGCCCGAGGAGAGAGGAACCATATCTGCGGAAGGGGGGGGGAGACAAAAAAGGGCGCACAGGATTGATACCGGATGTTCTGTGACGGTCCTTTTACGACCCCTTTAGGTGACTGACTCCAGGGTTTGAGTAGCGCTGCCTCGGAAAGAAAAAATAGAGAGACAACACAACAAAGGGGGAGCAATATTATTGTTCGAGTGGGGAGGAAACCTCGGTCTCCTAAGGTAACCCATGAGGGCTAATGGAGGAATGCAAAGAAGTTTGGAAACCAAGGCTTGCCCAAGGGCTCCCAAAAAGGAGATGTAAGGAAGGGACACTCCGAAGGTGAAAAAAAAAAAGGTGAACGTCGATCTCTCATCCCGCGAAGTCAGATGAACTACGGCTTCACCGGTCAGAGCACGCTGTGGGAAAATCGACAGAAATCAAGGCTGTGTGGGAACTTTGTGTGGAAAGGAAAACGGGACCCGCTCAGAGCTCACCTCCTCCAAGAGCTCACGGGTACGCCGCAACGGAGAAGTTGACTTTCAAAAAGGACTCCAGAGACCTAAAGAAAGGGGGAAGCCATCGCGTCGTTGTTGCCTGTCGAGAAGGATCTCAAATTATTACTTCAGGAGGGAGATACGCATCACCGGTTAAAGGGGAAAAGCCTTCTCAGATTTTTCCCGACTCGGAAAGACCAGTTACTCGAAATTTATATACACTGGTGCAAGAATAAAATTGCCAAGGGGGACTAAAAAGGAGAGAGCATGGACAAGAACCTCATTTGTCACGGCCAGGGAAAAAAAGGGGCGATTGGCGGCCAGCACGGTTGACGTGGGCGTGAAAGCAGCGAACGTTTACAGAAGAAAACAGCAACTAAACAGGGGAAGCAAGCTCGAATTCCGACCAAAAATGGCCACGAGGTTGCAGAAAGTCCTACTTGACCCGGAAGGGTGGGAGTCTTCGTTGGCCTGAGGGGATGCCGCGGAGAGGAGGACGTATCCTACCCCCGCCAATAACGGGCCCTAGAAGGAGTGCATCCTTCCTCTCATTGCAAAAAAGAAAGCGGGGACCTACTACATTCGGAAAGAACAGGCCAGTTAGAGAAGAACTCCACTCCTCAATCCCGCTGAGGCCTCCAGGTCGTACTAGAGGAATCAGGGTAACCATTGCAAACAAAGGTGAGAAATAACACAATCAGGGCTCGAAGAAAAAGTATCGTACAAAACGGAAAGGTACCTTAGAAAGAAATAAGAGAGTTACGTTAAAAAAGAAAAGGGGGAGGGACGAAACCCATATCACGAAGGAAAGAAAAAATTTCACGTCGGGGGGATGTGCAGCCCTTAATTGTAATCTCGACGGGTCTACATCCAGGGGCGTGGGTGCCGGGGGTGCTAAATCGCACCGTGACCGATAAAAGGGAAAGAAAAATCAACCGCTCTACGACATCCAGGCGTAAGCGCGTCGTCATGTCGGAAACGCTAAAATACACCAAATAGCGAAATTCGATCATATATCCCGCCAACGTGGGGTTAAGCATCGCAAAACCTGGCTGGAACAGACAAAAAAAAAAAAAAAGACCGCCTGTCCCCTGTTCGGGGGGGGGGGGGGGGAGGCAACACGCGGCCTACGCAGGATTCCTTCTCGTCCGAGTTTCGCACCAGCCGCCAATCCGGTCCGAGGGCAAAAAACCAATCTCAACTTCAGAGCGAAAAGCGGAAAAAAAAAAAAAAGAAGTCAAAGGGAAATCCCGATCTGTAATGAAAAAAGTTACGGGCTCGGCTGGAGTTCCACGGGAGTGACTGCTGCCTATTACCACCTTCAGTGTCATAAATCTAGGAAAAACTTTCTATTTCAAGCTTTTCAAAAAGAGCAACAAAACCAAAGGAAGGGGGGGGAAAAAAAAAAAGAATTTTGGGCCGACTTGAACGGGAAGGACAAAGTCTGTCCGTAAGGAAGGGAAATGAGCGTCACTACCCTTGTCCCACACAGTACCCTGTTGGGATGGGGGGAGAAAGAAGAGGGAGAAGAAATGGGAAAGAAAGTTGGGGCTTGCGAAGGCCGGATCAACAGGTGGTTTGAGGTGGGCGCTCCTCAGTACCTGATTCGGCTGGCGAAAAAACGGAGAAAAGGATGAGAAGTCGCGTAGAAAAAAAAATATTCAAAAAACAAAAAAAAAAAAAAAAAAAAAAAAGCCAAAAAACACCCCCCCCCCCCCCCCCCAAAGCGAGGTTAACTTCGGGGTTGGTTCATTTCCACGACGGGAGGGGGTGGGGGGAGGGAGTTGGAAGGGCTGCCCAGGGGGGGAGGAGGAAAGTAACCGGGTCGAGATAGATGGATCCAGAATGGGTGTCGTTCTACGTGTTTCTCTACTACATTAAGAAGAAAATACGCCGGCGGTGAATTCCAGGGGGATGGGAGGGATGAACGTTGTGACGCCCTGATCAAGAGGCACGGAGCCGTTGGGGTGTTGTTTTTTTAAGTCCAGGGAAAAGGAGGGAACGGAAAAAAGAAAATTGCAAGCGTGTAGAGGCGTGAGAATGGGTGCGCAAGCCGCGGCGTAATAAAAAAAGAGGTTAAAATACTAATCACATCAAGGAACGTGGTATTAAGCATAAGGGCCGAATCATAGTATCACTCAACCTCCCTCAGGAAGATAGAGACGTAAAAGGAGGGACGTTGGGGAAAGGGGAATATCTGATAGGGGGGGGGGGGGGGGGGGGGGGGTTGGTAAAAAAAGAAACGGAGAAAAAAACCAGAACCAAAGAGATAGTTTAGGAAAGAAGAGAAGAGGTTCATAGGGAAAAGAAAAGCAACACATCTTAAGATGAGGCAAGCTTCGAGGGCAGGGTTCTCCGCTGAGTAAAAAACAAAAAAAAGAGGGGGGGGGCGGGCTTACTCTACCTTCATAAGGGGAAGGAAAAGGAGAAGGTGAAAGGCGGACAGAAAGCTAAAACGAATCGGCGGGTCAGCCCGGAGGAATAATCCTGGGAGTAACGTTTTCAGGGTGGGGGGTGGGATTCTACATGCTGTGGGGGGAGGGAAAAAAAGGAGTTGGGGGGTGATCTGCAAATCGGGGATCGGGAATAAATGGAACCGAAACGGCTTTTTAAGGGAGGGGGGGGGAGAAAATCGAAAAAGTTAGGTCCGTTGATGGGGGGAAAGGGGGGAAGCAGGAAGAAGGCCATAAGCGTCGCGACAAAAAAAAAAAAAACGGTCAAAAAGGTGCGTGGGAATACTACGTTCACTCTAAAGGGGGAGAAAGGATCCGGGAAAATACACTCTTCTAAGGAGACATGCAGGTCCAACTTATATTCTCCGCGAACAGGGATTAGTTTTTTGGGAAGTCCCTCTCAAATGAAAAGGAAGGCGCGGTGGGAAGGGGGAAAAGAAGGAGGGGTAATTGGCGATCAATTGGGGGGGGGGGGGTGATTTGGGAAAGGGGGAGGACTGGTATTTTATAGTAACCCTATCTTGTGGGAAGGGGGGGGAGTAAAACCAGTGGTCACATGGAAAAAAAGGGGGAATTGTGTCGAGGTGCCCTCTTCGCCGTAAGTGAGAGATAGGATCGCCGGAGGGGAGAGAAGTCACATGGAATCCTATTGCAAAATTCTTGTACAAGGCGGCCTGGTGTGTTTCTCCCCTTTTTGAAAGAGGGGGGAGGATTGTTCGTGTAAACGGGAAGGAAAGAAAAGAAGGGAGAACTTTTTACGGGCCAGGTTTGTTCGTGGCTGGAGGGGAGGCGATGTCACGAATAATACAAAAAATATCAGGAGAAAAAAAAAACGGGAGAGGATATTGAAGAGGGAGTAAATGCAGCCTAGCACGCCCACAACCTTGAGTCAAGTTCGGTTCGAACTGTTTAGGAAGGAGGAAAGAAAACGCTTGGACCAAACGGAAAGGGAAGGGGGCGCCAGGGGGAAACAATAAATAAATAAGACTAGAATCGGGAGGGGAACAGTTAACGTATCGATCTCTCCCGAAAGGGACAAGATCTACAGCTTCACAAGGCAGGAAAAAAAGGCCTGGATCAAATAAAACATCACCACTGCCTATCGGGGGGCACTGTGCTGAAAATGTTTACTTCAACACTCGGATAGGGAAAAGAAAAATGACTCTCACCTTAGGCCGCGCACATGTAGAAGAACATCTTGGGACCCGTCTCCCGGGAAACCTTGAAAAAGAATCAAAACCGAGGAATATCGACGTGAGCGACGGCCTCCTGACAGCTCTGGTGGGGTGCAGGAAGCTCATCGTTTTAGAGGCTGACCTAGAAAGCAAGGCGTCCGTGAAAACCGTCGTCCCTCTATCCAGCTCTAATAAAGGGAGAGGCCCAACAGAAGGAAGGAAACAGAAGGTAAACAAAAAACCGCAAAGACAGGGGGGGGAGGGACCGTCATTAGAAAGACATTTCGTATTCCAAAAAGCGTCAAGGGCTGGGCAGCCTAACCTGTCGACCAAAAGGTCGAACAAGATAGAGGCGGCCAATCACACCTCTTGGGTGAACAAAAAAAAAAAGGAAGGGTGCGAAGGGGGGGGGGATAAACAATCACGAATTGTTTGGCGGGAAAAAAGGCAGGGCCAGATACGACTGGTAGCTGACAGAACTACAACTGATAAGAACAATCTCTCGAGGCAAAAACGGCCACGATGGGTAGAGAGGGATGGATTGCCTAGTGAGGGACCTCCCGATGTAACTTTGTCTATCTTCCCTGGCTCTTGGGGTAAGGCACGAAGTGGAGGAAGAGGAATAAAGCCCCCACGAGGGCAAGGATCGCGACCATGGCCTCCGGAGAGGAAGCGGCTATCCGTGAAAATACTGGAAGAAGCGTGCAATGCTCGTAGGAAGAATACAGCGCATTCGTCATGAAGGGTAAAGCGTGATCAAGAAGAAAGCCAGCCCAAAGAACTAAGTTTAACGTCAGCAGAACGGGAAGGACTCGTCCCAACTTATAATACCACCTTAATGTCTGAAAAAAGGAAACCGGCTTGATGTTTAGTAGGCAAAGAAAGGAGAAAATCAAGATGGTACGGCACTAGGAAAAAAACGTCTCAGACGCTCAGGGGGCAAGTCTCACGAGAGAAAAACAGCTGGCAATCGTTTTATTTTCCTGAAAGAAGGGGAACGACAACTACACCACCAGGCATCGACCGGGCGGGCAAAAGAGAAGGAATACAAGAAAAGGCAAAAACGGACGACAGCCGCCAGGAGTAAAGGCTAGATGTCGGCGCAAATGGGACGTAATCCCCAAGATAGGTGATCACTAACAGGAAGAGATGGTAATCATCACGAAAACAGGGGGGGGGAAGGAAGACTACACCAAGCCAAAGTCTGGTTGAACGAGGAAAAGACATCGCTAATACTCGGCGGGCGCAAAGGCGCCGGACCAAGCGGGAGTCCAGACCTCCGTCCGGTCTAGTGTCGGAAAAAACAAGAAAAACAACATGCTTGAAAAGGGGGAAAGCGGACATCTTTCTCCAAAGGGGAAGCAAGGCCACAGCCGCGAGCTGGATCAAGAACCGGGGCCTGGCGACGGCAAGTAGGGACACGGGACGGGGGGGGGGAGTGAGATAAAAAAGTCAAAAGGACAGGGGAAGTAAATCCATGGCCTTAAACTCTACAGCTTTCTTCGGAAAAAGGAGATCAACAACAACAGGAGGAGAAGAGAGATGTTTGTGCCGAAGTACAGGTGTCGAACTCGAACGAAGGGGGCCATACGTGACAATAAAAGGAGAAGGGTGGGTTGTCTTGAAATTCGTCATCCTTCACTAAAACCCGAGCAAACTCAGCCGGACCGTTCAGAGGGGGAGCGAAGCGGAGAAAGTGGCATGCAGCTGGGTTCGTGCTACGAAGGGGGGGGGGTGGTATAGATGAGAGGAAGAGGGGGTTGAAGAAAAGTGTCCTCCTCTGAAAGGATGCTTCTTGGGATCTAACATTGCTTCAAGGAAAAAGTTGCAGAACGAACTATAGTCTCTCCGCGTTTGAACCTTTCCGTGTTGAACAGGCACGGCCTGTGCGTGTTGGTGTATGTAGGGGCAGGAATGCCAAAAAACAATTTGTTTTGCTCTAACCCGAGTTGGTAGACATGAATCAGCTATTGGGTCCGACCTTCTCGCGAGGGGCGGGGCGGAAAGCTCGCCGTCTCAGGTCGATGTTCGGCGAGCAGGTGGAAATGTGCTTCCCTGAAAAAGGTCGAAGGCTTGGTGGATGATTTCGTGGTAACGCGGCGGCCACATACAAAAGACGTTGCAGGAAAAAGGATCCAGGAAAAGGGGGGCGTCTTCGGGGAGCAAGGGACCCTTTCGCCGGGGGGGGTGCCCAAATCCGAAGCCAATGGTATCTCATCGGGTGGAACGGGGAGTTGGGTCTTCTACCGCCGCGAGTCCTAACCGTCAGCGAGCCGTACAAATTGCGTTGGGGGTAGGTTCGGCTGAACTTGGCAATTGATCACCGCTAAATGTGGCGATTGGGAGTTACAGCGGAAGGAAGTGCACGCCTGACGGTCAGCATCGGCACCGGCGGCTCGATCCTGGGCCATCCCGGGGAGGATATCTTCCTACCTCTGAGGGAGAGTCCTACAAGAAGCAGGGGTCTTTCGAAGATATACAGTCAGAAGGGGTTATCCCGTATGAAGACCATTTAAACATGTCATTTTTGTCGGGATTAGATATTCGTTGAAGTCAGGTTGATTTGATCGAACAAAGGGGGAAAATTACGAGACTTTCAACCCTCAGATTACCAAAAAAAGTTCAAATGGAAGGGGGGAGGCGGAATCAAAAAAGAGAAAAGTTCCTTTGCCTTTCATGGTGGGGGATTTTCCGTGCGCGATATGGCGCAGCAGAGGGGGCGCATTTTGACTGCAAAAAACGGGCAGGGGAAGAATAAGCGGAAAGGGAAGGACTGCACTTTGCCTGCCAGAGGAGGGACCTGCAGGTGAATAAACGCGATGCAATCCCGTCACCTTGGTAAGAGTTTTTGGGAAGGAACGGGAAGCTCAGTCACACGACACAGTTCTTGCTTCACGGTGCAGGAAGGATGTCGCCGGGCCAGAGCAACCATGGTGCTGTAGACCGGGGGAGAAGAGTAGGAAGATAACCTCTAAGTGAAGTGGCGCACCAGTACTCCCAAGCTGGCTGTTCGGCAGAGTGACCTTTGAGATGGAAAGATCGGGGGACTGGACATCGCCTGGATCGAATGATCCGTTCACAGGAAAAAGGAGCGCTGCGTAGAGTTAGGCCTGGGGGCCAGGCGCCCAGGTTAGGGGATTGTGAGGGGCCGGTGTTGGGGGGGGGGGGGGAGAAGTCTGCGAACCATTGGAGGCCATCACAGGTGGTGTCGTTGAGATGGGACCCACATGCCGATCACAAAAAATTAGGAGGGCACGAAGGAAGAAGGGGGGGGAAAGAATCAGGGGCCTCGAGAATTCACCGCACAACCTGTAGGAAGTCAACGATTGAGAAAAGATTTGGGGGGGGGGGGGCGGGACACTACAATACCGTTTCAAAGCGCTCCATTCCACTGAGGGACTGGAGAAACCGGGCCTCCTTTAACTGGTACTCTCCTAGGCTTGAAGGGGAAACGGCTCGTGAAGGAGACCGAGATCGAAGATTTACATCGCCACCGAGGCCTGAGGAGCGCACCCAATTGCTCTTTGCACTGGGGCTGCGCACTGGACTCCAAGGAACCCGCGGGAGAGCCTCATACCCTCGAAAGAGAAGTGAGGTCCCTCAAAATGTCGGGGGCATTTATCGGGGGCCCGGCGATCACCACCCTATCCGGTGAAAAGGGAGAGGCGTGTTGCAACTGGGACGTTCACTTAATGAAAGGAGTGATTCTTATACTCATCGGGGAGCGACACCTGCAGGCCCCAGCAGCAATGGGGGATTCCACGGCTAGGTCGAGTGAAGAGAACAGTTCGGAGCCCAGTGGCATTTCTTTTGCAGAATAAAAATGTCGCCCTTCGAGATCCGAAAGACCAGTGAACGAAATCCAAAGGCCAAGGAAAGGGGGGAGAGGGCAAAAAATCCCATCAAAAACGATTTTCTTTTAGGTATTTTCAGGGCCTAGTAAAATCAAGATCAAATACTAAAATAGGGGGGAAGGGAAGGCAACAAACCCCTGGGCGCACCCACAAAAAGAAAAAAAAAAAAAAACAGTTCCGACGGAGGATGGCGCTGAAATCTCTCGCCACGCCCGGGAGAGATTCAGGGAAACTCCAGCCACCTGCTCTTGTCTTCAGAATCTCATTTCGCCGTCCGAACTATGGCAAGGATAACCAGGCCTCCGTCTCTCGGGCGAGATCCTTGCCAGGGCTTCCAATTTGAAAAAAGAGAGTACGAACTAACTAACACATTGTCTTCCTCTCATTGGTACTTCTCAATCAGATACCCCCTAATCCCGGAAAAGGGAGAGGCCAGGACGCGCGGCCGGTAATAAAAAGAACAGCTAGGAACCAGCTGAAAGGTTTAATCGCCCGAGGGCCGGCGAAGAACGGTAACGCAGGTCGAAACGCCACTAACTCTCACGCCAACAAGATGACGGTGTTGTATGGTTGAGGGCCCTCAGGAACGCAAAACAAGACCGACTCGGCGCAACGGAAGGGGGATTAATCAATGAAGAGACTAAAGGACGAACGACGTGCTAGATGTTCGGCATGTCTTAAAACGGCTCGAACGACCCAGGAACTGAGAAATATCTCGCCGACCACGCGGCCTGAAACGCAAAACTGGGGGAATTAGTACGCAAAATAAACCACAAAGAAAAGGGTGGTGGACATGAACACACCGGTATTTCAGGAACTCTTTCCTACTCGGAGTGAGAAAAGTCGCCGGCCGAAGCCTGTCGGGGTAGAAGCAGAAGCGGTCTAGAGGAAACCACCCACTCAAACAGGTCTGTACGAGAGAGGACTAAAATCGAACACAGACGGAAAGGGACTAGAGCGTCCTCCGACGCTCTTGGAGAAATCTTCCAACCTGGACTCGTGCTAGGCAGTGAAAAGGGAGTTCAAGGGACGCAAAGCAAAAAGCAACTTACTTCGAGTGCTAAGGAGGGAAACCAACAGAAAGATCCCACACAACAACTTATTAGATGGAGATATATATGTGGGCCGAAGACACAGTCGAACTCGCACGTGTTTACGGGAGGACTGACAATGAAGGTGTAATTGATATCAGAAAAGGCTCACCAGGGGGATAAAGAAGGGGTTTGCAGATGCAAGCGAGGAACGAGGTCCTTGACCCGCGTTCTTTTCTAAGCAGTCGGAGAGCAGCACAGTGGGGGCGGTGGACCTCAGAGTTTAGACTGGGATTCGGCCTGAGCCGGGGAGACCAGAAAGAGAGTAGGCCAGCTGCTTGACTGCAGACCTTTGTGGGGCCACCAGGGTGGTCGTCTTGGGGACTTAATGCCAGTTTTGTGGCTGGGGTGGCTAGGGATCTCAGTTCGACTATGGTGCGTTCGGGCCTTTCGCGAAAGGTTTACGCCGAAACAGCTCGCAGGGGGCATGGGAGCGTCCGAGTGTTGCCCTGTGCTGCCCGGAGGTCTCCTGTAGGGGCATTGGGGGGGAGAACGGGGCGTTTTTCCCCTTGTTGCCTCAACAACAACCGACTGTGCCCTCGTGTGGGAGCCGCCTAGGGAGTCTCGACCCCGCGGCGGGAAAGACGCCGGGTGCCCGCTAATCGAAAGACGATGGGGTCCTATCGTTGTTTGTCGACGCCAATGTGGTAAAAATTCTACCGGCGACAAAGGGAGGGAGAAAGAGAGACCGTACAAGCGAGGAAGTTTGGGGTCATAGTCTAGTGACGCTGGCCTGGAGGACCTGACGAACGAATGTGTATTGTCAACGGTGCGCGGGGAATTGGCAAAAAATCCTTGAACGAAGGGCACGGCCTTCCGCGGCTGGTCTTAGAAAAAGTGGGGTGCGGTCACGGCTCATGAGTCGCTGCAGAAATATCAGGCCGCTGGAAGGTCTCAATTTCTAATCTGCGCTCATCCATCGGCAATCCGAGGAAACATCTGGCCCATTTGGTCAGGAGGAGGAAGGAAATGCTTTGAATCTGGAGTTTGTCTGAGCGGGAATCGAGATGAAAGCAGATTAAAAAGGAAAAGTCCGTTGGGGATGGAAGAAAATATCCTTGTCCGTTTGTGGTTGATTGGGGGAAGGGGGAACTGCCCAGCAGCGGCGACATTGTTACTTCCCCATCACTTGGCAAGAGAAATGTGAAAAGGGGGAAAATGGACTAAAAACTGCACATTTACCTGGGCATTCTTAGCAATGCAGTTATCCCGATGTTGCGTCTCTTCCGGACCTTGACGGCGATCGCGCCGGCCCAGCAACAAGAAGTCGGGGGCAGGGTTTTGAACTGGGTATCCCGGGAAAACAAGACGGCTACCGTTTTCGTTTGCGAACCAGGTGGACTGGAGGCGGGCCGAGAATCCCGCGAGGGGCAGTGGTGCGTCAAGGTCAATTTGCCAGGACGGTGGGAGGGTAGATGGTCCGGTCGGTTCTTCCTGGGAATCTGTAGATATAGGGGCAGAGTGTGCGAGATCGATCATTTCAAAGGAAGAAGCATCGGGTAATGTACCGCTGCTTATGGGGCCGCAGAAAAGGAAAGTGCGACAACTGGTATTGTTGGCTTCCTGCCTTGACGAATCTGTTCGAACTCGTGACTGGAGTTGATGTAAGCAATGGTCCAGATAATCCCA
>Ga0179593_1642569_pt1 | contig 11634 bp, 15 predicted proteins | sample CZODoug2_1_08_16_FD_185931 | JGI IMG/M metagenome (GOLD analysis project Ga0179593, IMG submission 185931) | Vadose zone soil fungal communities from Angelo Coast Range Reserve, California, USA - CZODoug2_1_08_16fungal (PacBio error correction) | ecosystem: Environmental > Terrestrial > Soil >...
CCTTTCATACGTTAAGGAAAGCTCCTCGTCAGGGGAGGTGATGGCTGAAAGTTTGAAGCGCCTGATTCGTTAGCATACGGAGCGATGACGGGGCTTCGTGGAAAAGAGGGGAGATACGCTTGGGGGAAAGACAGAAAGAAGGAGGTCTTAAAAATTTGGGTGCCTATTCTATGGAAGTGGAATCAGAGAAATGTGCACTTGCAGCAAGCAGGGGACTCATAAATAAAAAAAAAATGACAATCGACGATCACGGGGATAAAAGAGGGTACTTGAAAATCCTTGCGAGAAAGCAGGGGGGAGAAAGGGGGAGAACATAGCAATGTTGCCAAAGTGGTACACAGGGAACGATTTTGGATCCCTAAAAGAAAAGGTACCTAGGGGGTTGATGGAGGGAGCGGGCAAGACAGTAAACAACAAAAAAAAAAAAGACATAGAAGGGAAAATAAATTGGGGGGCGAGACGATCTAACTGACCCCGGAAGAGAAACTCAGGTTACTACTATACCTGGCGATGGGACCGGAGGGGCAGTTATAACTGCCCAAAGAAAAAAAAAAACATCCAGACTAAACAAGGGGGAGGGGCGTTCCAGACGACAAGAATTAAGGGTGAACAGAGCAGGAACACCTGAAACGCAAATGTCTCCGCCGGTGAAGGGAAGGAAAAATGGGACCTACTCACGAGGCTTAGAGGACCCTGATGCCACGAGGCAGAAGTGCCTGAGCATTTAGGTAGATGTCGGGAAAAAGGAACGGACTGGTCAAAAAATAACGTGTCATTATCTTTTTGAGCGCACGAAAGCGTTGTCTCAACGCTGGGCGATCTTACGACGGCAACGGCGCAGGAGGGGAGGAGGAGGAAAGAACTATGGGGCAAGTCGGCTATCAAGCTTTAGAAAAATAGAAGGCCGGGCCGTTTTGCAAAGTCAGGGGGAAAGCTTGGAAAAAAGGCGGCCTGGGAAAGGAAAACGCAGCATCCAAGTTCAACGAGCATAGGGGGGAGGGAAAAAAATAACCAGAACAAGGAAACTGGAGGCGGCTAGCTCAAACTCTTTTCAATTCCGAGGGAAAAAAGAAAAACTAAGCAGCCCCGAAAAGCTACCAACGACCAATATGGGGGGGAACTACAAGCCAAAAAAAACTACCTTTTGAAAAAAAAGAGATAAAGAGAGGGAAGGTGACGTAAAGACTCGACGCAGGCGACTACTATGAATTTACGGGGTTCGGCTCGCTGCTCCCGGAGAGGAGGGCTCGACAGTGGTAAAAATTCTAAAAGGATCCGGGTTTCTGACTATACAGTCGAGGACCACGGAGATCGAAGGGAGAGACTGTTACAATGATCCTCACTTGAAAGGGAGGGGGGTCAAAACAGGGGGGGGTCCTGGCCGGAGAGGGAATCTAAACAACCGGCGCTTCTTAAAGGGAAAGCCATTGCTATAAGCACTTCCCGGAGAGGAGAAACAAAACAATACAAAGAGAGGCTCGCAAAAGGGTTGCGGTCCGAGTCCAGGGACACTTCGAAAGGCGGCTGAATGAAAGTCTATAAAAAAAGGTCTAAATTTTTAGAACAGGCCGTTCCACTGTGTGGCACAAGGTCAGACTGCGTCATTCCGCGGTCGCGAAAACACAGAAAAGGTAGCTTGGGGGGGTCATAGATGGTTACCGGTAATAAGGGATAGGGAAGAGATTGGCAAGAGGGAGGGCTGGTGAGGAGCTCAACGCATCGGCGACCAAAGCGGGGTGCGGTTCAGATCAAAAAACGAAGAAAAAACCAGAAAAGAGCAAGGGGACGGACAAAGCTTTTCCCGTTCGAGCATCACTAGCGAGATGCATCAACGTCGTATACGGGGGATTGCTGGAACTGAAAAAAGGAACTCCCAAACTACGGCAGGAGGCGGCAAACAGCATGGTTGTTTCCATAGGGGCCTTGGGCTTCTCCGAAATTGAGGCATCCCGTAGGAGGTAACGGCCGCAGGGCCACTACATAAAAACTCAGTAAGGGGAGCTCAAAACAAACTCGTTTGGCAACAATCTCAAAAACAGGGCCGAAAGGGGAGACGGTTCTAGGCTGGCGTTTATGGAGGGAGGGGCAATGTCGGGAGACGGCAATGGAATGGTCCCAAATAAGTCCTCAAGCGTCCCGCGCAGGACCTCGACTCGAAAAGAGGGGCATTTAAAGTGCGTTCAGCATCAGAACGCGTTCGTCTATGCCGAAGGCGGCGATAGAAATCAACGAAACTTGGTACAGAAAGGAAGAAATGCGTCGAGAAGTCAAGGGACAATTCCGTTCCGCTAGGGCAGGACGAGGGGATCTATCCGTAAAGCCGGGAGACGAATCCAATCGCGCCGGGCGGTTATCAGGGGGCAAACGTAAGAAGGGGAAAGGGAAGAACAAATAACCAACCTGCAGTTTGAGGGGGGTCTGAAGTCAGACCATCCCAAGGCTCACGGTGGGAAAAACAAAAAGGGAGATTACGTGGAACTATCGAATGAGGGGGAATTCGGAAAAAGAGGAAAATTGATCAGCACAGAAGACCCTAGAACTGAAAGTCGGACGGCCATTTCCTGTATGGCGCGCAAGAATTGCGGGCCTTCAAACTCGAGAAACGGTCTGTCAGGACCATGACGCGGTTCCGTCGATCAGTTTGAAGATAGGGGGGAGAATAGGGACTCCAGCAAGAAAAGACCCGAGCATCGGAAATGCGGGCCGGAAGGAATTTACAGTGCAACCTTGACAACCGCCGTCAAGAGAGGGAGGCCATTAGACTCTCTGAGAAGTGCTGGAGACATTTGTGGCCTAGAGGTCATAGTGGCAATTGGTGCAGTACTCAGCTAGGGAGTTATCGATCAATCAGACTCGCAAAAAAAAGGGGGGGAGAGAAATATAAGATGACGCCGATCTCTCAGGCTAACGGGAAGGGAAGAAACAAACGCTCGATAGGAACCAAAGGCTTCAGCCCATGAGGAGAAGATGGTTCTTCATGGTTACGCTAGAGACGGGGGCTTGTACAAAGGGTGAAAGAACGTAGAGACTGACCTGGGGCGGCACAGGAAAGGTTCGGCGCCGTGCTTTCGTGGAATAGGTGGTCAATCCGTGCGACACCAAAAAAGGGATAGCCGGCCAAGACGCCGGAATAAAAGGACCCAGAAGTGAGAAGTAGGGGGAAAGATCGGGGGGGAGCGAAGGTACAGAAGGCCTCGAGGTAAAGTGGAAGAGCATCAGATGATAGTTGGTAACCTGTCCTGCTTTCACTAGGAGACTAGGGGAAAACTCTACAAGGAGGGGGTTATCAAACCAGATGATAAATTGGGATCGGTGAATGCAGGGCAACCTCCCCTGTTCCCGGGGCAGGGATTGAAGGGAGAGGAGCCAGGCGTAGGAAGAATAGCACGGACGATGCAAAAATTCCCTGGAGGGGGAAAGTCTACAGCCGTCAAGGGTACCTCTATCACCGTGACAGAACGGCCCGCCGGTCACGCATTGCACTGGCCGGAGCAGCATCGTCAGGAAGAACTGTTTCGTGGGATCTAGAAAGAAAAAGGGTGTCACTCTGCAAGAGAGAAAAGAAACTGGAGCGACGGAAGACATAAGACCTCTTTCGGATATAGAACAGGCGGTCTTCGAGGAAATCGTAGGGAGGCTTTATCGCTGGGAAAGTCACAGGTCGTCTCGAAAAGCCAAGAAAACTCGATCCATAGAAGGCACGTGAAAGGAGCAGAAGGGATTGCCGCAAAAGGAGACGTGTTCTCCCAAAGCCAAGGAAGTCGGATTGGCAGTCTCGGCCGGGGGGGGGGGGGGAAGTGAGCGGACGTGGAGGCCGGCGGGGGAAGGGAAGGGAGTAGCAAATCTAAATCTAAAAAATTCGTCAGAAAGAGGGGAAAAAGGGAAAAAACGGGGCGTGACAGTGTGTCAGTTGGCCGCGGGGGTCATGACGTAGACCGCCGGCGGGAAAATCGCGATTTTGTTGTGTTGTGGGGGGGGTGGGTTGGGGGGGTTGTATAAGGGGGGGAGCTGTGTTTCATAGGAGGTTGTGGTTAATTGGGTGAATTTATTTGATTAGGGGGACATATGAAGAAGGTTTTGGGGGGTGGTGTGTGTAGTGTGCCTGATAACCGAACGCGGGGGGGCCTACATTACGGTTGGTCGCCGGGGGGAGGCTTTCACGACCAGAAGTAACGGACCACGTACGGGAAGGGGGGAAAAAATAGAACTCGACAGAATGAATCACGAGGGGGGCGATAACCGTAGTCTCAATCACAAAAAACATTTCGCGATAAAAAACGCTGATGTGGGAAAAAAGGACCAACCAAGGAATTCCGGGGAGATACCGTACGCGGGACAGAACAAGAGCCGGAACCGAAACGGTGCGTTCGCGCAAAATATAGGAATTGAGGACGGATGACGGCGGAGAGCCTGGACGGGGGGCACGGACCAAAAAGCCCGGTATTTGTAGCGCTCGCAGGGCGTGTGAGAAGACAAAAGCTTTCCAAGCGACGACAGAGGGGGACAGTTGTCTCAAAGGAAATCGGGGAGCTGGCGAGATCCTAACGGAAACTGGAAACAGGCGCGCGGCGGACAAAGGGGATTAGTATCGACGGTATCCAGCACAAACAGAACGGTGAGCGCTGACAGAGCCGCGCAGTGGAGGACTGCGAGCAGTGGAGAGGTCGAGGGGGAGAAGAAAAAAGAAAGAAGCGACGCAAACGTTAGAGACTTAAAAAATCACGGAAAGGAAACGGCAAGCTAAGGCCCGAGTCCCCGGAATGGAGACTGATAGGCAACACGGCGGTCGAGGCGAGGGGAGGGGGCGTGCTCCTTGGGGAAAGAGGCGATCTGGGAAAAAGGGGTTCGCTCCAGCGAAGAAATTTGCGCTGGCGTCGGGGGGGGTGGGTGCCGGAATGCCAGGAAAGGGGCAACGGTCACCGGAGTGGCTGAGTGGGATAGGTCGTTAAAAGAGTAAAGGGACTTACAAAAGACCGGCATCGGAGACTTGATCATTTGCGGTCCAGGCTTAGGCCGAATAGACCAAGATCTGGTAACCTGACTCTCCGGAGAATAAGAAAAAACCGCACAGCCGGTGCAAAGACAGGGTGGGCGGGGGAAAGAACAAAACAATCATGAAGGAACCTAAAAAGAATACAAACGACGCGAGTGAAACCTAAAACCGAGACTCGGGATTCATAATTGAAAGAGGTAGCGAAGAGTCGAAGGCGAACTTGGCCGACAATGCAGGACCGCAAGGGAGGAAAACCTGATGGAAAAAAAGGGGCATTGCCAAGGGTGGAAAGAGGGCACTAATCGATAATGGGAAAAAAGGGTTGACGGATGGACTTGGGGGCCGGAAAGCATTTCAGATGATGGTAGAACGCCAAAACCTCCTTTCAGAAAAAGGATAGGATATTTCTACCGTTGCAGGTTCGAATAACGGCTGTCGGCCAATGATTTATGACGAATTATATTTTGAATTGGTACGAATGTGTATGGTATCACAAAAAAAAACCCCTTATGTATTCTCGTGATTGCAAAGGTAGCCACCAGAGCAAGGCAACAAGGGGGCAGAAAATCCGGGACGTTTCCAGACCCTGGAGGAAACAGCAGAGGTTCCAAACGGGGTCAGAGGGGGGGGAGGCGCGCTTGTCCTTTGAAAGGCTTCCGGAGGCGATGACCAGCAAGTGGGAGTGCTACAAGCTCCGAGGGAAGAGTAAACGCAAACAGAAGAATGACGGCCCGAAGATTCTGCTTCAAATAGGAACAGATTTCAGCAAAAGTGGAGCTCCGCAAGGGAGAGGACCTACGATAAGGAAGCTGAAAGGAAAGGATCCAATCCACGGCAAGGGGAGGAGAAGTATGAAGGGAGGAATCAAGTTGTCTCCTTCCTGCTCTCTCAAAAAAAAAGGGAAAAGGAAAAGGGGAAGATCGAAATGGATAAAGGGCAGGATAAGAAAAGGGACATGCTTCTGAAGAAATGCATGGGGGGGGATTCCATGGCGAGGGAAGAGGGAAATTATCGGATGAAAATTCGGATCCGGCTTCTTGGGCTCGTGGGGGGAAGGCGGTGGGATCCAGGAAGCGCACTGAGGGAGGAACTGTAGGCAGGGGGTCAGTGGGCCGATGCTGCTCTTGGTTAAACAGGAAGTATCAATTGAAGGGAATAGACAGAGAAATCCGAGTAAAAAATTTCACTCGCCGCAAAGATTTGGGAAAGAAAATATGAATTGGAAAAACCTGGCGGAAAAGAAAGAATGGAAACAGACGACATGTAAAACGCCCAGGGGGGGGACTTTACTCACTTAAAGAACGGAATAACGGAGAAGAAGGGGTTTCTTGGGAAGTGAACCGGGGGCACTAACAAGGAAACCATACCAGCCAAGTTAAACTTGACGCGAAAAAAAAAAGTGAGGGAACCCTGCCAGTGCAAAAGGGGGGGGGGGGGGGGGAAAGGTAGGGAAAATCGGAAGTAGTCCAAGTTGAGCTATTTGGAACGGGTGGCAGGGGGTATACCAGTGACCATAAAGGGGCCAGGAAATCTAAAAAATTGTTATCAAACGGGACCGAGACAAGGACTTACTAGGGAGCGTTGCCTTGAGGGAATTCACCGGCCTGCTAACTCAGGTGAAAAAGGGGAACAGAAGGTAGAACAGGGAAGCTACCTAGGGGCCAATGACGAAAACGCCAAAAGAAAAGGAACTTACAGCTAGGTTCGTTGGGTTCAAGAAAAGGCGTGGTTGGGGGCGAGGGGGGAGCATAGTTCCATCAGAATTGGTTGTGGGGGGACGCCGAAAAGGGGAGCCCGTCACTGGGATTCCCAAGGGAGGAGGGCGCGGATAAGGCTGCAAAAAAAGAGAAGGATTGGTCAAAAAATGCTTAAAAGCTGAAACCAGACACGAATTACCGGAAAGTCATGGAAATCTGGCGAACCTATGACAGATTTCTAAGTCCTGCAGTGAACGGAAGCAACCCTTCCGGATTTCAAAGCAGAGAAAAAAACCGAAGACAGCACGCCAACTGGCGGCGGACTGGGGAGCAAGCCCTTGGAAAGGTCGGCCAAAAGCCCTTCCTAGAGGACGCGCTGAGAGAAAGGCAGCAAGAAGGTTTAAAAAATACCAAAAGCCCGCAAACGCAGAAGAGGCAGACGCACTGACGGGTCTCTAAGGAAGATGGCCTCAAAATTTGCGTAATGAGACAAGATGCGTGTCCGAAGCGAGAATCAAGGGGAAAAGTGACAGAAGGGAACGGGAAAAAAGGACAATGCCTTGAGTTCTCTACTGGGTACTATACCGTGATTCCGACTAGAAGTCGCCAAGGAGCAAATGTTCAAAGCTCCTGATTGAGAGGACAGCGCACGTGGGGGAACTAATAGAATAAATTGGGGAAAACGAAAAACAGCGCATGTCGAGAAGGAGGAGTGCTACGTTGACTGGAGGAAGCAGCGCTCAAAACAAACATCAACACCTGTAAGTACGTCAATTAGAGAAGGAAAAAAACGAAATCGTCTGAGTAATATGCTATGTGCGAGAACGATGCCGGGAGTGCTTTTCCTGCGGCCGGGAACGCGGGGGAGGAAGAGTCGGTAAAAAAGGCATTTAACGCTGGTCCAAGCGTCAAACAACAGCGGGAGAGGGAAAATGTGGGTCGGATCGGGGTGACCGTGAAGCCCTCATACCAGGGCTAAAGACGGGAGAAGGTGATGTAGCAGACCAGAAAAGGGAAGGCGGGGAAAGCAGGGTAAGGTCAGGACTGCGACTCGCCACAAGAGACCACCTCCCCCCCCAACACCAGAGGTTACGGTTCCGACAGCTCTCTTACCAGGAGGAGAAAGTGACAAAGAAAAAAAGCCCAACGCAGCGACGACTAGGAGCAGATGGAGGAGGAAAGGGTTGTGAGGGCGGGGGAGGGCTTTTACTGCCTTCAAACCTGAAAATGAGGAAAGACCACATCTTCGTTCAAGGAAATCTTTGACCGAGTAAAACTAAAGGCATTGTTCGAGGGGCAAAAAAACGAGATGTTGTTCAAAAACAGGACCGGGAAGATCCGGGGAACGTGGAGGGGTCGCTTGGCCCTCTCGGGTGCTGGGGAGGGGCCGAAGGGCAATGTGAACGGTGAAAAAGATGAAATCCTACTAATAATTGCCTCAGCCGTGAATCTGATCGCCGCGGCGTGGAAAGGCTGTTCAGAAAAAAGCAAAGAGGGGTGCGGCATGAACGATGCGGCGTAGAGCGCGCCAACCGAACCGGGTCCCCGGAGTCAGACGACCCTGGAAATTCCAGGGGAAAAAGGGCGGAAAACTTGGGAACCAGGGGGTCGAACGCCCGAAACGACTAGAAGTCCGCTTAAAATCATAGCCGTACTGGAACTCAGGCGGCGAAAAGCAATTAGCCTAAACAGAGCCACGTCCGACCTGAAAAGGTCGGAGGATTCATAAACTATCCCAACGATCGTGGAAACCAAACCTCAAGGGGGTGGAGGATTACTGGATTCTGAGGGCCGAAATTTAGGGGAGTAGTAGGCAAGATGAAAGGACTGAACTGTAAAGTCTCGGAAAGTCCAACTGGAAGTCCCACCCCCGCGGAATGCAACGAGGAAGAGGGACCCGGGTTTAGCAACTTCTTCGTCAGGAAAAGGGCGTTTGCACGGCTAGCAGTGTGGCGGTTCTCGTCTTCGGGAAGAGGAAAAAAAGGAAAATAAAACGAACGAGCGAAACATCTAGAAGGCAAAATGGCGTCGCGACTTGGGCACAACCTTGCAAGAGAGGGGCAGAAATCCCCCAAAGCACAGATTACATCGAAGGGGGGGAGGAGCAGTTAAATCTCGTTCCGCCCCAAATTGGGTGAGTGACAACAAGCCCGGAAAAGGGCGGGATCTGCTTCAATATCAGACCACGACAACAAAATATAGGAAAAAGGGGAGAGTGAAGCATATTCATCGAGGACCCCAACCCCCCAACAAATGTTTCATGTACCGGAAAGAAAAAAGGTGAAGGTCTACAGCCTTGGATTCCTGAGAATGGATCATAAGGCTTAAGGGGACGAAAGAGATGACGGCGGCTGTTAAAAGGGGTGACCGTAAATTCTAGAAAGAAAATTGGCGGAGGCCCGGACTGGGGGTAAAGGATTCTAAAAATGGCTGGCGGTGTCCTAGTAGGCGACGAAAAAAATAGCCGGAACAAAACACGTGCCTTGCCCAAGCAGCGCAACCAAGATCCTTTCGAGTTTCTCAGCAGAGCGGGCAAAATGAACAGAAAGGCCGAGTAAGTGAAAGGAGCACAGCTGGGCAGGGTATCCAGACTCGAAAAGTAGGGAGCTCGGACGTAATCCTACATTAGTTGGGGGAGCCACCAGATGGACCCTTGGGGAAGGGCCAAAATCACTTAAAAAAACTGCAATTTGAGCAGAGATAGAAAGGATGTCGGCCCCGGCGCCATGATTCCACACGGGAGAGGAGGTTCAGAGAAGAACGAGAATCAACTTGTCATGCATCCTGGCCGTAGCAGCACGCAGCAGGTTTCGTTGGAGCGTAGAACAAACCGAGAGTAACATAAACGCGTATAAAATGCCACACCCACGGAAACGCATGAGTCAGGTGGACTTCGGGAAAGGGGTATACGGGGGGTTCCCGGAGTCACCGTGCAAAAAGGAGGACAGACCGCTCGAAATCTCAGCCAGCAGAAAAAAAGGTGACCACCAAAAAGGAGGTGGTGTGCGGGTGGAAAGGTCTTGTCTCCAAAAAAGAAGTTCGGATTTTGACTCGCGTGAGGCCATCTGGGGAAAAAAAGAATACGAGGTGAAACGGGGTTCCGGAGTAGGACCGTAGCAAAAGATAGGAAGAAAAGATAAGACGCCAGCTAAATTCGTCTATTGGAGGGACCTTTGGACGCGGCGGGGAAATGCGTAGAAGGTTGACCTATCTAACGGACAAAAGTTCTACCGGAAAAGAGGGGTGGTGACTCAAAAGTGTGAGGTTTTGTCGTCGGGGGAGGGTTAGCCTGACCGGAAAAAGCCCAAGCTAGAGAGGAATTCAGTACGACAAAGAAATCCGGAGCGCTTAAATATCACCGTAGGGAATGAGAGTAGGAAGCCTAACAGGTAACCTAGACCTCTGATTTGCGCTTGACCAGAGGAGGGGGAAGAAGGCAGGTAAGGTATGCTGAAAAAGCGAAAGGCTGGGGAGTGAGCGACACATAGAGATGGAAAAAGGCAATTGTCGGAGGCGAGCCTTTACGTTTGGCAAAACCCTGCCCGCGCAGAGGGATTTTTTAAGAGACTTGGATTCGAGAAAGCAACTGCGTACTACTAGAGAAGGTGTGTCGTCTGCCCCGACCACAGAAAAGGACGTGGCAAACTGGCATTGGGGGTCGAGAAAGAAGATGGGAACTGAGCAGGGGAAGGCAGATAAAAAAAAAAAGGTATAGTAAGCAACAAGGGGAGCACACTTGGGTCGCGCCTGTTCTAATATTGCCCGAGGGCACGTGGCGCAGGCAAACTACGAGCCTAACCTCCTAGGCGCCTGGGAGACACGCTTGAGGGACTAAGGAACACCTGAACTCCGTCCCCGAGCTGTCGGAACCTCGACCCGGGGGACGAGCTATCGGAAAGGTTCAGGAAGTGTCTCGTTCAGAAAAAGGAAGGTTCTTCAGCGCGCTGTTGGGGAAAAAGAGGAATTCTGAAATTTTTGCGCGCACAGAAACGCATTGGGGGCGGGTAGTAGGTTTGTCATTGAGGATGGACACCGGTTTGCTGCTGTGAGGCGGCACGGCATCGGGGGCAGGGGTCAACGCTTCCAGCGGGAAGGCGAACCGGAAAGGGGAGATTGAGGGGGCATAGTTCGATAATCTAAGGTCGCGTGGGGAGACTTAGAACGAATGCGCCGTGAAAGCGAGCGAAAGAGTTGAATTGTTGCGGGCGCGACCAAACGTCTGATGGAAAAGACAGGGCCTCGACTTGAAAATGAAGAGGACTCGTTAGTTCAGGAAAAAGTAGTGAGATCATTCTAAATGGACAAAAAGGCCTGCTCTGCAGCCAACCTGCGGCGCAGCAGTGCGTTGGCCGTTAACTATGAAGGAACTCTAATCTTTGTACGTCTACTCAAAAGGGTTCCTAGTGGACGTTGAAAGCTTAGGGGACATATTTGTCATGAACGTCCCCGACGGTCCAATCTCAAACTGATATAATACGGATTTATACGAAGGGCTGGCAAAGGTCGAATCCTTCTTGTTAGAAAAGGAGTTCAAGCTGAGAGGTTTATGGGGGTGACGCCTTCTGGACCGTAAACTTCACTCAATGTTTATTCTAGGGATGGCCATTGGGTACACCAAAGAGCAAAGGGGGAAAAAAGGGCGAACATGGCGGCTCGTTCATTGCCTGGCTTTCTACGACAGGCTTGGTCCGCAAGGGACAAGCTTTGCGCAGAGGGGAGATCAGTTTGAAATTCCGGAGAGCAAACAAAAGTGGATATAGGCTTACACCCGCGCCGCGAAGAGGGACGCACCCCGGCACTCAGGACGCCCGCATTGGCGGAAGTTCTGAAAGCGTTATCGAGGGGACAACGAAGCCGTCGACCAAGCGCCTATTAATCTGACTCCTAAACACGCGAAGGAGGAGAAAGTATGAAGGAGGAGCAAATGGGCATCGTATTACCCAT
>Ga0179593_1649046_pt1 | contig 11634 bp, 18 predicted proteins | sample CZODoug2_1_08_16_FD_185931 | JGI IMG/M metagenome (GOLD analysis project Ga0179593, IMG submission 185931) | Vadose zone soil fungal communities from Angelo Coast Range Reserve, California, USA - CZODoug2_1_08_16fungal (PacBio error correction) | ecosystem: Environmental > Terrestrial > Soil >...
AAACACTCCTACCGAGAGATCAGCGGGCGATGTTTCAAGGACCCTTGAACATCCTTTCGGCGGAGAAAAGGAAGGGCCCGAAAGACGCGAGCCCATCTAGGCCGTCGTAATGAGGGGAAAAGAAAGAAACACCACCCACAACTCTGTGATTAGCGTATGGAGTGTTAGAGGACGACGACGCCGGTGGAGAGGGGGAAAAGAAAAGGGGGGCACACCTACAACCAAAAGAGAAAAGACATGCCCGGACACATGGAAAAGAGACACCCTCGATTAGTCTAGGAGAGCAGGGAAAGAGCCGGCAAACTCCCCACCTCTCTGAGTGGTAAAAAAAGGAAATGTCACTCTACCGAAAGAGAGGCAAAAAAAAATCGCGGCGCCGCCCAGCGTCTTGGACTACCTCAGAAGGGAAGAGGGAAAAAAAGAAGCTATCTCGAGCAGCCGAAAAGAAAAGGGAAAAAGAATAGACCGCTGCGATGAGGCGTAGACCTTCATTCGGACAGGAAAGAAGGGAAAAGTCGAGCAGAGTCTTTTTGCCTTTTGATAGGGAAAAGCGCTTCAGCACTCGCTCCATCAGAAGAAAAAAAAAAAGATACGACAGAAGGCCCTCTGTCGCTCCAAAAGAAAGGGGAAAAGACAAAAAAGAAGGCTTCTAAAGATCTTTCTTGGGGGGGCTTCTATATCTTCCACTTCTACAAAAGGGGACGCCGGGGAGACAACCAACATCAGTTGTGTTAGAGAGAGAAAACACGATGCGGAAAGAAGAGAAAGGAGAAGCGGTTTTTGACATTTCCCTCGGAGAAGACGGGCCTCGTATTAACTCGGGAAAGGGAAGAAAGAGAGAACTTGCAATGAGCGGCAAATTGCATTACCGTGAAACAGGGGAGAATTGGAAAAGACTGCCGTCTGCAAGGAAAGAGAAGCCGAAAAAAGCCTCGTAGAGTGAGGAGTCAAGAGGGGAAGACGACCACTGACACTTCTCTTGTGGCGCCCCCGGTAAAAAAGTCCCCGAGGATGGGTATCGCGTCGACCTGTCGGCGAGAAGAGAGGGAAAAAGGAAAGCAGATGAGGCTCGTTTATGAGGTTTGAGAAAAAGTTCCTCTCTCTCGTAGAAGATGAGGTCTAGCACCTCTGATATGGTAAGGGAAAAAAAAAAAGAGTCGTCCATGAGTCCTCTGAAAAAAAAGTGCGTGATTTTGGAACAAGAGAGAGCGGAAACAACGGCTCTAGCACTCCATGAAAGAGAAAATGGGAGGGGGATGAACGAGTGTTCTTGAAAGAGGCGCCTAATAGCCTCTCACTCAGCGTTTCGAGAAAGTAGCGGGCGTCGTCTCTACATAAGTGAAAAGGAAGGAGGGCCTTGATAGCCCTCAGGAGTAAGGAAAAATCCCTTCTCTTCACGAGCACCGAAACGCAACGAAAAAAAGTTATAAGGGGGGAGAAGGGGCTGGCGTTCCAGCTCTCTCACGGATGAAAAGGGAGAAGGAAAGGACTCGTCACGACATCTATAAGAAAGCGCTTATCTCTTCGATGCAGTTTAGAAGGAAGAATCGAAGAAAGGATCTCCTCCGCGATCTCGGGGGGGAAAAGAAAAAAAAAAAAGGGGAGGAATTTTGCTGCCGGGCCAGGTGTAGAGTTCGTGAAAGGAAGCCAAAAGGGTGGGGACCGAGAATCTGCTCGCCCGAAGAGGGAAAAAGAAGGACGTCGGCGCGGCCGGCCACGAAAAAAGGGCGCAGAATCGGTCGGTAGTCTCCCTGGGACGGGCGGTTCCCATGGAGGAAGGGAGACGAGGTCTCCTTCCTCGGGAAAAAGGGGGGGGAGGGAGGAAGGGGGAAGCACTCGCCGAGTGTACCGACCGGGACCCGAAAGGTTTCCCGGACCGTCCCCATGAGTTGCTGCGGTCACAAGGGCGACGAGTAAAAAAAAAAAAAAAAGGGAAATGGGATAGAGATAGTTTCGGCGCGGGGAAAGAGCGAAAGGGGGGAGAAAAGAGGGGGAAACTCCCGGGGTACGGGACCGGGAACCCCAAAAACTCGTCCTATTGTAGAGGCGGCGTTGACCAAGAGGAGAACAATTCTGCAGACGTGGGGTCAAAAAAAAAAAAGGGGAAGGCACCGAACCTGTCTACGACCCGCCGATGACGTGGCCCTCACCGTGGTGGCCCCGAGGGGCGGTATCGGAGAGAAAAAGGCAAAGCTCGGCCAACAAGTTGCGCGGGGAGAGGAAAAAAGGGGAAAAACGACCTCTCCACCGCGACATACTCCCACGTGCTTTATCAGTGCGGATCGTCTCCCAGGGGAGGTCTTCTGACACCGCCCGTTCTAGGGAGGAGAAGAAAAGGAAAAAAGAGGAAAAAGGAGGAAAAAAAAGAGTGATATTTCGTGACTATTCCCGAAAATCTCATCATCGATCCGAAGGACTGGGAAAGAAAAACGACGATAAAAAAAGTCAGCCGTGCGTGCTCTCAAGCAGAATGGGAGGGAGAAAAGAAAAAAGAGGAGAGCCCTGCAAGCTGCTACTACGGAGAAACGACTGCCTATACCTTTCTCTTACCGAGAAAAGGAGAGCCGAGTACGCCACGTGAGACCAAAGAGGGAAAAAAGGAAGAGTTCATTTCTTTGCTCGGACGGCGAAAAAAAAGAAAGCCACCTCATCGCATCTTGGTATCGGAATTTTCGTAGGTGTTTTTTTTCAGTGTTGGTTTTGTTGGATTGTGTTTTTATCATTTTTTTGTTGAAGAGGGACTGGAGTTCTTGACGTTTTTTTTGTTAATTTATGTAGTACTGAAAAAATAGAGAGAGAAGAGACCTCGCGGGGGACGGTATCCCGCGGGGAAAAAAAAGAAACGCGGCATGAAGAGGAAGGAAAAAAAATCTGCCCCGACAAAGCGGCGACTCTCACACAGAAGAGAGGGTAGGGGGCCAAGCCCGCCTGTTTCCTTTCGCCATGACTTGACACCAAAAAAGACCGCTCTCTTCCGTCGATATAAGGGGAGAAGAAGGATCGGCCGAAAGGTCCCCCTTTCTGCCGTTCTTTTATCTAAGACGGGGGGAGGCGGAAGGCGGTCTCGTTAAGGAGGAAAAGGGGAGGGGAAGACATTACTCTTTTCCTCAAACTCTGCGCAGACGAGTGCTCGCTGTCGAAGAAAGAAAGGGAGCGGCACCTAGAACCACCCTGAGGTGGGTGAAAGAGTAAGGGCGCTTTCTTCTTCACCGGTCAATGGAAGAAACGCTCTGAACCTCCTGCTCCAAGCACCTGAAAAAGAAACACGATCCGAGAAGAAGGAAGGGAAGATCCTTCTCCGCCGTCGGTGACGGAGTCGGATATATTTCAGAGAGAAGTGCGGGCGCGGGGAGGTCTGGTGAAAAGTGGAGATCCTCTTCTGTCAGTGTCAAAGGAGGGTCAGTCAGGAGGGGGGGGTGAGGGGTGCGGTATAGTGGAGAGGGGGGATCGGGGGGGGGAGCGAGAAAAAACGGGGACGTAAAGAAGGAATGGTGCGTTACGCTCGAGATAAGAAGATGGTAGCAAAAAGTGATAAAGGCGGGAGGAGAAAGGGGGAAGAGTGAATGAGAAGATCCGTTTGGGCGGGAGTGGGGCGTGGGATAGGGGGGATAGAGAGGTGCAGAGGTGGGAGGGTCTTCGAGCAGGTGGAGCGGGAGAAGAGACTGGTAGATCATGGGAGGGGATTAGGAGAACCACGGGTTAACAGGGGGCGGGGAGGTTAAGGTGAGGGGGGGGTGGGTGAGTGCGGGGGGGGGCTCTTAAGAGAGAAGAAAGTGGATTAGAGGGGGGTTAGGGTGGGGTGAAGTATTTGAAGAATAATTGTGAAGAGAGTAAAGGGGAAATTAATGGGAATTGGAGAGGGTAGGTAAAAAATGGAGGGGCAGGCTTGGTGTGTGAGTGGTTGGAGGCATTATGGGGGGCAGGGGGTGATGAAGTGGAAATGCAAAGAGAGGGGGTGGGAGAAAGCAAAGGGAGTTCTTGAAGGGGGGGGGTAGAAACAGGCCGTACCCCGAGAGTGAAGTGCAGGGGGGCCAGCATGAATTGATACGAAGGAGGGAAAAGAAAGCGAGGAAGAAAAAACTGCTTATTACGCCGTCCGTGCCGCAGAAAAAGGGTCGGGGTCGTTCATAAGTCTCCGACTCGCGGACGTGAGAGGCGACCCCGACGGAGGAGAGGAAGGAAGGGGGTTCCTCTCCTCGATGGCGGTCAGGTTCCGCGAGATTTTCGTCGACAAAGGCGTGTTTCTCGGACTGCGAGGGGCGGAAAAAGGAGCAAAAGGAGTGTATAAAGAGAAATGGAACGAGTGAGGAGGACACAAGGGAGAGAAAAGTGAAGAGGCGGGAAGGGAGTTAGGGGCCCGCGAGGGTAGTGGCAGGGAGACGCTTTGCGCGACGTTGAAGGGATGGAGAGTGGGACGGGTGGGGAGCTGAGGGGGATGGCTGGGGGAGGGAGGAGGGGGGTGGGGCTTGGTAGTGGAGCGGGTGGAATTCGGTTGAAGTAGTAGATCCTCATGGCCCTATGGGGGTGGGGCTCTAATGAGGAGGAGGGGGTAGAAGTAGGTCTCGAATGTTCTCGGCGGTACACAAGGAATAAAGGCAGAGCGAAGAGAGAAAACGAGTGTCCTGAGCGGGGGCGGGAGATGGGAAGAAAGGAGAACGAGGTAGGGAGAGGCTGTCGTACTTCACTTCGTATTTCGAAAAAGGTGGTGTGACTTTGACTAGAAAGAAGGTGGGCACAATGGGTTGGTTAGTAGGATGTTCTACACGGCTGGAGAGGGCAGAAGGGGGAGAGGGTGACCGGCTCTTGGGGATGGACAGCAAAGGGGGAGAGGGGAAGGTGAGAAGGGAGCTCGGGTGGGGAGCAGGGGTGGAGAGTGACATAGGCAGGGGGTAAGGGTAGGAAGAAGGAGGTAGGAGGAAAGGAGGGGACTGAGGGTAATACATAGGGACGTTGTAAGGAAAGGTAGACGCGGGTGGGGGAGGAGAAGGAAGTAAAGAGGGGGGCGATGGGTGGGTCAGGACGGGGGGAGAAGAGGGGGGGAGGCGGAAGGAAAGGTGGGGGTGGAGGGGACGTAAAATGGGAGGGTTGGTCTGGTGGGTGATGATGCTCATTTTCGTACCGCGGAAGTGCTAGGGGGGGATGGCAGGGGAGTGGTAAGACCGCCGGGGGAGGGGAGGAGGGAGCTGTGGCTGACAGAAGAGTACGGCTGGTAGAAGGTGGAGGAGGCGCCAGTGGGGATAGCATATTGGCGAGGGGAAGGGGAAGAGCGATGAAGAGGGCGGGGGGACGTCAACTCGAACAGAAGTAGAGAGTAGAAAGTGGGAACGAAGAATGGAAAATAGGGATGAAACGATGGGGGGTACCGACGTAGAGGGCAGGGAAAGCGAAGAGCGGCAGACGACGAGACGAGCAGAGACTGGCCACAAGGAGAGAGGGAAGATGGGAACGTGGGGGCAGAGCAATGAAATGGAGAGGAGTGGAAGAAGGGTAGCAGGCAGGGTGGCTAGGTGAAGGTGAAGCGGAAAAATGGGAGGGGGAAGAAGAGGGGAGAATTGACTGTTGGTGTTTAGGATAAAGGAGAAAGACGCGAGCTGAAGAAGAAGGGGGCGGGGGAGGGGGGGGGTGTTGATGACGAACGCTGTGGGGAAGGAATGGTCTCTCTGCGTGAATGAGGGGGGCGCTCGTCCACGCCGACCTGCGGGGAAAGGCAAGAAAGAGGAAAAAGGGGAACCGCTGATCGCCGAATAAAGGGGTGCGTCGGGTTCATCTAAAAAGAGGAAGATGACCCGACACACACCCGAGATATCGCCATCGCGGGGGGAGAAGGGTGTCAGAGAAAAGCCGGTCGGCGAAGATGAAAAGAGGCCCCGCCTCGTATCCCAAGAGAAAAAGAAGAGGAATACAAACCACAAACTCAGGGTGATTAGGCGCTGGAGGTCAGTGAAAAGTGTAACATTTTAACGGAGGAAACCGACACCCACAAGAGAAAAAAAAGGAAAGCAAGCTTCCCTGATGTCTACACTCGATAGGGAGGTAGAGAAAAAAGAAAAGACAGCGCCGAGCACCACGAAAAAGAGAATCTCCGCGGGAACTTCGCCATTTCGACAGAGAAAATCGCGGACGAGGAACCCCACAGACAGAGGGGGAGGGAAGGGAGGTTTCACTTGCCGCGCGTCGGAAAACAGAAGTCGGATCGCTATCAGCACAGGAGGGAAGAAAAAAAGAGGATATCCCTTCATGCGGAACCGGCAAGAGGGAACTTCGAGCAGATGGGGGGGGAGGCCGCGATTCCGGCTCTGGACTACCAGGATCATCACTCTCGAAAAAGAGGGAACGCGCAGAGGAAAGAGAAGGACGCCCATTCCCGAAGCCCATGCTCCATTCCTCTCGTGAGGGAAGAAAAGAAAGATCTCTTTGTTTCAAGAAATCACGTCCTCTTCGAGCGCTTTCACTGAGAGAAATGACGGTGGGAAGAAAAAAGGAAAAAAGTTGTTTCTCGGTGCCGCAAACCCGGACTCTAAAAAACGGGAAACAAATGGAAAAGGAAAAAAAAAAAAAAAGGAAAAAAAAAAAAAAAAAGGAGGCGAGTGCCGCCGCGGGGGAAGAATGTCGGCCGCTTACTGAGGAACAAGGGGAGGGAAAAGAAAAGGGACTTCGTCCGCGATCACGTGCAACGTTGAACACCGCCTGGGGATGCAGCGGCACGGTAGCCTGCGCGCGAAAAAAGAAAAAAGGGGGGGCGTTGTTAGCTTCACAACTTCGGAAAAAAGTAAGAAAAAACGACCCCGCTGTGTCGACTAGTCATGAAGGGAGAAGGAGAAAAAACTTCTATCGCGCGTGAACTCCGAGGCGCCGCGATGTATCATACTGTTCCGCGAGAGAAAGAGGAAATCTATCCGTAGTCGAGCACCTCTGGATCCGACTCCTTACCAGACGAAAAAAGAGGGAGGAAAGGAATTTGACCGCGAGAAAAGGGACGAGTCGATTCCCATCACCGGGGAAAAGAAGAGAAAGAGGCCTGTTCGTGTTTAAGGGGTTGCTTCATTTGGCGTACTAGAGAAGAGGAAAAGGAGAGTCGCTGCGCCATGTGGAAAAGGGCCGACGGAGTACGCTTGCCGGATAGCAGAAAAGAAAGGAGGCATGCGAGCACCGCAACTCCGTGGTTAGGAGGCGATCAGTTGATAGTCAGGGGGAGGAGAAGGGGAATTGGAGCTCGATAGAAGAACTCGTCCCGACATCTCCTCCCTTCTAGAAAAAGGGGGGGAGAAGTCCGCCAGCCGCGTCAGAATAATATCCGCATGATCTCCAAGAAGAGAAGAAAGAAAAACGCCCGATCGACAGCACGCTTGGAAGAGAGGTCGTTGGTCCAAAGGAACACCCTTGTTGGCCGAGCCGATCTCAAGGAGGCCGCCGAGCACGATACCGACGTCGGAGAGGGAAGGAAAAAAAAAAAAGGAAGAGGGGCTGGTTAGTTCGACCGTTTCGGGAGGGGACGTAGACCTTTTGACCCCACTTAAGAAGAAGGAAGGAAAAAACCGCGTGGTCACGGTCCAGATCCGCCCATCGCTAGTTGTACTACCGGGACCCGCAAGGAGGGGGGGGAAAAAAGGGGGAAAACAGGTCCCTTTTCCCCGTTCGAAAAAGGAAAGGGAGGAGGACAGATAGATCTGGTTTGCGACTGGAAGGGGGAGTGACCTGCGAAGACAGGGGTGACGGTCCGGGAGCCCCTCCGATCGGCGGAAAGGGAGGAAAAGGGCGCTATCGGCGTTGACCACGCGGGAAAAACTCGTCGTGCCGACATGAGGAATTAGTCGAACGACAGGGAACCTACAGCCCCTAACCGGGACGGGAAAAGAAAAAGCTTGGCCCCGCACCGTGGTTGCCTGAAAGGGCTCGCTCATCTGCAAGAGAAGGACGCCTGGGCTGGGACAACGACCTCTACACCGCTCGATGGGGCCAGGACACAAAGGGGGAGGAAGCTCTCTGATCGTCGCCCCCGAGAAGACTGCGACACGCCGTTCGAGGTCGGAAAGGAAGAGGAGATCGAGCTGATAGTCGTTACGAGTCTCCCGAGGGGAAAAAAGAAAAGGATCCTCATCGAGCGCTAGCCTGGAACCCATAACACTAAGGAAAGAAGAAAGGAAGGGCGTGCGGTGCTCACTCAAGAGGGTGCTCACCACAATACTAGAAAAGAAAAGCGCTACTACTTCGGCCACTGGGCAGAGCGAACGCCCTTGCGAAGGAAAAAAAGAACGCCAACGTGCAAAACACGTTCGCCACGCGAACATGGAAGAGGGGGGGGGGCCGGGGGGGGGGGGGGGGAAGAAAATGTTATTTTCATAGAAAATACACCACAACACAAGTCGCCGTTCCACTTCATCGGCGCATGGAAAAAGAGAGAGAGGGAAAAATCTCCTAGTTGCTCTACTACGAAAAAAAAAGGGGAGCGATCTTCCCAAGGCAAAGGAGGGGGGGCGCCAAATGAAACGCGCCCTCCTCGAAAGGAGAGAAAAGAAGCTGTCGAGACGAGAAGGATCGTAGACGCCTCACACATCGCAGGGGAGCGCAACCCGTACGTTCTCCTCCTCGTGAAAGAGAAAAAAAAAAAAAGAAAAAGCCCCCGGTCGCCTGCGCGAAGAGACGGCGGCCGCCAATCGAAAAGGCAGGCGTGCCGATCATGCACGTGATAGGGGGGAAAATGTCGTCGTTCCTCCGAGAAAGAAAGGCAGTACGCGGCCTACAATAGAAGGAGGAAAGAAAGCCTATCCAAAGAGGGCTTCCTCTCGTGGTCGGGCGGCCAAAAATGGGGGGGGCCTCCTTCAGTTCGAGTCACCAGGAGCGCAGAAGCGTCGCACGAGGGAAAAAAAAAAGAACAAACGATAAGGAGAAAAGAACGTGATCAAGCCTTCTCTCTTGTCTAAGAGTAAGGGAAAAAGGGGGAGGGAGTCATATAGCGCGAGATCGCGAGGGGGGGCTGCGCTCTTTCGACGACTCCCAGGAAAGAAAAGGACAACCGCCAGCTAGTTCACTCCGTTACCCCGAGAAGCGAACGTGCCGGGAAGAAAAAAAGCGCCGGAGGACACTACCCTTCCTGATGACGCCGAAAAAGCGCGATCCACGCTTCAGTGAGGTTCGTTCAGCCCGTCGGAAAAAATTCACAATGAAGGCGACCAAGAAGAAGGGGGGTACTCGCCGCGTATGGCTGTCGAGGGGAAAAACCCGCGAGATGTTTCGGGGACGTAGCGTACCTGTGGCGTGGGGGCGAGAGGCCGTGATTTAGGCAAGAGAAAAGAATCGAGGTGTCGCCCGAAAGAAGTCTTGCCGGGCAGGGGGAAAAGGGGAGAGAGACCTTCTGGTGTTGTGAGTCCACGCCGTTCAACCTGACGTCGTCGTCGTCCGAGAAGAAAAACTCCCAGAAAAGAAAACGCGTTTGTGGGGGAAAGAAGGACGGCCCCGGGGTAGAGGCGTGCATAGTAGAGAAAGCTGGGGAAGGATGTTTCAAGGCCGGCACCGAGGGAGAAGAGAGAGCGATCGAATCGCGTGTGCGTCGTTTCATCTCTCTCAAAAAAAAAAAAGATACCCGACGCACAAGGAAGGAAGCGTTTCTATTGTTGGGTAAGGGGGAGGGAGAAGGAAGGGAACAGCCGTCAGAATTACAGCTGTCGAAGCAACGATCAAAAAAGATCCCATCTATGCCTTCGAAGGAGTCAGCAACACTCACCCCCAACGCGGGGGAAGAGAAAAGGGTGAGAGACGAAGAGGGTTTGAACCGTTTGACGCAGGCGTGAGAAAAGGGAAAAAGGGGGGAACCACAGCCTTCTCCGAAAGCTTCCCCCTTCAAGTCTTAAAAAAGAGTGAGGGTCGGCTACAGTTGACGAACATCAAGAAAACAAGAAAAAAGGAGAAGGGTCGACGAACTCGCGCCGGAAAAAAAAAAGAGACCTCCAATCTGCGAGGGAGCCCACCGCCTAACAGCGGAGGGTCGCCTCCTGGTAAAGGGGAAAAAGAAGGCACTACCCTCACCGAGCGGATCGCGAGAGAAGGGTACGTGACTATCGCGACCTGAGAGGAAAAACGGCAGGCAGCCTCAATTGGCGCTTGAATTCGAGAAGGAGGGGGAAAGATTTACCTCGCAGAGGGAAGCGCTCAGCACGCGCTCCCATAAGAGGAAAAAGAAGAACCCACCCTCGTCGTCACCGACGCGGGCAAAGGAAAAGGTCTCCGGTTTTTCTATGGTGGAAGGGGGGGGGTAACTGTTTCTTGTTGCAGGGAGAAAGGAAGAAAAAGAAAGAAGACCTTGCCGGGTGACGCCAGGAAAAGAAGGGTGGTTCTCTGTGAAAAAAAAAGGAAGAGACCAGAGGCGTTAAACGCGTTGGTGACATGGGAGAAAGAAAAAGAAAGGGGCTTACTCGCTCGAGGAACGCGACTACGAAAGAGGCCCGCCCTGCAGACCTGGGGGAAAAGGTGCGGGCAGCGTACTGCACGGCACCGGATCGGACGAGAGGAGAGGAAGGGGATGGTGAGGTTGTGCGGCGTCACGACGTCAGGGAAGCGGCGCCACGCGAAAGGGGAGTGTAGGCGTCGACGATCGATCGTCGACTCTTCGCTATCGGCGCGGAAAGATCGCGGGTATGCGGTGGCTAAAGGGGGGACGCCCTCTCACCGGGAGGAGAATCTCGTCGTGTTAAAAACCTCGGAGATGGAAGGGGGAAAGAAAAAAGGCTTACATGCGTCGCTGAATGAAAAAATGAGGTGTCCTCCCCTGGGAGAAAAAAAAGGGATCAAAAAAGAGAATTAAGGGTCGAAGCGGGTTTTCTCCCGATGGTGGCTGAAAGTTAAACGCGCGTTCGCAGAAGACATCGTTTAAGGGAGGGGAAGGATACAAGGGAGTACTTGTTTGTGATCACCGGGGGGGAGAGGGAGAGCACCGCACGCTACTTTAAGTTAGGGGATCGTCGTTTTTCTGGAGTTGAAGAAAGAAAGGGCGATCTCGAGTTTGCCTCGAGGGTGACTCGTAAACGACAGAAAAAGAAATCTCGTCGATGCGGCGTTGAGGAGGGACGAAGAAGATCCTCATGATCTCCAGAAGAAAAAGAAAAAAGGGAAATAGGGACAGCACTAGTCATGGAAGGGCCATCCTCGGCGGGGTAAGGGTAGGGTGACAAAAAAAAAAAGCGCACCTGTTGGCCTAGAAGAAAAAGAAAAGACGGACGTGGAAGGGGGGGAAAAAGAAAAAAGGGGCGGTAGACCATCGATGTCGGTTCCCTGGTCGTCACCGTGTGAAAAAAGGGAGGGAGAAAGACCTTCACGTGAACAAGAGTGGTAAGGAACGAGTTGTACCGACCTGACCCGCCCGAGAAAGGGGTGTGGGCGAAGTCACCGGTCTGTTCGACCCGATCCGCAAACTCATCTCTCTAAACAACAAAAAAAACGAAGGAGGAAGGGTGGGGAGGAATGCGGTCCACTCGTCGCACGGTACCGTGACAGTAAAGGGAAAACCCCGTCTTTCTTTTACAGGGAAGGAAAGAAAAAAGCGAGAAATCGGCGGTGACAACGGGACCCCGCTTAAGGAGCCCCTCGTCACGTCTGCATAAGGGGAAAAAAAAAGGAAACGACAGCACCGAACCGGTCAGA
>Ga0179593_1367977_pt1 | contig 11633 bp, 18 predicted proteins | sample CZODoug2_1_08_16_FD_185931 | JGI IMG/M metagenome (GOLD analysis project Ga0179593, IMG submission 185931) | Vadose zone soil fungal communities from Angelo Coast Range Reserve, California, USA - CZODoug2_1_08_16fungal (PacBio error correction) | ecosystem: Environmental > Terrestrial > Soil >...
ATGGGGCGGATTCTTTATAAACTGGGTCGTAGGGAGAAAACTTACACAAATTCTCCAGTGTGGGGTACAAAACTCTTCTGACATACAAGACTGTGGAAGTAGGTCAGGCATTGGTTGTCGATGGGGGTTGTTTAAAAGGAGACTCGCCAAAGACGACGGGGGGAGAGTAAGTTGAGATCAAGAGCAATTATCAAACTGCACGGGGGGGTTCTTCTGAAGGATTTAAAAAGGAAATCCAAACCAAGTTCAATTGGATTTTTGGCATAATTAGCAAGAGGAGCGTGCTCTTGGGGGTTCAAAGGAAGGACGGCAGTGAGATTGATCCTCGCATCAGGGGGGTCAAAGCCTTCGATTCTCAGGAAGGAGAAAATTCTTGAACTGTTTAACGGGGTGGGAAGGGAAGAAAGAGCATTAACCCCGCGAAGGGGAGGAATGGCCGACGCGCTAGCCCTAGGGATAGGAAGGCAGGGTTAACAATGAAGCTAATCCGAAACAACGCCATTCCCTGTAAGAGCCTGGAAAAAAAAGACAGAGAGGGAAAGGGAAATGATTACGAATCGCCAAACAAGACGGCGCTGGCAAAAAAGCGCAGTCTTCGATGCACAAAACTGGGAGGGGAAGACACCAGTATCGAATCCTTCTAGGTGGAGGGAAACAAAAGGACAACCGTTTCCGGGCGGTTGAGGGAAAACAGAGGAAGGGGGCTAGGGAGGGGGAGCGAAGGGTGTTATCTAATGTATGGGGTCACTGGAACTAAGGTATAGTGCGACTATCAAAAAAAAACACAAAAACAAAAAACAGACAAACAACGAACGGGGGTGGGAGGGATAGAATAGCGGATCATATTACGGCAAAGGTAAATGGGAGATAAAAGCAGCCGACGAAATAGTCCAGGTGCGCGGGAGAAAGCAACGTTGAAGTGGTGCTCACCTGAAAGTTCGAAGACTGGGATTAACATGCCTTGGCTGTCATCTCAGAATGAACGCTCGGAAAAAGCTCCGAAAAACCTTTGTTCAACGGGCATTACTAGAGGGGGGGGGTGATGTTCACGAGAAGTGGGAAGGGGGCTGGGTGACGGAAGGAATTAGGACAATTGACCGCCACGGGAAAGAATCGGATTAAAAAAAAGATGCAAACGGGAAAGAAAAGCGGGGGAAGGCGAATCGTAGTACCTTAAACATTTGTCAAAAGTAAGCCTTGGTAGCAGAATTCGAGGCCACAGAGGGCCGACTAGCTCATCCGGCAAGTGCACCAAGAGACACTAATCTGGGGATAAACTGAGGACACAAAAATTGAAGGGGAGCCGGTTAAATTAACGTCCTGCCGGGGCTGGCATTTGAATTGTTAAGGTCTAAAACGCAGCAGGGGGGGCAGGCGAAGTCTGACGGTGAAACAAGGCGAAAAGAGGCTGAACCGAAGTCTGAGGGGGGGGTCAGCAAGATGTTCAAAGGATAACTTGGGGGTCAGTTGAGGATGAGGGCGACATTGTATATAAAGCTCGAGAAACCGTCAACCGACTCAGCCATACACCGAAAAAAGAACAAAGCACAAGGTCCTGTTACACACAGCCATTAATAATTGGGAGCCATGAAAGTGTAAAAAAAGAAAAAAAGAGACGACAAGAGAAAGTACTGACATGGCGGGGGTTCTTGTGTTGTGTGAAGTGCTGATAACAATTGGGGGATGCGCAAAAAATCGCAAGGGGCGGGGCATAGTTGGTGGACCGACGGGGGAAGGAAGAGTCAAATTGGGCAGGGGTGATTTCAAAAAAAAGTAAGCGGGTCAAGGACAAATGGATTTCATCCCCGGTGGGAAGGATTTAGCAACTGTTAGGCAACGGAGCATTGGGGCATTGGGGTCATTCATTCGAAAAAAATCCCTAGAAAAAATTAACTAGACAGATTACGGGGGGGGAGATGCGCTTGGGGTCACAAAGGGAACCTGTAAAAAACACTCTCAACAGGAGAATGCTTTTCAGATGCAAGGAAAATAATGAGTTTGACATGGAATGTCTCCGGACAGTCCTTTCCAATTTTATGGACGGGATCGGGCGAAATGGGGCTCAACTAGGGATCTCAGGCAGAGTTTTGAAAATATTCACGGACGAATTTGACCGGAAGAGGGCGAGTTTTAAAGGTCGGAAGAGGGTGTGAGAAGTCACATGTAAAACTGTTATAAGGTCCGGGAGCGTTACTACGGTACAAAGGGACATACCCAAGAAAAATAAAGGGTAAAATCGTCGCTGGGGCTCTGCATTCCTAGAATGTAATGGGATTTGACGTAAGTAAAGTGAGAAAAAGACCAGAGGGAGGGGGGGCGATCGCTGTAGACTGGGTCTTTCGGTTGCTCTGAGGTTCACATACTTTATAGGTGTTTGATCTCTTCTGTGTGTTGGTCTTGCGCTGGGTAAATCTCTCTGGGGGGTCGTTGTGAAAAGTGTTACGTTTGGGGGGGGGGGGGGTCTCTCTACTGTAATATAAATACAAGATCTTGATAAAAGAGGCGGAAACGATGGGGGAAAAAGTCAGTGCGCATTGGGAGGTTCCGGAATGAAAGCGAATCACCGCGAATAAAGGTGTAACTCCTTCTAACAACGAGGAGGAGGAAAAAATCGGGGGTGGGTGAATCAGGTGAGGAGAAAGGGAGTTAGAAGGACAGAGACCCTGGTGCGCACATGTTTGGGGTGTGGTTGGGGGTGTGTGGTGGTTGGGGGGGGGGGGGGGGGGGTGTTTTTGGGTGGTGGGTGGTTTTTTGTTGGGTTGGGGTGGGTTTCTTTTTGGTTTTTGGGTCTTGTGCTGGGGGCATTGTTGAGGGGGGGGTTTGTTGGGGGTGGTTTGGGGGGGGGGGGGGGGGGGGGTTGGGTGTTCTGGGGGGGTTTTGTTGTTTTTATGTTTGTGTGTTTGGGGGGGGGGTTTGTGGGGTTTTTGGGTGTTGGGGGGGGGTTGTGTCTTGGGGTTTTTTTGGGGTGGCCTTGGGTTTTTTTTTGTGGTTTGGGGTTGGGCGTTTTGGTGGTGTGTTGGGAGGGGGGGTTTGGGGGTGGTTAGTGGTGGGGTGTGTGGATTTTTTATTGGGGGGGGGTTGGGGTTTTGGGGTTTTTGGTTCTAAGTGTTTGGTATGTTGGGGGGGGGGGGGGGTTTTGGGTTGGCGGGGGGGGTTTTGTTTTTTGGTGGTGTTGAGGGGTTTTTGTTTGGGGGGGGGGGGGTTTTTGTTTTTTTGGTTGGGGGGGGTTGTTTTTTTTGGTGGGGGTGGGGATTTTTTTTTTGTGGAGGTTTTTTTGGTTGGGGTTGGGGGGTGTTTGCACGATTCCCGAGCGCCTTTGCGTGACGTACTCGCGCCGGGTCTTTCTGTTTCTGGCGGTACCCGATCGTCTCTTTCACGTGGCGGCCGAGAACCAGGAAAAAGTAACGAGAAGAAGGCCGATGGTGAACTGAGTCAGTTGGGGAGGGATGCTGCAAAACAAGAGCTGAAGGCAGTAGCTGCGTCCTAACATGGGTCAAAGTGGCCCATGGTGGAACATTGCATAATGAGAGAAAAGGGGGGAAAATTTCAAAATGAGCCAGGGGGATCCAAGGTATTCTTAAGAGGTGCGGAAGGGGAACAGGTCAATGTAACGGGAGCCCAAGGGCTCAGGGAAGAGGAACTGGTTGACTAAAAAAGCAAAGGAAATGGAGGAGGGGCCTTCAAAACCGATAAATCTGAAGAAAATGTCATCGCGGGAGCCCAAAAGAGGGATCAAGGGAGATCTCTTGAGTGGGAAGGACGGTAAATCCTCGAACGTTTAAAGGGGGTAAAACGACATTATGAACCGAGGGAAAACTGTGCCGGAGATTTCGCAAAAAAGCGTCACACCTTGGGTTAGGGTAGTGGTTTAGTGGAAAAACTCTGAAAGGTTGGGGGGGGGGCAAAGCGGTATAAAAGGCACCACAAGGGGAGGAAAAAAGGCGCACGGTTATCCCAGGTGGGGAAGTGGGGGAAGGGAGTTCTCAATTAAGCATGAGAGGAAAGTGGACATCTGGGGGAGTCTAAAAGGGAGAATGATCAGGGGGGCAGTTACATCCAAAGGGAGGTAACGCTGTTAATTGGGAACTAAAACATTGGGGAAAGCTGGAATTAATCTGGGGGGGCCGAATACAAAAAGCTGAAAAAGGGGGAGGGAGGGAGGGGGAATGTTCATCAACGATTCAAAAAGGGTGACCCGGCGGAAAAGTATCGAAAAAAGGAGAGAAGGAGTCGAGCAAAAAAAGGGTTAAGAAAGGGACTAAGGGGAGATGGAACGAAGACCATCGGAGGGGGAGAACAGCATGTCAACAAAGAACCAAGTGCGAAAAAGGGCCTAAGGGTAAACGGGAAGGTCCGGAAAAAGGGGGTATTATGAAGGGGTATATGGTTCAAGAGAATTTGGTGAATAGTTAAATTGGTGGGCGATCATACAGAGAAGGGGTAGGAAATGAACCGGGGGGAGGGATTTTGTTCTTAGCGGTTGGTGGATGGATAGGGGCATTTCGGATTTTTAAAGCGAGATGGATGCAACGGTCCGGCGGTCACGGAGAAGGAAAACCGGGGAAACCAAAAGGGAAAAAATGATCCGTTGCATAGGGATGAAAAAAATATACTGGACCGGCGGCACAGATTGTTTGGTCTGGGGGGGGGGTGGGGAACCAGAGATAGCCAAAGGCGCAAAGGTTGGGAAACCCCATGTTAAGACCAGAGCAAGAATAGATAAAAAAATACGGTGGTGATAGAGCAAAGGGGGGGGGCCCGAATAACACCAGTGTCCATGGCCTTTTGTGGGAAAGAAAGTTGGAAGGAAGCGGTAGATGTAGGGGTTCAAGTCCTTAATAAAGTAGGGGGACTCATAAATCATGGGTTTAAAATCGCTTACGGTCTAGGGGAAAACGGCGATTCTTGGCCTGGGGGAGAACGGGGTGACAGGAGAGCTCTCCGTCAAAAACCGCGGGAAGGGGGGGATGTGACCTCGAGAGGGGGGGGGCCATGTCCATGATGCGGCAAGGGCGGGGGGGGGTGAAATTCCTCTCATATCACAAAAAAAAAAGCCTGAAAGGAAACTTGGACTTTGACTAGAAAGAATATATTGATTTCAGTATGAACGACCAGGGTCAGGACCTTAGAGGGAATCGCGTTCAGGCTTCGATTGACCACGCCATTAGGTGAATCACCAGATATTCGAACAGTAGGGGAGGAACCCGGAAAGAGGCTATTGGTGTCAGTGAAACGATTTCAGGGGAAGGGAGCTATTTAATAGATGTTGCTTTCCTAAAGAAGGGGGAAGTGTCTCTCTCTACAACAAAGGATTGACAGAGAGAGATAGCAATGATCCTGGTTCAGCGAAGAAATTTTGAGGAGCATCCCTGACGATAGGCTCGTTAGCGGGAAATCAAATCAACAGACGGCAGGTTGGTGATCACCTGGAAATGCGAGGGGGAGGGGCGAGTCTGGTGATGAAAAACAGGGAGTGGAATCGAAGCCTACCTCTCAGACATGCGAAAAGGGGGGTGGCGTTCGTTATTCTGAAATCCCTGAATTCGGCCCTGTTAAAGGGAAGCAGTAAGGGGAGGGGGCTAGGAGGAAAGGGAAAACCTCCCAAGGGGGCGACTTGGGAGATCACTAGGACTTAAAAAAAAAAACCTAGCGAGACATTCCATTTAACTACACATCCGCGGGGGGGGGCGAGAGATGGGTAAAAAAGGTCACCAGGGCGTGTCAAGAATTTAGTGCCGGGTTTGAAAAGAAGGAAGGTTTGGCACCAGGCTATTCGAGAGGAATCGCAAAGAAGGGGCGGGGCCGGGGAGGGGGGAAAAACTAGCAGCTAAAGAGGGGGAAAGAAGAAAATTCTGCAACAATGGGAAGGAAAATTGGTGGGGGTTCTGGTTAAGACTTTGGGGTCTTAAGGAACCGTGTTTCAATGGGGAGGAAGTGAGACCTTGATCAAAATCAGCAGGGTACAACCGCGTAAGGGGGGAAGTCAAGGGAAAAAGGCCACCATCGAAAAAACCAATCGGGCTGGGAGAAGTACACCGGTCTAGGGTCTGGACCGAAAAAAAGGGGCAAAGGAGAATCGTGTGTCATGGGCATTCCTACGGGAGGAGTGCACCTAGGAAAGAAGCCTTCCTCCAAATTCACCTCACCTGGCAAATATAGAACATACCAAATCGCGAAAAGCATTAAAGGAAAGGGGAAATCACAGTATCGTGAGGGGGGAGGCAAGGGGAAAAATAAGGGGTAGAAAAAAAAGTAGGGGAAGAAAAATAAAAGGAATAAAGAGTCCTAACTTCCACTGGCCACGATGGGTCATGGGATGGGGGGGGGAACTTGGGGGGCGGTGCTGTGACCTATTGGGGGTCGGTACTCCGGAGTCGGGCAAAAGGGGGGACTTTAGGTCACGGGGGGGTTTGCTCAAATCAATCAAGAATTCAGGGGGGAGAATATACCGCCGTGGAAATGTTTGAAGAGTAGGAAAAGATCCAATACTTCAAGAGGGGGGCCGAAAGATCACGGTTCAAAAGAGTATGAGAGGTAATCCCACTGGGTGGTAAGATTTTCAATTAACATGGCGGGGCAGTCAAGGATACCTTAGCGATAATCCAAGGAGATCCCCATATGTCAAAACTTCATATCGGGAAAGAGAAAAATTCAGTTTACCTGGGCCGTGGATTAGTAGGAGGAAGAATGTACTTAAACCAGCTTAAACGGTCAAACTAAAAAAGGGGGGACATCGGCGTGGGGGGTCCACGCAACTGCAGCACAGGGTTGATACTACTCAGGCGTATCATTGCTAAATTCTCCGTTCTAAAGTATGAAGCGGGTGACATGGCCAGGTTGACAGGAGGTCCTGGCTCGGGGAGTGACAGCTCGGGAAAGAAAGAGTGAATAGACGGCAATGCGCGATTGGCAATATTCACCGCTGGAAATTGGAAAGGGAGATGTGAGGGGGGGAAAAAAAGGACGCCGAAGAAGGCGTTGGTGAAATGCACTACTGGGGAAAGGACGGGAAAAAAGGGGGAATAAAGGAGGCGGAGCTTCTTGACGACAGGGACAGTTTCCGGTGGTAACTAACAAACGCGACTAATAAAGTGGATAAAAAGTAAGAGTTAAAGAAAAAAAAATTCATTAACTGCTCGGGGGCGGAACAGGAGAAAAGGTATGGGACATATTGCAAGGGGGAGGAAGGGAAGAAGGAAGCGTAAAAAATGAGCCTATACTTAATGGACGTACAGAGAGGGGTTTCGTGCTCAGGGGGCAGTAAGACCGACCACAGAAAAGAGTTTCAAAAAAAGGGCGAAAATGGCCAAAAGATTAGGTGTCAAAACTTGCTTTAAAGAGCCGGCTACTTTCAAAAAGGAAACTGATTATGGGGGAATAAGACTCGGGAGAAGGGGAAAGACGGACGATAAGGGAAGGAAAGGTAAGAGAACGAGGGGGTTAGTGTCGCGTAAAGGCTCCCAGTTGCGTGGTTCGAGCATTATGAAAGCAGTAGGTCAAAATAAAGTAGCGCTTGTAACGCCAGTACCCTAAAGAAAGAGATAAACAACACAATGGAGGAAGGGAAAAAAAGAAGGGAAAATGGTAATGGGGGAGAGAAGCGGGTATTGCGGGCGAGGAGTTAAATAAGACTATAAAGAAACGTGGGGCGCACAGGGGTAACTTGGACAGGGAAAAAGAGTGAGCGGGGGAGTTTGGGGTTCGGGGGAGGACTCTTGAACTTATGAAAGTGGACGAATTTCATAATAATGGTGTAAAGGCACTGGGAGACATAGGATTGAAATCCAGGGCCGGGAATGAGGAAAAATCATGAGGACATCTTTGAATAAAGGGGAGGGGGTGCTTCGACTCAGAGGTAAAAAAGCAAAGGGGAGTCATCACTATCGGGGCAAAATAAAGGATTACGGAGAAAGTTGCCGGGAAGGACGGACAAATACGGAATGCAGCGCCAAGTGCAATTTTTCCCAGGGGGTCAGGACGATTTGAAAAAATTTGATGAGGCAGGGGTTGCTGTTACTGTAAACCGTGCAAAGGGGGAAAGGTCTTAAAGCAGGCAAGGAAAAGAGGAGAAAAAAAAAAAGGTTGACACACAGGTAGTCTCTCCAAAAAAAGGGAGGATCCGTCAAAACATCGACATATTACCAGGGAAAAATGAAAGAGAGTATAGCTTCCAAAAGAAGGAGGAAAGGAAATAAAATGGTCCTTGGCGTAAATCGCAGAACAGAAAAGTGTCACCCTGTGCACTATTAAAAAAAAGCGACAAATAGGACGCGAAAGGGAAAGACATTAGACAAGGAGAGGCTGTATGAAACCGCAGTGGGGGGGAGGGGAAAGAAATCGGGGAGGTGAGGGAGTGGGCCTAATCGTCAGGGGTAAAGGGACGGGGGGCGATACCTCACAAAGTTTGAGAGGGAAATTGAAGTAGGTCTAAAACAGGGACAGGTTGAAGCTTTTGTGTACTGAAGTGATACTGGACCTGTTCCGTTCAGATTTCCGGTTAACGCCTGGGGAAATGGGAAAAGAATCCCGGCCGGGAGGAGAGAAAAGGAAGCTGGGGTTTCAGCGGGATAGGGAACAGCTAAGAGTTTGGTTTTGACAATCACCGACTTCAAACTGGAACAAAAGGGGGGAAATAGCACGGGAACCCATAAGAGGAGGAGAGAAAAACAATGGATTTACAAGTACTCTTGCATTTGCCGTCAGGAAAGGGAAAAAAGAGTGCGGCATACAGACAACTGGGGGGCCCACAGTACGGCAACCATTGGAGAAAAGCATGGGCCAGGAATTGGAACAGGGTTGGGGGAGGATTCTTTTACGAGGGGTCTCCTTTTTTGGGACGAATTCTGGTATTTTATTTGGGACTCTAAAGACATGGTGGTAAATGAAATTTGGGTCAGGCTTGGTGAGGGATGGGTGTGGAGAGGGGTGGGGACTATGGGTGTGGGGGGGGAGCAGAGGTCGGGAGAAAAAAGCCTTCATCAGCAAAGACCCGAATTATACTTGAATCATCGAAGGAAAAAATAGATGTGGGGTAAGGAGGGAAAAAGATGTTGTATTGTGGCAACGCTACTCAGCCAAGACTGGGTTGTGACCATAGGCGGTTAGGACGGGTCAAAGGAAAAGGTCTTATCGAAAATTTAACCCGGATGAAAAACCAGGGTCACTGGACTTTTTGGGGAATAAGGTTGAGGAAAAGTTTTGAGGCTCAGGGGTGCAAGGCCAGCGAGAGGGGGGGGGGGGGAATGTGCTAGTCGCGAAATTGGGGTTCAAGAAATCGATTCTCTTAAAACGGCTAAAGAATGGACAAGTGTGAAACTGGTGCCGTATTCTCCTTAACGAGATGGGGCGTAAAGAAGGGAATAAGAGAGTCGTGTCACGTCCTTATCAATAAGCAAAAAGCCACATTTCAGTTTAGGGGTACAAGACAAGATAAAAGGGGGAAATTGGCAGGAAGAAAAGGAAAAAGGTGGCGAAAGGCGGGGAGGAGTCAAGGGGGACGAAACTTCGGTGAATCACCAATGAGACTCCATTCTAAAGGGGAAAAACCACCCTGCCGTGGGCGGGCTTGGTGAAACCAGGACAGGGCTCTTTCGTCAGGGGGCTATCTAAAGGGGGGAAAGTTGAGGAATCGGGAGATCTCAAAAAAAAAAAGGGGGAAAATAGGAGGCAATGATCGGATTCAGATCAATTGAGAATAAAATGAGCCGACGCAATGTTCGCTTGCAATGAAAAGAAACCAAGAAAGAAAGAAGGGAAGTGGTACATAAAGTGATGAATAGGTGGGGAGTACCTCAGTCTTAAAGAAGAATAAGGACGCTACTCTCCGGCCCCAAAAAAAACAAAGCTGTCTGAAACTTTTTTGGGGAGTGCGGGAGGGTCTGGTCAGGGGGTGGTGGGGGGGGGGAGGTTAGGACTTCACAACTACCTTGCGGCCAAGAGGACCTACCTCTCGCGGAAACCAGTCAAAAAACGAATGAGGGAAGGCTATATAGTACGGAAAAGGGGGGAAAAGTGGGGAATATTGGGGCACAAAAGAAGAAGAGGGGGGACTTGTTAACCAGAGATTCTATATCTGCAAAGTCTTACAAGAAGGGGACTTGGAAAAAAAAGGCATCTAAAGCTTGTACGCGAAACGGAATGGCAAAAAGGATTAAACTTGGGGGGGAAAACAGGGGAAGGGTAGAAGGAAAAAAGGGGACATTTTTATAATGGAATTGATCTAAAAAGGGACAGGGTTCCACCCGGCGTACTTTGTGAGCTTCCGTAACCAAAGGCGAAAACAAGCATGAAAAGGGATGGGGGTCCTTCCAGCCAGATTTTTTCAAAGGAGAGGTCAGGGTGCTGATCTAAAGAGAAACAGTACTATCCAGCATTAAATTAAAAACACCCCAACGGGAAGTCAAGGCAAAGGATAAATAAAAATAGGAGAAAAGCTGCAAAAAAAGGGGGAAGAAGAAAGAGTTCATTAGAAGGCACCAAATGATAAGTTTAGAAAAAAGGATAAGGCGAGACAAGAGAAAATAAACACAAATCAGGCCAATACGGACACTATTGGCGGTGTGTTGGCTTTTGTGGACTGTGGGCGGGGTGTGTAGGGGGATAGAAGACAGGTTTTCTTTCACTGGGAAAGTAGTACAGGGGAAGTAAAGAAAGGGGTTAAGATACTAGGAGGGGTATGCGAGGTTCGATTATTCCTCCGGACTGTGGTAGGTGAAGGAAACTGAAAATCCTTAATAGGGAAATCCCTTCACGGGGGGAAAAAAAACAAAAATCTAATCCGGGGAAGGAGGGAGGCAAATGACAAGTGAAGGCAAGTCAGGCTCGCGACGGACAGTAGAATTCAAGAAAAAAAAAGCTGAACAACTGCTATCGGCTGATCAATTTAACGGAGAAAAACGGGAGGAAACCAAATTGAATGAAGAATATTCGGAAACTCAAAGAAAACCACGTATTTCAACTCAAACAAGGACATCAATTGGATAACGAACAGGGGAGTTAGAAGTATGGAGAAAGGAGAATAACTGTCATGGTGAATCAGTTCAGCGTTGGATAAGGGGAACTTTCGAGGGGGTACGCGAGAAAAGAATATGGGCTTAGATACTGAAGAGATTTGGGGGGGAAGCTATTAACGACACGCGATTCTAAGGGGATTTAGGGGGTGGGGGGACTAAACTTATAGTTTGGAATAGTGCACTAGGGCTTACCATATAAAGTAAGGGAGATTTAAAAGCGTTACGACGGGGTCATGGAAAGGGGGACGAAGACAGGGGGAGAAGAAAAGAATGAATACAATAATTAAATATGAACACTGCACTGGGCGAGGGCATTCGCTTCTGGGGGGGACCTTTGGTAGGAAAAAGGCCTCAGAGAAAATTTCTAATAAAGCCGTACGGAAGCAAATCTTTGCCTCTGGACATAAAAAGAACACGACAGAGAGGGATCGTGAAAGGTTTCACATGGGCCGGGGCTTTGCAGTCCGCGAAATTTGCCATAAAAGGAGGAGGAAAAGCACACGGTACTTCATTAACATAAGACACTTATAATAGGAAAAGCAAATTCGAGCCTAGGTTCAGGTATTAAGGCGACCGTGATGTTCAGAGAAACAAGCGGCAAAAAGAATCTCATATTTTAAA
>Ga0179593_1452321_pt1 | contig 11633 bp, 20 predicted proteins | sample CZODoug2_1_08_16_FD_185931 | JGI IMG/M metagenome (GOLD analysis project Ga0179593, IMG submission 185931) | Vadose zone soil fungal communities from Angelo Coast Range Reserve, California, USA - CZODoug2_1_08_16fungal (PacBio error correction) | ecosystem: Environmental > Terrestrial > Soil >...
CGGGCAATCCCGTGGACAAAGAGAAGAATGTGGACCACTGGGGGGGAAATATAAAATCCGACAGCCAAAATCCGGTCAAAACGAGATCTGGGCCTTTGGGGGGAAGGCCGCCGATGAAAGTCGACATAGGGATGGGAAAACTCCGAAAGTAGGGGGCGGGAAGGTAAAAAGGCCGGAGAAAGGATGTTCCAGCTTGACACACGGACGGGGAGGGTAAAAAGATACCGGGGAAATGAAAAATGGTCTAAAGCGTCTAAAAGGGAGGGACGGGCACCGTAAAGAGGGAGGCGATTGGCCGAGGAAAGGTGTGCAAGGCACGACGTAAACACATATAGGTGTCCTGTACATTCAGTAAAAAAAGAGGAAGGCACAGAAAGGGGGCATATTGGTGCAACAGGAGGGGCTGGAACCAGGTGGTGCAACGTCATTAGAAGGGAAAATCTGCAAAAGTGGATGAGCAAAAATTCAAGTACCCAAAGTTTCTCCGAGGAGAACACAATTCAATCATCGTTGGCACACTCCAGCGATGGAAAAGGGCCCGGAAGAACGAAATTGGGAGAAAAACAGTCGTGGAAAGGAAAAAGGATGGTGTGACGAGTTTATGAGCCGCCCGGTAGCGGGGCTCAGGGGGTAGGGTGGGCAGCGCAGCAGAGGCTCAATTAGGCTATGAATCAGGCGCAGTTAAAAAGAAAAGCGGCCTGGTCCTCTGGAGGAAGGATATGGGGGGGGGGGGGGCCAGTGGGGGAGGAAACCAACGAAGCCAAAAGAAGGGATAAAAACACAAAGAAAAGAGGAAAGGGGGCTGAAGAAAACAAGAAGGGCAACTAGGACCAATCTCGTGGGAAGTCGCGCCAAATGATTGGGGGAAAAAATGTTTTAGGTTGAAGTATATACGCCATCCATTGGGAAATAGTACCTCAGAAATGGCATAGCGTGCTGGCGAGTAGTGAGATGGCTTTCGGGTACAAAAAGGTAAGTGGGAAAAGAGGGAGATGAAAATCAAAGGGGGGTTGGCGGAGGATACGAAAGATCTGCGGTCATGATTGAAAGAGGGGTAAAAAACGCAGGGGACTGGTGGGTATAGGAATGATCTCACTATTAGACTGGCGAAGTGATTGAGTGCGGAAGAAAGAATGTAGCAAGTGGATGGGTAGGCTAAGGGGGGGGTATAAGGGTAAGAAAAAAGGTAAGGGGGAAAAAATAGCAAGAGGAGAAAAAAATTCCGACTACAGCTAAGTCAACTTCGCAACGACTGGGTGTGGGAACTGACAAAAATTAAAAAGAAGAAAAGTGGGTGACCAACCAACACCAGGTAGAGAAATGCAACGTGGATTTAAAAAAAACGGGAAGAAATTAAGGACGCAAGGGAAAAAAAGGGGGGTCTCCCTTGAAGAGTGTAGTAAATGTCTGCCTCCAACCACGGCAAAGAAAAACGCGGGAAAACGGGAAAAAACAAGCCCTGTTATATCCAGAGGTGGGGGGAAGTGACCAGAAGATCTGAGGGTTTGGGGCCGAAGCATTCCTGCGTAAGAACAAGGTTGTTTCGAAAGAGGAATAAAGAAAAAACAAAAATGGGACGGCCGCAGTGGACTCGGCACGGGTTTACCAAAATGGGGGAAAAAATGGAGGAAGAGCGGACGGATTGCGAGAAGGCGAAGGAGGGGGACAATATCAGGGGGACGTGAGGCGCTCGCAAAAAAATCGACAAAAAGGGGAAAGGAACATTCAACAAGGTAATTGCGACAAACACAAGAGGAAGCGTGGGGGGGGGGGGGGTCAAACAGCAGGAAACGGGTACCTCACAATGTCCACGAAAAACTAAGGGTCAATTTAGGGGGGACGGGCCTGAAAGACAGTCGTTCCGGAGAGGGGAAGCTCTACGGGGTCGACAGAACGGCATCCAAAAAAAGCCAAAAAGAAGGAAGAGATAGAGAAAATCCCGGCACGAATGCGTATTGGAGATTGCTTCGAAGTTTATGACGGGGGACTGGATCGAATGACATTGGGAGTGAGCTGGAGGTGGAATTACCAAGCTGGATCATTACGGGTGTAAGCGGTCTGGGCCAAGGAAAACGGGGGAGCACACAAGGAAAAAACACTCGCGTTTCATGTAGGATGTCGGGGGTAAGGGGAATAAAGATAAGACGGGAAGCAAGGGATGGCATTTGTGCCAGATTGGAAAGTCATAAAAAGTGAAAAAGAAAGAAGAAAACAAATCTGCGGCTAATATCAGCGAGTATTTGTTCACACAAGAAAAACAAAAAAAAAGGGGAGCCCGCCAAGCATAGGAAAAGTAACCTCCAGTGAGTTAATGGAGAGGGAAAGAAAAAAAAAAGGAAAAAACGCGGCGGATGCCCGAAAATTAAGAAACTCAAGAATGTCACGGCAAAACAAATGGGGGAAAAAGAAAGAATAATAAGGATGGGAAAAAACGGAGAGAAAAAAATCTCAGAAGACGCAAGGGGATGAGTTCAAAAAAAAGGAATAAAGCCAAGACTGACCAACCAGGTACAGATCAAACACGGAAGTGATGGGGGAAAAAATTCGCAACCCCCCCCCCCCCAAAAACCCGCAAACCACCGAAGAGCCCACCCACCCACCCGAACCACCCCCAGACGGCCCCACCGGACACCGAAAACCCCAACAACCAACAGGCCCCCTACAAGAACGCGACGGCCAAACACAAACAGCACAAACAAAAACAAACAACCCAGAGCGGCAAAGGCATCACCAAAGGGCGGCCGAAAAGAGCACAAGAACCGAAAAAAAGAAAAAAAAACAACACCAAGGCCGGAAGGGACACACCAGGATTGTCGTGGAAAATCAGGGAATGCAAAGGGGCGAGTCGGCAACGGGAAAGGCTCAAAACAAAAAAAGCGGCTGGGGGGGGGGACGGGCATGTTTGGGAGAACAGGGGGAAAGAGCGTCAAAGATGGGGGGACCACGAAAAAAAGGAAAAGTGCCACAGAACAACCCAGAGGATGACAAGGAAATGGAAAGGCGAGACATACCACCGGGCATATAGGCTGGAGTCGCTAATAAAAGAAAGAATCAGCACAGGACATGCAGAAAAGAGTAAAAAAAGCCAAAAGAGAACGTGTCAAATTGGAATGGAGAAAAGACTCGTGCTATCCAGGGGAGAGGGGGGTATGAAAAAAAAACTTAGTGTAATAGGGTGCGTAAAGAGGGGAAGAAGGGAAACTGGGGACTAAAATCAAGGAAAAGGGGAACTCTAGAGGGTGGCGGCTGCCCAGGCAACAACTATAAGAACTCTAGGGAGAAGAAAAGGAAAGAGATGGGAAAGAAATAACACAAGGCACGGTTTGATTAGGCCAGGGGAGACACTCCAGAATGAGTCGTAGTTCTACTTAAACGGGTCAAGAAGAGACAAGTCTACAGAGACTGCCGGAGAAGTGTTCAAAGGGAAAGTCTGGGGGGGTAGAGTTCTGTGGGGATTGTAAAAGGAAAGTGGCAAAGACACTATTAATCAGCAAGACAACACTGAGAAGAAACCACGGAATCCTTGCTGATCGCGATTGCAGAAACGGAGATCGGGCGTATTCACACCAAGGGGAAGCAAGGAATGTCAAAACCAAAACTCGGACAAAAACACAGACACTAATCATCTCAAACCAACAACAACAAAGGGAAGAAGAGTCATATGTTGGTGGAGAGCTGGTGGGGCTCTTCAGTGCGACAGGGAACACTCAAACGAAGGGCCGGGGACGAATATGGGGCCTCAACTGGATTCGCTTAAGCTGTGTTAGCCGCAAAAATATAGTGGAAGAGGAGCAGCCCCAATAAAAAAATAGAAACAGTGCAAAAAATGGGATAAGACCACGCAGCCACCGCCCCTCCACATATATCTTGTCGGGGACGAGGTGGGGAGGAAATCAGAGACTAATCCATAACTAGTGAGCCCTGGGACACCAGGGGAAAAAAATACACTGTCCAGTCTGGTACACGCACCTTTTTCCTCAATCAGACTGCGGTCAGGTTCACTGGGAGGAAAAGAACCGCACCAAAAAAGGAGAAGGTAATGGAAAAAGGGGAATACTTCAGTGAAAAAAGGAGACGACCGCAACTAGATAAGAGAACATAAGGGGCAACACCTTCCCACGGTGCCGAAGGAGAAGAAAACTGCAAAACCACGGGAGAAAGGGCTTGAGCAATGCCGGCAGCGGGGGTAATAGGATTGGGGACAAGAACCTTCAGAAAAAACAACGAAATGAAAGGGATCAACGGCATGTTCCAGGAATAATCAATCGTGGAACTGGGGGGTGTCAAGATGACAAGTTCGCTTAGGGGCATCCCCAAAGGGTCGAGGATGGAACAAACAAAATTAAACACAGGAAAACAAAAACAATGAAAACAACGGTCGAAAAAGGCGAAAAACACAAAAAAGGGGGGAAGGGAAAAAAAAAAAAGAAAAAAAAAAAAGCAGAAGAAAAAAAAAAAAACAGCATGGAAGGGACAAGAAAAAGAAAAAAAAAAAAAAAGGAAGAGGAACGAAAAAAGAGAGGAACGGAAAAAAAGAAGAGGGGGAACAGGAAAGAAAAGGGAGAAAAGGAAGGGAAAAAGAATCGAGAGGAAAAAAGGAGAAGAAATACAGAGGAAAAAAGAAAAAAAAGGGGAGGAAGGAAAGAAAAGAAAGGAAAGGGAAGCACGGACCGAAGGCAGGCGTTCGACGGTGCAAATAGCAAGTGATAAAGGGAAGGACGGAAAGAACGAAGAGGGGCAGAGAGAAGAGGGAGAGAGAGAGGAAAAAGGAGAACAGGAAAGGGAAAGAACAAAGAAAAAGGGGTGGGAAAAGTGGGCCCAAGAAAACAAAAGGTGGGGTTGCAAGAAAAGGGGATTTTGGGTTTGAAAACTAAGGAGGAGCCCCGGCACCGGAGAGATAAGAAGGGGGCTGGAGCACTGGAAGAAGAAATTGCTGCGAAACAGAGACTGACTAAAAAAAGCGAGAAAGGGGAACACGAGGACTTCACGCATCCACCCCACCAAAAAGGGAACGGGCATGGCTGGTGCAAAAAACGGCAACAAGACGAAGGGAATTCCTGGCGGGCAGGAAACGTCAAAAGGCCAATAACGAAATCGCACGGTTACCAGAGCAATAAACGCTGGTAAGGGTGGGAAATGAGAAGTACTTGTTTGCCTGGGACCAACGAATCAGAGATGAAAGCCGCTGGGGTGCATCAACCGTGAAGACGGAAGAAAGGGCAAAAGCGCGAAACAAAAACCAAAAAAACCCACGTTTATGCGACGAGAGCTGACAGGAGAAACAACGAAAAGAGCATAGGCAAAGGGGCGGACGCCGGGCAATGCGAAAGCTGGGGAATTGAACAAAACGCCTGACACGAAAGACGCTGAAAAGGAGCAGACCAAAAAAATATCGGCAAGCGCCGATCGAAAAAAGGACAAGGAACGAAAAACGAGTGTCAGGCACGTGGGAAAACGGAAACGATCAGTAGAAAGATATTTGATCGAGGGGGAACAAACCTTGCAGCGGCAATTCCATTACGGAAACCAAGTCCCGGGGGGGAGCGTCGGGGGAAAAACGGCGAGGGGGAAGGAAAGGTGGCCTTGCCGGTGCCTCACAGGGGGACGAAAAGTAAGAGATCCAGTCTCCAAGGTGGCGGGCACATAATCAAGAAAAACCACCTAGGTTTCTGGGACTCAGTAGAGAATGTGCCCAAGGGTTTCGGAAAAAAAACTCAAGTATGCAAAGTAATCAAAAGACAGCTGAACTCAAAACAACAGAAAGGCAATAAAAATCGCAAGGACGCGGCAGAGTATCGAAGAAGGGGAAGACGGGTTTCTAGACAAAAAAGCCGGCCCACTAAATCTATGGAAGGGCGGGGAAAGCTGAAGAAGGGTCAATTGATTTATGTTTCCAACACGCTAAAGTCATCAAGGGAAGGTAAGGGGCGCACGGGGGGGCTCGGGTCCCAAAAAAAAAACCTCGAGTACAAGTCACCGTCATTGAAAAACAATGAGGACTATAATCACGGTAATACCAGGTGCACCGCGAGGGTGATTCTCCACCATAATTAAACCGTCCAGAACCTAATGAAACTTACCGATGCCAATCCAAGAGGCTTTCCGTTAAACCCTGACAGACAAGGAAGAATGGAAGGGGTGCTTACACCTGTTTATGGATGGTGTTGGCCTCCTCAAAGGAGTCTCAGCACCCTCCGGAAAACTGAAAACAACAAAATCAAAAGCTCGGTGGGGCAAAATAGAAAGCTGGTAAGACCTGAAAGACTGCGTTGGAATTTAACAAAGGGCGTACAATTGACGAAAAAAAAAAAAATCGGAATTGCCAACCTGCAAGAAAATCCGACATGCAGAAATCAGCCAAGTGAACCAGAGGGGACGAGATCAAAGAAAAGGGAACAAAAAAAGGCGGCCGGGCAAAAGCAAAAAAGCTGCGGAAAAAAGGGCAGGACCCGGGGGAATGGAAAAGCGGGTTCCCAGGAAGTGCGCGGGAAACAAGCAGGGTAAAAAAGGAAAAAAACAAGTCGCATTGCGCGCAGAAGAAGAAGAGCAAAGAGAAAAAACCACGGAAAGAAGTGGAAGAGGAGATAGCCAGATCGAAAACCGCAGAAAACTGGGGTGGCGGTTTTCGATAACCGGACAAACAGGGTGTTTTTCACATCGGAGCCTCGGTGGGGGGGGGTTTGGTTGGCAAAGAGGGGGCAAGCAAGGCGAAGTGGCATGGAAGACAAAGGAAGTGCGGAACCGGAACGGAGTGAGGACCGTCAGTTCGATGTAAAAAATGGCCTGGTGATGGGGAAAAGGGCTTATCAGGCCGGGCCAAATATTAAAAAAAGGGGGCGAAAATGTCACAGGGCCGGGTGGGTGAAAAAAAAAAGGAGCAAGTTCAGGCTCGTTTGAAAAAAAGGGGGGGGAGGGTTTCAATAAGAACCGGGGCGGGGGGGGATGGCAGACCACTCGTCGAGGAGGAGGATGAAAATCAAATGGAAAGGTAAAGGACTGGATTTAAAAAACGCCTCGGGTGTAGGCATCAATAAAAGGGGGGGGGGAAAAGTCAAAAGAGGTCGTATTTTAGTGAAGGTCGTTAAGGGTGACAGAAAGTAGCACGAAAAATTAATCTTGGAGGGGACGCAGGGACGCCGGAAAGTGTAACTGACCACACACGATCAAATAAATCGTTAAAAGGAGAAAAAATGGAACAAGAGCGAGGGGGGTCCTGGGGTTTGGGGGGGGGCGACCGCCACGGGAAAACAAAGGGGATACACAGTGAGGAAACTCGGCGGGGAGTTGCAAAGAGTGTTGCGGAAATTTGGTGTCACAGTAAGCCGCCAGGAAAATGCAATAGACCGGACCTTCTACGGCCAGATGTTGAGGGACCCTCGTTTCAAAGATCGGCTTGCAATCTCGGGGCGGAAGGTGCGCAATTAAGAAAGGGTTGACATCCTCGGGAAGGAGTCGCCTTCGGGACCGTATGAATACGGACTTTTCACATGTTACCACGGCGACTGGCCCCAGACTAAGAGAGAATTCGGCCTGAAAACAATGGTTGGTAACGATTTAGTTCAAAGGAGACACACACCAAGAGGGCGGGATGCCCAAGGAGCACACAAACGCCGGGTCTTTCTCCCCCAAAACAAAGGGACCAAATGGTTTCAATGAAAGCGGTGCTTAACGAACCAAAACTCGGAACAATGCCGGGAGGGGGTTGACCCATGTTTGTTGGGGGAAAAAGGGGGGCTGGTTGTGGCCCTAGGGGGAAGGAAAGAGGCTCGAAAACCATGTCAAGCCAGTTTCCAAACACAACCAACCTGAAAAAACGGAAAAGGTAGGAAAAATGGGCCGGGGGAAAGCGTAAGAAAGGCGCCTCGCGGGCAAAAGCCAAGGCGCGAGTGAGTTTGTCAATACAATCAGGGGACCAATTGTCCTTGGTGCTGGGAGGAATTTAAAGACGGAATCTGCAAAAATTCAAACGGGATGGGCGCGTGGAACCAGGGGGGTCCCCATACACTCATACAGAAAGTGTAGGAATCAAAACACGTATTCACCCTATGGAAAGGGGGTGTGGTCCGGGGTCTTTTGATCACGATGACAGGAAAAAAACGGGTAACAGTGGCTGTGTGGGGTGGATGAACAAAAGCGAGGGGAAAATCTAGGTTACGAGCGGCCCAAAATACAAATGCCGAAAATTCGGTGTACTGTGTACAGGGCAGACAGCCGGAGGGGAAATTGTGCTGAAACAGGAATGAGGAAAAAAAACGGCGCGAAAGTGAACCTTAAACTATCGCAGGGGGGAGTTGTTCCACCCGAAAACCGGGGAAGGGAATGTGTCCAAGGATAAGATGGCGAGGGAGCCCTATCGGTTAATCCAACCGATGGAGGTGCGCAGACAGAGACCAAAGAGAACAGACCGACATGGCGAAGGAAAAAGGGATTTCAAAGCGGGACAAAACCGCAAAACAAACTTTGCGGGACCGTTCGGGGGGGAGGGGCCCGAGGTGAGTGAAAAGGGCAGCGGCAACAGACCCCGCCGAACGGGTGGAGGCCACTTTTTGAAAAAGAGGGGGGGGAAACGACAGAAAATGTGCCGGAAAACCCGGAAAGATGGAAGAAGGGAGAGGGGGCGGCATCAGGGGCATGGTTGAAATGGGAAGTTTGGGAGAGACAAAAAAAGGGCGAGACAACTTCTAGAATCCAAATCACGGGAGAAAAAGGAAAAAGGGGGGGGACTATCTCTGGCTCCGGTTAGGTTGGAAGGGGAGGTCGTCGTGAAAAAGGAGGCAGTACTAGTAAGCAAGGAGTCCAATGCAAGACGAGAGGGGGGGGGGCGGCACATGTTAATGAATTCAAAGGACGGCGGACACACACTAGGAAATCGTAATGGAAACTAAAGAACGCCCCCACGGGTTTCCATTAATTGGTAGGAACGCCATGGGCTTAGGTCGACTGTATGTCATTTGACGAAATAATGGGAAAGGAAGCTGCCGATGGTCGTGATTAAAAAAAATGGGGGCAGGAGTCTAAGGTTTGCGGTGAACGGAAGCGTCTGAGGGGGGGGGGGGCTGGGGTGAAAGACGGAGATAGCAACAACTCCCACGTCAGGCGATATGGGTGGCGCAATGGACGGTGTTGATTCACGGGCCCCTCAGGGGTCGTAAAGAAAAAGAATGAACCCGTCAAGCCTCCGTGCAACGCAAGCTCATCTAATCTACAGAGCACCCCAACCCGGTGCTTAAGGACCGGCCCCTCTAAACTTGACTGCGGCTGAGGGGTGCACCGCGCCCGGTCAGGAAAAGGAAAAATTGTCGAAAGGGATCCCATCCTGGACTTGAACGCCTCCGACTCACTGCAAGATTGTCAGGAAGCCCTCGTGGGCGAAGAGAAAAAAGCAGAAGACAAACTGCCGGTAAAACAAAAAAAAAGCATCCGGGAACGGGGGGAAACAAATTACTTCAAGGGAAAAATATGGAAAAACCAAGTTAGGGAAAAAAAAAAAAGAAAAGAAGGGAGTCGAACCTGCATGAAAAACAAAAAAGGGGTCGGGGACGTCCGGTCCGCAGGGTGTTAAGAGCCCGAGAAGTGGAGGGGAATAGTAATAGGGACAGAAAAACCGCACCAAAACTTCCGGTATGGGCCGGAAGGCCCATACGGAAGTGACGAGCGAAAACGAGAAGGACACATAGATTTTAAAAGGAAGTCCAAAAACGGGGATACCGAGAAAAAAAAAAAAAAGGCCACCTGAAACCAGGGGCAGGGCTGACTGAGAAGAAAAATACCTGGGGGCAAGAACACCACGCCTAGTGGGGAGAGCCCAGTCCAGATAAAACCAAAATAAAAGAGATAACTGGAAATGTACCTTGGGCATGGGCAGGGTTCGGAAGATACCACGCATTCGGTGAAAAAACAAGAGATGGGAAAAAAAATTTTCAACAAAGAAAACAAGAAGACAAAACCGCAGCAGAAGCACAGCTAAGGAAAAAAAAGTAGGAGACACAACGACCAGAGACGCAAAAGGGTAAAGCGGGGTTTGGGCTTGCTTTTCAGGACGCGAAAAGGATGAGGCAGAGTCCAAGGGCCTCAGCAGAGAGCGGGGGGAAAGAAAAGAAGAGGACTCATGTCAAAGCGTGAGCCGGGCCATAGTCGAAAGTGAATTCACTTTAAAAGACGGGGGGAAAAATCATTAAATAACTGCTCAAATGGACAATAGAAACACGAAAAGGAAAGATCAACAAACTAGGAGGGGTGAGTAATTAGGGGTGCCTACGGATTAACCCAATGATAAAACTCACGCTTGTGTTGGGTGGGGTTTGGGGAAGAAAAAGGAACAAGCCACACTCAGGGAAAACAATGCAAAACGCACGAAAAAAAAAAGACAAAGAAAAAGTAGGGGACAACAATACTAGGAGGACTAAATGGGCAAAGCTCAATGCTCCCGGGATAGCGAAGCAGGTAGAAGAAGGCCTCAGATTGACACATCTGGGGAAGAAAAAAGTGAGGGAGCGAATGGCCAAAAAAACGATATACGCCCAGCAGATCATAGAATAAAAAACAAAAACGATTGCCCTGGGTAAACTGGAAAGGAAAGGTAACGTGCGAAGAAAAAAGTGAGTTGTTCTCGTGACGACGAAGCAAGAAACGCCATCAAAGAAAAAGAATTAACTGGAGCGCAGGGAAACGGAGGGAACCAGGATTGTTGGGGTTCGCACACAAAAGGGCTGAACTCGCGAAGCAGAAAAGAGGACGTTTCCTGTTACAAGACGACAAGAATTCCTTCAGACACACCATTGCGGGGTATCCCAAAGACGCATCAGAGAATGGGGGGACCAGGTTCGCGGGAAAAAACATATTCGTCCCAGGCCGGCCCAGTCATACAAACCAGGGGATAGGAGGCGGAAAGGACAACTCGCGATTGGATCAAAACATCAAAGGGGAACAAATGGAAGGGGGCCCACACGAAAAAGAGAGGAGTCGATCTCAGATCGTCGGGGAAACGGTTCCAAATCGCCTCAAAAGATGTGGTAAGGGACCGGGGGGAACGGGGTGTCGCGGGGGGGGTCGCAAGCCCAGAGCCAGAGACACACGTGAGGTAATCTTAGAGAAGGAATAAAGAGTTTTGCGCCGATGATTGCGCCGAAAAAAAAAGGGGACACAAGAACAGAACAAATTACCGGGAAAAATGGCAAGGGGCAAATCTTTTCCGTGCCAAGGGGAATGACGGAGCACGCCATAATAAAAGTTTGGGGTACATGGAAGACAGGGGGGAATTTGGGTTTGCCGCTCCTCCGAAGAGTCCAGAACAAAAAAGGAAACAAAACCGCAGACGCAAAAGGGAATGCCAAGCGGGTACACCTGAAAAAGGCGACGTTGGAAGGGGACAACACACCGTCAGAATGCGCCAAACAAAAAGAGGAAAGAATTGCCCTCAATGGAAACAGTCCAATCACCAGCAGGGGAAAAAAAAAAGCCATCAGCTGATGTCCAAATCAGAAGGAGGCACCTCAACAAGGACATCGAAGGAGAGGGCCAGCCAACGATAGTTTGAGACCGAATGCACCGCGGCACAGCGACGTTTCAAGAGGGACGAGGGAAGCGTCGAAAGAGAAAAAAAACAAAAAAGGTAAAAAAGGGTGACTCGCGAG
>Ga0179593_1550368_pt1 | contig 11633 bp, 11 predicted proteins | sample CZODoug2_1_08_16_FD_185931 | JGI IMG/M metagenome (GOLD analysis project Ga0179593, IMG submission 185931) | Vadose zone soil fungal communities from Angelo Coast Range Reserve, California, USA - CZODoug2_1_08_16fungal (PacBio error correction) | ecosystem: Environmental > Terrestrial > Soil >...
AAATGGAAAAAAGGGGGTTTGACAAAACAAAGCGTCGCCCACCGAGGGGAGAGCAAGGAACACCCTCTATTGGCCTAAAAGCTAGTGAAGTCAAGGGACAAAGAACAAAGACGAGCCAACTGGGAGGAAGAGTTTACCACGGTCCGGGAATTCTCGACTATGAACGAAAAAAAAGGGGTCTAAAAACAAAAAGGGGGGCACAGACGGAACGAGAAGAGAAAGAAAAACGTGTTGCAGAGTTTTTGCTGTCGGCGCTCGCCGTAAGCGGGCAAAGGGGTCTACTAGCCGGACGAGAAAAGGCTGGGGGGAGGGGGAATCGGGACGGGTCGGGTGGCTGAGCGCAAGCAGGGGAGGGCGCACCCTTCGATGCTCTCTTGGGGTCAATTCTCAGGGGGTAGGGTCCAAAACCGACTAAAAGTCTCTGGGGGGCCGCCAGTGGGTGACAAAACCATAATACGTACTGCAGTAAAAGAACTCGCGATTTAACTGACCCAACAGCTGCAAGGAGGAAGAGACGGCGGGCACGGGAGACCAGTTTTAAGGGGTATATCAGAAGACGACGGCGGGGAGGACATCAATGTTGGGTGCAAAAGATGAGACGGGGCCGAAGAGGAAGAGTTGAGTTGTTAAAAGAGGCAAAGACGAGACATAGCCGCTCTCTACTATTGGGAATCCAGGGGAAGACCGCCCTCTCACACGCCGGGACGTCAAAAATCTGAAACGGCGCGGACAAGAACACTCATCCGGCGGGAAAAGTAGATCCAATGACCACGTCGGAGAGTCCGGTCCCAGCTCCTTCCAAAACCGGACTCTAGATTAACTTCTCGAACTTGAGAGACACCCTAAGACCCATGCCGCTGAAAAAGGGGCGCCGCGCAGGTTGGCCGCATCACGGCAAAAGACGAGCAGCAAAAAAACGACGCCAAAGGAAGAGAACCAAAAACCTCACTCAGGGGACCCGCAAAAAACAAAACACAAACAAAAGACAGAAAGTCAGGAGGTCCTTAAAGAAAAAGGATAACCAACACGCCCAAGAAGGATCAGTACGACCGCAGCAAAAATGGTGCCCAGTCAAATCTATGCGGACGGCGAAACGCAAGGGAATGTTTGCAGACCAGGATAAGTACGTTCACGTGGTTAAGAAGGTCAAAAAAGAGACAGCTTTTCCGCGCCACGGACGGACACGTGGGAGATTTTTGCAAAAAGGAAGTCAAAACAAAGGCAAGACCTGCTGGCCGAAACAACCATCAAGGCCAAACAGCCGTCACATTCATACTCGGTGAATAGTGAGCTTCGATTTTTCACCCTCAAGAGAGAATAAAAGTGGCAAAAGGGGGGGAAAAAAAGTTGGGGGTTTAAGCCCCCTCCGCTCCATACTTCGCCCTCAGAAGGACTAACGAGAAATGAGAGAGCCCACATTCAAAAAATCCTCGTAGATAAAGACCCTCCAGGGAAAAAAAAAAAACCGTTGTTCTCAGGAAAAAACTAAACCCTAAGGAGGGGGATCTCACCGTAAAAAGAGTTTCTCGGGGAAAACCTTAGAAAAAATAACTAAACTATGATGTGCGCCGCTCAAATCCCGAAAGAGTCGAAAAAGACTTTGTTAAGCACAGAAGCCATTCGACAATGCTGTGTTAAACCTCAATAAAACTGGTTTACAAAGATATCGGCAGGGGCCCTTGCGCCAGGCGAAGAGAGTCGCAGAGCAAAGGAAAAGCATGCTTTTTGGAGAGTCTATGGGCCCCGCCGCCAACATGCTGATCGGGGAAAAAAAAGGGGGGGCGGGAAAAGGGACTGTTCGAGCAGGGGAAGGAAGGGGGTGCATCGGAGCAGCGGAGACAAGGGGGAGACCCAACGCAAGGGGAGGGTCGGAGGGGATCCCCAACGGGTAAGGACCTGTCTCTTAGCCACCAGGAAGAAGGGGCGAAAATGAAGGAGTCCTTGTGAGGGGCGGGCCAATCTTAAAAAAGAGGAATCGAAGTAACGTTTCTCTAAGGGGCAGGAACCCGGTGATTTGAGGTGGCGCGAAAAACTCAGAGGAAGAAGGGTGGCTGCACAAGGATAAATAAAAAAAAAAAAAATGCGAAGAGAGAAGTCAAAATCACGGTAAAAAATTGAGGTACTATATATGCGACCTGGGGAGGGGCAAACCATGAATCAGGACATCAGGCTCTACAGCCGAAGACGCCTTGACAGATGAGGAAAAGGGATTTCTCCTTCTAAAGTCGATACTGCAAAAACACTCTGGCGACGAAAACGAAGAAAAGAAATTGCGAAGACAGTGGAAAGATACAGACTTACCAAAAAGCTCTTAAATCAACCTTAAAAAAAAACAAAGAAAAAAAAACAAAACCAAAAAACAAAAAAGAAAGGGGAAAAAAAAGGGGGGGGGGGGGGCACGCAACCACAAAAAAAAGAAACCAGGAGTAGTAGACAGAGAAGAGATTGGCCAGGGAGGGAAAATCAATGAGGCGGGGGACACGAACAAGACGTAAGTCTACCTCTCGGGGAAGAAAAAAAAAAGACAAGGGCTGACTTTGCACGTAGAAGCAAAGAAGAGGGGGAAAAAGCCTAGAACTTACGGGGACTTACACGACATCTAGGCCAGGGGATGTGGCGACACGGCGCGAATAGAAGAAGAAGCACTAGGGACTCTATAGTCAAATAGGCGTACGAAACTCCATCCCGCGAACGGGCACGGGGGGAAAAAGACAGGGGAACCAAAAACCGAGAGGCAAAGCAACGCCAAAAAAGACTTCATCCGCTGCAGGCAAAGAAAAGGACCCGTCCCCTGAAGTGAAACCGCTAAAAAAAAAAAGGAGATTCGGGGGGTCCAGGGGTGGGACCGGGTGGGGACGAAAATCTCAAAGCGGCATGATAAGAGACAAATTAAAAGCCCCCGTCCCAACGCTGGGTCAACCCCTCAAAGAGACTCTCTAAACAGAACATCGCCCAGCAAGGAACGCACATCTGGAGTCTAACAACACAGCAGCACCAAAAGAAAAACTTCCCAAATGAACGCCCTGACTCAGGAAAACGCAAATGCGCCGGCCCTAAAGAGATTGAAACTTAATGAATCACAGCGTGCTATCTACACACCGAAAAAACGTGACAAGCACGGGGGAGCAGCCCGGATGTCGCAGCGGTCAGGAAAGGGAAAGTGAGACTCGATCCGCTGCGGGATTTGCTCAGGCCCGAGGCCACTTGCTGGAAGAAGACTCGGTCTTCGCTCTCGCGGGGGACCGGAACCGAAATCCCTACTGCCGGGGTGAATGGGGGTCGGGATAAAAAGGTGAGGAAATCCAGGAGGGGGCGAACAGTGGACGAAGAGGACGGTAGGGGGAGGAAGAAAAAAGAAAGAACCCAGGGAAAAGAGTCGGTACAAACTGAGTCTCGCTTGCGAAAAAAACCACTCAAAAAAGAGCGACAACGTCCGGCTACTACTACGGGAAGACGGGGGGTATCCAAACTGGCTAAGTTGGGGGGGAAGCTTTGGTCCGAGCACGCTCAGAAAGAAAGAAAAAAACTTCTGAGAAAGTCGAAGCCCGCGTTATCGTGCAACAACGCCACCCAGAACCCCCAACACAAACACCCAAAACAAAAAAAAAACAAAAAGAAAAAAAAAAAAAAGAGAAAAAAAACAAGAAAAAAACAGAGAAAAGGGATCCAAGCTCTACGCAGAAACGTCGACGAAGGGGGGAAAACCTCAATCTAAAAGGCAGGGCAACAGCGAACAGCCGCTAGCGGAAGTGCGCGGTAAAGCCGTCGGCGTCTAAAAGAAAGAGAGTCGGGGGAAATAAAGTGGGGGGAGCTAGCGCGGGCGGAAAGTTTCTTAACTCGGGGGAAAGTGAAGAACAATTGAGGCACAGTTGAGCGAGCCTAGGGACAAAAGACTTCAAAAAAAAACTCGCCGTAGGCCTAATGAAGACCCTCTCGTTAAATGCCCGGACGAAGCAGATATGAAACCACTCCGGACTGGTTGAACTCCACGGAAGTGAGAAGGGCGCGCCGAACGCGGCGGGCGTAGCCAGGGGATCAAAGGGAACCTCACCAGGGGTTCTATAAGGCAAACCCTAAAAACGTTTGGGGGGGGACCGAGGCCCTTCGCCAGCGTTGAATCCACAAATTGGCGCAAAAGGATTCGAAATCGCAGAAGAATGGGACGCAAGAAAAGACACAGCCTTACTTAGTAAACGAGCAGGCCGAGCACGAGCAAGAGGAAAAAGCAGAACACCAACAAGTCGGCTCTTCCCCTCCAAGGCGCAACCACACATCTCCCTTGGGGGGGAGACGACGGGAAACCAAACTCAAGCAGCCCGCCCGTAAGGCATCATTGCGCCGAAAAAGAAAAAAGCAAAGCACCAAGGGCGACTGGGAACAAGGTAAGATCCTCATCGGCCGAGCAACGGCCAGAAGGGGCAAGAAGAAAAAATCAAAAAAAACACCACGGAGGTCATCTACGGTACGACAAAGAGACAAAAGCAATGTCCCGCCCGCAAAAAAAAAAGAGCTCCCATACCCGAAGAGCGTCGAAGCAGGCGGGGGGTGGACTCCATGACCGGGGACAAGGGAACATACAGAAAGAGGGAGAGGCGGTGGGGCATCTTCTTCGTCAACCAAGAAAAGAAAAAAAAAAAAAAAGAGGGGGCAATGGGAAAAAGGACCTCGCACTCCTGACAAAAAAAACACGGAAAGGAGGAGGAGATATAGTTGAGCCTATGTCCGGTGTTTGGGGGGTGTTGGTTTTTTTTTGGGTTTTTTTGTTTTTTGGTTTTTTGGTGGTTGTTACCTGTGGTGGACTTTGGGCCGAAGAAAAACGAAGGGGGGAATCCTATGTAACGCAAAAAGGACTGGCAGTCTCGGTCGAGCGTACAGAGCCACAAAAACCGAAGAGCTGGCGGTGGAAAGACACGTTCCTGTACGGTAGGATGGCGGGGTAAACGAAAAAAGCGGGCGGGTTGAGGGAGTCAAGAAGCTGCTGGTCACGAACAGATCGACGACGTTTGGGGTGCGTAGTTTGGGGACAACATGGGAACAAAGGGGAGTGGGCACGCGGGTCGAGGCAGGGGCAGCGAGGAACGGGTAAAGGACGTCTTTCGAAACGGTACGGGGCATTGGGGCTTCGCCAAGGCGCGCGAGGGGAGCGCGGGGGTCGGGACGAAATAGGAAAAACCAGAACTCCCGGACTGTGGGCCCGGAAGGTTCCAGTAAACGGGAGAGAGGAAGCGCCGTTGAGTCGACTGCGAGAAAGAAAGGGGCAACTGACCCATTAATAGGTTCATCAATTATCGGGGACGCCCAACCTGGGAACGGAAACCGATGGCGAGATGGAAACTCGAACGCGGGGTGTGGCCGACAAGGGGGGGTGGAAGGCCTCCGCTTTCGAAAAGCCAGAAGCAGTGATCTTTGGCAAGGCGCAGTATATCGGGCGCCGCCCTCGGAACTACTATTTTAGAAATGAGCCGGTCCTCGAAGTAGAGAAGAGCCCTCCAAGAAGAGCAAAAAACGCGAGAGGACGTGGCCCGAGAGAGAAAAAGCCGCGCCGTCCCTAGCTGCTTGAACATGCAGTGCGGGGAAAGCAAAGACGGGAAAAAAGACCGGCCTGGGGATTCAGGAAAACCCAAAACAAGGCGGCGCTCAACGCGAGCGGGGGCGCAACAGAGCCGCCGTCCAAGAGGGAAATTGGAACCCTCCGACAAAAACGAAAAAAAACTCCTTGGACCCAAAGAGGACCCCCCCCCCCAAAACCCGCCAATATGAGCCGCGCCAAAGGCAGAGAGGGGGGGTGGGGCGCCCTTTGTGGTGAAGGCCTTACCTGAAGGACACGCACACATTCACGGGGCGGGAAAAAAACTGTGCGCGTCAAAAGGCGGAACCTTCACACGAGGAGGAAAACACGGTGCCTCCCGATCCTCGTGCTCTGAGGGCCGCGAACTCGGAACGTGTGGGCAAAGGATCCAAAACGTCTCAACGCTTGGGGCGCTTAACAGCGCCCGGAACGAAACGTGGGGGGGGCTGAGTTGGCGGGAAAAACAATGTCAACCCGGCGGGGTAAGAGAAACAACCAAGGTCAAAAAAGGGGGTGAGCGAGTCCCGCTGTAGAGTTTTGAGGGTAAAAAAAGGGGGAAGAACGCCTAGCGAGCGCGGAGCCTGGCATTTTTCTGTTGGGGCCGAAAGGACCTAATCGAAGAACTTGGTGGCTCAAGCCTCGGGGGCCCCGAAAAATACAGAAAATTCTGCCTGGGAAAAAGCCCCCGGGCGCCCGCCACACGCCCGGCAACGGATTGCGCAAGACAAAGATCCGCCAACATCCTTCTTCACTGACCGGAAGACTACGAAAAGGAACTCTAACATAAGCGACGAGGACTCTTGTCGAAGCAGCGAAAAAAAAAACCTCCACCCTAATCTGGACAAAAAAAGAAAACCGAGATAGCGCGTCACCTCCTCTGGGGAACAAATCGGAGGGTGGAGTCAGACAAAGCTCTGCCGAACCAAAAACCGGTGCCAGATGTCAAATGTGGTTCTCTACATCTCGCCTCCCTGTCTACGGCCGGTTGCCATGGAAGGTCGGACGCATGTTCCCTCTCAAAGGGGGGGTAGGGTTCCTGGGTCGCCTCCCAGGGATGAGAGACCAACCATCGCGATAGAGTGAGTTGGGTCATGACCTAACAAAGGGAGGAAGAAAGGGCGGAGAGAATCCTCTCCAGAGGGGAGGGAATCGTTGAGGACAGTCTTTAGAAAATAGTAAGAGCCGGGTTAGAAACTAAGCGGAAGCTTCTCAAGTCTGAGGGGCTCCTGGGTTGGCGCTGTCGCTGCAAGGGTCCGGCCCCTGCCCCCTGTAAAAAGTCGCACTGGTACTGAAAGGACAGACGTCTCTCGGGGAGGGAATGCAAAGCGAAATCCAACCGCGCCAAAAAAAAAAAAGCCTGAAACATAATTTCACGGCAGCGTCGGGCAGACGCGTCCCGCATCACCAGTCCCTATTAAGGCGGTCAATGAAAAACAGCAGGTTCAAAGGCACGGCGAAATCACGAGCGGACGGCCTCTCCGGGTTGTCCCCTACATAAGGCGAGACGGAGGGGGAAAGGGCCTGAAAGTCTCTTAAACACAGAAGAGAAAGAACAAAGAGAAAACCCAAAAACTTGTTATGGGGAGAACAATGCACAGACTCCCACAAGACATCGAGTACGGAGCGCCGCTCTTTACTGAAAAAACCAGACGCGAGAAATAGAATTTCTCCCCAACGCTAGAGGTTGGAGAAAAAGAACGGCCTGCCCGAGGGCAAAGCCAGACGAGGAGGAGAACAGGGTGCGCAGCTGGGAAGGGGAGATCGAGTCAGCGCGACTATGAGATGACAGTGACAAAAAAAAAAAAGAAACGCAAGGGAAGGAACAAAAGAAGCCCGCCAAAAGCAGGGAAAAAAAGCAAGCAAAAGAAAAAAAGCGCTTCGCCAGACCTGAGCATGAGATCATACCGCAGTCGTGAACAAAAAGAAAAACAAGAAACGAGGAGCGCTCGGGAATGAAAAAAAACTCGGAACATACTGAGAAACGACGATATAAAAAGGCGGAGCAGGCAGCGGTGTTGTCCTCCTCAGGGGCAGCGCAGACAGGGGGAACGAAAGAAAAACGCGCCAGCAGGGGCGTCCCTCACACAAGAAAGCCCCTCAAAAGAGCGCCTGGGACGCACAATTGCCGAAGGTGAGGGGGGAGCAGTCTCTTCGTCACTAAAAAAAAAGGCTCTTCTATCAAGAATACAAACGAGCCAAAGAGGGAAAAGTCTCGTAGCGTCGAGGCCGCGATCCGGCCAATCGGTCGAATTGATAAGGGCGCTAAGGCCGCCAAAAGCGGGCATCTCTTTATGTTGCATCAGGGATGGGGCGCAAATTGCAGGGAGAGAAAGAGGGAGGAACGTCGAATCGAAAGACAATGGGGGGACGGTCTCTAAAAAAAAAATAGGCTCGGAAATCTAAGTGAAGTCCACGCAAAAACCGGAAGGCCTCTATTACGGGCTAAAGGAGGGAAAGACATTTTGTCAGCGGTTCAAAAAAAAACGGAATCTTGAAAGAAAAAAAGGGGGCGGCCGAGCATAGACGGATAACTCTTCTGCAACTCTAATCTTCGCCAAAACGCGGTCAAGCGAGAGGAACTGTGCTTGCTACCAAAAAAGTCAGACAATAAAGGTGTAAGTGTTTCCTCAAAACTGATGGTATCACTTCCACTTCCAGGCCAATCGAAGAAGGATTTAAGTATAAATTCGAACCAAACGGTAGAAAGTTAGCCTAAAAAAAGAGCAATCCTCCTTGCACGGCTTACACCTGCGTGACTGTAAAAGTCATCTCCAAAAAACCGGAATGAATGGCTATCTTGGGAGAGGGGCTCCCTTTACTGAGGGGGAAGCAGCCCACCAAAAAGAAAAGGGAGGGGACGAGGGGTGTTTCAAAAGGTATCTGATTTTAGCGTTTCTAGCGGAGGGAAGGGGTTGGACTGGAGCCAAAGTTGCTGCGGGCGAGGGCTGACTATCTTACGGGGCGGTGTCGGGGAAATTTCCGACGCGCACTACTCGACTTGGGGAGGGGCCGTACTCGAATGAAAAGAAAGCTCCTAAGAAGTTGGATCACCTTAGGCCGCGGAAAGAAGTAGAAACACAAGAAACAGGAATCTGGCTAAGGGAATTTTCTCAAATCACCACTCACAAGAGAAATCGTACTTGTTGCGCTCGGGGGAAAGCACGAGTTCAGAAGATGGGGGGACTATCATGGTCCGGGGGTCCAAGCTTACCGCCTGACCCCTAGAAAGAAAAACCAGTACGGCCAGTCTCCCAAGGGCGGGGGAGGAGGAAGTACAGGTTGGTAGGAGAAAAATGGGCAAGTGCAGGAGCAGCGATAAACATATCATAAGTGGAACCAATGGGGTGAGAAAGCTCTAAAAAAAATCAAGATGTCCGTGGGGACTGGGGGGCAATCCACCTCTATCAGCATAATACTCTGCGTGAAACTCGATACCACAACCACGGCTTCTCGGGACAACGCCCCCAAAACAATGAACGGTTAGGAAATAGAGAAAAGAAAGAACCCAACCTTCAAATTGGCATCTCGCCGGGAGCGAATCACCTTTGAAAAAAAAGACATGAGGAAAGTTCCAGTCAACTCCCATTGGATCGGAACTCAAAATGCTGGAGTGAGAAGAAGAAAGCAAAAAAGACGTCAAACGCCCAAGGAAAGGAGAAAAAGTAACATGCATCCTATGATATAACACGTATCAGGGACGGCCCAAGGGAAAAAGGGCTTGAGCCTCAGGCCACTCCAACGATAACAATATCATGGGACCAATAATTGATCGGGGGGGGGGATGTGGGACGGGAATTAAAAGAAAACTGCGGGGGGTTGCAAAAAACTACGTCGATGGAGAATTCGTACGGAAGAGGAGGGAAAAAGACATCAACATTTATCAGGGGTGGGTTGAGTTCCACACTCTGTTGCGCGCAAAGAGGTGCGGAGTGTCAAGCTTCAAAAAAAAAGAAAACGCAAATCCAGACCTTTAGAGGGCAGCGATGCATGCAACGGAGCAAACAAGCGGAGGGGATGTCAGAGTTTTCGCGAGGGAAAGGTCATTTGGGGGGTTTGGGGTGACGGAAATCCTACTCATCAAGGGGGGGGGGGGGGGTGGGTCATACCTATGACGGCACCCCGCGTTATGACAGCTGGGTCGTCGTTAGCACGCAGTTAGACTCAAAAGGGGGGGGAGTCCGCGGGGGGTCCGGCGTATGGGCGTAGAAAGAGGAGGGGGCCAAAGTTCGCACGTCTCCCTACTACTGGAAGAAGTAGGGAAAGGGGGGGTGGAAGGGACTTTGCGGGGCTCGTCAAAACGGGTACACGGCGATTCTAAGAGTGCCGGATTAGAAGGAATGTCTGGGATTGGTGGTTTATGTAGGAAGTTTGTAAAAAAAAAAGAACGTGTGGGGGTGCGGGACGAACCGGGGGCCGGGGTCCGGCTCGGAGGGGAGGGGGTGGGGGGTGGCTCGAACCACACAGCGAAAAAAAACGTGCGTGGGCGCTCCACCGTTTCAGGGAAGCATGCGAGAAAGGATGGACGGTAAAAACTCGGAGATGTTCTATTGAGTGAGGGGGGGGAAGCGCACTCAGAAAAGAAAAAAGCGGCAAGGTGTTTCGGACATGAGGGCGGTTTGAGGGGGGTGAAAAGGACGAGGGGCGAGGTAAACTGCTTCAACAAAAAAGCTGGGGGCAGACACCTTTTTCTTCGGCTGGGGAAAAAAAAGTAGGGAGAGGTGGAAAGCGTAGGATATCGCCGAAGAGGAAACCGCTCTCCAACGCTCTCTCACGAGTTGAAGTAGTGAGACCGCACTCCCACCCACCCAACGGGAAGAAAAACGAAACAAGACGCGCGAAAGGCCCTCTAAGCAAAGCTGGGTGGAGGACGAAAAAATAGCTCTCTCACTCATTCTGGTCGATACAAAAGCATTCACGCTCGGCGGCAAGCCGAGTGCAGCTCTGTCGTCTAATGCGCTGCGTGAGAGAATAAATATAGTGGGCCACGGACTGCGAACCAATCTAAAGGCATTATGCATTCGAAAGCTGTAAAAAAAGCACGGCAAGAAAAGAACTTCTCAGGAAACTGAAAACTTTCACGAGTTCCGCCTGCCACGCATACTCGCACTGGGGCTGGCGAAAAACATCAATGGGGCCAAGACCAACAGGCCGTCGAATGGTGCGCATGGGGGGTGGCAGGGGAAAAGAACGAAAGAAGAACCAAACAGAAACCAAGACGGAAGACGAAAAATCAGATGGTGCGCGGCCGTGGAGGCCCGTTAGCACGGGAGGGGGGCACGCCTGATCCACTAATTTGAGCTCAAACGTTCAGGCAGAGACAGGGCTAACAAAAGCCTAGGAAAAAAAGAGCAACGGAGCACGCATTTGGGACGCTTCTCACTGGACTTTGGTGGGAGGGGTTCCGTGCACCTCTGCTCAAACAACCAAAAAAGGTCTAGCCTTTGAAAAAAAGCCACTGTCAGGAAAACAGCGTTGTGCCCGGGCGGTTCGAAGTGGGGAACATGAAGACACCCCCGATTCAGATCCAGGAAAAGCATGCGCGGGGGAAGAGAGGGGAGGTTTAAAAAAACAAGCCCTACAACACGTGATCGCGACGGGTCCGGGCGCTCGACGAAAGGCGATGAGAAAAAGGGTCGCTAAAAAATGAAGGTTAGATGGGACGACGCTCTCACACTAATAAGAGACATTGCTCTCGCAGCGCCGCTGTTCTCGGACAATACCGCGACAGGAAAAACGTAAAGGGGAAACGAGGAGTACTCGTCAGGCCAAAATGCATCGACTCTCAAGAAAGGGTGGGCTGGTGGGGGGGGCATCGGCTATCTCTCCGGAGCAGTATCGTGTGCGCGAAGCAGAGAAAAAGGGGCTTGGAAGAAGCGACGGAAATTGGTCAAAACAGAAGAGAATCGGAGGGGGGGTGCCTTCTCACTACTACTGGCCTCCACCGCAGCCACATGAAAAACATGACGTAGAGAAAACTAGGGGGACAGGAGGTGCTAAGGGCTGGTCGAGTGGGTCAAACGCTCATTTCTCGCGGGGGAAGTTCAGTCACTGTGGGGGGAAGGCA
>Ga0179593_1579147_pt1 | contig 11633 bp, 23 predicted proteins | sample CZODoug2_1_08_16_FD_185931 | JGI IMG/M metagenome (GOLD analysis project Ga0179593, IMG submission 185931) | Vadose zone soil fungal communities from Angelo Coast Range Reserve, California, USA - CZODoug2_1_08_16fungal (PacBio error correction) | ecosystem: Environmental > Terrestrial > Soil >...
AACCGCACCCTTCCACCCCAGAGGATAACCGATTTTGGCGCAAGCGAGAAAAAAAGAATTGGACGCAGGTTTTGCCCCAACAAAAAACAAGAGGGGGAAGGGGGGGGTCAGAGTGGCCCTCAGAATTGGGAAAACATCCTTTGGGTTGGCTCAAAAAATTCCAGGCAGATGGCTGCGGGGGGAGCATAATTTCATTCTGCAAGAAGGGGCCAACATGAAAGTTGCGCCGCCGCCATAGGAACCGAGAGAACGTTGACGACCACGGGGGGACCGCGCCTTCGAGCAGAAAAGGCCCGATTAAGCTACACAATGGCAGAACCCCAGTAAGGCGGGCGAAAACCTTCACCCGCTTTCTTTCGAAAAGAAATTGCCAACGGAGGGGGGTCCAGGGGGGGAGGCCCCCCCAACGATCCTCACGTGCCGCCAGGGTGGAAGAAACAAGAAAAATGCACTTGCTTGGACCGCGTTGGTTAAAGCCTTCGTCATTAGAAAGAGCAGGAAGGGCAGGAAAAAATGCGGACCAGAAAATAAAAGTCGTACGTCCCCTGGGGAATCGCGAAAGGGACGAAGGTTGTCCAAAAGGAAAGCAGACGGCCTCAAGATGGGAAAGGCGGAGAATCTACGACGGAAGCGTGTCGGAAAAGTTAAATTCAGGGGGACCCAGGAGGGAAGGGTGCCTGAAGCCGAAGATAGCGAATTCCAGCCGGCCAGTCGAGGGGGGGTCGAAAAAAACGATGTCGCTGCGGGGGCTGGAGGAGAAAAATAAGAAAAAGTCAAAAACAGGAAGAAAGCCGAAAAGGGTGAATGTGGGCGGTGGTAAAAGGGACCGCAGCAAAATTTGCTCGAACGAACGGACGCAAAGGAATTGGGGGAAAAAAGAGGTGGGCAGAGGTAGAAAGAAAGCACAACCTAAACTAAAAAACCAAAAGAAAATGATGTGCTGAAAAGGGGCAAAATCGAGAAGGGAGGCCTGCTCAGCCGACCTGGGAAAAAAGAAAAGGACCCCTTGTTCAAGGTAGAGAGTCGGGGAAAAACTCGTAAAAATGACGCTTTTGGGAAAATCCAAATGCCTCGTCTTTGCAGAAAAAGGGAGGGAAAAAGAATGAAAAAAAAAACAATCTTTGGAAAGTCTCGGAAAAAAAAAGGGTCGGGGCCATGAATACCCTCTCCAAGTCAAGTGTCACGGGGTATGAAAAAAAAAGATGTGAATGAAAGATCGCAGAGAAGAAAACACGGGGGAGAGGTCATAAGAAAGAAAAAAAAAATCGCCCGATAAAAAGGATTTCGGCCCGACGAGCAGGGGAGGATAGCGTGTTCCGGGGCAACACAGGAAACGTCAGGAAAAACAGAGCGACATACAGAAAACGGGGAAAAACGGTTAAAAGACCAGAAGGAGATAGTTTGAAAGCCGAAAAGTTTTGGGAAAAAGGTACAAAGAACAGGCGGAATGATTAGAAAAAAGGGGGAGTAGCAGAAATCGGTAAATCTTTTGGAATCCCAACGAGAATAAAACCACAACAAAAAACTCAGGATGCCGGCACGAAAAAGAAAAAGAAGCAAAAAAAAAAACTAGAAGGAAGATACTCAAGGAAGACCCGTTGACCACAACGCACCAAAAAACGAAGGAAACCGAAAATCTAGCCGCTTCGGGGCAGGGAAACTTCTACCTCGAAAAAACCGGCCCGAAGGCCTGGCCCGAAATCGAGAAAACTTGGGATAAAAAACCCCCCGTCACAAGGCGCATCTTACCCATAATTCCGCACGCAAAAAAGCTTGGGGAAGAATTGGGGGGGCCCAAAAAGAAGAAAATCACCTGAGTAAAAAACCTCATGGTCGGCCATGTGTGATACACAGATGAAACGTCAAGGAACGCAAGAGCGGAGGTTTAGGGGGTCCGAGTATTGTTCTGGACCAAACGAAACACCCCCGCAAAAATACTTGAGCCCCCCAAAATCCCAGGGTCACGTCAAAGGGGCCGGAAAGCCAAGAACTCGAAAAGAAAAAACCCGATAAAGGGTTCTCTGATTCTAAAATCAAAAATCTCTTCGCGACCGACTCAAAGGAACTCCAAGGCAAAAAAAGCACTCTAAAAAAGCAGGGGGACGAAAGAAACCTAAGTCACCAACGCGGTAAGACTACGAGAAAGAGAGAAAGAGTTTGAAAAAAGGGCCAAAGGAGGGTCTGGGGAGGGTCGGAGAGAACCACACTCAAAAATCCAGACTCGAAAAAGGTTAAAAAAAAAAAATAATGGGGAAGAAAACGATTGACAAGGTGAAAGGCGCTAAAACTCGGAGGGGTCAATGCAGAAGGGAGGGAAGGGGAAAACATTCGGAAAGTCTATGCGCAACGGGATGCGGGGGAAAAAAAGGTCAAAAAAAATAGAAGAAAAGCCAACTCCATGACCTACTCGGTCTAAAAAAGGAGGTTCTGGACAAAGGGGTGGGAAAAGACTCAAAACAACTAAAAAGAGAGAATAAGAAAAAAAAACCGAAAAAACCATGAGGGGAAAAGGAGAGAGAACCTCCTAAAAAAAACTGAGGGAAAAAAAGGAAAAAACATGTGAAAACACTATACAAGTTCCTATAAAAAAAAAAAAAAGACCAAAGGAAAAGGAATAGGGAAAGTTTCTCGGGGGGGGGAACCGTGAAAAAAAAGGAAAAAAAAGTCTGGTCTAATGAAAGTGTTCAAAAAAAGTCCAAAAAGGGGTGAAGAAGGTTAGGGGGAGAAAAAGCCGGACTAAAAGGTGGAAGGTGCCCGTTCAAAAAGAAGGGGGGAAAAGCGGCAAAAAAACTACGGATTGACGGGTGAGGAACAAGATCGGGGGAAAGGACAAAAACAGTTGCGCAGGGGGGGAGAAAAGTGAGGTAAATGAAAGAGAGAGCAAAATTCGCAGGAAAGAAAAAAAAAGGGATCTATCCGGTGGCCGAAGGAAAGGCCAGCAAGAAAAGGAAATCAAAGCAAACATGGACAAAGGTTCGTACAAAGCCGGTAGAAGAATGTCCAAAGCTTGGGAAACCGGAACAAAAAAAAAAAGGAGACCAGCAGTGCGGAAATCGCAGACTGGCCCGGGGGGGGATGGGTGAGGCTGGGAGGGACTGAAGACGTGAAGAAAAAAAAAAAAAGAACGAGGGGAGGGGGGCGCGCAGTTTCCATGGTGCGCAGGGACCTAGGGAGAAGAAGCGGATTGGAAAAAAAAATCCAGGAGAAAAAGAGGCCCCAGAAAACAAAAAACACCGAAACTCCAAGGGACGGACATGCAAGAACTGCAGAAAAAAGTTCGGCCAAAAAAAACGAAGAGGGGGCTGAACAAGCGCCTCTAGAAGAGATCAAGGGGAAAAGACAGACTTAAACAAGACAAAAGAAAAAAGGAGCGTCGAAATAACGGGCAACTAGATGACAACGCAAAAGTGCGCGAAAGGGAATCTTGGAAAAAAACCAGAGAATAAAAAAAAGCTAAAAAGAGCCGAAAGAAACGTCAAGGACTGTTCCCGAAGAAAAAAAGGAAAAACCAAAGGAGTGCTGCGCGAGAAAAAAAAAAAAGGAAGTCAGGCACGGGCCGATAAAAACCACGCTGTCGGGGCGTCAGTACAGAAGAAAAAAAAGAGAGGGGAACCGAACGAAAGATGGGGGAAAAACCCCACACAGAACCTGGCTAAGGCATTGGGAGACTTCCACAAATCTAACAGCAGGAAAGGAAACGCGCACTGAAAACATCTAAGCCTAAGGAAAAAAATACGAAGGCCAAAAGGCAGGGGAAGGAAGAGTCTAGAACAATAAAAAAGGCGACCGGCTAACAACGGGGCAAAAAACATTGCGAAATTCTTTACCTGCACGGGATGCCGGGAGGGGGGATGGAAAACTGCGCGAAAAAAAAAGGCCGAGGGGGAGGCGGCAAACTTGTGCTGGATAAGGGGTCACCAAAAAAAGGAAGGGGAGGGAAAGCATCTAAGAGAACCATGGGGGTCTTCCAAAAAGGGGGGAAAAAGTCCACCCAGAAGAATATCTAGGTGAGGACGAGGGGGCTGATTGTTGGGGGAGCCCTTCCAGCAACACGTTCTGACCAAAAGGACATTAAAAAATTAAAATGAGGGACGAGAAAAAAAATTCTTAGAGCGCGAAAAAATTTGTTGTTCAAGCCCAAAAAAAAAAGGGGTCTCGAAGAAGATCAGAAGAGTTATGGGGAGAGTCGTTCTCAGAAGTAAAAAAAGGGGGTCCTCTAACGAAGTTCAACATCCCTTTTTCAAACGACAGAAAAAAAGACCTAGAAGGGGGAGGTACCCAATAAGGGGACTCGGGAAAAAGGCCAACAAAAAAAAAAACACGTCAGCGAACTCCTACATTGGGGAGGAAATCTGTAGGGAGCCGCAAAGGAAAAAATTGGAACCACAAGAAAAAAGGCCAAGAGTCAAAAAAAAAAAAAAAGTTGTGGAAGCCTCCAACGATCAGGAAGTACGAGCAGAAAAGGGAATTCCTCCGACAAAAAGGATAGAGGAACGTCGATGTGGGGGAAAAAAAAAAAAAACTGGGGCCCCCACCCAACCTGAAAGCAGGGAATCCCTTGAGTGAGAGGCAGCGCAAGGTCGTGCAATCGTTGAGAGTGGCCAAAAGTAATGGGGAAGCCCCCCGTCTGCCGAGATAAGAAGGGAACAACGCGGAAACCTCAAGGAAGGAAACGAAAAGACCTCCAAGAGAATCTTTAATCGAAAAGGGACTGGAAGGACCAATCAAGACAAAGTTGGGGACTAAAAAAAAGAAAACGCATGAGGAACCACCTTCAAACCTAAGGGCCATGAAAAGAAACCTCTCGCAAAAAAAAGACATTTGGGGAAAAAGGGGTCAAAAAAAAAACGCCGCGGAAAAAAAAAAGTGAAAGGTCCCTCAAGGGTCATCAGCCAAGAATGGGGGGAAAGTTTCTGAAAGGGATAGCGAGTCAGTCGGCAAGGAAGGTCCGAACGAGCAAAAAGGGAAAACGGAGACAAAAAAAGTACCGATCCTTCGAAGTCTAAAATACAAGTGTCTGTGCTAAAAACGCCGCTGGGGGGAAATCCTGACCACTCCGTGCAAATGGAGAATCTATCAACGGTTAAAAAAAAACTTTTGGGAAAGCTGAGAAATGATTGGGGGGGGGGAGTTCGAAAGCTCTGGCAGGAAGCAAGACGATCAGGGACTCAGAAAAGGTGCCCAAGAAAAAAAAAAACTAGCCGGGGGGAACCGAAGGAAGCGCCAGATTGAATGGAAGCTCAACTGAAAAACGGGCTACCGGGCTGAAAAAACGTTGGAAAAAAAACGCCAGTAAATAAAAAGGGGGAGTAGCAGTTGTCGAAGGAAAAAAAAAAAAAAGGATGTGAGGCAAAAGGAAAAAGCCAAGAAACACGGGCACGCCCGCAAAGGAAGGCTGGTGGGTCGGGGGGGCTTAGAGCGGACAAACCAAGGGGAAAAAGAAAAAAAAAAAAAAACAAAAAGGCGCTCAGAGGGGAGGGGGGAAAAGGAAGACGACAAAAAAGCAACCGTGGTGAAAAGAAAAGGGAAGAAAAAAAAAGAAGAAGGGAGGGCGCGCAGAACGCCTAAAAAGAAAGAAAAAAAAAAAACGTCCCGGGTGCCGGGCAAATCGACTGAGGGACAGCAACGCTCGAAAACCAAGGGGGCCCTAAAAAAGGAAAAAAGGGACGTGCAACAGGGGGGGGGAAGACAGAGAAAGAAGAGGAAAATCGGGAATCGCCAAAAGGGAGGGGTTTCGGGGGGGAAAAAACGAAGAAAGACGAGAAAAGAAAAAGGGGAGGTCGGATCTAATCGAAAAAGAAAAAAAATCGTAAAAAAAATGGGACGGCGTTGAAAAAGAAAAGAAGGGCGCGGATAAAATGGGCGGAGAAAAACCTAAAATCGTAGCGTGGAAAAAGTCCTTAAAAAGCACCTTAAGAAGAAGGCCGCTCAGGAAAGAATCAGAGGGGGGTGAAAAAGAGGGACCCTCATAGGCGCACACAGTCAAAATAGCGAAGTAGGCTCTTGAAAAGATGGAAAAAAGAGGCGGACTCTAATCAAGGGTGTGGTGGAGATCCAAGAAAGCTCGCCTCTAAAGCTACCAGTGAGAAAAACGCAAAATCAAAGTCAGAAGAAAGATAAAGGGCACCGGTGACGAGCACAAAAAAGGGACTTCCAAAAAGGGCGAAATTCTTGGGGAAACCCAGACAGGCGGGCGATACTCTCAACCTCAAGCAACCAAGGGGAAGACTCAGACAAAAAAAAATAGATACAAATTCCATATTACTCATGACTTACCATAGAGGCCGGTTCAGAGCATAAGTGGGGGGGGAAAAGTAAAGACGAAAGGCGTCCCCTAAACTTTCGGCAGGACATTACGAAGAACGGTGTAAAAAAAAAAAATTTTTGGGAAAGCGAGCTGGGGAAGGACTGAGGGTTTTCGCGATGGGCAAAACAAACCAAGAAGGGAATACAAAAAAAAAAAAAAAAAACAAAAAAAAAAAAATGCACAAGAGCAAAAAGCGAAAAAATGCTCAAGAAAAAAGAAGAAAAACACGGATCTCCATATACCTTCAAACTCTGATTGACTGAAAATGAAACCAGAACTACGACACCAAGTTCGGGGGTGATTCTGAAAAAAACGATAACCCTGGCATAAAAAAAACTACACAGGTCCCCGGCAATTCTCCTACGGATCGGGAAAATCTCAAAATCACCCGGGTGTAAAGGGGAAAAGGTCCGAAGCCTTATAGGGATGGGTGGTTCTAACCCTAAGCAGACACCGGCGGAGAAAAATTTCAGAAAAAAAAATGTCGGGCAACCGTACGTTTATAAAAACAAGAAAAAAAATCCGAAAGGCCCGGGGGGGGGGGGGGGGGGAGTCCGCAGGTGGAAAAAAGACAAAAGATCGACAACGAACATTCAAAGTGGAATGAGGGAATGCTGGAAAAAAAACGGCATAGTCCAAAAAACAAGGAAGGGGGAGCCGCTGACCGAACGGGCGAAAGTCGTGGAAGATGAGACCAGGAAGAAAGGGAGAAAGGCAGCATAAAGGGGGTCGGGGGGAGCAGAAAGAGAAACCACAACGGGAGGAGGAAGAAAGATGAAAAAAAAATAGAAGTACACGGAAAGAGGGTGTCCTGGTGGGGAGTTTCAGAAAAAACGGGGATCAATCAAAAGAGGTTTAAATGTTCTTTACGAAAAAAGCGTCTAGGAAAAAAATTCGAAAAAAAAAAAAAAAAAATTCGACAAAAGAAAAAAAACCTAAGGATCTAAAGGGTCGTCATGGAGCCAAGCGAAGCCCCTTCCAAGGGTGGAAAAGGGGGAGTCTAGAGGAAAAAAAATTTTAATACGGAAAAAAAAAGTCCCAAGGGAGTTTTTCGCCGGGGAAATAGCAGCGACAGGGGGAAGGGTTAGAACCTCAAACCTCGAAAAAGTCCATGGAAAAACAAAAAAAAAAAAAAAAGGGTGGAAGGGAAAATGCTTAGGAGGTTCAATTCCAGGTGAGAAAGTCCAAAAAAATTATTCAAAGAAAAAAAAACCAGGGAAAAAGTGCGCGTGAAGTGTCCAGAGTCCCTAAGCTGAAAAAAGAAAATTCAAAAAAAAGCTGCGAAAGAGGAGAACGCTTGGCCGAGAGGGAAAAACTCTGCATTTTGGGAAGAGGGAGCAAGGGAAAAGGCTAAAATAAAACCCATAAAAAATCAAACAGAGGGAAGTCCAGCCGGGCAACGGGCGGGCACCCTCTGGTGATCCCCCCTGCCGCCAGGGATCCGGCCGGGCGGATATCATAAAACCTCTAAGAAACCGGAGGGGAATGCAGGAAAAAAGGGGGGATGACGGGTCCCTGCAAGGCCAGGTCTAAAAGTGGGGGGGGTGGGGAGAGAAAGAGAAAAAGAAAAGACCTTGGGGGAAAGGCGAGGGAAGCGAGCGCCGGTGCCCAAAAGACCGTAGCGTGCTCGGCGACCAAGTCGGAGAAAATGCGCACGATGGGGGAGAGGTCGCCAAGCTCGGCGACTGGATCGACAGGGTAGAGCAGTCTCTCTTAAGGTTCGCGCGAGTGTTCCCCAAATCTACATCAAAAAAAGAAAAGATTCGGAGAGGCATTCCTCCGAAGGGAGAAGAAGAACTCCTGCAGGCTAATCCTCCCTAAATTAATAGATTAAAGGGTGCTCGTAAAAAAAAAGGGGAGAAAAGAATATAGATGTGATCCTCATCGGGAAAAAGACGTTCTTGAAAAAAGGGAAGGGGGTAAAAAGACTCCTAGGAAAAAAGACGATCGGGGAAGGAGGAGAAAAGGACTTATGACAGGGAGGGAAAGGGAACCCAGGAAAAGAAAACGACCTGCCACCTTTTCGCTCGTTCAGAGGGTTTAGGAAAAGAACCAGATACAGAAAAAGGAAGTCGAGGGGGAGAGGGGAAACTATGGCTTTAAAGAAGTCTATCGACAAAAAATGATCTGGAAAAAGAAGACAGAGAAAACAATAAAGGCCTTGTGACCAAAAGAAAAGGAAAAGAGCCGTGCTGGCAAAAACGGCACAAGGAAAAAAAAAGGGGGCCGGGAGGAGGCAGGGAGAAAAAGAAGTCTATGCCGGACAACGGAGGAAAGGACCCCAACTTCCTTTCACCGAAATGACCTATCAGGAAGGTCATAAAAGTGGAGTAAATCTAGGTTTGAAAGCAAAAAAAGAACCGTCCTCGCAGGGAGGGGGGGGGGAGGGTCAGGAAGCGCAGGAGAGAAAAAGCCGAAAAGAAAGTAGAAGAATTCAGAAAAAAACAGGACTGCAAGGAGATAAAAAGAATGCGAAAAGGAGCCTCCATGGAAAAGACATTAAACAAAGGATGCAAAACGCTACTAGGAGCGAGGAAAAAAAGCAACATCCCAGCTTGGGAAAACGTGCAGGAAAAGAAAAACAGGGAAAAGGCGTAAAAATGGAAAAGTCGCGTCCGACAAGGCAAAGTGGTCGCTGTTCAAGAAATGCAAGGAAAAAGGGTCAACCAAAAGAACGGAAAAAGGCATTTCTGAAAAGGGGGGAAAAAGGTTCGGATCAAACCGGCAGGGAGTTGCGTTGTACCGAAAGACGGGTGAAAAGGTCGCGAAAAGACATGGGGGGGGAAAAAAAAAAAAAAAAAGTGGGGTGGGAGGACATCACGGGGGGAGGAGCTAAGGACGAGAAAAGCGACGGGATGCAAAGGGAAGTCTCCGGCAGAGGACGATGGCGAAATAAAAGAAAGCCCGGCAGAAAGGGGGAAAAGTATGCGTACGGGAGAAAGACGCAAAAATGAAGAAAAAAATGTGGGGAATCATTCTGAAGACCCGTGCGGGACAGGGCGCCAATTGTGAACTGCTGTTTTTGGGGCACGAGGCCAGGGAGAAGAAGAAACCAAAGAGGAAGGAGGTGGAAGGGGGGAAAAGAGAATTTAAGAGCGAGGCAGAGGTCATGCAGCGAGACGTTAAGATCTCGGTACCAAAAAACCTAAAAAAAAAACCCCAAGAAAGAAGCCTCACGCGGGTCAGGGTAGGGGCTCACATCGCTTCTTTCACAAGAAGGAAAGTCAAAGCTGTTTTTTGCAGTTCGAGAATGGAAAAAACAGGCGGAACTAAAAAAAAAAAAAACGGTTCTGCAGAAAAGAAGACCGGCCTTGAAAAAGGGAGGGTGCGCAACCACGCAATCAACGCCACGGGGGACGAACTCCTAAGGGGATAACGCGCGCCCTCGGGGGGGGGAAACGCATACGCAAAAGCTACGAGCAGAAGGCCTATAGCGAAAAACAACACGAGGGGGGGAAGAATATCGGCGGGAAACCGGGACTTTAAAGAAAAAAAAAAAGCTGTCCTTCGGAGGAAAAAAGAGGCTCGAAGGAGGGAGGCCCCGTGAAAGGGGGAGACTGGCAAAGGGGATCGATTGTGGGAGGGGAAAGCTTCAGCCGGCGCTTCTGGGGGGGAACGATTGAAAAACTTAATCCAAGGTGGCCGTGGGAAGCACTGTGCCAGTGGCTTTTCGGCAAAAGAGGACTGGGGAGGGGGGAGACGGAAAGAAGGAGGAAAAAACCCAGGAAAAAAACAGAAAAGCGGGCTTGGAGGGCAGGTCGTGAAGAAAAAAAGAATCGACCAAATAGAGAGGAAAAGTCGCGAAAAAACAAAAAAAAAGGAAATCGAAGAAAACACTTCAAAAAAAAAAAGGTGATTAAGGGGGCAGCAACGAGATCTAAATGACCGCATGAAAAAAAAAAAAAAAAAAACGCAGACTCAAAAAAAGCGAAAAAGAGGATCAAGAAGTTTGAGGGGGAAAAAATCCTGGTGGGGGGGGGGGGGAACAATGAAAAGGGATTGGGGCGCATGGCATAGGTTTTTTCGAAAACTTCACGATTTTTGGGGGGGGAAAAAAAAAATCGGAAAACATATTCCAGACGAAAAGAGGGGGAACATCGGATTCCGAGAGGGAAGGAAGGGGGGGCGCTTCAGGGAAAAACACTTGGAAAAACATTGACAAGAGAAAAACGTCACGGAACCTTGTCCCGCAAAGCTTGAGGGGAAACGCAAAACGCCGTTTTGGAAAGAAGGGCGGCCACAAAGGAGGGGAAAACCGTGCACAAGGGGGGAAGGGGTCCGGGGAAAGGCGCCCCCCGTGCAAAAAAGACTTTTGTGGGGGGGGAAAGAGAGGTGAGAAACAGCAAACAGAGACAAACTAAAGGGGGAACCACAGGGGCAGAAAGACGGCCGGCCCAGGCAAAGCACGCGAAAATTCTCCGGGGGGGTCTATCAAGCGAAGCCGAACCGGAAAAAAAAAAGTCTTTAATAAGGAAATAGATCTCAAGGAGCGTCTCGCAAAAAAATTCATGCCTTTGGAAAAGAGGGAGGGAAGGCTCATAGGGCAGGGGGGCAAGCCCATTGAATTTCCCTGGATAAAGGGAGGGGGAGACGTCTCTAAGGAAAAGGGAAGAAAGGCACGAAGGACGCACACTGTTAATTATTTAGAGGGGTGCGGAAGTGGGCCCAGCGACGCCGCGTGGGAAAAGGGGTCCTTGAACAAAACGGCTCCCGGCTTAGCGTGGCCAAACGAAAAAAAACAAACAAGACGACGTGGTGCGCGGGCAACGAAGGGCTTCAGAAAGGGGGGGGCTCCAATCCACGTACTAAACAAAGGAAGGTTCCTGAGAAAGGAAAGCACGGCTAAAGGGGGGGGATCCGGCACTGGGGCAACGGGGAAGGAAGGTCGTGCACAGAGGGGGGGACCGAAATTGCCAAATCGAATCGAAAGGGTCGGCCCCAGGGAGGCCCATAGCTAACGGAGAAGGGGAAAATTACAAAAAAGGGGGGTGGAAGGGGGATGATCGTGCGGAGCAGTTCTAAAAAAAAAGGGAAAAGAGTTCGAAAAAAAAAAAAAGGGGCAGCAAACGCTTTTGGGGTCGTCTCCGCAGGCGGAAAGCCGATCAGGGGGAAAGGGGAGACGAGAAACACCAGGAGATTGTTCGGTAGCGTCCTAAAAAACTGACCAAAGAAACTCAGTTTTGAAAAACAGCAATGAAAAAAAATGCCTGTCAAAGGGAGAGGGGGACGTGCGGGGAATTTGCCTCAGCCTCTAAAGGGAAACAACTGGAGGTCAACAGGGAAAGGGATCGAAGGCAAATGCCAGAAGTTCGCTTAAAACCCGGAA
>Ga0179593_1614997_pt1 | contig 11633 bp, 17 predicted proteins | sample CZODoug2_1_08_16_FD_185931 | JGI IMG/M metagenome (GOLD analysis project Ga0179593, IMG submission 185931) | Vadose zone soil fungal communities from Angelo Coast Range Reserve, California, USA - CZODoug2_1_08_16fungal (PacBio error correction) | ecosystem: Environmental > Terrestrial > Soil >...
ATATCCATTTGAAAGGGCCCGACTGAGGAGTTTTGGGCGGCATCATTAGGAAAGACTGAAAAAGGGAAAGGGGTTAAGACAGTCCCCACTGCAATGGGTCTAGCCCCCGGAAGAGTATTAGAGGTTGGGAAAAATTCCAAACCAAAAAATGCGATAAAAATGAAGAACCCCGAACGACCAGGGACACAAACAAAAGAATACAAAGGGGTGAGTCATGCGGCAAGTGTTCTGGGACGTCGGAAAGGGTCGCCGGGAAATCGGGGGGCGAAATAAAGGGGGTCCTTAAGTTTGGGGTTAAAAGGCGGAGATTAGTGGATGACGCTTAAACAAAGGCGTTGACAGCAGATGGGGGGAGGCCTTGCGGGAAAGGGAGTTCAAAGATTTATCCAGGGTCTAGGACAAAAGGGGAAAAAGGAGGGGAATCAGCGGGCCAAAAAGGGTTTCTGGCCTGGGAAGAACTTTTCAGAGGGAAAGGAAAAGGTGGGGTAGGAACAACATAGGTTTCATAAAATCAGGGAAAAGGGGAAAGCCACAAAAGAAAGAGGGGGGGGGGGCAAAGAAAAGGGGGGACAACCAGTACCGTAGTGTTTGAGTTGAGGAAACAATGCAGGAAGGTTTTCAACAGGGGAGGAGCAGGAAAAACAGATTGGGAGGCTATCCAAAAAAGCAGTGGGGGGGTGACAAAGCGGTGGAAAAAAGAACAGTTCAGTTCGGAAAGGTGTGGGTTTGTGGTTTTCCGATCCAAAACCTCAGGGGCAGAAAGGGGTGGGGGGAAGAAACGCAGAACCATTGGAAGTCGTTTTACAACAAAACGGAGAAAGTTTCGCAAAAAGGGCCTCAAAACAGTACCGAAAAAAAAAGGGGGTCCCTAAAAAGGGGGCTCAAGAGAAGGGTCCAACGCCAACCCCCCAAAAACCCCCTCGTCTGTTGGGTCGTGGCAAAAAGTGGGCGTAAAGCAAAAAAGCCAACGCACGCTGATCGAAAAAGAGGAAAAAGGGGTAAGGAGAAACAGGGGGGGAAAGTGAAGGTTTCCTCGTCACTCGCGACGTCCAGTGTGGAAAAAATGGTTAATGAAAGGGGGGATCTGAAAGGAAGCCGTGTTTCGGGCGCAAGGAAAGGGGGGATAGTTTGGTGTAAAAAGTATCGGTCCTCGGAGGGTCTTATTGCACCTGGAAGCACTTATGCAGGAAAAGGGAGCCAGGGGGGGAAAGAAAAGGCATGGTGGTTAGGGCAAAGCCAGGGGGAAAAGGGGGGGATGGAAAGGAAACGTAGGAAGTCAGAAACGCCGGTTTATCTTAAAACCTGTGAGTCTTGGGATCAAGGAAAAAAAGGTCAAAGAAAAGAGAAACCCGAAAAACGAGCGGGCCAACTCGGGGAATGGGGCAGGGGCAAACTCCTTTTGAACTATGAAAAAAAACGAAATCACCGCGTGAAGTAAGTGGAGAGGCGACTGGGACGAAAGGGAGGGAATTCGACAAAAAAACACTCGAGGGTACCTTCACTCAAGAGGAGATGGGTTCAAAGGGGGGCTTTCGAAAGAACGAAAAAACTACTAAAAAAACGAATGGTATAGGTTTGGGCGCGCCGCGAAGTGGAAGTGCGCTGGACGGGGGGGGGGGGGGCGGAACCGCGACTGAAGCAATAGAAACAACCACTCATTGGGAAGAAAAAAGGGGAAACTGGCGATGAAGAGCACGCCGAACTCGTCCTCCCAGAGAGGATTGGTCAAAAAAGGGGGGAAGGAGGAACATTCAACCTTCAAGGAAAGTCGTGGGGAAGGGATGGGCCGCGCTGGGGCATCGGAGATACAGGACCAAGAAAAAAGAAAGCAGAGCAGATGGGGGGGGAGACTGGCTTTGAGGGAGTGAATAGTTTCCCGACGTTGGGGGGGGGGGGGGCTAGGGGGAAGGATTGGCACCGCCCCCGCGCCGGGGGGGGGCGCGCGATGGCGTGAAAGGCGGTCCGGTCCCCAAAAGGAAGCCCCGTGAGGAGAGGGGAAACCGCCCTGAAAGAGACCGAAGAGTCTCTCACAAAACGGAGGAGATAAAAGAGGTTCTTCGAGCGAAAAGGATTCAGGGGAGGGTGCCTCGAGGCACGCACTTCCCAGGGGAAAGGAAAAGAACACGAGGAAAAGGGAAAAACTCAGAAAAGGAGGCGCGGCGGGGATCAGACGAAGTTCCGCAAAAAGAAAAAAAAAAAGCGGAAGGATTCGGGACATCCTGCCCGCACAAACGGCCGCCATCGGCTCCCGGCATGCGGGGGAGGGGGGGGCGAACAGTCCAAGCCTGCGAAAACCAGGAAAAAAAAAAACAAAAAAAACGTCGTAAACAAACAACTGGGGGCGGGCCATTTGCACGGGTTGTAAAGGTCACAGCGGGAATCCAACCCAGGTTGAACACCAAGATTGATTGCGGGCGGTCGCGACCTCTGCAAGCCGCCGCAAAAAAGGGGCCTCAAATCTTTCCTGGTGCCCTTTCATAGTGGCGGGGTGGGGGATCAACGGGTTCAACGTCAGACCGGAGCATTTTTTTTTTTTTTTTGTGTCCGCGTCAACAGGTGGCGACCGGGGGGAAAAAAAAAAAAAAAAAATCCGGTCTGACGGGAAAGGGGGGGGGGGTTGGGGTTTTAAAAGGACTTCCCAGGACACCAGTAGGAAAAAATGGCAAAGTTCACTGAAAATGGGGAAAGGTAACGAGGGAAAAAGGGGTAAACGGGGATTTTTACGCCGAGGGGGCCAGGGGCAAACAGTCGAAGATCAAATCCCTAAACGCGTGTTGATGTTTCGTGACGGAGGGGCGGCCAAATAAAAGGGGTCAAAAAGGAAAGGGGTTTAAATGAAGTCACCCTCGAGGAAAAAGGGATAAGTAAGAGACAGGGAGGGGGAGAGGCGGGGGCTTAAGGAAGGAACTGCCGGAGCCAAACCACAAGACCTTCAGGGGGGGGGAAAAATAACGCCGGAAAAAATCGACCCCTTTCCAAAGGAAGCATCAAAGGGCATACAATCCCGTTCATTTCAACGGCACCAGAAGGTGTCTTGGAGAAGGAAGGTCGGGGAAAAGAGCCCAAGATTGGAGAGAACCGAGAAACCTTGCCCCCCTAAAAACAAAACTATTTCAAGACAGACCAGAGAAAGAGGCGAAAAAGCTGCCTGGGACAACGAGAAAAAAATCTCTCGAGGAAACGTCAAAAAAAGTGAAAAGGGGGACGAATGTTAATGTCCTTCCAGGGGGAGAAGAAACCCTTACCCCACCCGAAGACAGAGTATATCCTCCCGGGAAATAAAGCTCGCTGTGGGTAATGTACGCCCCAGAGGGGGCGTCGGCCACACTAAAGCCGAGGCGGAGTGGGGGAAGGGGAACGCCATGCGAAGTTGCAGGTGGAACAGCGCGACCTTACACTTGGGGGAGCGGCCCCGTGCGGTTTGGAAAGGGGAATTCTCACTCCTGGGGTGGGAAAGAGGGGGAAAAAGTCAAAGGGGGAAAATGTGTCTCAAAGAAACTCATTGGCATGGGGGGACCCGAGAGACGAACTACTTGTCGCTGTTTGCTGGCGGAGGGCCCACAAAACAAAATGCCGGGAAAAACTGAAATTTTGGATGAATGAACCCCCGGTCCAAAAAAAAAAGATGCGGGGAAGTGGGGAGGATAAGATGGCCAAACCTTTTTGCTGACGAAAGAGTAAAAAAGAACGGCGGAGGGAAGAAAAAAGGACCCAAGGGAAAAAGGGTAAAAAAGAGGAACAGGAAATCCTGTTGGATAAAAGAAAAAAAAGAAAAAGGGAGATGAGGGGTGTGGCCACCCTCTTTGAGGAGATAAGTAATCGGTTCACGGAAGAAGGGTGCCGCGGTATACGCAAAGTTAAAAGAAAGAAAGAATAATATGCCCTGCGGAAGGGGCCAGACGAGTGGCACTTTGCTAAATCTTGTCGCAACATGAAGTTACCTTCCCTCAAAGGGGCAAAACCAATATAAGCTGACAGAAGGGGGCAGGGGGGTAAAAGGGGGGGGAAGACAAGAGGAAAAAAAAAAGACTTAGGGAAGAGAGGGGTCCCACGACGGTAACATTTGAGGGAGAAAAAAAGACCCAGGACGAACCTGAGATCCAGGGAAAAGAAAACCGAAAAAATCATAGGAAAAAGTTTCTGGGGGGGGCTTGTCCTTGGGGGGGGTTGCAGGCGGGGCTATGTGTTGTCTAAAAAAAATAAAAATGATCGCGAAAATCCGAATTGGTGGGGGGGGAATCGGTGGGACACCTCTCAATCCCAGGGAGGGGGGGGGAAGCCCCACAGGGGACCCCCCAGGCAGGGACGAATTCTTTCCATAGGAAAAAAAACAAGGGACGGGGAGAAAGCCGGCCCATACGGCATGGGGGGAGAAAAAAAGGGGAGAGGCAAGGCACGAATCTCGTCTCAAAAAAAGAGGACAGTGAGGCGCTCTCCCAGGGGGGGGGGGTGCTGCCGGGGAGTCCACCGAGCACCGTTCAGAAGGGAAGGATTGGGAAAAGATAAGAAGTAAACCACTTCAAAGGGGGAAGGATGAGAGGGAAGAGGTCAAAAAGCGGAATCAAGGAATTAGAGACCCCCAAAGAGACATAGAAGGAAGAACAGCAGAAAAAAGGGGGAGGGGCAGGTCTTTAAAGGTGAAAAAAGATGGGGGAAAAGTTTTAGGGCTCGGTTGCAGAAATCAATTTCACTTTGACAGATCTAATAAGTATTCTCTAGGAATGGAAAAAAAAAGGCGTCCAAAAGCGTATGGGGGGAGCGCCGAAGGAAGGGCAATCTAAAGAAAAAATGGGGATAGTAGGGGAACCTCCGCGGGAAAGGCTGGAGAAAAAAATGAAAGACTGGGGACCTGGCAGAAAGCTACTTTCCTATGAAAGGTGGGTTGAAAGCCATTGGTTGTCGATCAACATATTGGGGGAAACATTTTTCAAATGGGAAATCCCAGAGAGGGGCATACGGAAAAAATTACGGGGGGGAAGGGAGGGACACTGAAAGCCGTTTTAATGGGTGGGAACGCGAAAAAAGCCCGCAAGCATCTATCAACACTAGGAGGGGGGTAGGGGCCAGGAAGTTCTGGGAATTTTGGGTGTTGTACCACATAGCAAAGGAAACGCCGAAAGTAGCTGACTCCAAGGGAGGGGAAGTCCATGTGAAAAAGAGGGCTATAAAAAAGCCACGCGGAGTCGCAAACCTGCAAAGGGAAAGAAAACAGTAAAGGGGGAAGAACGCGGGTCCCTCGCAAAGGGAGCCTCGGTTCAAGGGAAAAAAAAAAAAAGCAGCAAAAGGGCGGGGGGGTGTGGTGCCGAAACAGGACGTGGGGCCGGAAAAGAAAGAAAAAAAGAAAGAAGCGAGAAAATTAACCAGCCACGAAATACATGATCCGAAAAGGAAAAAGGGGACGGGGTAAAAGGGGGAAGGACCGTTTTCAAAAACCCTCGGTCCCGCTTCTCGACGGAGTTCACACGGCGTCAGAGGGCTCTTTGGAGAAAACTTCGGAGGAGGGAAAGTCGAGCTTGAAAAAAAAACGTGGTTTTTGGTGCAGGGGCCTCGACGGGAGTAGACAATGGGTCGGGAGGGGAGAAAAGTAATGCGCCATGCCATACCCCTGCCGGTTAGGTAAAAAAAAAAAACTTTGAGAAGGGGTGAAAGGGGGTTGGGGAAAGGAAAAAGGATTCTCCCGGCGGGGGAGCTGAAACCGGAAGGATGGTGCTACACAAAAAGGGTTGACGCAACGAGCAAACTTTGAAGCGTACTTCTACTGGGAAACAGGAAGGACTGGGGGGGACTAAGGGGAAAGGATGCCCGCTAAAAGAAAACAAAAGCGTTGAAGGAGGAGGCAGTTGTAAGAGGGGACGGCAAAAACACAGAATTACCCGCCCCCAACACGTCACAGGTACCTGGGGCCAGTTGGGGGGGGGGGGAAAAAAAAAAAAGGTGGGGGCTCGCGGGAAAAAAAAACTACTCAAAAAAGTGGTATGAGGTTTTTATCGACGCCTCGAAATTTGCACGGGAAGCGAAAGGGGGGGGGGGGGGGGGAAGGCGAAACCAAAAAAAAAATGCAAAAAAAAGACCCAAGCTGAAGTCCGGTGCGCGAAAAAACATCCGGGGAGGAGGCCGGCGCGAGAGAAAGGTCCAGCACCAGCTTGGCACCAAAACCAAAAATTTTGGAAAAAAGCAAAAGCAATTGGCGAGGTGTGTCCGTACGGAAAAGCTTTGGGGTTTGGCGGCCCGCGCGGGTGCCAAGAGTGACAAACATCATCTACTCAGAAAAAGGGAGGGCGGGGAAAGGGAGAAATACGGACGCAGGAAAGTGGGGTAGCGATGCAGGGAAAAAAGCCAGGATGTCAGATGACACGCCGCCAGACAAGGAGTGCCGCGAGAGGGGGGGGGGGGGGAGCCCTCGGTTAAGGAAAAAAAACGTAACTGAGAGGGCCTTCCCCGCCTTGGGAGGAAAGAGATCGGGGAGGGGAAGAAAAACAACATAACACAAAAAGGATGTGAAATATATAAAAGTCTTTGGAGTCTGATCATTAACTCAGGGGCCGCAAAAGTCAAAGTCGAAGGTGTGGGGAACGGGAAAGCCACGCCCCAAATGGAAGCGCGCGCCACACAAGGGGGAAGGACGGGCCATACATAAAAATCCAAAGTTCTCAGAAAAAAACGTCCAGAAAAAGGAATTTAAAGGTCATCTGCCGCCAAACCAGTCGTCAGCGGTTCCTTTATGACTTTTTCTTTGGGGAGGGAAAAAGGGAGAGGCGAAGGATCAAACTCTCGGGGACAAAAATCTTCGTCAAAACGAAAACTTGACGAAATTGGAACCAGGGTGACGGCCGCAGGCGGAAAAGAAACAGTGTTTACAAGGGGTGGCGCGTAGCGTCCATCGAAGCCCAGAGGCCGACACGCAGCAGCAGGTTTGGGGGCCCTTTCAGGGGGACGGGTGGGAAACCAAAATTTCCTCGGAACGCATCCTGCCATAAAAAGTCCCCTCGGTCAACCTGCCGTCGGCGAAAACAACCTTCATACAAGTGCAGGATTGTAAGGGGGGGGGGGGGTTGGGTGGGGTTGGGAAATCTATCCCAGGCGAATAGGGAAAGCTCCTTAAACAGGTACGAGAGCTGCTTGTTGAAAAAAAAAGGCCACAGTTAGGAACCAAAACCACACTCGGGGTGATTTTTCTTTTTGACGGGGAAGAGGGAAAAACACCGGGGAGAAAACGACCTGAAAAAGGTCGAAGCAAAGGTCCGATACAAAGAGTCTGGAGTGGGAGGAAAAGGGCCCCGGAGCACCAAAAATCAGGGTTGTCAGAAAGCGGATTATCAAGACGTAACGGGACCCTGGACATCACAAAAGGAAAGCAGGACGTTGAAAGAAGGGAAAAACAGAAGGGCCATGGCAAAGGGAACTCCGTCTGCATAAAACCGTGCCCAAGCCCATAGGGCAAAAGAAATGTGTGAAGGACAAAGGAAGCTGTAACCAAAACGCTTTTCAGGAAACGACCGAGTCGCAAGAACCACGAACCTGCCACCTGCCCAGGAAAGGAGAAAAAAAAAAATAGAAGGCATTACAACTGAAGAAGAAAGGGACGGAATTCCGAAAAGATCCAACCGTACCACGGAAAAACGGGAAAGGGGATCAACGTGGCCAGGGGGGATCAGGCTTTTTCGGGGACCGGCGAGACAAACGGCCCCAAAAAAAAAAAATGGCCGATTGAGCAACGTTTTGACCTATTAAACGGACAAGTACCCTAAGGAAAAAGGGGGGGGAGGACCCGACAGGGCACGTAGTCTTTTCTTACCCCAAAAGTGCAGGGGGGCACCGCGAATAAAAACGCGCCTGTATTGCGGGGGAACCAAAAGGATGCAAATGATTAACGAAAAAAGCAGGGTTCGTCTGAGGCCAGCAAAAGAAAATTCAAAAAGACGACGGAGTCGCGGGGGCTGGCCTATGGAAACAAAACACCACGGGGACCGAACTGCAACCAGTTCAGGGGTTTCCAACCAAAATCCTTTCAAGAAAAAACTGCAAGCCGGGGAGGAGAAGAATTGCCACCTTGGGCGCGAGCGTACTGTGCAAAACAGGCAGGGGAGTGTCAGAAAATTTAGTAAGGGGGGGTAAAAAACACACACCTCTAAGGAAACCATGAAAGAAGGAGGGGGGGGAAAGGGGTTGCAAAACGAGGGCCTTTTCAGGTTCAGCCTAAGTAAGGCTGAAAAGAAAAAAAGGGTAGGGACACTGGGGAAAAAATAAAACCTTAGCACGGGGAAAGGGAAAATGCCGAATTTTTGTCACTGGGCTAAAAAAAAAAGAATTGTGGTCATTGCCCTTATAAAGAGGGGAGACCAAATCGCTGAGTCACAACGACTGGGGAGGAAGGATTCAAAAAAAAGGACAGGGGTTCAATAAAAAGAAAAGAGAAAGAACGGGGGAATAAATCTTTTTCCAAGGGACCGAGGAACTTTGGCTCAAACTAGAAGACCGACGCCTAAGAAAAAAAAGGAAACGAGGAACGACAGGCTTCCTGTTGATTTTTTTTTGCTGCCGTAGAAATGGGGGGGAAGGCCTGGGGAGGGGTAAGTTCAAGGCGGAAAGGGCATTGGGTGTGGACGTTTCCACGCCGGGCCATAGCGGGGCTTTCCGCCAGAATGGGGGGGACTATGGGGGGACACCAAGGTCGCAAGTAACGTGTATCAGGCCTACTGCAAGCCAAAAACATGGAGAGGGCCATGGGGGCAACTCTACTGGGGGAAAATCTAAACCCAAAAGAGGAGGATTAAATAAGAGATCCAGTGACAAGGGTCAAAACACACTCTCTCCCAGTTGTGATAGGGGGAGTCCGGATCCCATCTTCAAGGTTAAGGTAGGGGGGGGGGGGTAAGTAACTCAGGGGAGAAGCCCCTACCGGGGGATGAGCGGTGTAAACGATCCACCCCCAATGCAAGAACTCTGAAAGGATTTAGAAAGAAAAGACATAGACGGAGCCCAGCAGAAAAGTTTGGGTCTGGAAAGGGGAGGAGGAAATGAGAAGTTCTCGGGTTGATCAAGTTCCGTCGACATAGATTTTACTAAGTAAGGAGGTCTTGGATGAAAAGTAAAGGACCAATTCCTTGCAGGGGAAGGGGAGGGGAAAGGACAAAATGGAATCGGTATTGCGCAAAAAGTTAGCAAAGTGAAATAGCCTCACGCTTTAAAAGGCGAAAGAGGGCCCTAACTTTTCGTCCGTAACACTTTTTCACTAGGACCAGTGGGGGGAGAGAAAGGTGGGGTTTGTCATGGGAATCAAAAAAAAAATATAGGGGCCAGATGGAAATATCAGTACTAAGTGGGTGGAAGTTAGGAAAAGGACGCCCGTGTCAAAAAATTGGGGGGACTATCCAGAAAAAATCCTTAAGAAAAAAACGACGGAAGGGGTTTTGTGTGGGAAGGGAATTCCAGAAAGTCAGGTCTGCAAAGTGGTGTGTTGGGGGGGAAAAAGAAAAGACAGCAAACCCAAGTTAGGTCTAGGGGAGTGGAAAAAGAAGCCATTTTGGGGGGGGGCCCTAAAACAATACATCCGACGGAGAAATTAGAACCGGCACCGGGGGAAACCAGTACCAGAGCGCCCGGGGGAAAACTGCAGGACGCATGGCAGGAAGGAGAGGAAAAAAAATCGCGGTTGGGGTTCAAAGACGCACTCACCGGGGGAACGTACATCCATAACCGCGATGACAAACCCCGCCTCCAACACAGGGAAGCTCCCACACCGCACTAAAGAGGGAAAGGGTGGGGGTGAGAGGAGTCAAAGGTCGGGCCCTACGTGGAAAATCGGTTTTAAAGGAGGTATGGTTCTCTGCAAAAACCAAGGCAGCCAAAAAGATTGTGTCCTGCAGACTACAGGGTCAGGAAAGGGGGGAAATTTTTGTGGTGGAAAACCTAAGGGCTCGACACCTGGAGGGGGAAAAGGAAAAACTGAAACCGTTGCCATGCAAACTGGTTATTGCATCGCGCTCCTTTGAAATGAATACAGTTTGAAAAAATGACGAATCGATGACCTACGCGGATCTTAAAAAAACCGGGGGGAAAACGGGCAGGGGGTAAAAGAGCCCCCCTAAAACAAGGATTCCATCGTCCTTCCAAAAAGGAAAAAGGACTTATATGAGTTCGACTGCAGGAGGGGCTGCTGATCAGGACAGAAAGGCGAACGAAACTCAAAAGGAGTGGGGAAGGGAAAACTGGGAAGGGAAATTTCTACCACGCAAGAAAAATTCCGCGTACCTGTCAAAGGTTTTCCATTGAGAGGCATCGCCCTTGGGAGAGGGAAGGGCGAAAAAGAAAAAGAAAGGGGTAGGGTTTTCGCTCCCACCGCGGAAGCGCGGGCCGGATTCTGACAAAAACGCGCCCATGGCTCACGATGCAAAGCAAAAGATGTAAGGGGCCATCTTCCTGCAGGGAAGAAAGGCTAAAGAGAGGAATTTTGGTCACAAAAAGGTCGCGAAGCCTTACAAAAAACGTCAAAAGTGGGGGGAGGGAAAAAAGTTTGACGGTAAGAACCAGGGGTGGTCTTCTCCGGTTGGGGGAAAGAGGGAGAGGGGAAAAAAAAAGAAGCGCCAGGAAAGGCCAACGCCTGGCTTTGAAAGATGATCGGAAATAAGGAAGGTGACAGTGTAATGTAGGGGAGGGATGAAGCCGGGGAGGTAACCAAAACGAGTAAGTTCCTCGGGGGAAAGGGGAAACTCGCGGGGAAAAAAAAAGAGAAGAAGAGGCGCCGCCTGAGTTCAAGAAAATCAGCTCTCCGGGTCCAGAAGAATAGCTCAACAGAAAAAAAAAGGGGGAGGAGAAAAAAGGGAGAAATTCTCCAACAACATCACTTAGTCAGAAAAAAAAGAAAAAGAGAAACTCCGTGGGGACTGGGAACGGACACGCCAAAAAAAAAAAAAAAAAAAGTCTCGCTCCCCCTAAACCGGGACGCGGGAGACGAAAAAGACAAGAAGAAAAAACAGAGGGAAGGATTCAGGTCATCTTCCTCAAAGCCAATGCGCAGCCGAGATTTGGGGGGGTGGCGCGACACATTTCAAATCGCTTGCAAGAAAGCCTCGGCAAAGGTACGGATAACTAAAACGGAGAAACTGTGCGATTTAACGGTGGGGAAAGGCTGGCGATAATCCGCCAAGGGGAGAAAGGAGTGAGAGTCCGCACAGCCTCCAGGATGGCGCCGCTCCTCAACCCGGCCATCAGAAGGGTGAATTTGAACCTAGTGCACTGGGGGAAAAAAAAGGGTCAGCCAAAAAAAAACCCTGCCAAAAAATCTTCCGCGCAAACGGGAGGGCGAGGAATCGAAAAATTTCGGACTCTTACGGGGGGGTTTGGAAAAAAATCCATGCCCCCAGGGGGGAATGCCATCTCTTTAAAATGGTCCAAGTACAAGGGGTGGGAGGAGGTAATGAAAAATTTTAATGAGGTTTGCAAAAACGGTACCGAGGCCCTAGATCAAAGGGGGATGGAAGGGGAGCAAACCGGGGATCGTTTTTCCAAAGCAGAAAAACACTTCCCTTAAGGGGAACCTCAGGGAGAAAAAAAAAGACGGACGATGGAAGCCAAGGTTTAGGGCACGATTTGGGAGAGGGGCAGCACCAAGATCCAGGGTTTTCAAAAGTAAC
>Ga0179593_1677297_pt1 | contig 11633 bp, 12 predicted proteins | sample CZODoug2_1_08_16_FD_185931 | JGI IMG/M metagenome (GOLD analysis project Ga0179593, IMG submission 185931) | Vadose zone soil fungal communities from Angelo Coast Range Reserve, California, USA - CZODoug2_1_08_16fungal (PacBio error correction) | ecosystem: Environmental > Terrestrial > Soil >...
GAGAAAGGTAGGGGGAGGAGAGAAAAAATAAAGCGCAACGCTCGTCCGGACGTTCTATCGCGATAGAGGGGGGAAAAAAAAACGCAAGGAGTTGTAGACGCGTATTCCATAGTGGTATCATTACTGAATTATGGCCGCATGGAGGGAAAGGAAGAAAAAAAAAGGGGGTGGTGTGTTTTTTTTTTTTTTTTCCGGCAGAAATCAGGGGAGGAGGGAAAAAAAAAGGTGAAGAAGGAGCGGCCACTCCTTCCTACGTGCGTGGCATCCAGCGAGAGGGGGGGGAAGGGAAGGGAGAGGGCAAAGGTACTAGTACCCTTTCTTGGGTCTCATCCGGTGTGGGAAAAGAAGAAGAGAAAAACGAACGCATCACTACTTGTACGTCCGCGCGCTGTCCTCCTGGAGGAAGGAAAAGGGGGGAGAAAGAAGGAAAGAAAGGGGAGAAAGAGAAGGGTGCCAACAGATTACCTAGCCTCCGTTCGTAGCGAGAGGCGGTCACGACGGCGGAAGAAGAGAGAAGAAAAAGGGGGGGAGCAGTAGGTCCCCCCTCGTCCTACTGGGGAGGTGCTCAGAGAGAAAAAGGAAGAACGACACCGTGGCGTTACGTGCTGAGAAGGGGGAAAAAAAGGAACCGTGCGCCGTTCCGACAGATTACCGGGGGAGGGGGAGGGGAAAGGGGAAGAGCAGGGGAGGTTGGCTGTAAAAGGCGACGGGTGGTGGCGGTCGCGATTTCGACGGTCTCGTAAGGAGAGGAGGAAAGGAAAGAAAAAAGGAGAACGTTATCACAACGACGCAGATACTCGGTGCGAGAAGGGGGAAAAAAGGTGGAAAAGGTTTCCTCGCTTGCACGTGGCTACGAGGGACGGGAATAAGATACCGCTATTCATTTCCTAGCGACCTAACAGAAAGGAGGGGAAAAAAATCAAAAAAACTCGTCTCTTAAACTGATACAAAGGGGGGGGAATGAGAGATGTTGTCACCTTGTCCAAGAAAAGAGAGGAACGACAGGCGGCCACTATCTATGTGCCTGCACTACATCAGAGAAAAGGAAAGGAAAAAGTGCGGTACTTCTTTTTTGCCGAATGTCTAATGGGTGGAGAGAAAGGAAAGGAAGCGGGGCACTGCGCTACCCATGCCAAGAGAAGAAGGAAGGAAGAAAAATCGACTCCTCGGCCTTCCGAGATCTCAAAAGAAAAGGCTCGACGTCGCATCTTCTTGTAGGCGAGGGGGGGGAAGAGACCGGGATTGTCTCTTCGGTGCTGGCGGAGGAAAGAGAAAAAACGCCGAGCCGGGAGTCCTTTGTGCTCGACGAAAAAAAGAAAAATAACCGCGTGTTGTCGTGGATAAAGAAAAAAAAACATCGACGGCGACGCCCACCATTGGCGAGGGAGGAGGGAAATGGAAAACCTCTATCTTCGTGTTGCACCGGAGGGGTAAAAAAAGAAAAAAGGCATCGGAGGCCCGCGCACGATCGTGTGGTTGCGTAAGGGAAAGGGGGGAATCAGGAACGAGCTTTGGGCTGGGCTCTGAGCTTGCCCAGGCTGAGGCGGGGGAAAGGGGAAAAAAAAAAAAAAAAAGGGGAGGGGCCAGGCGCGCTCCAACACCTACTGCGATTTCGCACGTGCAGGTCGAGTCAGGGAAAAGGGGGAAAGAATCAAAAAAAGCTTCCGAATTAATCTTCCAGGCGGGGCTGGCGATGAGAAGAGAAAAAAAAGAGAAAAGGGGAAACGTCATCGAGAACATTCGCTCCATTTACCCCGGCGCGTCGGGAGAGGGGAGGGAAAAAAAATGGGGGGAGACGCCCTCACCCTCGAGATTCCGTGTACAAAAGGAAGAAAAAGGAAAAAAAAAAGAAGGGGTGGCGCGATAGTGACCCATCGTAGTATGCCAACGTGAAAGCGAGTGCATATATGAGGGAAAGAAAAAAAAGAAAATGGGCAAAAAAAGACCTTCTTGACTTCTAGACCTGGAGCTCGAACGGCGAGAAGAAAAGGAAGAAAGAAAAAACCCGCCAGTTTTTCTGTTTTCCCTATCAGGCGGAAAAAGGAAAGAGAGAAAAAAAGGGGATAAACGCTTTGCCACACCCTCTGCCGGCACCCACGAGGAAAAGAAAAAAGAAAAAATGCCGTTCCACGGCATGGCGCTGGGATCTCGACGGCACAGGAAAAAAAGAAGGGGGATCAGATTATCGCGTCTGCTTGGTGTCTGCCGGCCTGCAAGGGAAAAAGGAAAAGAAAAAAATCCCGCGACCCTGCCATCACCATTGGGGAATCGGCCGGGGAAGGGGAAAGAAAAAAAATTTGGATCTCTCAGAAAAAAAAAAAGGGACCAGGTCTCTATGCTGACCCTCTAGTCGCTCCTCAACGTGCGCTTAGGTATCCAAAGGGAGAAAAAAAAAGCCCACTGTGTCCCCGGTCATGCCGGCATACACCGCGAAGAAAAATCGATCGAGTAAAAAAAAAGAAAGAAAGATGCGTTTGCTTGAAAGGGAGAAAAAAAAAAAAAAGACGATAGACGCGCCCCTCGACGATTCCGTCTACCTCGGTGCGGCAGCTGTTGAAAAAGGGAAAGAGGGGAGAACGACGATGATCTCTTCGTCGTCCGATATCGAAAACGACAAACAGAAGGAAAGAAGAAAAACCAGCCATGTCTTCGGGAAGAGCCGTTCGAGCTTCCGGGAGGAAAAGAAAAAAAGGACGGGATCGAGGACGAGTCCCATTCTCCCATGCTCTGGAACCCGCATATCTGGAAAAAAAGGAAAAAGAAAGGGAAAAACGCAACCGTATCCTACTACAGTCGCGATCTGGCGATGAAAAAAAGAGAGAAAGAGGTTGATTTCTTCCCTCCCCCTCGACGCGATATCTTGGGGAAGGAAAGAAGAGGAAAGGAAGGCGATGGATGACGTCCACTTCCTGGGCACTGGCGTGGGGATGAAAAAAAAGGGGAGGGGAAAGAGGACGTCGGCGGCGGCTTAAACCACGCTTTGCGGACAAGAAAAAGAAAGGAGAGAGGGGAAAGGGACTCTAACCGATTTGTTTGCCGAACTGCCGGCGAGTAGAGAAAAAAAAAAGAAAAAATGAGTCCGCACATCTCGGCGCCGATCCGACCATTTCTACCCCAACCACCGAGAGGAAAAAAAAGGGGGGTGGGGCAACCCTGCCGATCAGGTCTAATAGGTTGCCGAAGTAAACCTCACCCGAAAAAAAAAAAGAAGAGAGGGAAAAGTTTGGGCCGGGAGGTCTCAGTCCCACGCCAGAAAGAAAAAAGCAATCCTGTAGGCTGGCGTCGAGCAAAAAAAAGAAGAAAAAGAAGGAAATGCCCCGACCGCACGCAGGCTCGCCGCCAAAAGAAAAAACCACATCACTCGGCCAGAGGAAGAAAAAGAGAAATGGCCGTCTCTTCCTCTTCGGTGCAGTCTAGGAAAAAAAAAGGAAGAAAAAGAAAAAAAGTCCGAAGCGCCTTGCCTTGTCGCGCACCGTGCGCCCGAGGAAGAACGGGGGGAGAGAGAAAAAGAGGGAAGGGAAACCCGAGTACCGACGTTGCCTATTATGTCCGAGGAGAGAAAAAAGAGGAGAGTGAAAAGTCGATGTATTCTAACTGCTGCACCGTGCTTGGCCGTGAAAAAAAAAAAAAGAAAAAAAGAGGTCCAACAGCTGATCCTTTTCCTAGACGAGAGCTTGGAAAAAGGGGAAAGAGCTCAAGATCTGCGGCCGAAGCTCTCGAAGGGGAAAAAAAGGGGAACGCTGCACCTCGAGGGCGCAAAAAGAACACAAGTATCTGCGTCGGTGGTGAGCAAAAGAGAAAGGAAAGAGAGATCGTACCGACCGTCGACATCGCGACCAGCCACACCGTCAGAAAAAAAAGGAAACGCACCTCTCAAGGAACAGTCTCGCAAAGAGAAAAAAAAGGAACGGCGCCTTCATCGTAAGGATCACGCACGTCACGCCCCGGTTGCGGGGTCCGTGCAAGAAAAAAGAAAAAAAAAAAAAAGGTCCAGCAAAAGAAACGTGATGACTAGATCGTCCCGTCGCTGACCGCTCTCGAAAAAAAAAAAAAAAAAGGAAAGGGGAAATTGCTTCTTCGCCCTGGCGGTTCAGGACGGATATGAAGGAAAAAAAAAAAGAAAAAAAAGACGAGGCGCGACTTACCCGTAGTGGAATGCGGACGGCGCGAAAAGAAAGAAAAAGGAGGAGCCCCCCCCTTCGTACTCTACCTTAACTATACCGCGGACGAACCAGAAAAAAGGAAAAGAGAAGCTCAAAAAAACGGGACTTGTCTATCGGCAGCCTCGAAAAAAAAAGAAGAAAGGGGACCCTCCATCCATGCGCATAATATACCCTCTATTTATCCGGTCTAAACGCCGAAAAGAAAAAAAAAAAAAAAAAAAAGATCAATGTCCGGCCGAGCTTTTTGCGCGGAGGGGCTCGAATCTAACGTTAAAAGAAAAAAAAAAAAAAAGAAAAAAAGAAGAGGACAGATCCACACCCGGCCGCCTTCGTCTCATCCATGCGGAACGTTAGATTCGAGAACAAGAAAAAAAAAAAGAAGAAAAGAAAAAAGGATAAAGCCCGATCTGTATTCAAGGACGTCGCCAGGTAGGAGGGGAAAAAAAAAAAGGGGAGGGCGCTCCACCTCTTTCACCGATGAGTAGTTCCTGCAGGAAGTCCGAAAAAAGAAAAAGGAAAGTTGAGCCGATGATCGTCATCTCCTTCCACGTGCGGCAGCCGAGGGGGGAAAAAGAGAGAGGGGAAGGGACGATAACTCCGGCTTTGTCTCAGCCCGTGTTGAACGAAATCATACCAGAAAAAAAAAAAAAGAGAAGAGGAGGACAACCTTTATTACGGCACCGAGGCGCGCGCAAGCGAGAAAAAAGAAAAGAAGAGCAATGTGCCAGTTCTTCATCTATCCGAAGCCGGCTCTGACCTAGAAAAAAGAAGGGGAAAGAGTCAGAAAGGCCAGAAAGTTTGGACAGTCTGGCCCACCCGCCGACGGGGGGAAAAAGAGAAAAGGGGGGAAAAGAAAAACCTCCACCTTTGCTGACTTGCGTGAAAGAAGAAAAAAAAAGTAGACGGATTAAAATGACCGTTGGGCCTTTAGTTTTGCTGAGCGTTTAAAGAAAAAAAAGGGGAAGGGGAAGGAGTTTGCTTACCGCTAACGGAGAGGAGAGAAAAAGGAGCATAAAGATATCGTGACGATTGCCGATCTCAGGCGACTGTTGCTCAAAGGAATGGAAAACCTACTTTCCCCCTGGCCCTCTAGTTGTTCCCGCGGGCCGTGGGATAGAAAAAAGAATAAGCCGGAGAGAGCATGCCGGGTCGCCTAGCAGGACGTCGTCAAGAAGAGAAGGGGGGGGGAACGATTGTAGATTTTGACGTTTTCGCTCCTATTTTTTGTGGGAAAAAGGAAAAGGGAGAAGCGAAGACCTCGACGCTGGGCGGAAAAGGAAAGAAGAGAGCAACTTCTTTTCTTTAGAAAGGGAAGGGTAGAAAAAGGCAGACTAACATCTCTTCCGCGGGGAAAAAAAAGGGGAGATACTCATTCCTAAAGAGATAAGGAAGAAAGAGAGACCTCATCCGCCGGCTTTACGGATCTGCAAAAGAAAAAGAGAAAAGACGTCGTGTAGTCTGCTTCCTAGTTTCTGTGGCCCGTCCCGGGAGGGGGAAGAAGAAGGAGGGGGGCCGAGAGCCCTTCTTGCGGTCGCGGAAAAAAGAAATGAGAAGTGTTTGCTGATCCATCCTCCAGATCTGCTCCAGGTCGGTCAGGAAAAAAAAAAGAGAGAGTAAGCCCTCTACGGCGACGGGCAACAAAGGGGAGAAGAAAGGAAAAATCTTCTACCAAGGGAAAAAAAAAAGACAAGGGGTACACCTTTCTTGCGTAGTCGAGCTCGTGAGGAAAAAAGGGAGGAGAAAAGGTCTTCCTTCTCTCGCCGAGCTGTGAAGAGAAAGGTGAAGGAAAACCATAATGAAAAAAAAATCGTTTCGTTCAAGGAAGGAAAGGTACTGGAGAGAAATGAAACGTGCAATTTCTATTCGGTTCGGAAAGGGGAGCCTTCCCTCCTGAACGAGAAAAAGGGAAGGATGGGCTGGGGGGAGGGAAGAGTCTCCAATACCCCTCCCTCATTGCCGCATGAAGGGGGAAAAAAAGGAAGGAGAGAATGAGATGAGTACCATGTCCACCGAATATACTGCGTCGGGAAAAAAGAGAAATCTTATATTCCTTTTTACCACCATTCCGTCGCGCCATATAGGAAGGAAGAAGGAGGAAGATGAAAAAACATCGTTTTAGGCCAAACGTGAAAGCGAGGGAGAGGGAGGAGGGGGAAGAAGGAGGGGAGAAAGAGGTTCCTCCACCCACCCCCCGTTACCAAAAAAAAGTGAGGGAGAGAAGAGGAATACCTGGCTGATTTCCTGTCGGAGCGAAGAGAAAGGAAAGTTTGTCGTTTTCTGATATGGCGAAGAAGAAAAAGGAGGGGGGAGAAGGAGGCGCTGAGCCGCTGTGGGCACAAAAAGATGAAGGAAAAGGGAGAGAAGAAGACGGCGATCTCCGGTGTCTCGTTCCACGCATAGGGGAAACGACGCACCTTCAGGCAAAAGCAGCGAAGGCCGGGGGAGGGGGAGGGAAAGAGAGACGCTGTTTCCTGCCTTCCTGCCAGGAAGGGAGAAGTGCGTCGCAGTCTCGACCCTGACATCGAGCACAGGGGGAAGAAAAAGAAGAGTCGTAACTCGATTGTTTTCCGCTCGGAGGAAGGAGGAAGGAAAAAAGAAAAAGGGAAGAGGGGGGGAGAGAATCCAACGTACCAAGGGAAGAAAAAGAGAGGAGAGACGGCAACTTCTCTAGGTAATCCACAAAGGAGAAAAGAAAAAAACAAAAAAAAACGGTCCACCGGGAAGAAGGGAAAAAAAAAAGAAGGAAAAAGGACTTCCTCTTCTATTGCGTGATGGGAAGAGAGATATCCCATCGCCAATGTGGAAAACGGAAAAAAGGAGAAACTAGAAAAATTCTTCTACCTCTTTTCCTTCACTGTTGTGCAAAGAGAAGGAAAAAAAAAAGGGGGAGTCCTACTATGATAGAGAGAAGATGTAGAGAGAAACTAGCAAACTTTCCGGGTGCCTCGAAAAAAAGGGAAAAGATTCAAAGAGCCTTTCGAGCTCCAGGGTCTAAGGAGGAGAAACAGGAGGAGCGAGGACTATCCCATTCTTCCAATGTTCGGGAAAAAAGAAAGAAGAAGAAGATGTTCAAAAAAGTAGCGCACCGTTAGGGCCGAAGAAAGCAAGGAGAGGAGAAAGGGAAGCTCCTATTTTTATGATCAGAGAAGGGAAGAGAGGTGAACTGGACTCCCAGCTCAGCAAAAAGAGAGGGTAGCGATTACGTCCACTTCCTGTTCACTGGACGGGGGGAGTGGGGAAAGAGAAAGAAAAAAAACCGGGGATTCCTAGGAGAGAGAAAGGAGGAAATACGCACTCTTCTAACTTCGACTCGAACTTAAGTGAGGAAGGTATGGTTTTTGGGGGAGGGGAGGTGCACTATTTTGGGGGATTGTTTGTTCTGTTGATTTTTTTGGGGGGGGAAGCTTTGCTTTTGGGGGGGGGAATGCGGGGAAAGGGGCGGGGGGGGGTTTGGTTTCTTGTGATTTTGTGAGCTTGGGGGGGGGGTTTTAGTTGGGGGGGAGGGTCGGTGTTGGGGGACTACATAAAGAGGGGGGGGGAATTAAATGAGGGGGTTGGGGAGGGGGGGGGAGTATTTAGAAAGGGGGGTGGTGAGATCAAAAAACGCTTTGTTGGCCGCCCTGCCGGAGAGAAGATAAACTCACCGCCTCCTCCTTTTCCACAGCTCAGGCAAGAAAAAGAAAAAAAGGAAGAAAAGGGGACCCGCCAACCACCGGAGAGGAGGAAAGCTCTCCTCCCTTCCTCCAGTCGGAAGGTAGGGAACAAGCATCTGGGGGGGAGAAGATGTTGGTCCGAGTAAAAAAAAAGAAAAGAAGGAGACAATTTTTTTTCCTTCGCGTCGGAAGGGGAGGAGGAGAAAAAAGAAAACACTAGGAAGGACCCACTGGATAAAGGAGAGAGAGGAAAAGGAACAAAGGATAAAGGCTCTGCCTTTCTATCCCGCGAAAGGGGAGGAAAAAAAAAAAGGGGACGGACCTAAATCGGCCAGCGAACTAAAGAAGAAATGGAGGGGGGAGGGGGGGGGAAGGGGAAAGAGGCTGTTCAATATCTCTTTAAATCCGCGGCTCGAGAGTTGAAAGGGGAAAAGGAATGTAATTTGCCGTAGAAAAAGGGAGGTTAGTATGAAGTCTTACCCTCTCACCATTAAGGCCCCTGGGAGAAAGGGAGGATGTACCGAGGAGTCTGTGTAAGGGAAGGAAGAAGAAATGAAGTAGTCTATTTATTCCTAACTCTGTTCAGCCGGTGATGGAAGAAAAGAAGAAGAAAAAGAGGGCCAACAGCTAGGAATTTTCCGATACAGAGCTTGTCGAAAGAAGGGAATGAAGAAGAGAGGAAGAGGAGCTCTCCTTTTCTCATCCATTACCTCGAGAGCCAGTAAAGAGGGGAAGAAGAAAAAAAAAAGGGGGGGGGGGGGGGGGGGGGGGGGGGGTCAAGAAGGTTGGCCACCTCGAGAAAAGGAGTATATGGAAAAGGAAGATGAAAGATATTCCTATTTTCCTCTCTCGTCCGCGACCGTCAAAAAAAAGAGGAAAAAAACCAACGACAGACTCGAAAGGGACTCCCACCGCGGGCAAAGGAACCGAGAAAAGAGAGGAAAGGCACCGCACGGTTAGGCCCTGTCCATTCATCGGAAGAAGAAAGAAAGGAAAAAAAAAAAAAAGAGAGAAGGACAGCACAACTAGGACAGCCTGGTCTCCCACTTTCTGAGTGAGAAAGAAGAGAGGCCGGAAAAAAAGAGGGAAGATAAGGCTTCTTTCTCTCTTAATCCCTTTCACCATTGCTCTTCGAACCGGGGGGAGGAGAAAAAAGAGGCCGACCCAGACGCGCGCGAAGTAAACAGTATGGAGGAAAAGGAGGAGAAGGAGACCTCGAGAGTATTGTCTTCAAACCCCTTTCTGAGCCCCCGAACGGGAGGAAAGAGAAGGAAAAGGAACAAATCGAAACGCACTTAGGAATGCGTGCCGCGCATAGAGGAAAAAAAAAGGGAAAAAGGACAGGACTCTCTTCCTAAAACAAAAAACGCCACTAGGGAAGGAGGGGGGGGAAAAGAGGAGAGCGGTCTACACCCTAAAAGAGGACGTCCTTAAAGAGAGAGGGGAAAGAAAGAGCGAGCCGACCTTTCTCTTTCCGAGCTGTTGGCGTTCGGTATTTTTCTCGACTCTAACGTCCGCCTGCGGGACGAAAAAAGAAAAAAAAAAAAAAAGGGAGGAGAAAACGTCTAGAGGAAAAAAAAAAAGAAGGGAGAAAAAAAAAGAGGAAAAAGCGCTCGCCCTGACAGTTTCGATCGCGCGCTCGGGGGGGGGAAAGACGCAAAGGGAGATTCAGTTGAAAAAAAGGAGGAGTTGTCGGGGAGGGGAAGCTCACACACGCGCCCTATTATTAGTTCTTCCTTACTTCCGGGCATGGAGTGAAAGGGGAAAAAAAAGGAGAAAAAGGAGGGACAGGCCTACGAAGTGGCAAATCTAGCGAGAAGGTGGGTTAAGTGAAGAGAAAAAAGGGAGAGTACTCTCTGCTGGTTCTCCGCCCTGTGTTGACGAAGTAAGAAAAAGGGAAAGAAAAGTAAAGAAGGGACGTCGAAGCAAAGAAGCCTGAGTAATTCTGCACCGAGGAGCAGAAAGAGGGAGGAATATCAGGAAGAAGAAAAGGAAGGCTTCATCTATCCTACTCCTTTGGATCGGAAAAAAGAAGAAGGGAAAAGGAGGAGAAGATCGTCATCAACGTCCATAAATTGTGGACCAGTGAGAAAAGAGGAAAAAAGAGAAAAAAGGGGGGAAAGGAACCCTTCCCACTTTTGCTTGAACGTGCGTGATAAGGCCGGAAGGGGAAAGTTACCGGACAAATACAGGGGGCTTTAGTTGATGAGATGTGAGGGAAAGGAGGGGGGGAGGGACCTTCTACTGTGGAGGGAAAAGAGGGGAAAAGAAGAGACGGAAGATTGGGACGATCAAAGGCTACGTTTTCTTTCAAAAAGATAGAAGAAAAAAGGAAGGGGGGGGGGAAAAGCCAAACGGTAACGTTCCCTCTATTTTCCCTCGTGCACGGGAGAGAAAAAAGAAGAGCTAGCTACGCGGGAAAAAAGGCCCGAGTCGAAAAAAGATGAAATGAAAGGAGGAAAAAGGGGAGGAGGGGAAGATTGGAGATGGACGTTTTCTTCTCCTATTTTTTTCACCGAAAAAAGGGACGGGAGAAAACTACTCACTCTAAACCACGATCTATGGCGGCAGAACAAAGAAGAAAAGGAAGGGGAATAGGGGTGCCTAATTTCTAATTTTGAGAAGGGGGGGAAAAAAAAAAAAGGGCGAGAAAAGAGGCTCGGGGGAAGAGGGGGAAGAAAAGAGGTAACAGAGATCTCACGCTCCTATGCCTAGACGGCATGAGAAAAAAAAAAAAAACCAGCAGTGAGGTTGTATGCGCAGGGAAGGGGAAAAAGGAGTTGGCTACGCGGGTGTCTTTCTTCTATCCTTCTTTCTTGAGCGGCATCGACGAGGAAAAAGAGCAAAAGAAGACCAAGAGGACCAGTCGTGGGAGAAAAGAGGGGTGGCGTGTGACTGAGGAGAAAGGAAAAAGGGGGAAAAAAAAATTGCAGCCTTCTTTTCTGTTTATTACCTTGCAACCTCTTCGACCTAGAGAAGGGGAAAAAGAGAAGTAGGCGAGCTCGTCTGAGAAAAGGGGGTGGGGAGTAGAAATGGTCGGACTCTTCTCCTAGCTTTTCTGGCCATGAGCTTGGCAAGAGAAGGGGGGGGAAAACCAACCAAACTGGGGACAGCGCTCCCAAAAAGAAGGAGAAAAAAAAGGGTTAGCCGCAGCCGACGTCCTCTATTCTAATTAATCCAGTCTTTTCTGGCGATGGCCGGGGCGGAAGAAAAAAAAAGGGGGGCCCAGGCCGACGTAAAGGGACATCTCTACAGGGAAAGAGGGGAGGGGAGAAAGGGGAACAGAATCTAGTCTCGCTTTTCTTACTCCCTCACAAGAGGGAGGGAAGGGGGAGGAGGAGGGGAGTAGCCTCTCTTTCGCGATAGTGACCCCAGGAAAAGCGAGGGTAAGATATGCGGTTAAGGAGGGGGAACTGTCTAGGAAGAGAGAAAGGGGGAAGAAGACCGGGAGCTCGAACTGCTCTTCCTAATACCTGGCTGAGGTACTGGAAGAGGAAGAAAGGGGGGGGGAGGGTCGGATCGGCGGAGAAGACGATCATCGTCAGGGGAGAATAAGAGGGGGGAGAGAGAGGGGGAAAAAAAGCTGCAGCACCTATTTATCCTCATCGTCGGGGGGCGAGACGAGAAGAAGAAAAACAGGGCGGATTGGGGGTAAGAGGAAAAAAAGGAAAAAAGGACGGATTTGGAATCGATCTATTTCGTCTTCGCGGGGAGGAAAAAAAGGGAGGGTCTGGATAGTCCTTCTCATAACAGAGAGAAGGAAAAAATCACGCCGTTCCGGATCGTACTCGAGGGGTTCAGAGAGAGGGTAAGGGGG
>Ga0179593_1724689_pt1 | contig 11633 bp, 18 predicted proteins | sample CZODoug2_1_08_16_FD_185931 | JGI IMG/M metagenome (GOLD analysis project Ga0179593, IMG submission 185931) | Vadose zone soil fungal communities from Angelo Coast Range Reserve, California, USA - CZODoug2_1_08_16fungal (PacBio error correction) | ecosystem: Environmental > Terrestrial > Soil >...
GAAACAGTGGTTAGTGGCCGGGTGGGGAAGGCCCCATCAGAAAAAAAGGTAGGTAAAAAAAAGTGGTCTGGAATCACACGGGATATGTTATCGAGGGGGGACACAAAAGGGGCGGCTCATAAAAAAGGCTTAAGGTGGGAAAAGGGTAAAAAAGAGGACTAGCTGGTTTTTAAACACAACATGGGGGGGCCACTTCTGCCGTGGGGAATACTTGAGAAAAAAATAAGGAACAAAAATAGAGGCACGCCAGTGGGCATCGACCGGTTAGAGGGGGGTGGAAAAGGAATACCTCGCTGAAAGAGAAGGCGGGAAGGCTGGAGGAGGGCTAAAGGGAAAAAAAAAACGGGGGGGAGGACCCCAGTGGGGGGGGAAACAACAGGAACTAAACTGGTACTAAGCGGGAGGATTGAGCTCGAAAGTAATTGGTGAACGGGCGAAAGGGGGAAAACCTGGGAACGAAGACGGGGGGTGGTAAAAAGAGGGCGACAAATCAAAGGGGAAAAGCGCAAAAACAAAAAAAAAAAGTCTTGCCAAACAGTGGGGAAAAATGGGCATCGAGTCAACATATAAAAAAAACCAAAAAACTTAAGGAGGGGAGCCTAATTTAGCAATGACAAAGGGTTGTTTTCGAGGACTCGTCCAAGGTGTTTGGAAAAAAGGGGTCGGAGGGGTGATCAAAAAAAGTTTTTTCCAGAAGGACAAATGTTTGTGCAATAGGGGAGAAGAAAAAAACTTTGGGGGGAGTCGCAGGGGAGGGAAAACATGTTCTCGTATGGGTGTGGTGGGAAAGAGGGGTGTTTTGCGAAAATCGAACAGGCAAAATAGAGGAACGTGCGCCCGCGGGGGTGCTGAAAGTTGGTCAGGTGGGGTCAGCAAAAAGCCCCCAGTAGGACAAAAGAAAACACCAGGCGCGACCAGAGCTACAAAAAGAACTAGAAAGAGAATACTACTTGGAAGGGGGAAGGTTAAAAGAAACTCCAGGGGTTGAAAAAAAAAAAATGGGCAAAAGCCTTCCATTTGGCAGGTAAGCCCAAAAAAAAACGAAAAGAAAAGTCGTCGAGGGACACCACTTAAAAAAAACCTGTACCCAAGGGGTGTGATATCAAACGGGGAAGGCCGTCCCGAAGGTTTAATACCTTGGGTCCCGAGACCAGGTTAAGATTACTAGAGTTCAGGAAATGGAGGTGAGGGGGAAAAAAGCGCCAAAGGAAATTGCTTGGTGGAAAAACAAAAGAATGAAGCTATGGCGTCATAAAAAAAGAGCTAAGGGAAGTCAGGTTTAGGGGGAGCAAAAACGATCGGAGGGGGGGCGGGGGTGGAGACGCAAGCAGGTAGGGGTAGGGAGAAAGAATCAATGGCGGAAAACCTATCGCGGGGGGGGGAAAGATGGCAAAAAATGGAAACGAAAAGGCCCCGGGGTTCGCAGGGGGTGGGCTACGGGGGCACAATAGTCGCAAAAGGGTGGTGAAAAAAAGGGGCTGCATTTCGCACGAGGGCGGCTTTCTAGGCTGAAACGTCGAGAAAAAGGGGCAGCAAAAAATCGTGTCAAACAAGCACCGGGGGACGAGACCAACAAAAGTCAGGGCGGCGGAACGCGGGGTGACTTCAGAAAAGTTTGGAAGGGGGGTTTGGTCCCGAAGGGAAGGGGGGGCGAGTTGGGGGGGGCAGAAACATAAGAGGTTTGACTAACGGGAAAAAGAGTGGCAGGGTGCAAAAAGGAAAGAACAGAAATCGGGAAAGACGCATGTAAAAAAAGGGGTCTCGCGGCGGAGAAAGTAAGTGAGACCTGCAGGGAGGCAAAAGCCCAGTGACGGAACACAAAAGTATCGGCGAATGGGAAGAAAAAAGGAAAAACTTTGGGAAACGAAAAGGTGGAGGGTAAACGCAAGACCCTAATGCAAGAGGGGTATGGCCTCAAAGGAACTAGAAGGGACCACGATGCAAAAACCCGGACTTGAGAGAAAACCTCAACAAAAAAACGGGGCGGAAGAGAGTATCAAAAAAGCAGGAGGGAAGTTTGGAAAGCGAGAGAGGGGGGAAACATGGAAGGAGGGAAATCCGACGCTGCTGAAACAAATGAAGGAAAAGGACAAAGAACGAAAGACCACGAATTTCCGGCCATGACAGCGAAGCGACTAATGAAACTGGTGAGAACAAAAGAAAGAAATTCAAAAACGTCAAAAACGAAGTTCTGGGGGTAGGAATGGAGAAGAGATTTCAACGACCAAAAGGAAATCGCGAATCTGAGAAGAGGAAAAACGCGGCTTAAGGGAGAACTCCGAACAAACCAACAAAAAAAGCGCCAACAAGTTGCTCAGGACGTGAGAAAGAAAAACAGGGCGCGCCGAAGTCCCAGGGGAGGGGATCTCCCAAAAAAAAAAAACGGGCCGAGGGGGAAAAAAAAAAGCGAAGAAAAAAAAATTCGAGCTACGGAAAACTCGAAGCGCAAACCACGGGGGGCCCGGGAAACAGTTGGGACCGCACGCTGGGGAGAAAAACGTGAAAGCCAGGCATTGGCAGAAGGACACCCAACCACCAAAAACTGACGGGAAAAGACGGAAAAAAGTTTCCGCGATCCGCACAGACGGCAAAAGCAAGGCTCCAAAAAAGCAAAGAATGCAGAACTCCCAAAGACAAGCAGCGAATGAAAAAAGAATAAGGGTAAAAGAAACCCGAGAGCGCGGCCGCAGAACTCAGGGGGGGGAGCAATGCGCCCGCAGGAAAGAAAAAAGATACGATAGAAGAAACAGCGGGGGGAAAAGGGGGTTTAAAAGGAAAAAGGCAGAAAAGGGTCAGCGGGAAACCGCTTCAGGGAATTGTCACCAGATCAACCACAAGGGGGGGAGAAAAGGGGGACGAAAACCGCCTACTGGAAGAAAACGGGCTGAAGCGGCTTCACGGAATTGGAAAAAACGAAACGGGGAAGCGCTCTGTCCCTCTGAGGAAAAGAACAAAGGGAAAAAATTAGAAAAACGATCTAAATGGGGGGGGAAATACGGCAAGAACTCAAAGAAGCCGGGTGCGTCAGCATCAAATGCAGGCCAGAAAAAGAGCAGAAAGAAAAGAAACTGCCAGGACCCAGAAAGTCCAACCCTAAAAAGCCCACGCCAAAAGCAGGGATAAGAAGGGACAAAAAAGGCAAATAAAACGCACAAAAAGCCCGTGTGCCAACAACAGAGGACTGAGCAAAGGGGTATCGGCGAACAAAAACGACAGGAAAATGAGAAAAGGGGCTTTCAAAAAAGCCGCCATAAAAAGGTTCAGGGGGGAGTCTCAAAGAGAGGTGACAAAAGTCCAAAGAAAGCGGTATTGCCTCAGGGGGAATGAAAAAAAGGGGGTGCCACGAAAAAAATGCGTGAAAAAGTTCACGGTTGCAAAAGCCCTGAAACAATACGCTCAAAAGGTTGATGCCAAGACCCTCTGTGAAGGCCCCTGCACGTTTCCCGAAAGGGACTGGAAGGAAAAAGATGGGCTTGGGGGGAGGGAAATGTCAGGATCCTGAAAAAAAAAACTTTGGGGGGGAGTACGACAGGATACAGACTTGGAAAACAGGATAAAAGTTATATGCTTTCACAAGGGGTAAAAAAATAGAAAGGGCAAGGACAAAGAGGACTCAAAAAAAAGAACAGCTTACAGATTTGTGAAGCTCCGACTAGACAAACCCACGGCAAGGGGGGGAAAAAACCAAAAACTGGGGGAAAAAAAGCTTTAAAAGCCAAAAGGAAAGGCTCACATGCCCCGGAGCGGAAATAGGGCATCGCAACCGCCTCCGCCGGGGAAATAGCACGAAAGCAAAAAATCAAAGGAGTTTTTATCAAAGGACCCCTTCAACAAAAGGTCAAGAACACCGGCCGTTCGCACTGGCCGATACAAAGAACGAAGTCCGAAAAAAAAAAACGAAAGGATCTGGAAGAGCGGGGGAAGGGAGACGGGGAACAAAAAAAAAAAAATCTCATCGGGGGAAAGTAGGGGATAAAAAAAAGTCGGACCAATTCGGAAAAAAGGGCCCAAAGGTGGTCACGACCGCAATCACGCCTGGGGGGGAGCAAGGTTGAGGGGGGGGTTGGCTGAGGATAAAAGGTTTGAACTTAAAGGGGGGTGTAAAATTGATATGCTGGGGGGCAAAAGGAGTGAAGGACTTCAAGGGCAAGAGAAGTACAAAAACCCATGGTCAAAAAACCACCTGCATAAAAAAAAAGTTGGATATGTTAGGAGGCGGGAAAAAGAACGGAAAGAGCCCAAAAGGGAAGGAACTAAAGGGGAAAGAAAGGGGATAGCACGGTGAGTTCGGAGCTAACCAAGGGGAAGGAAAGATAACCGTGCAAACGTATGAGTAATGGGGAAAATTCACGGGGAGTTGGGGGCAGACAAAGGGGAACGATTAAAAACACGCGGGGGACGGAAGGCAAAAAAAATCGTGAGTAAAAAAAGAAACACACCAAAAGAGGATACAAATAGCCCGGTGTCAGAAAATAAAAAAAACTCCCGAAAAAATCCGAAAGGGAAAGAAAAATCAGGTACTGACGGAAAAGGGTGGGAAGACGACTGTTCACGGGGCGGAATTGAATCTGAACAAATTGGGGATGAGAAAGGTGGTAAAAAGGCTTAGACAAAAAAGGGGGTGTGGGGCAAAACTTGAAAAAAAAAAAATGCCTCATGGCAGGGGGGTGTCGCATGGGATCACAAGGATGCGGGGAGTCTCGGGGGGGAGAACCAAGCCGTAAGAACCAAGGAACGGAAGGAAAAAATCAGAAGAAGGACTCTCAAAAACAAGACCCAAAAAAGCACAAGCCAACGAAAATCGACGTGGCAATATTAAAAAAAACAAAAAAAATCATCCTGCTGACTTTTTGCAAAGGGGATTGGGACTCGCAAGGAAGACCTGCAGGGAAGTGGGGGGGGCACAAAAGCGGGGAAACCGGCGGAGAGTGCGCACCGAGGAACAGACAAACCTTAATAGTCCAACGAAAGGGGAAAAAAGAGGGGGACGGGGGGAAAAAAAAAGTCGAAAAGAGGCTGAAACCAATTTGCAAAAAAATGGTTACTAGCCGGCTCAAGAGAGTTATCGGAAGACAGGAAAGATCAAAAAAAAAAGAACTTGGTTCGGGGGGGGCACTTGAAAAAAAACAACGAGGGCAGCTGATGAACGGGAAAAAAAAAAAAAAGGGGGCTTAAAAAGGCATGTGTTCAGATGGGAAAAAAAGTTCGATCGAAGTCGGGTAGAAAGGGGAACGCGCATCGGGAAGGCAAGGGACGGCCACTGTCAAAAACCGGAATTAAGAGTCCGACGGTGGGATACGGGGAAAAAAAGGCCGGGACTTAAGCAGCGGTCGAGGGACAAAAGCCGGAGGTTGTGCAAGAGAAGGGTGGCGAACGAGAAAGAAGGTTGAAAAAGCCGGGCAGCGGGACAGCCGTTAGCGAGGCCGAACAGGGCTCGATCGGTACCATGAGAGGCGGCGAAGCGCAACTGGTGAAAAGGAAAAAGCCAAAAAAAAGTGCGTGGGAAAACACGGAGTTGGGGGGGAACGCCGCGGGGGATTTTTCATAAGTGGCGTGGCCAAGGCAAGGGGGGACTTGGGGCTGCTTCAAAAAAGAAAATCAGGGAGCGTCGTGTCAGAACATGAAGAACAGCCCCAAGCAGGAGCGACACCGTTACGCCAGGTGGGGAAGGGAACTCGCCTCGGAAGGCTAGTTCAGACTTCGACGGGGGAGGCAGACGTGGGGAATAGGAAATAGGAAGGAAATCCTCGAAATGGGGACACGTTCCAAATACCAAGGACCTGGAGACGAAGAAACCATTTGGGAAGGGGGTGCTCGTCGGAAAAGAGAAGCAACACGAAGTAGAGACATCCACAAAGAGGGACTTTCGCTGGGGGGGACAGAGGGTCAAATTAATCGAGGAAAGCCACTATCATGGGCGGGCAAAAAAGAAACGCGGAACTAAAAGAGGAGAACCGCAAAAGGACTAGGGGCTTGCGCCGAGAGGAGGGTACCACCTCCACCCCACTGGCCCCCGGAAAAAACCACCGATGTCGAACCTGAGTGTCGAAACCGAAAAAGCGAGGAGAGCGGGACACAAGGGGGAAGGAATCCAAAGGCCACTCAAAAAAAGGAATCAACCCCAAGACCAGCACGAAAAAAGAAAAAAGGAACGCACTCAACGACCGACGAAGTCCCCCAAGCCTGCTGGAACGGTCGTTCTTCTGAAAGAGGGCTGGTGCAAGGAAAGGAAGGGAAGCTGCAAAAAGCGACGTAAGAAAAGAATCGCCACTCGAAGGAAACGGAAATTGCCGCCCAGGGTGAAAAAACTCCCAGGGGAGTTCAGTAAGGACTCCAAGAAAAACCAGCGACTTGCAAGCCCGCAATCTACAGGACGACCAGAACAAAAATATGGGAATCCCGACGCCGATAGAGGGCCTAGGCGGAAAGAAAAAGACTGAAATCGAGTAATTCTCCAGAGAGGAACTGCAACAGAAGACGCAGAAAAGACCTGTTGGAGACTCTAGAAGCCACAATTGGCCTCGAAAGGGGGACATAAAGGCGCCAAAGGAAAATCCGATACACGACCGAGAGTGATTGGAGCAACGGGGTTTCAGGGGAAAAAGAGACTCTTTGCCACAAGGGTCGGTCTTAAAAAAAAGCGCTGAACCGAGGAGTCGCGCAAAACACGCGAAAGGGGTAAAGCAAACAAAAGAAGGATTGCCCATCGCAACTGAAGCGAGAAGTCAAGCCAAAAAAGATAAAGAGACTAGATCCGCGGAACGTTGGTTCGCAAGAAAGATCGCGCAGCGGCAAAGGGGGGAGGCAGAAAGCTAAACCGGTTCCGGTAGATCTGGCCGTAAAGGCCGCGATTAGAACTGCAAAAGAAACACAGAGTCAAAATGAAAAGATACATCCAACGCCTAGACAGAGATCGTACCCAAATCCCAATTTAAGGACTTGAAAAACTAGACGTGCACACAAGAAGGCCTAGCGCAAATTTAAGAAAAAAAGAAACCGACAATGCAAAAAGGGTCTTACAAAAATTTAACCTCTCCAAAAGTACCATCGGGGGAAAGGAAACTTCCGAATGCGTATGGAGAGTAGAAAAGAGGAGATATAGCCACAAAGTTGATGGGGGCTTCCCAGTTTGTGAGAAGGAGAATGTAAGGAGGGGGGAAAGTCGCCTTAGGAGAAGGAAAATATCTCCGTACCAAGTTGGCTCGGGACGGACTCTTGATACCAGGGGTGCCGGATCACGTGTTAAAACCGCAAAGAGGGGGGGAGTGGCCCCACCACCCATTCAACCACTAAAACATTTAGTGTCCTTAAAAAAGGAGAAGGAGGGAGGCAAAAGAGAAGGCAGCAGGGGAACATATCAAAAGATGCCACTGGCGTGGAAAAAAGAAGGTGTCTTCCACCCCATGTCCGAATCTTAAGGAAAAAGATAACAAAAAAAAACAAAAAAAAAAAAAGAAAAAGAAAACAATAAAACAACGAGAAAAAAAAAAAAAAAAAAAAAAAAAAAAAAAAACACACAAAAAAAAAAAAAACAAAGTATCCAAAAAAGGGACAAACAAGGAGTCCAACCCAGCAGAAGAAGAGGTTAATTGGCGAACCCAACCTTGGTGAAAGATGCGATGATCCGGGAAAAGCCGCAGCCAAACGGATAGCCCAAGTTAAAGTGGGGAAAGCGATTGGGGGAAAAGGGGGGCACCGATCACTACCCCCCTCTCGCCAATGCAGACAAAGAAATCTCTGAAACACAACAACGAGATATGTGAGAAGGAAAGATTTGCGGAAAAGAAGGAGGGAAGTACTGTTTGTACCAATTAAAGGACATCAAAGCGGATAAAAGGAGGGGGGGGGGGGGGTGAGAAACTGGGAAGGTTAAAGGTTTGGGGATCGGAATCAAAGAATGGTGGCTGGAGCATGTACAGGTGGGGGAGGGAAAAAAGCGTAACCGGGGGGGGGGGGGGAAACGAGGGGGGTGAAAAAAAGTTTGAAGGAGGGAGCTGGGGGCAAAAAAGTAAATAGAGGACCCAGGGGACTATGCGAAGGTGTCAAGCAAGTGGCATAAAGACGAAGGGGGTTCGGGAAAAGGGAACAGCAGCTTGCCTCAGAGGGGACCCGTGTAGTAAAGAAAGAAAAAGACCAAATTATACCACGTGTTGGTCTAGAGGTGAAACAGCGGAAGTCGGAGCTTAAAGAAGAATAACATTGATAGGGGGGTCCTCAGAAGTGTAATTGTAAAATCCGGCACAGGGGGGGGGGGGAAGAGCAACCTTAACGAATCGTTTCGTACTGAAGAACATCAAAAAGGCGCAAAGCTGGGAACGCCCCCCAAACCATGTCCGGGGCTATATCCAAAAAAAATCTCGTAACGAGCTCGGGGGGGGGGGTAACTGCAAGGGAAAAAAGGGTGGGGATATTATGACGAGGGAAGCTATGGAACTCATGACAGCAATGGGGAAGGTCTTTGAAAAGGAAAAAAAAAAAAAAAAGGTTGTGAAAACGGGGAGGAGGAGCTGGCGCCATCCGCTGGTTGGGATGCAATGAGGCGGGCGAATTTGGAAAAAACCCTGGAGTAAGATGTGTTGGAGGGGTTCCCGGCGGAAAAACTAAAACGGGGCCTTACCTAGGTACTGGGCCGAAAAAAGCCGAAAAAAAAACGCAAAACTTAGGTTAATGAAGCAGAAAACGCTATCAGAGAAGAATCAAAACACCAAAAGTTAAATCCAGCCTGGTCAAAATAACTTTGCACTGTCGTGTTGGGCCAGAAATGCGCCCCTGGGGGGGGAGTAGGGCAATGAAAGGACCGTTTAAAAAAAAAAAAAAATGCTAATAGCGAAAGAGGCACTAAAGCCGAAAGTAAGGTCAACGCTGGTGTGAAAGTTTGTTTCAAAATCGAAAGAGTTTCAAAGGAAGGGCGAGGAAGAAAAGGCGAGGCGCCCTCCGCGGAGAGGTTGATCCGCAGAAAGAAAAAAGTGCAGGGGAAGCTCAGGAAACTTCAGAAAGAGTGTAAACGAAGAGGTTCCCCTAGATGCCCTGGGACAACCGTTAGACCCAAGGAAGGGGTGGGACATTTCGTAGGCGTCTTTATAATCGGTGGAAAAGAAGGGGAGGGGGAAACCCTCGCAAAAAGAAAGGGGACTGGGGATGCCGGAGCGGGTGGTTGGCGAAGGGGAGGCCCAATTTAATGGAGGGAAAGGGGAGAGTCGCACAGGAATCCAGTGCACTGGCGGGGGAAGGGGATACGGGGAAAAAGGAGAAAGAAGTTCCTCTTATGCACTCTAGCTACAGAAAAAAAAGGGTCCAAAGAAGGTCCAAAAAAATGTTTGCTCAAGAAGGAATCAGGTCAGGGGCGGTCGAAGCGCGGTGGGTTCGCTCCCAAAGTTGCGGGGGGTAACGTTGAGGATTGGGGAAAAGAAGTCCCTCGGAGTTGCTATTTTCGGATGAAGGGGGGGGGGAAAAAGAACGCCAAAGGAGTCAAGAGAAAAGCCCGGCCCGGGGGGACTTCTTCGGTTTCGGTCAAAAATTTGGGAGAAAAGTGAACAGCCACTCGTCGCCATGGTTGTCCGGAGGGAAAAACCGGTACACAGGGAGGGAAATGGAAAGCTCTCCACGTGAGTGGTTTGGAAGGGAAACCGGTTGGGAAGCCGTAATGGAGGATGAGTGGAAAAAGGGAAACTCGAATTGAAATCGAAGCGAAGGGCACCAGAGAAAAACAAAAAAAAAATGGGATTGGAGAAAAAAAAAAAAAAAAACAACAACGGGAGAATCCAAGGAGAAAAAAAGGAGAACTTTGGTGGGAACTGCGAAAAAACGAAAGGGGGGACATGCAAAACAAGATCTTGCAGGAAAAAAAAAAGGAACACCCGAACTAAGCGACTACGCACGAAAACCCGCCTCCAGAGAGGGGCCAGCAAGGGGAATGTGAAACGAAAAAAAAAAACGGGGCCGAAGACCGAGGGCAGGGGAAGTCCTCGCAATCCTTCAACTCGAACTGAAACGAAATCCGGAGCCTTGAAGAAAAAATGCGGGGAAAGAGAACGAAAAAAAGCCGTAGAAAAAAAAAAAAAAAAAAAAAAAAAACATAGGCCAGCACGTTCATCCAGGAAAATAAGCATGAGAGAGTAACCACTCGGGGGAGCCGCCTGAGAAGAGAAAAGGCTTGTGAAGAAAAGAAAAAGATGCGCATAAAAAAAGAACAGCGTCGGAGCGAAAGTAGGAGCCTCTGAAACAACATAGAAGGAACCTCAAAGGAAAAAAGGTGCAACCAAAAAAAAATGCCGGTGAGGCTGCCGGGAGGCATTTGGGGGAAAGAAAAGAAAAAAACCAGCTACTCAACGCCTCATCAGAAGGGAGCGACCAGAAAAGGCTATTTAGCCGAAAAAAACCCGATAGAAGAAGCGCCAGGAAGAAATGACGTAGCTGCGTGTACATGACGCAGCCTCCGGTAAAAAGAAAGGGGAAGGGTGGCCCTCAGGGATCGAAAAAAAAAAAACGCCTCGAAAGGGCAAGCAATGGAAGATAAGACCTTGCGGGATAGGGTCAAGCGGGGCGGGACCAGCGGGGGGGGAGAGACTCTCAAAAAAGGGTTCAAAAGCAAGTTTGCCGAAGACACCAGAGTGGAAGGAAGAAAGGCTCGCTTGCCATAGTTGATTCCAAAGCCGAAAGACAGGAGGCGAGGGAGGGGAACAAAACCAAAAAATTTCAATCCAGCCAAACAATAAGCCGAAAGAAAAAAAAAGAAGTCATAAAGACAGCAGCGGTAAAAGCGCTCTCGAGGGAAGTCACTGACCAGATAAAGGCCGGAAAAAGCGGCACGCCGTAGCCGCCGTCGGTCAAAAAACACCACACAAATCTAACGACGAAAAAGCCACAGTCGAAAAAAAAAGGAAAAAGCACAAAACTCCTCAATGAGAGAGATCCGCTCACAACTCCAGGTTGCAAGACTTGCACGCCCTGGTATCGCAAACCAATTGACATGGAAGAAAAAGTAAACCCTGCGCGTGAAGAAACCAAAAAAGGGAACTTGCAGTAACCCAAAGAGAAGTCCTAAAAAAAAAAGGGGGGGGGGAAAGAGGGAGCGATAAAAAAAGTTGTGGAGAACTTTTTGGTGCGTGGGGGGGGGGGGGGGCGCTGATTCACAGGGGTTCGTGTTGCCGAACGCGAGCCTCCGTTTAAAGGGGACACCGCAGAAACAATAGTAAGAGAAGAACCTCAAAGGGGAAGGGTTACCATTAGCTCCACTCGATCGAAAACCGGGCCTTAGGAAAAAGGGGAACGGAGTGTCAAAAAGACCTAGGACGTTTATAGGATATCTGGGGAAGAAAAAGAGGAAATAACCTGGCTATGCCCACTGGAGTACAACCATTTCGTCCCCACCCCCGAAATAATGGGAAAAAAAACCTCTCAAAGTAGAAAACAGCTATGGAAAAAAAAGTTTTTAAAAAAAAAGAGGACCGCTTTAATTGGCGAAGCCAGACAAAAAAAAAAAAAAAAAAAAGGATTCGAAAATACGAGGGGTCCCTGAAAAAAAAAATGACTCTACAGAAGTTATCCCCAATGGGGGACCGATGAATCGATGGGGAAAAAAAGGTACCACAGTCACTAACACCTGGACTTAGCCAAAAGAGTCATAAACAGAA
>Ga0179593_1326236_pt1 | contig 11632 bp, 15 predicted proteins | sample CZODoug2_1_08_16_FD_185931 | JGI IMG/M metagenome (GOLD analysis project Ga0179593, IMG submission 185931) | Vadose zone soil fungal communities from Angelo Coast Range Reserve, California, USA - CZODoug2_1_08_16fungal (PacBio error correction) | ecosystem: Environmental > Terrestrial > Soil >...
TGCAATAGCAGGGGACCGCTCCACGACTACTCAAAAATGAAGCAAAAACATCCCCCTCCCGAAGGGTAAACCCCTTCGTCAAAGGGTAAGAGAGCACCTGCAAGAGACAAGGAGACCACTAAGCATCCAGTACAGCCTCCACCTGGAACCACAAACCGGTCGTAATGAAGAGGGTCAGCTTTTCGGAGGGAAAAAGGTGAAGGTGGCTTTTACGCAAAAGTCCGCATGACGGATAGGTGCGCGCGTGCGTGGCAATAAAAGTTCGCCACAGATGCCGTGCATATGGGCTACATATGCAACACTGGGGGGGCCTCAGCAAACGGGGGGGCGAAGGGGCACGCGTCACTCAAGTGGAAGAAAAAAAGAGACCACGACGTCTCACACAAAACCCCGAAAGAGCCCACAGAAAGGTCCTGTGTCGCGAAGTGGCCTCGAAAAAGCGCGAGGGGGAAAAGGAGGCTAACCGTTCGGGGGCGCAACCATGGAATGGCGGAAGAATCGTAGCCGGGGGGGAGGCAAAGGAACACGTCACAAGAATTGGGCATCCGTATTCTGCATGCAGGAGGCGCACAACGCCAGGACACAAGGAGGAGGCAAACGCGACACCGAAGTCGTGAGCGATCCGGTGCTGTGGTTAACGGTAGTCTACGGCCTAAAAACTCACGCTCGAAGAAAAGAGCCGACTTGCAAACAAAGCGCTCCGGAACACATGAAACGATAAAAAAACCGCGGGGGGGGGCATGGCTTTGGCAAATCGGACGTCGATTGCAAAATAGTGAAAACTGGCTTGGAAGGCTGAAAGGGCAGAAAAAAAGGTTGAAGACAAAAAGATGGTCGCCCACGTCTTGACCGAGGTTAAAAGTGCCTTGACTGGATCACAACGAACAAAGAAATGACCGGCTGGCAACGGCCTGACATGATGCGAAGACGGGCTAACCAAAAAGAGTCACAGGAGGGGAGGGGGTAAAATATCACTAACCACGTGGAGTGAAATTCCAGGAGCAAACACAGGGACACAAAAGGGGGCAAGAAAGCAAACGAATTATACCACAGGCAAAGACAGCCTCACAGCACGCGCAACACTGGGCACCGCAGAGACCAAGCTCCCCCCAGAAAAGTTTACGGGGTTCAACAGAGCCGTCGTCACCTGTGCTAACAACTTCGAGCTACATCCACGCCATTCAGAACAACGTCGGGCTTCGGCTCAAGAGACAAATAAAAAAAAAGTTAAACCTGCCCCTAGCAGCTGTCCACCCAAACAAAGTATAAGCTAGGTGAGAAGGAAAGAAAGCAACCGGTCACCAGCAGGACCTAGGGTAGGCAAAAAGTTGTGGAAAAAGAACGGGGTCATGGAAGCCGGCAGAGAGGCTACGTAAACAATGAGGACCATGAAGAGAAAAGCAAAGGCCGGTACAAATCGTAATAGAAGCGAGGAAAGAGACAAGGTCAATCTCCGGCAAAATGTCCCATCGCAAACAAGTACGCTCTATGCTGCGTGCAAGTGCGAACGTTAGGAGGAGGTGAGGCGCACCGCCAAGGACAAATGGAGCGGAAAGACGTCACCAAAGGACAGCGGGGGAATCCCACGATAAACCCAAAAAGGAGGAGTAAAAAACAAACTCAGAGACTGGATCGAAAGGGGGACCGCTGCAGAAAGACACCACGAATTGGTCGCGTGCAGAGGTCAGAAAGAGCAGCGAAGATCCCACCTGGACATATGGCCCTATACACAAGCTTCAAGACGAAACGCGCTACGGGTCGTCTCCGAGCGCAGAAAAGCCGACGAGTCGTGGAGGCTAAAAGTGGGAAGGGGAAGCCTGCAAACGTCTCCCCCCTCTGCAAACTTGCGAAGAGGCAGCGGAGGTCCATGGGCGAGGAAAAAAGAGGGCAAATGGACGCACACAAAATAAGGGAACAAGAAAATAGATCCTTCCCCAGCTGCCGGAGGTAAGAGGCAGGGCACCATAAAAAAATGCAAGTTGGAAGAAGCGGAAACCACAGCCGGAGGGGAAGAGGAGGAGCGTCTCAAGATCGGTCGCGTAACCCCACCTAGTCAAAAATACTGGGATAAAAGCTATCTGAAAAAACTAGGTTGAAAAAGAAAAAAAATGCCTCCGGCAGCAAAACCAGCTGCGAAAGAAAAACTCACTCGGGCACGCCACGTGCAAGGCAGCTGTTGGCGAGGGCATCAAAAAAACTATATACCCATTAAAAAAAGAACGGGATTGGCCTCGTCCCCCGGGGACTGAGGTGTTGGAAACGATCAGGGAGAGCCAAACTACGGGCGGCCGGAGGAAACACTCGGTAAAGAGGGGGAAAGAACGCGACCAACCAGAGCCCGATGACCTACACACCTACGGGAATCCGATGGAGCTGAAAAAAACGAGGGAGATACAAACATGCAAGATCAAGCCGGAGACAGTCGCGCTCCCGCGGCTTAAGAAAATAAACGCAGGGAATATGAAACCCAAGGCAAAAAAAAAAAAAAAAAAAAAACTCAACGAAGTTTTGGACCGGCCAAAGTTTCCAGAGAAAATTGCAGGAAAGTAAGAAATGCGTCCTAAGAACAGTAAGGTGACAGGAACCTCGCAAAACAAAAGAAAAAACAGCAGAAGGACGGATCAGGGAAAACGCAGGAACGGGAAACGCTCAATCAAAAAAACGACCGAAAAAACTCACTGCCGAGGAAGCAATCACAATCGGCAAGGAGGAAAAATGGGCATCGACCTGCTGCCGGGCAGGAGTCTAGGGGGAGGGAACGGAAGAAGGGGAAGATGAAAAAAAAAACACGCAAAGCAAAGGGACCGGCACAAAAAACGGAAAGACAAGGAATGGAGAATAGGCATGACGGGAGCGGAAGCGCTAAGGGCAGGAAAGGGGGTAAGGTGACACAGCTCGAACTCGGGCACGATGACAGCCATCTGAGGATCGAAAGAGCGGTAGCTGGGCACAACAAAAGAAAAAAATGATCGGGATTAACGAGGGTCAGGTGATTCCGGGACAAAGTGGACTCGACGAATCATGACAAAGGAGACCGCTAATGCAGGACAGGGTGGAAGGATGGACTCAGACGTGTCGCAACACGTGCTCTCACATGAAAGGCACACTGTAACCAGGGAAAACACGCGCCAGGAATTAGTCGGCATATCCCATCAAGACTTAAAAAGTTGTAGCTCAAACACACTGTCACCGACCTGCGACCCACGGACAGACATACTAATGGATGCCACGAGCCAAGGTCTAAGACGAAGACGCAGCCCAGAAGACGGGTGAAAGACCGCCAAAGTGGGATGGGATCGGCAAAAACTCCAGCAGGCGGACTGGGTCTGACAACATAAAAGCTTGTTGGGGACGACGGGGAACTCTGGTCAGTCTATCAGGGAAAGTCGGAGCCGAAAAGCGTACTCATCCATAAAAAACCCAGCACCCCGTCGGAGAAAAACCCTTAACCTAAGTGGAAAAGAAAGGCCCTGACCCATGTTCGTGCAAACCGTGCGTCTGACTACTTTACGACGGGGGAGGGCTGGGGAGAAACGGCACAGGCCGGAGAAAACCATTCTGGGGGTAAGACCTTTTCATGGGACGATAAAGAAAAAACGCCATAAAACTGAAGTACTAACTCTTCAACCGGATACCCCAAAAAAGGGACTAGCGGAAGAATGAAAGAACAAAAAAAGTGGCGGGTCTAAAAATGGGGGGGGTAGCATCAAAACAAGGCGCACCTGAACCAAAAAGAACCCCACCTCACCGCAACCGGGGGGGGCTTAGTGACGCAAAAAAAGTGAGCAGAGAGATGCCCAACAAGGTTTCGGGTGCACACGGGATAAAACAGTTATGAAAAAAGAATGAGGGACGAAAGTATTGGAGAAAATGCCACAACGGGTGAGCATGGGTGGAGCTAGGCCAGACCGTTAAGTCGGGACGCATCCATTGTTCATATCTGCGGCGGGTTGTGACGGTTGAATCAAGACTGATGGCCAGGGAGTGCAGGCCAAAAAATGAGAGGAATCAAAAAATTTTCCTGGGATACCTCCACCGGGGGGGATAAGAACGGCAAAAGGGCAAATGCGGACGCAGAAAAGGCAGGTGCGGGGTTTCATGGCTTGGGTATAAGGAACGGGGGCAGGGGAGACGTTTGTGGACGGTCCGCTCTCGTCTTATTTGGCGGAAGGAAGGAAGTGCTGATGTTCTGGGACTAGAACTGGCGGACATGGTCTGTCGAGCGGTGACGGCATAGGAGAAGGGAGCAAAAGGCAGCGCAGTGGTTGAACAGAAAGAGGCAAGGCGGAGGATGCGAACAAGGGTAAATTGTCGCCTTGGAACGATGGACCGCATCCTGCAGTGAGGCCCGATAGTAATTACAGGGAAGGTGCGTGGGGGGAAGTACAAACGCAAGCCAGACACTGGAGTCCGTGAAGCCCCTGGGGTTGTCGTGCACGTTCCGTGAGGGTGCGGGCGGGACTGCTGAGCTGGGGACTGGGAGCAAGGGCCGCTGCAGCAATCAAAGCGCATCAGACCGAGGAAAAGGAACCGGAAGGAAAAAATGGAATCGTTGTGAAAGCGCGTTGCTTTAGTACAAGGCAAGGCAGGCGGGGCGAGGAACGGGGACCGCGGGAAATAGGGAAGGGTAGGTGGGGGAGGGGGTTCTAAAACATGGATCAAAAAAAAAAACAATTCAAGTGGAGGTGGGAAAGAATGGGGAACCACGTCGGAGGTTGGCGGCAGAAAAGAAGGACGGAAAAGGAGCGATAGGAACGAAGAGGAGCTGTCCAGGGCGGCGAGAGTTGAGCGACGGGAAGTGAAGGCGGGGGATACGAGGTCGGGAATGGGGGGGGACGGAGACAGGGGCATCGAAAGATAGGTAAAAATGAAGGTGTAGGAAGAGGGGGGGGGGGAGCCAGGGTCAGGCCTCAAACGAGAAGTGGAGCCCCGTCTTCCAGGCGGAGAGAGGCAGCAAAGAAGAAAGAGATCATCAACGGTCAAGGGGAGGCTGGCCGGGAAGAAACAGCAGAGGACACTTCACCGTACGTCGAATGGGAGGAGGGACAAAGTTTCAGAAGACATATATTGGGCAACGCGGAGAGTTCTGGTAGGGTTCATATGGAAAGGGATGAGGTCAGAAAAGCATGCGACTGCGTCAGGGCACATGGTTAAAGAGGGGAATAGAAGCCATGCATGTAGGGGTCTGTTGTTTACACTATAACGGCAAGAATGTCAGTGACGAAAAGCCAGGAAAGCGAGATCTACAAGTAAGCGGGTTCAAAGATCTATGATAAGTTCTCACGGAACAAAGGACATGACATATGCAGGCGTTGTCGGGCTAAAAATAAAAGCTGCTATCCAGGACCGGAAGACAAGGCAAAGGAGGAAATTTAAAAGTGGTCACATGCCAGGTGAGGGACTGCAAGAGGAGACAAGTTGGGCCAAAGTTAAATGAGGACCGCGTAAACTGACAGAGGGACGAGACGGGGAACCAGAAACTCTAGGGAGGAAAGCAGGCTTGAAGAACCGTATCCACTATGGTTCAGAAGTAGCCTAGACGAGGGGCTCTCCGGTAGTCTGGGGTACGAGACGCAATTGAGTCGGCAGCGCAATATAGGTCCCATCCGCTAAATGTCGGAATCTCGAAAAAGTGGTCAGGGAGAGCGTAATCAAAGAACGCCCAAAATACGCAGGGGCGTTAAGGGATGGAACGACTGCGTGCGAACGTATAAAGATTGTGTGCAGGGCCGGTGGTGAGGGGATCGGGAGGAGAAAAGAGTTGGGAGATGTGACGTGTGGAAACGGCAGGGGAGGGGGGGAGGGGGTGGGTCCCACTGGCATATAGCTATCCGAACTATGAGGGTCCAGGACGCCGTTAGGCAGGCGGTGAAAAAAAACATACGCAAGACAACATCGTGAAGGAACAAGCATTGGTAAGTGCACCACGCGGGGGAGATTAGTCCGCAGTGTAATGATTATGCTACAGTGACCGAGAGGACCGCAGACGAAAATGGTGTGGGTCAAAGGACATGAAATAATGTGCTAAAATCTGAAGATGAATGGGAAACTGCGGGAGGGAGGGGGTACGGCGAAGACTAATTCCTTGCATGGTGACGCAGTGTTGGACAGAGACGACACAGCCACTTTGAAGTCTAGGCACGGTCGGGCAAGAGGACGAGCAGGACAAAGTCAGGCGATACCAGTGGAACAAATCGGGGTTACAGGGGGTTACGTCAGGAAATGGGTAACGGCTAGGAGCCATAGAAGGGGTTATAAAGGAAAACTTCTCGTACGGGGTGGGGGCCTCAAAATATGGGAACAGGAAAGTGGGAAAAAAGAGGGTTGGGGGGGGGGGGGGGGGGGAAGAGGTGTGGGGGGTGTGACATGGTGGGGGTGGGGTCTGGAACCCTGTGTCTCATGTGGGTGATTAGTGAAAAAAACCATATTTGTCGAGTTGGTAAAGTACCTCTCTTAGGGCGCGGTGTCACGCCCAGGGGGGGGGTGCGTAGCTTTTGTGAAGCGGCGGTTTGGATGGTGGGGTGGTGGGTGCTGTCAATAAACGGGGAAGTATGTGGGGGATAGAAAAGCAAAACGAGGGGGGAGGACCGAGAGCGGGCGGGGAGCTGCTTGATCTCGGCATGGGGGCGTGTGAACGGCTCGTCAAAAAAGAAGAGTAAACGACCACGAATCTGGGTCACGGGGTGGAGAGGAGGGGGGTCGAACATCGTTACCACGTCTCGTAGGTTGGATATAGGGTGAACGACTAGTCCTATGCAACAAAAAATAGGAATCTTACATATTGGAGAGCCAAGAACAGGGAGGGAGAAATGAGAAAGGAATAAATTCCAAATTGCAAGAAACAGAAACAGTGCGCAAACCGGCTAAAGCCCCAACTGGAAAAAGACAAACAGTGCAAACACAGGAAGTCAAATGCGGCAAAGGTACTCCTCAACGGGTGAAGCCTAAAGGGAGGGGGTAAAAGCGCCCGGATCGCTTGTGCAACAAGGAGGCAAAAACTATAAAGTTAGGTAAGCTAAAAATACAATACGGGGCGGGAAGCTACTATACAGAACCCCCACTGCATTGCTCAGCTGGGAGCGCTGGGTCGGTGGTCCGAAAAAGGAGGGGCCGGGCTGAGCAATGAGGAAAAACATCAGGACGAGATATAAGATCGCGCTGATACGACAACTACCGAGCAGGGATGGGCAAGGGTGATAGAGGGGGGAATAGACGCGTATGGCAATATCGCCGGAGGCCAGCGAACGCGTGGCGGAAGAGGGGTAGAAAGTGCACTGCAGTATTGCCGAAGACGTTAACGCGACGAACGATGGATAAAGGATCGCCGCTGGTCAACCACGCTAGGGCAACAGAAGGGGTAGTGACGGTAGGGCCAAAAAAATCTGTACTAGATTCGCACAATGTCAGTGAACGGAAGAGCACGACCGTGAAATGAAACCGGCGGGCGAGTGGGGGAGCAGGAAAAGGGAAGGAGCAACCTTAGTTGCGGACGAGTCAGGAGGTGATGGCAAGAGCGCAACAGGCATACGTGCGGCGGTGAATTAGGAAGGGACAGAAGCAAGGAGGTAGACGCAAGTCCCATCCGGATGACGGGGGTGACACCGGCACAAAAGCGATCACTGGTGACAAAGCCGTGAACAGGGGGATGCCAGCAAGTGTCGAGAGAAGCAAACGGGCGACAAGCGCGAGAGCAAGTGACAGGCGACAAGCCGTGAACGATCATGTTAAAAAACCGCCACACCGTGAAGCGAAGGAAAAAAACAATCTTAGTATAAAAAAAAGCACGGAGGGGATACTAGATCTCGGGGAACGGCGAAAGGTAGGACCGCAGTAGTTGACTGGCAGGTTACTGTGTGCAACCAATACCGGGGTCCGGACAGGAAGAAGAAGCACGCAGCGGCTGCAAGGCTCGTAGAGGGGATGATCAGCCGCACATGCGATAAACCGCTCAGGGGCCGCAAGCTGGCGCTCACGTCTGTGGGGGAAAAGAATATCCCGGATGGGATCACCAAATGATCGGGGTATGGGGGGACTCTAGTGGCGCGAGCGCAAGGAGGTCCAAGGATGCTTCCGGGGGAATAAACAGTCGTGAAGGGGGACACGACGAAGGGAGCGATAATGGTGCCCTCTGCGGGGGTACTGGAGACGAGTCCGTACCATACGAACGAATGCAGAGCGGCTCGCGTAGCCCCATGGTACAGAGGGGTACTACTGTACGTAAAAAAGTGCGGGCGCACGGTTGAGACGGGACGAACCCAGCCGATACCTCCCTACTACACACACTCCCCAGGGCAGTACTGCAAATCAAGCGAGAGGCCGAGCCGCGAAAGAGAAAAAGTGGCAAACGAAGACCTCTCGTGAAGGTGAGGCAGGCTAAACTAAAAAGAGGGGAAACGTATGGAGGGGGGGAACCAGGAAAAGCCTCCGTTGCCGCCATCTCTCAAATGGTGGTTTCAACTGTCAGGGATGAAGGGCAAGGTCTAGGGAGGCTCAGGAGGGCGGAAAAACAAAATCCAGAGCAAGGGAGCAGAAGGGGAGCACAATGAAAGGGTCAGTCATTTGGTCAGGAAGGCCGACTGCCACAAGGACAAGAGGTGGTGGGGGGTTCTTCTGTTCTGTGTCCCTGCAGTCTGGCAGGAAGGTGCAACTCATGGATCCCGGTCATCGGGCAGGGGAGGGGAAGGGGTCACGAGATGGTGCCCACTTTTCAAAAGGGCACGCCGCCCTAAAAACGCGAGACGCCCCGGGAACGATCAGCCTCAAGCTCTACAAAACGAGAGACCATCAGGGCTAGGGGAAAAAGCCGCAGGGAGAACACACGACATCAGGCGGAGTCTCAAACCAGAAGAGGACACCAGCAAAAGTACCTTAAAGTCTCGGGACGGGAGCCTGAAAGACGCGCTCACCAAGCACGAGGGAGCTGGTCCAGAGAGCCGAAAGACCTCAGTCGTTCCACCATAGAGACCAGAAATCGAGACGGCGCAGATCCAGGGCAGGGAAAAGGGGGCCACGCAGATACCGCAGAAATGCAAACCGGAGGGGGGGCGAGATTTCTCAATCCTCCACAACTCACAAAAGAAAAAACTTGATACAAGACACAGAACCGTAAGAGAACAGGAAGCTGGCAGAATCTGGATCCAGGAGGCAAGATGTCGAATGTGACACGCAGGATCACCATGGGGACCGCTGACGCCAGGGAAGGGGAAAGAAAAAGACAAAAAGTCAAAGTGGGTTGGGCACGCAGACGCCAAGGCAGGCATCAATACGGAAAATTTCAGGAAAAGCCCATCCGAAGGCAAGGCTTAATGACGACCTGATATATATCAACACTGAACGAAAAAAGCATCATATGGGCACCGAGCAAAACTAGAAACCCCTAGTTCTTAAGTCCCCACCAACTGCGCTCTTTAGAGGGGAAAGGAAATTGCGACTCTCGGAGGCGGGATGGTCGCACCGCCACATAAAAAAAAATTTACACGGCGGGTGGAACGCCGCGGGGACACCGACCACAAGGCCGGACCAAAGGGCGCCACAAACTAAGAGTTCCTGCTATTCGTCTCGACCCTTAGAACCCAACCGGCCACGCTGATGCTGGGTGATAGCAAGAGACAAAAGACCTCAAACAAGACAGACGACTCGGCGGCGGAATCAGCAGACGTCGAAATCCGCCAATTACGGGAAAAAGGAAAAAAAATCTTGGCCGGCCCCAAGCAGTAAGGCCAGAAATGATCTTAGGCAGAGCCGCCTCTTGTGAGGGCATAACGTGCAGGTCAGACAAGCGGTGGGTGCATGCTACAAGTGATCATGCTACCAGGCGGTTCCGTAAAAAAAAACGAGACAGGCATGAGGAACGAACACCGTGCTCGCCCTAAGGAGGAAAAAGGGGGTCTAAGGGGAAGGTCCGAACAGTACAATCGGGAAAGGGGACTGTTCGACAATAGCCTGGAAATGTGGAGCGCCCGCTAAGAAAATCGGAAATTCCTCATACCAAGTGGGGCAAGTCATGGCAATCAGGGCAGCCAAAAGACACAACGCGGACTAGAGTAGGGGAAGAATTACAATGCTCCAAACTCCAAACACCTGTGAGGGGTTCGTCTCAAGATCCCAGGGGAGCATGAAAAAACCCCAAATGACCTAGTCGAAGCAGCTGCATGGCTGCGCGGCCAATACGGGAGCAGTGGAAAAGCAGTTAACCATGGACCAATCGGCGGGCAGCCATAGACAGAGCCGAACTACCGAAAAGCAAGGAGGGAGGAAAGGTTATGTATCCGGACGTCGAATTTCTGCCAGAAGTCCGGGCCATAACGAATGGGCCGGACTTAGGCGGACCGGACGCGGAACCCTTCCGAAAGGGTGGGAACAGAAATGAGGCGGAAAAGCAATAGAGGAAGAGGTAAATGAGGACGCACAACTAAGGGGAGGAACGGGGATCACGGACAAAAGAACGGGACCCCTTCAACTAACATTGGCAAACATGAAGGCAACGAACGCGGGGAAATAAACAAATTCCTCTTCCTGTGCCGGGAAAGGGAGCTCAGATGGGCATTGCCCGAGAGGACAGCCGAGCTTAGGAAGGTGGCAACACACGCACAAAAAAAAACTCCCAAGGGTTGGTCAAAGGACAGGGCAGAAATCTGTGCTGTAAACACGAGAAACTACGGTGGGCCTGGCTAAGGCGGCCCCTCACATTCCAAAACAAAAACCCTAAAAGTTCCATCAGGCAGCGGTCAAAGAAAGACTCGAACATGAGACTTGCCGCATGAAACTCAAGCGACTGGCCAAAAACTGACCAGCCAAGAAAACGAAGGACACAGGAAAGGAGGTAGCGCTGCACGAAGATCACACCCCACATCAGAGGCCGTGACGGGCAAAAAAGAAAGTCAAACCCTATCATTACGGCGGAAGTAATAAAAGAGGGAGTGAGGAAGCTGTGTAGAAGGGGCGTGCATCGAACAGGCTTCAACTCATCCACAGGGCTACCGGGACGCCCTCAAAGAAGCGTCGAAGAGACATCAAGTGAGGGTTTGGAGGAATCGCCTGTGAAAGAGGGCGCATCTATCAAGCGCGAAAAGACACAAAGGCTTAGAGTTCTTAAAGACAATGCCGCTCAGAAGTGAGAAAATCTTGCCGTAGTCTAAAGTACAGAGCCGCTAACTAAACGGAAGTACGGCAAAAATGAAAAGGTATACGTACTCATCACCTCCAACCAGGAACAGAAGCTAGCAGAGGGAATAAAGAACCGCACATGACAAAGTCGACCAACAAGAGAACCCGACATCCAACCCCCCCGCAAATGCTGCTAAAACTCCCTTCCCAAAAGGTGTGATGTCGCGCGCTGCCCAGAAACTGAACGTGGAAAGTCAAAAGCGGGTCAAGGGAGAGGAATGGAAGCAGGGGATGGCGGTCTTTGAATTCTATGAGTATCACAGGCGCAGCCAAACTCGAAACAGTGGGACTAAAACATTTTGAGAAAAACAAATCCCAGCCAGAAGAAGACGTCAAAAAAAACACACCCGGGGTGAAAGAAAAACACCCTAAATAAAAAACTCTAGATTCCAGGAGACTGACAAAGCGTACCGTCAAGACCACCACCCGCACATTGGGGGACGACATCGACGTGTCTAGAGCGCCG